>Ga0302323_100004910_pt1 | contig 10914 bp, 6 predicted proteins | sample Fen_T0_3_FD_201950 | JGI IMG/M metagenome (GOLD analysis project Ga0302323, IMG submission 201950) | Peat permafrost microbial communities from Stordalen Mire near Abisko, Sweden - Fen_T0_3 | ecosystem: Environmental > Terrestrial > Soil > Wetlands > Permafrost | place: Sweden: Abisko... | reverse complement strand
CTCGCCCCTCGGCCACCGCTTCGGCGAAGTTGGCGAACACCACCGTGATCCACAGCCAGACGCTGATCCAGGCGGTGAACCACAGCGGGGCCGCGCCTGCGGGCTTCGCCACCAAGTCCCTTACCACCGTCAGCGTGGTCAGTACGCTGCCCACCTCGACTACAAACATCACCGGATTGTGCGCCACTGCAGCCGGCGAGAGCTTTCGCAGACTGTCCCAGACCGCCTGACGCAGGATGGCCCGATTGAATAGCGACGGCGCCTTGCTGTGCAGTTTCATCAGAACAACCTCCCGTGCGCGGCCAGAAAATGCTCGACCACTGGGCCGAGGCAGAGAGCGGGGAAGAACGTCAGCGCGCCGACAATCAGAATCACCGAGATGAGCAGGCCGGTGAAGAGCGGACCATCCGTTGGAAACGTACCCGGCCCGGCCGGTGCAATGCGCTTCTTGGCCATGAAGCCGGCGATGGCCAGCACCGGCACCATCATCAGGAAACGGCCGCCCAGCATGGCCAGCCCCATGGTGGTATTCCAGAAGTGGGTGTTGGTGTTCAGGCCCGCGAAGGCCGAACCGTTGTTGGCCGTCGCGCTGGTGTATGCGTAGAGAATCTCGGAGAGGCCATGGGGGCCGGCGTTGTTGAGCGAACTGACTCCGTAGGGGCTGACCGCAGCCCAGGCCGAGAAACCCAGGATGATGAGCGGAAACACGAGGACGTAGAGCATCACGGCCTTCATCTCGCGGCTCTCGATCTTCTTGCCCAGATACTCAGGCGTGCGGCCGACCATCAGACCCGCGATGAACACCGAGAGCAGAACGAAGATCAGGATGCCGTATAGCCCTGCGCCCACGCCGCCGAACACGACCTCGCCCAGCTTCAGGTTGACCAGTGGAACCAGGCCACCCAGGGAATTGAAGCTGTCGTGCATGGAGTTGACCGCGCCGCAGGAGGTGCCGGTGGTAGCGGTGGCAAAGAGGGCGGAGTTGACCACCCCGAAACGCACCTCCTTGCCCTCCAGGTTGCCGACGCTCTGGTCGAGCGGCAGTCCGGCCAGCGCGGGATTTGGGCGGGTCTCGGCAGCGTAGGCGGCGAGAACGCCGGCCAGGAACAGGATGGCCATCGCACCGAATATCGACCATCCCTGCCGCTGTTTGCCCGCCATGCGGCCAAAGGTATAGGTCAGCCCGGCGGGGATGCAGAGAATGAACAGGATTTCCAGGAAATTGGTCACCCCGTTGGGATTTTCGAACGGGTGCGCGCTGTTCGCGTTGAAGAAGCCACCGCCGTTGGTCCCGAGTTCCTTGATCACTTCCTGCGAGCCCGTGGGTCCCATGGGGATGATCTGCCCGGCCCCTTCCAAGCCGGTGATGTGCAGGTAGGCGCTGAAGTTCTGGATGACCCCCTGGGAGATCAGCACCAGACTGAAGACGATACTGATCGGCAAGAGCAAGTATACGACTGAGCGTATGAGGTCGACCGTGAAGTTTCCCAGTTGCACCGGGTGCCCTTCGCTCGGCCTGCGCGTCAGGCCGCGTGCCAGCACCAGCGCCACGGCGAGGCCGGCGCCAGCAGACACGAAGTTGTGCCAGGCCAGACCCGCCATCTGGGTCAGATAGCTCATGGTCGTCTCGCCGCCGTAGGATTGCCAGTTGGTGTTGGTGGTGAAACTGACCGCGGTGTTGAAAGCGAGATCGGGAGCCACCGGCCCCAGCCCCTGCGGGTTGAGCGGCAGGTGGTGCTGCAAACGTTGGATGGCGTAGGTGACCACGACGCCAATGGCGCTGAAGATCAGCAGCGAGATCGCGTATTCGATCCAGGTCTGCTCGTCATTCGGGGAAGCTCCAGACAGGCGAAGCAGCCGGCGTTCGATGGGCGCCAGGACCCGGCGTGATGGGCGTTCGGCGCCTTCGAACACGCGGTACATGTATTGGCCGAGCGGTCTGGTGATGGCCAGCAGAACCAGAAAAAGCGTCAGAATTTGCAGCCAACCGTTGAAAGTCACGGCAACTCCTCAGAAGCGCTCCGGACGGAGCAAGGCGTAGACCAGGTAGAAGCCGATTCCGATGGAAACGGCTCCGCCCAAAAGGTAATCGAGCAACATGATGATCTCCTCGAAGGGTCACAGCCACGCGCAGGCGCGCGCGTAGGCCAAGGCCAGCGCGAAGAAGGCCAAGGTGGTGAACAGGAAAATGGCGTCGGTCATGGCGTCGTCTCTCTTTTTGATGAAGGCTACGCATCCCGCATGCCAGGATTCCTGCCAGCGATTCCTGGCGCAAAGGGCGGCTCGGGCACGGCCGCGGCCTGCATTGTGCAACCAACGCCGCCCGCGAATTGCATTCTGCACGGCAGGTAACAGGCGCCCTCGCGGCAGCCGACGGGCTATCATTAGTATTCGGCGCTCGCAAATGGCTCAGCAATTGCACAAAATGGCGGTCCAGCCGCCGCGCGCCCACCATCCATGACCCCGGACCTTCTTCGCCCGCGTCCCGAGGACTTTCTGGAACTCGTCCAGAAGGGCAAGCGCGGTCGTCTCAAGCTCTACATTGGTTTCGCCGCGGGCGTGGGCAAGACCTACCGCATGCTGGAAGAGGCGCACAGCCTTCGCAAGCGCGGCGTGGATGTGGTCGTGGGTTTTGTGGAGTCGCACGGCCGCTCGGAGACAGAGGCCCTGGTCGAGGGACTGGAGGTGGTGCCACGGCGCCAGGTCGAATACCGGGGCGTGATGGTCGAGGAGATGAGTCTCAACAAGATTTTGAAGCGCAACCCGGCGGTGGCTCTGGTCGACGAGTTGGCCCACACCAACGTGCCGGGCAGTCACAACAAGAAGCGCTACCAAGACGTGCTCGAGCTGCTCGATGCCGGCATCAACGTCATCGCCGCGCTGAATGTGCAGCACCTGGATAGCCTCAACGATCTGGTGGGACGCGTGACCGGCGTGGTGGTTCGCGAGACGGTTCCGGATAGTTTCCTCAAGCGGGCCGATCAGGTCGTCAACCTGGATCTGGCCGTCGAGGACCTGCAGGAACGTCTGCGTACCGGCAAGATCTACGCGACGGACAAGATCCCGTGGGCGCTGGAGCACTTTTTCACCGAGGAGAACCTCACCCACCTGCGTGAGCTAGCCCTGCGCGAGGTGGCCGAGAGCGTGGAGCGCAGCAGCTTCGCTCGCACGCCGTTGGCTCAGCCGCGCGAGCGCATGGCCGCCACCAACAGTCGCGTGATGGCCTGCATGTCATCCAACCCACCTCGTGCGGCCATGCTGCTGCGCCGGGCTTCGCGGCTGGCCGGGCGCTACAACACCGACTGGTTCGTGGTGTTCGTGGAAACCCCCAACGAGTCTCCCGAGCGCATCGATGCGGAGGTCCAGCGGCACCTGCTGGCCAACATCGAGAAGGCGCGTGAACTGGGCGCCGAGGTGGTTCGGCTGCGCGCCGAGGATCCGGTGGACGCGATCCTCGATTTCGCGCGCTCCCACAGCGTCGGGCACATTATCGTGGGGCGGTCACATGTGGCGTGGTGGAAGCAGATGCTGGGACGTTCGGTGCCCTTGCGTCTGGTCAAGGAGGGCGCGGGCTTCGATATCCACATCGTGTCGCTGGCCGAGGACGAGCAGGAGCGGCCGTGACCTTCAAGGGCAAGCTCATCCTGGCCCAGGCACCGTTGGCCATCGCGCTCGCCGTGGTGGGCGGCATTTCGGCCTCCGTGACAACCCGTCTGGGCGAGGAGTCGGGCAAGATCTTCGCGGACAACTACCGCAGCGTGCGTGCGGCGGAAAGGATGAAGGAGTCTCTCGAGCGGATCGGAAGCTTCCCCCTGCTGGCACTGGCGGGACACGGCGTGAAGTCCGCGGCTGGCATCTCCCAACACCGCAGCGCTTTCGAGAATGAATTGCGCGGGGAGGAGAAGAACATCACCGAGCCGGGCGAAGCCGAGGCGGCCGCGGCATTGCGGAGGAGCTGGACGCGGTACCAGCACGCACTCGATGAATTCCTGGCCGCCACCACTCTGGAGGCTTGGGACCGTCTGTACTTCGAAGCCCTGTCGCCGGCGTTCGTCGAGACCAAGCATAGCGCTGATCGAATTCTCGACATGAACCAGGACGCAATTGTGCGCAAGAGCGAGCAGGCCGAGCGGAGTGCGCAGCGATTCCGGCACCTAGTGATTGTCGCTGTGGCGGCCGCCCTGCTGGGGGGACTTCTGGTCTCCATATCCTTGACCACACGTCTGCTGCGACCGCTGCGCGTGGTGGGGGCGGCGGTGCGGCGTTTTGGACAGGGCGACGTGCACGCGCGGGCACGGCTCGAAGGTCGCGACGAGGTTGCGCAGCTTGCGAACGAATTCAACGTCATGGCTGATCATCTTGAACGCTACCGGGCCAGCTCGCTGGGCGAGTTGCTGCAAACCCAGCAGGCAGCCCAGGCAGCCATGGACGGCCTGCCCGACCCGGTGGTGATGTTGGATGCCGCTGGCCACGTTCAGGCCATCAACACAGCGTCGAGCCGCTTGCTTGGCATGGATGCCGATCTGCGGCCCAAGGACCCCTTGGCCACCATCGACCCGGCGGTACGCTCGCTTCTCGACCGCGTTCGCGCCCACGTGGTAGGCGGCCGAGGCGCCTACGTTCCCAAGGGCTTCGAGGAGGCGCTGCCGGTCGGGGAATACATCTTTCTGCCGCGTGCGGCACCCATCTATGGCGATGCCGGCGAAGTGACGGGCGTGGCAATCGTCCTGCAGGACGTGACCAAGCTGTTCCATTTCGACGAGCTGAAAAGCAATCTGGTGGCCACGGTGGCGCACGAATTCCGGACGCCGCTGACCTCGCTGCGCATGGCGATTCACCTGTGTACCGAGGAGGCCGTAGGCCCCTTGACCGCCAAGCAGGCTGACCTGTTGTTTGCAGCCCGTGATGACTGCGAGCGACTGCAGATCATTGTTGACGATCTGCTCAACCTTTCGCGCATCGAATCCGGCAACATCGATCTGCACAAACGGCGGATGGCGCCCGAGACGTTGGTCACTTTGGCCCGCGACGCACACCGCTCCGCCGCAGAGGCGCGGCAAATCACCCTGCGCTCTGATGTCGCGCCGGGGTGCCCGGAGGCTTTCGCCGATCCCGATCGCCTGGAACTGGTATTCAGCAACCTGCTGGGCAATGCCATCCGCTACTCATCGCCGGAGAGCGAGATCGTCGTGCGCGCCATGCCTGAAGTGGCCGCCGCACCGGCCGGCGAGGCCGACGCGAGCGCGGGCCACTGGATCCGTTTCGAGGTTGCCGACCAAGGGCCCGGGATTCCCCAGAAGCACCAGGCCGAATTGTTCGAGAAGTTCTACCGCGTCCCGGGCAGTCCCCCAGGCGGCTCCGGCCTGGGCCTGTTCATCGCCCGGGGCATTGTCCAGGCCCATGGCGGCCGCATTGGCGTGGTCAGCGAGCCGAAAAAGGGCGCGACCTTCTGGTTCACCGTGCCCGCGGCGCCGGATTTATCTGCGTAGTCAGTCCGACTGCCTCTTGCGTTTGCGCCACAGGGTGGAGACATCGATGCCGAGGGTGGCAGCCGCAGCGTCCAGGCTGGGCGCGCGGGCTACCACCAGACGAATATGCTCTGATTCGATCTCGGCCAGGGTGACATCGTCGCCCACCTGCGGTCCTGCCGGGCTCGCCGACACCTGCATCTTGGCGGGAAACGCAGCGGGTTCGATGATGGGCGCTGGCCACAGGATGAGGGCTCGTTCGATGGTGTTGCGCAGCTCGCGCACGTTCCCGGGCCAGGCGTATTGCACCAGCGCTTGTTCTGCGAGCGGTGAGAGGGTAGGCACCGGGCGGCCAAACGCGCGCGCATAGAAACTCAAGAAGCGACGGGCGAGCGGAACAATGTCCTCGGCACGCTCACGCAGCGCCGGCACGACGAGCTCGATCACATTCAGGCGGTACAGCAGGTCCTCGCGAAAGCGCCCCTGGCGCACGTCGGCTTCCAAATCTCGGTTGGTCGCCGCGACCACGCGCGCATCCACCTGGCGGGTGCGGCTTTCGCCCACCCGTTCGAACTCCTTATCCTGCAAGAAACGCAACAGCTTGGCCTGCAGGTTGGGCGGGATTTCGCCAATCTCGTCGAGAAACAGGGTTCCGCCGTGCGCTGCCTCGACCCGGCCAGGCTGGTCCTTCACAGCGCCAGTAAACGAGCCCCGCGCGTGGCCGAACAACTCGCTGGTGAGCAACTCCTCGGACAGCGTCGGGCAGTTGACCACGACAAAGGGACGCTCGCGCCGGGGACTGTGGGCATGCAGGGCGCGGGCCACCACGGTCTTGCCGGTGCCGGTTTCCCCGCGCAACAGGACCGGCACATCAGAGGCGGCGGCGCGGGTGACCGTCTCGTGCACCGTGCGCATGCGCGGAGACTCGGAGGTGAGATCCACCTCGGGAAGCGCGCTGGAAAGCGTGTTTTCCAGGTCCTCGACCCGCCAGGCGAGCCGGCGGCGCTCGCAGGCCCGATCGACAAGGTGACGGATCTGCGCGGGGGTAAATGGCTTGGCCAGGTAGTCCCAGGCGCCGCGGCGAATGGCCTCGACGGCCGTTTCCACGGTGGCATAGGCCGTGATGATGACGATGAGCAGTTCCGGACGGTCCGCCAGCAAGCGCGGAATCAGGTCGAGTCCGTCGGCTGTGCCCAGCTTGAGATCGACCAGAGCGAGGTCAAAGGGCTGTTTGGCGAGCGCGGCCAGGGCTCCCTCGGCGCTCGGCACCGACACCACCTCGTGCGACAGTTGCTCCAGGCACACGGTCAGAGTGGTGCGGATGTTCCTCTCGTCATCGACGACGAGAACCGCGAGGCGATCGGGAGACGGGGCCAAGGTGGCAAGAGTATAGCGCCCTGCCGCCAGAGAGCCCCATCGCAACCTGAAACGCGGGCGGGCGTGCACCTGTACCGCATCACCTTCTGAACCGATCGATCCGCGCGGGCCCTGTGTCCGAGTCTTCTTCCCCGGCAGAGCCCTTGCCTGGCAGATGTGGCGCCGTGGCCTGGGCGAGGACGCGACGGAGCAGACTGGGCCCCGTGGTCGGGACCGGCCTGTCTGGCCCGCTTCAGCCAAGGGTAGCGGCGGTGTCGGGCGGCGGTGTCGGGCGGCTGCCTCGGCCGGCATGCACGCCTGCGCCGGGAGCAGTGTCTGTTCCCGGCGCCTCGCAGCGACCCCAGGGCCGCCGCAGCGGCCCCGGTTCGGGGTTCAGTCTCGGGAGCTGCCCCGCCGACGACGTCGGCGCAGAACCAGGCCCAACATGCCCAGTATTGCAACCAGATGGCCCGCCGAGCTGCGCCCGGAGGTAGAGCCGATTGCGCATGAACAGCCCGAGTCACCACCGACAACCTTCGAGCCGCTCTGTCCGGCGGAGCCCCCAACTCCTGTGCTGCCCCCGGTTACAGGCACCACCACGGTAGTCCCCCCTGTTACGGTCGTTCCCGTCCCTCCTGTGACTACTGCGGTGGTACCGCCCGGACCTACCGCAGTGGTGCTACTGACCGCAGAATTGCCGCCGACCGCGGAAGTACTGCCTGGACTTCCAGCGGCTCCGGGTGCCCCACCTGATGCAGGCGTCCCGGTGGTTGCAATCGTCCCTGCCGCTGCGCCGCCCGCCCCGGTAGTGCCCGCGACCCCGATGTTGCCCGCGCTGGAAACCACGCTACCACCGCCGCCAGTCGTGCCGCCGGCCGCGGTGGTCCCGCCGCCACGTGCGCCGCCACGACCACCGCCAGCCGCGGTGGTCCCGCCGCCCGCGCCACCACGCCCGCCGCTAGCTCCAGTTGTCCCACCGCCGCCTGCGCCAGCGGCGCCGGTTGTGCCGCCGCCGCCCGCGCCTGCGGCCCCAGTGGTCCCGCCGCCGCCCGCGCCTGCGGCCCCGCTCCCGTCAGGATACTTGATATTGGGCTTGGGCGGGTCGGTCATCCCGTCACCCAGGTAGTAGTCCAACATGTGCGACTGGATATAGCCCTTTTCGCACATGCTGTTTCGATATTCGGGATCGTGCACAAGGGTGTAGATGCGCTTGTCCGTTGGAATGGCGGTCGAATAGATCCTCATCGACGCACTATTGGATTGTTCAAGCAGCACTTCCTCGCGCCAGTCGCCGAACATATCGCCGTACAGAGGGGCCGCGTTGCGCGCCCCGTAAATGCCGCCCGTAAACGTCACACTGGTAAAGCCGCCGCTGGGCATGCCCGGATAGGCCCACTTAGTTATTTGGTTCGTGTCCAGGACTTCACTCAGGAGATCACCGTCCCAGAAGATGCGGAAGTTGATCCCCGGCGTACCGGTTCCTATTTGCGTAGGAGCCGAAGTGCTCAAGGTCGTGGCAGTGTTCAAGTCCGAATTGTTGAACACCTTGCCGCCGGTCCAGCATTCGTACCCAAGATGTGTCGGGTCAACGTCTCCGCATACACCGCGCGCCATGTCGCTTGTACCGGGGCCATACTTTCGCAGTACGGTGCCGGTCTTGGCGTCATAGTAGTTCCAGTCATATCCAGAAGCCTGTCCAATGGCCCAGCCTTCCAGGCCGGGCCGGGTGGGATCGAGATCGCCGATATGCCACCGGTCGCCGTGGGTTATGCCCTGAGAATGCTGATTCCAGAAAACCGTTCCATCCCCTTTGATGGCATAGCCGCCGTTTACACATTCGTCTATGCCGTCGGCATCAAGGTCGACACATCTAAGATTGTGGTTGTTGGGATAGTTTCCAATCGGGGTACGTACGGCCTTGAACCGCAAGGACCAGGCGCCGTTCGTGAAATCAAATCCCATGTCCATCATAGCCGCCGTCCCACCAGCTTTTCCCTTGAAGTACAGGCTTGGATGCACGCCGTCCCAATAGGCGATGCTGAAATGGCCGGTTACGTTACCAGTAGCTATGAGATCCTGGGGGACAGCGACTTCCTTGCCCTTTTCCGCGCCGGTTACTCCGTCGACCGCGACGATGAACGAGTCGGTTTGAGTTGTCGACGCGGCCAGTACTTTCCCATCCCCGAAAATCATGCCGTTGCCCCCTCTGAGTATCAGTTCGGCCTTGCCGTCGCTGTCGATGTCATACACGGTTTCATCGTCGGCATGCCCACAGCTAATGGTGTCCGGACCGGAGAGTGAAAGGTCGGTATTCGTGCTGTTGGGGCCCATATCGACCCGCCACAGGAAGGTACCGTCTCTCTTGTATGCGTCGACATACTGGGATACGCCTGCCTGAAACCGGTCTACGACAAAGTCGTATTCGCCATCCCCGTCGAGATCGCCGACATAGGCAAGATGGATTTTCCTGCCGCCAGCGTCTTTGAGCGGGATTTCAAGGTAGCCGTTTGGCAGATTCGTCGCCGTTGTCCCTGTGGCCTCCTCGACGCCCCCGATGATGGCTTTCAGGGTATAAGTGCCGGTGCCACCGGCGGCGTCCTGATAGTTGGTCGAGGTGGTTATCGGTGTGGCATTGAGTTTTGTCGTGCCCTTGTACACGTTGAATGCGACATCGGTGCCCTGTTCCGTGCCGTAGAGCCGCCACGACAGAAGGGTGCCCCCAGTTCCTCCCCCAACCGCCACAAAGCCGCGGCCGAGCTTTTCCATGATGCGCTGGCTGTGGGCGGGCGTAGCCAACAGGCAGAGGACTAGGCCAAGAAGAGTCGAAAGAGTTCTATTTCTCATCATGTCGCTCCTTTCGCATCAAGCAGAAGCACCGCGCACAATCCGAGTAACGCAATAAGCTATGTATGCCGTGTATCAACACATCCCACGATGAAGGGGGAGGTACCCACCAAACCGGGTCATTTCGATCCCGAGTGCGCACGCAAGATGCAACGCAGCGGATGGCCGTCGTGGCTGCCGCCCATCCGCTTGGCCCCGATCATGGACTGAATCGATCCTCTCGACGTTGCCCGCTGCCCTCTGCTCTGCCGCCGGCAAGTGGTGCCCACTTTCCTGGGGATTACAAAGACCCGTCTCGCTGGGTCACTACCCCAGCGGAGACACGAACACCCAATCAGGGACCGGCTTGGTACCGAAAGCATTTCAAGATCCCAGCCGGATACTCAGCCAACAAAGCGATCATAGAATTCGAACGCATCAAGCAGGAAATGTGGAAACCGAGGTGAGCAACGAATCCCGGGTGGCGCAAACCACTACCCTGGGCGTGAGGTGATCGATCCGGCCACCGGCACGGTCCTCGGCACATTCCAAGGTACCGCCACCTCGTTGCCATCACGGGAACCACAGTGCTCATCGCCGCCGGCGCCAAATTGTGGAGCGATGTGAGCCCCAATCTCTACAATGTCGTCACCACGCTCAACGTGGGCGGGAAACGGCTTGCTCTAGTCTGCTATCCTTCATGGCGGACCCGAAAGAGCCGACCAAAGAGCCATGGCGATTGACAAGCGGGATGCGAAGCGGGAGGAGCAACAACCGGATGGAAAGCCGGTGCTGGCGGCCATCAGTGATCTCGGGAGCGACTTCTACCGTGAGCTGCTCGACCACCTGGACGACTGCGTCTACTTCGTGGACCGGGATCGCCGCCTGTTGTTCTGGAACAAGGCCGCGGAGGAGTTGACCGGGTTCACACGCAGCGAGGTCGTGGGCCGGCGCTGTCCGGACAACATCCAGTGCCACGCGGACGTGAACGGCCGCGTCTTGTGCACCAGTGGCTGCCCGCTGGAGCACGTGATGACCACCGGCAAGTCCGACGAGGTCGACGTGTTCCTGCACCACAAAGACGGGCACCGGATGCCGGTGCGGGCTAAGTCCTTCCCCATCCTGGACGCCCAGGGGCGCGCGGTGGGCGCGGTGGAGGTGCTCAACGATCGAACGGCGCGGATCGAACAGGCGGAGCGAATCAAGGAACTGGAGCGCCTGGCGCTGGTCGATCAGTTGACTAGGTTGCCCAACCGGCGCCACTTCG
>Ga0302323_100004909_pt1 | contig 10916 bp, 11 predicted proteins | sample Fen_T0_3_FD_201950 | JGI IMG/M metagenome (GOLD analysis project Ga0302323, IMG submission 201950) | Peat permafrost microbial communities from Stordalen Mire near Abisko, Sweden - Fen_T0_3 | ecosystem: Environmental > Terrestrial > Soil > Wetlands > Permafrost | place: Sweden: Abisko... | reverse complement strand
TCCGACTGAAATGGCCGAACGACCTCGTGGTCGGGGCGACGCCCGAGACCGGTCCAGCGCCCGGCACCGGTCCAGCGCCCGCGGGCGCGCCGACGGTCCGCAAGGTCGCCGGCGTCCTGGGCGAGTCCACGGGTCTCGGCACGGCCGATCCGTGCGTGGTCGTGGGGATCGGGCTCAACGCCGATTGGGCGGCGAAGGACTTCCCGCCGGAGCTCGCCGACACCATGACCTCGCTCCGCGAGGCCTCACACGGCCGCCCGATCGACCCGATCGCGCTCCATGACGCCTTCCTCGGCCGACTCGAGGCCCGCATCGAGGCGCTCCGCGCCGGCCGCTTCGATGTCGCGGACTGGACGGACCGGCAGCTCACGACGGGCCGCTCGATCCGCCTCGAGGCACCGGACGGAACCTCCGAAGACGTCCGAGCCCTCGGTGTCGACTCGGTCACCGGCGCCCTCGTCGTTGCCGACCCCTCCACCCTCGACGGCGAGCGCCAGGTCGTCGTCGGGGAGATCCGTCACGTCCGACTCGCCGGCGCGGCGGACTCGATCGCCGACCCGATCCCGGGCGGGGTGTAACGCGATGGCCCGACCGGCATTCAGGAAGGTAGGCCGACCGGAGGAGGTCGGGGCACGCCGCATCGTCCACCTCGATCGGGATCGTCCGCTCGTGGAGGCGGCGCAGGCGGATCCCGCACGGTTCGAGGCCCTGTATCGGAAGTACGTCGCCCAGGTGTACAGCTACGCCGCGTACGAGCTGCGCGATCGGCACGATGCCGAGGACGCCACGGAACGGACGTTCCTCGCCGCCCTCGCGCACCTCGCCCGGTTCGAGGAGCGCGCCCGACCCGACGACGGCGAGGGCGCCTCGACGTTCCGCGTGTGGCTGTTCCAGATCGCCCGGAACGTCGTCGCCGAACGTCACCGCGCGCGTCGTCGCCGACCCGAGACGCCACTCGAGGCCGCAGCCGAGCTCACCGCGCCGCTCGACCTGGAACGCGACGTCGCGCGACGCGACGAGGCCCGCGAGGCCCTTGGGGCCATCGGCCGCCTGACGGGGGACCGACGACAGGCCCTCGTCCTGCGCTTCGTCGACGAGATGTCCACGGCCGAGATCGCCGGGATCCTCGGCCGATCGGAAGGGGCCGTGCGGGTCCTGATCCACCGGGCGCTCCGCTCCGTCGCCCGGGACCTCGACGGACGCGCCGGGCGCGACGGGTGATGCCCGGGACGGACAGCCGGGACGGCGCCGAGGTCGACGCCTTGGTCACCGACCGCTACCTCGAATCGCTCCTGGCCGCCCATGCGCTCGGCGCCGACCTGGCCCCGGCGCCACTCGAGCTGGATCCGGGCGTCCGCGCGGTCGCGGAGCGGCTCTCGCGAAGCCTGCCCCGCCTCCATCCCTCGTTCCGCTTCGAGGAGGCGCTCTCCGCGCGACTCACGGCCGCAGCCATTGCCCGACGTCTCCCGCAGGCCGCCGGCGCGGAAGGCGTGGTCGTGCCGATGCCGAACGATGTCCTCGCGGGCGTCGGCGGACCGCTTGATGACCCGGCGCTCGCCGCCTATCTCGACGGCGCCGGCTTCGACGAGGACGCCGACCACGTGCGCCCGCTGCTCATCGGTGGTGCCCTGACCTCCGCGGCCCTCTCGCTCGCGGGCGCGGCGTTCGTGGCGTGGCGCTTCCGCCGCGAGGCATCGACCCCGATGGCTCGCGCGATCCGTGCGGTCGCCCGCACGAGGCTCGCCTGATGCCCCTCAAGCTGCCGACGTTCCGTGCCCGCAAGGACGCCTACCCCGCGGACCTTTGGACCAAGTGCCCGTCGTGCGAGACGATGGTCTTCAACAAGCAGCTCGAGAAGGCCCTGCGCGTCTGCCCGACCTGCGGTCACCACTTCCGGCTGTCGGCTGTCGCCAGGCTGGACCAGCTGCTCGACGAGGGGACGTGGGCCGAGCACGATGCCGGGCTCCAGTCCGTGGACGCGCTGGGGTTCGTCGACCAGAAGGCGTATCCGGATCGCCTGAGCGCGGCCCAGACCGCGACCGGCATGCGCGACGCGGCGCTTTGGGGGACCGGCGTCATGGGCGGGACCGCGGTGGCGATCTGCGTCATGGACTTCGGGTTCATGGGCGGCTCGATGGGTGCGGTCGTCGGCGAGAAGGTGACCCGCGCGGCGGAGCACGCGCTTGCGGAGCGCATCCCGCTCATCGTCGTCAGCGCCTCGGGTGGCGCGCGGATGCAGGAGGGGACGCTGGCGCTGATGCAGCTGGCCAAGACCCTCGCCGCGATCGAGCGCCTGCGGACCGCCGGCGTGCCGTTCTTCTCGATCCTCTCGGACCCCACGACGGGTGGGGTCTTCGCGTCCTTCGCGGCCGTGGGCGACGTGAATATCGCCGAGCCCAACGCGCTCATCGGGTTCGCCGGCGCCCGCGTGTCGGCCGGGACCATCGCCCAGGAGCTGCCGGCGGGCTTCCAGCGCGCCGAGTTCCTGTTCCGTCACGGGTTCGTGGACCGCGTCGTCGCCCGCCCGGATCTTCGTGATGAACTCGTCGGACTGCTCCGCCTGATCGCCGCACGCGACACGGCACCACCCGCGGCGGCGACGAACGGCGAGCTCCCGGGCTTCCGACCGCTGTCGTTCCTCTCGACGCTCGCGGACCGTGTCAGCGAGCTCACGAGCGGCGAGTCGGCCGCCGACGACGGATCCGCTGCGGCTGGCACCAGCGAGGGGGCCGTCGGCGGGGGAACCGGGACGCCCGGCTCGACCAGCGACGGCGTCTGGGCCCGTGTCCAGCTGGCCCGCAACCTGCACCGCCCGCGGACCCTCGAATTCGTCCGCGCCATGACCGACGGATTCGTCGAGCTCCACGGCGACCGACTCTTCGGTGACGATGCGGCGATGGTCGCGGGACTGGCCCGGCTCGACGGGCGGCCGATCGTCGTGATCGGCCAGCAGAAGGGCGCCGACACCGACGAGAACATCCGGCGCAACTTCGGGATGCCGCACCCGGAAGGCTATCGAAAGGCGATGCGGGTCATGGAGCTGGCCGAGCGGTTCGGGCTCCCGGTCGTGACCTTCGTGGATGTCCCGGGCGCGCATCCCGGACCGGAATCCGAGGAGCGAGGCATCGCCGAGGCGATCGCCCGTTCCGTGGCGCTGATGACTCGCCTGCGTACGCCGATCATCTCGATCATCACCGGCGAGGGTGGTTCCGGCGGTGCGCTCGCGATCGCGGTCGGGGACGTGGTCATCGCCCTCGAGAACGCGGTCTACTCGGTGATCAGCCCGGAGGGCTGCGCGTCGATCCTGTGGCGGACGGCGGACGAGGCGCATACCGCCGCCGCGGCGATGCGCATGACCGCGGCCGAGCAGCGGGACCTCGGCGTCATCGACATCGTGGTGCCCGAGCCCGGCGAGGGGGCCCACACCGATCCCGTCGAGACCGCGCATCGCCTTCGGCCGATCATCGAGGACCGGCTCGCCGCGCTCTCGGCGCTGACCATCGACGAGCTCGTCGAGCAACGCTACCGACGGTACCGGGTGCTGGGGTCCTACACTGAAGCCGAATTGCCGGAGATGGTCCTGCCGGCGGGTCGCGGTCTCGGGGATCGCCTGCGCGACCTGCTGGATCCGGGCCGCCGGGGGTTGAGTGGCTCGGTGCCGTCGTGGTCACGCGACGAGCCGCCCGCTCGGGAGGAGGTGTAGCGCGTGCCCGACCCGTCGAAGCCGGACTCGCGCCGGACCGCTCGCGGCGCCGCCGAACGGTCGGCCGACCACGCCGCCATCGACCGGCTCGCCACCGACCTGCTTCCTGCCCTGATCGTCAAGCTGGCATCGAGCGGGCTCGGCGAGCTCGAGGTCCGTGAGGGCGCCTGGAAGGTCCGCCTCCGCCGGCCGGCCGCCGCCACCCGTGAGAAGCGCCCCGCCGATCGCGCCGGTCGAGGGTCGTCGTCGCATGCCAGCCACCCGGGAGCGGGACTCACCCCGGTCGGACCGGGTCGCGACGGCCGGGACGGCCACAGCGCCCGTGACGGCCATGCCGGCGCGGACCCGCGCCGCGTCGTCGCCACCTCGCCCGCCGTCGGGATCTACCAGCCGCGCACAGAGGCGCGACAGGGGACATCCGTCCGCGCCGGCGACCGCCTCGGCGTCGTCGACATGCTCGGGATCGCCCAGGAAGTCGTGGCGCCCAGTGACGGCGTCGTCGGATCGAGCCTCGCCGAGCCCGGCGACGCGGTCGAATTCGGGCAGGAGCTGGTCGTCATCGAGCTGGCGTTGTCGCCCGCCGGGGACGCCTGAGCGTGTTCCGCAAGATCCTCATCGCCAACCGCGGCGAGATCGCGCTCCGCATCCTGCGGGCCTGCCGGACGCTCGGCATCGAGGCGGTCGTCGCCTATAGCGAGGCAGACCGCGACTCCCTCCCGGTCCTGCTCGCCGACGAGGCCATCTGCATCGGACCCGCCGACGCCAAGCGGTCCTACCTCTCGGCCCCCGCCGTCATCTCCGCGGCGCTGGTGACCGGCTGCGATGCGATCCACCCGGGCTACGGCTTCCTGTCCGAGGACGAGGGCTTCGCCGAAGTGGTGACGGCGCACGGGATGACGTTCATCGGCCCGTCCGCCGGCGTCCTTGAGCGGTTCGCCAGCAAGGAGGCGACGCGGCGGCTCCTCGGCGGGTACGGGCTCCCGACGATCCCCGGATCCGAGGGGATGCTCCGCGACGAGCTGCACGCGCTCGGCGAGGCCGAGCGGATCGGCTATCCGGTCCTCATCAAGCCGTCGGCGGGCGGCGGTGGCAAGGGCATGCGCATGGTCCGCACGCCGCGCGAGCTCGAGTCCGTCCTCAAGGTCTGCCGTTCCGAGGCGAAGGCCGCCTTCGGTGACGACTCGCTCTACCTCGAGAAGTGGCTCGACGAGAACCGCCACGTCGAGGTCCAGGTCGCGGTCGACCGGTTCGGCCACGGGATCCACATGGGCGAGCGCGACTGCTCGGTCCAGCGGCGCCACCAGAAGATCCTCGAGGAGGCCCCCACGCCGGCCCTGGGCGAGGCGGCGCGCGAGGACCTTGCCGAACGGGCCGTCCGGGCGGTCGTGGCCGCCGGCTACGAGAACGTCGGCACCCTCGAGTTCCTCGTCGATCGAGAGGGGCTGGCCTACTTCATCGAGATCAACTGTCGGATCCAGGTGGAGCACCCGGTCACGGAGATGCTCACCGGGCTCGATCTCGTCGTCACCCAGATCCGGATCGCCGCAGGCGAGCCACTCGGGTTCAGCCAGGCCGACGTGACGTTCAGCGGCCACGCGATCGAGTTCCGCATCAACGCCGAGGACCCGGAGGCCGAGTTCCGGCCGGGCGCGGGCATCGTCGAGCGCTATCACGCGCCGGGCGGCCCGGGCGTGCGCATGGACTCGCATCTCTTCAACGGCTACGAGGTGCCGCCCTACTACGACTCGCTCCTCGGCAAGCTCGTGGTCTGGGGCCCGGACCGGGCCACGGCCATCGCGCGCGGCCGGGTGGCCCTCGACGAGCTGGTCATCGAGGGTCTGGTCACCAACGTCGCGATCCAGCGCGCGCTGTTGAGCAACGAGACCTTCCTCGAGGGACGGTTCACGACCAACCTGCTGGACCGGGTCGGGAGCGCGGCCTTCCTGACGGCCGCTGCCCGGACGTGACGGTCGCCGCCCGGAGGCGCGCGAGGCCGGCCCTCGGATGCAGACCTGCACATACCACCTCGCGTGCCGCGGTCGCTCGCGGCGAGACTGACGACGACACCGCTTGGAGATGCTCGTGACCGACGCCCCGCCCATCCCCGCCGCCACGGTCCATACGGCCCGTGAGATCGAGGCGCTCATCCCGCACCGCTGGCCGTTCCTGCTCGTGGACCGGATCGTCGAGTACGACCCGGAGGCCAAGCGCATCGTGGGCCTCAAGGGCGTGACCGCGACCGAGTGGTTCTTCCAGGGGCACTTCCCGGGCCTGCCGGTCATGCCCGGCGTCCTCCAGGTCGAGGCGCTGGCCCAGACGATGGCGGTCTATGTCGCCAAGCAGCCCGGGTTCGGCGATCGGATCGGGCTCTTCGCCGGCATCGACGACACGCGCTTCAAGCGGATCGTCACACCTGGCGACACGCTCCGGCTCGAGGTCACGATGGAGAAGCTCGGGGGCCGGTTCGGTCGCGGCCGCGGGGTCGCCAGCGTCGACGGACAGGTCGCCTGCGAGGCCACGCTCTCATTCATCATCCCCGGCGAAGGCGTGCTCCGATGACGCGTCTCGCGATCCTCTCCGACGTCCACGGCAACGCCCTCGCGCTCCAGGCCGTACGCACCGGGATCCGCGCCGCGCGCCCCGACCAGGTGGCGGTGGCCGGCGACCTCGTCATGAACGGTCCGGACCCGGCCGCCACCGTGGACCTTCTGCGCGAGATGGAGGGCGACGGCGCGCTCATCATCTCGGGCAACACGGACGTGGCCGTCGCGGACTTCGACTACTCGGCGGCCTTCCCGTGGATGGCCGATGGCGTCCCGGAGGCGTTCCGGGCCGCAGCCGAGTGGGCGCACGACGCCCTCGGGGACGAGCGCGTGGCCTGGCTGCGTCGCCTGCCCGCAGAGCGCCGGATCCACACCGACGACGGGGGGATGGCGCTGGTCTGCCACGCGTCGCCGGGGTCGCAGACGGCCGGCTTCGACCCGGCCCTCGACCCGAACGTGATCGTCGAGCGGGTGTCGCGGACCGACGCGCGGGTCATCGCCTGCGGGCACACGCATCTGCCCGAGGTCCGCGACCTCGGCTGGAAGATCATCGTGAACGCGGGCTCGGCCGGGTACGTGTTCGATGGCGACCCCACGGCCTCGTGGGCCATGATCGACATGGTCGGGGACAACGTGACCGCGGAGATCAAGCGAGCCGAATTCGACGCCCTCGCGGTCTCCGACGCCATCTCGGCGCGCGGTCTGCCTGGGGACGTGTATCGCGCCGCGACGGTCCGGACCGGGAAGCTCGTCCGATGACCGAGCGCCGGCGCGTCGTCGTCACCGGCATGGGCATGCTGTCGGCCCTGGGAAACGACGTCGCTTCGACGTGGGACGGGCTCATCGCGGGCCGCTCCGGGATCCGGCCGATCGCGTCATTCGACTCGTCGCGGCTGACGTCGCGCATGGCCGGCGAGGTCCAGGACTTCGATTCGAGCGGCGTCCTCGATCGCAAGGACCAGCGGCGGACGGACCGGTACATCCAGTTCGGGCTCGTGGCCGCGCGGCAGGCCCTGGACGAAGCCGGCTTCCCGGACCGGTTCGAGGGCGAGCTCGCCGAGCGGACGGGGGTCATCCTCGGCACCGGGCTCGGTGGGGTCGGGACACTCATCGACGGGATCTCGACCAACGCCCTGCGCGGTCCGGACCGGATCAGCCCGTTCCTGATCCCGATGGGCATCCCGAATGTCGGGGCCGGACAGGTGGCGATCAACTTCGGGATGACCGGACCGAACTTCGCGACCGTGTCGGCCTGTGCGACCGGCGGGCACGCGATCGGCGAGGCGTCGGAGATCATCCGGCGCTCTGACGCGGACGTCATGGTCGCCGGCGGCGCGGAGGCCGGCATCTTCGAGACGCTGGTCGGTGGGTTCGCGGCGATGCGTGCGCTCTCGACCCGCAACGACGACCCGGCAGGCGCCTCACGCCCGTTCGACCGCGGTCGCGACGGCTTCGTCTGCGGCGAGGGAGCGGGCGTCGTGATCCTCGAGGGCCTGGACCATGCCGAGGCCCGTGGCGCCACGATCCTCGCCGAACTCGTCGGCTATGGCGCCACCGCCGACGCGTCGCACATCACGCTGCCCGCACCGGGTGGCATCGGCGCGGTCCGGGCGGCCCGGCGCGCGATCGAGAAGGCCGGCCTGACCGCGGCCGACATCGATCACGTCAACGCTCACGCCACGTCCACGCCGGAGGGCGACAAGGCCGAGCTCCAGGCGATCCGGACGATCCTCGGCGACGGCGCGGGTCGCGTCCCGGTCACCGCGAACAAGTCGATGCTCGGACACACGCTCGGTGCCGCGGGCGCCATCGAGGCCATCGCGACGATCATGGCCATCCGCGAGGGGGTGGTGCCCCCGACGATCAACCTCACGGACCCCGATCCGGAGGCCGAGGGGCTCGATCTGACCCCCAACGTCGCCGCGCGCCACGACATCCGCATCGGCCTGAGCAACTCGTTCGGGTTCGGCGGCCAGAACACCGCCCTCATCTTCGCGAGATGGGCGCCATGAGCGACGACGACGCGCGCGGCGCCTCGAAGCCCGCGGACGACGACGCGGGCGGGGCGGGTGGACCCGATCACGCCGACGACCTCGTGACGGCCGAGCTGACGACCGACGACGGGGTGGTCGAGATCGAAGCCCCCGTCGACGCGGTCGCGCCGACGCCGCGCGACGCGGGCGACGTCGAGCTGCTCGCCCTCATCGACCGATTGGCCGCCTTGCTCGATCGCTCGGACCTCACGGAACTCGAGGTCGAGGCCGGCGGGACCGGCATCGTGCTGCGCAAGCCGATCGCGATCGCCCCGTCGGTCGCCGCCGCGACCGCCGGATCCGAGGCGGGCAGCGCGGGCGTATCCGGGGCGACGACCTCGGCGCCGGGTGAACCCTCGACCGCCGGTCGCGATCCGGCGACCCTCGCGCGACCGTCGGTGAAGGCCCCGTTGACCGGGATCTTCTACGCCTCGCCCGCACCGGGCTCCGCCCCGTACGTGCAGGCCGGCGGCGAGATCGCCGTGGGGCAGATCATCGGGCTGATCGAGGCCATGAAGCTCTTTAACGAGATCAAGTCCGACCTGGCCGGCCGCGTGGTCAAGGTCATCCCCGAAAGCGGGACGCTGGTCAAGGCGAAGCAGCCGCTCGTGGAGGTGGAACCGCTGTGACGCACGGCCCACGCTACGCGCACGTCACCGGATGGGGCCGGTACGCCCCGTCGCAGGTCCTCACCAACGCCGACCTCGAGCGGATGGTGGACACCAACGACGCGTGGATCGTGCAGCGGACCGGCATCCGCGAGCGGCGCGTGGCCGCGGCGCACGAGACGACCGCCTCGATGGCGGCCGTGGCTGGCCTGCGGGCGATCCGCACCGCGGGCATCGACCCCGACGAGATCGACCTCATCCTGCTCGCGACCCTGACGCCCGACTACTGGATGCCGTCCACGGCGGCGCTCGTCAAGGAGGCGATCGGCAACACGCGGGCCGCCGCCATGGACGTCGCCGCGGCCTGCTCGGGCTTCGTCTACGCCTACGCGACCGCGCAGGCCTACGTGACCAGCGGCCTTGCGAAACACGTCCTCGTGATCGGTGCCGAATTGCTGACCCGGTTCCTGGACTACACGGATCGCAGCACGTGCATCCTGTTCGGCGACGGCGCGGGGGCCGTGGTCGTGTCCGGGTCGGACGAACCGGGCGGAGGGCTCGGGATCGAGATGACCACCGAGCCGCAGGGTGCCTACATGATCTGGCTGCCGGCCGGCGGCGCGAAGAGCCCGCCGTCCGCGGAGACCATCGCGCGCGGCGAGCACTACATCCGGATGGAAGGCAAGGAGACGTATCGCTTCGCGACGCGAACGCTGGCGTCGACCGCGCTCGCGGCGATCCGCCGAGCCGGCCTTGAGCCCGGCGACATCGACCTGTTCATCCCCCACCAGGCCAACATCCGGATCATCGAGGCGGTCGCCAAGGGCCTCGATCTGCCGATGGAGCGGATGTTCGTGAACCTCGACAAGTACGGGAACACGTCCGCGGCATCGGTGCCGATCGCCCTGGCGGAGGCGGTCAACGAGGGCCGCGTCAAGGTCGGCGACAACATCGTCATCGTCGCGTTCGGGGCCGGGTTCACGAGCGGAGCGGTGGCGATCCAATGGACCGCCGACCCCGCCCGCGGCATCGCCGGCGACGCCGCCGTCAACGCCGACGATGTGCACGTCCGGCTCCCCGTCGACTGGGACTCGGTCGACCCGATCCCGGCGGCCCTCGCCGAGATCGTCAACCGGCCTGTAGCGCCCGGCGTCGAGATCCCGCTCGACGACGTCGTCCCGGGCGAGCCCGACATCGCGCATTCGGAGGTGCCCGCATGATCGACCTGTCCGGCAAGACCGCCCTCGTGACCGGCGGGTCGCGTGGCATCGGGCGGGCGATCGCCCTGCGACTCGCCACCCAGGGTGCCGACGTCGCCTTCACGTATCGAGGCAACGCGACCGCTGGGGCCGAGGCGGTCGCGGTCGTCGAGGCGCTCGGTCGTCGAGGGCTCGCGATCCAGGGCGACGCCCGGGCGCCCGAGACCGCGGACGCCGTCGTGAAGACCGCGCTCGAGGCCTTCTCGAAGATCGACATCCTCGTCAACAACGCGGGGGTCACGCGCGACGACCTCATCATGCGGATGACCGAGGAGGCCTGGCGCGAGGTCATCGAGACGAACCTGTCGGGCGCGTTCTGGATGACGAAGGCCGTGACCCGGCCGATGCTCAAGGCCCGAGGCGGCCGGATCATCAACATCACCTCGGTGTCCGGGCAGGCGGGCCAGATGGGCCAGGCGAACTACAGCTCGGCCAAGGCCGGGCTGATCGGGCTCACGAAGGCCACCGCGCGGGAGCTTGCATCGCGGGGCATCACGGCCAACGCGGTCGCGCCCGGGTTCGTCCTCACGGAGCTCACGCAGGACCTGCCGGACGCCCTCAAGGCCGAGATCACAGCGCGGACGCCGCTCGGGCGGTTCGGGACCCCCGAGGAGATCGCGAACGCCGTCGCGTTCCTCGCCTCTGACGAGGCCGCTTACATCACCGGCCAGGTGCTCGCCGTCGACGGTGGCCTCGTGATGATGTGATCCTCGGGCGTCCTCCGGGACGCGCGGCAGGTCACCCGCCGGTGACCGCCACGAGGATCAGGA
>Ga0302323_100004908_pt1 | contig 10918 bp, 8 predicted proteins | sample Fen_T0_3_FD_201950 | JGI IMG/M metagenome (GOLD analysis project Ga0302323, IMG submission 201950) | Peat permafrost microbial communities from Stordalen Mire near Abisko, Sweden - Fen_T0_3 | ecosystem: Environmental > Terrestrial > Soil > Wetlands > Permafrost | place: Sweden: Abisko... | reverse complement strand
CTTCCCGGCACAGCTCGAGATCGCGCTCGAGGTTGCGCGGGTAGCGGTCGAAATCTTCGTTCGCACCGAATTGCGTGGGATTGACGAAGATGGTCAGCGCCACCTCGGCCGCGCGCGAACGGGCCTCTTCGACGAGCGCGAGGTGCCCGTCGTGCAACGCGCCCATCGTCGGCACGAGCCCGAGGCGCTTGCCGGCACTGCGCACGCCCTGCGCGGCTTTTCGAAATTCAGCTGCCGTGCGATGCAATGTCAGGGTCACGGATCCTCGCTCGCGGGGCCGTAGCTCTTGGCAGGCGAACCGACTACCGGTTTGGCGCCGGTTTCGACGGCCGGTTGCTTTTTGGGCTGTACACCGAAGCTTTGAGCCGCACTCGGGAAGCTGCCGTCTTGCACCTCTCTCACGTAGCTGTTCGTGGCGGCCACGATTTGCGCGCCGAGCTCCGCGAAGTGCTTCACGAACTTGGGCTTCAAGCTGGGATACATGCCCAGGAAATCATAGCAGACCAGCACCTGGCCGTCGCATGAGGGGCCCGCACCGATACCGATGGTCGGGATCGAGATGGCTTCCGTGATGCGTTGCCCGAGGTCACTCGGGATCCCCTCCAGCACGATCGAGTATGCGCCGGCTTCGGCGATGGCGCGTGCATCCGCGAGCACGCGCTCGGCATCGACCTCGGCTCTGCCTTGTACGCGAAAGCCGCCCATGGCGTGCACCGATTGCGGCATCAGGCCGACGTGGCCCATCACCGGTATCCCCGCCGCCACGAGTGCGCGCACGTGCGGAGCGAAGGCCTGGCCGCCCTCCAACTTCACGGCTTCGAAGCCGCCCGTCTTCAACATTTGGCCTGCGCTCTCGAGCGCGCGCTCGATCGACGACTGGTAGCTCATGAACGGCATGTCGCCGACCACGTGCGCGCGCTGCGTTGCGCGCGCAACCGCGCGGCCATGATAACAGATCTCTTCTACGGTTACGGGTAGGGTGTTGGGGAGGCCTTGCACCACCATGCCGAGTGAATCTCCGACCAAGAGCACGTCCGCGCCGCCCTCGTCCAGGAGCCGGGCCATGGTCGCGTCATAGGCGGTGAGCATCGCGATCTTCGGGCCGCGCTGTTTGCGCCCGAGCAGCGCCGGCGCCGTCACTTTAGCGTCATTCATGCGTTTCCGAGGGCAGCGTACCACCTGGCCGAGAGAGGGAAAGAACGCTAAACTCACGGTCTTGGTGGCTGCCCCCGCACAAAGCGACTTTCGGCGGGCGTTCCAGCGCCTCGCACTGCGAGTAAATCGCCGCCACGCGGGTCGGCTCGTGTTGACCGGCGCGGGGGTAGGCCTCACGCTGGGCGCGCTAGCCGCGCTCGGAATGTGGGCCCTGCGTTGGGGTGAGTGGCGACCGTTCGCCGCCAGCTTCGGCGCGCTCGGCGCGGTCGTCGGGGCGGCGCTGGCACGGCGAAAGCGTTGGTCTGAAATTGACCTCGCTCTCTATCTCGACGCGCGGCTCGGCAGCCACGAAACCGTGACGACCGCTCTCGGCGCCCAAAGCTCGGACGAACCCGCGCTTGCGCACGTGCTGGAACGTGCCAGCAGCGTGCTCCGCAGCGCCGATCCGGAACGCGTCAAGCCCAGACTGTGGTCGCGTTGGCATGCGCTGGTGCCCGCGGCGTTCGCGGCGATCGCCGGGCTCAGCCTGCTGCCGCTGCCGCCCGCCCCCAAGGCGCCGGCCGGGGCGCCGGGGGTCGAGCGGGTGCAGATCGAGAATTTGAAGGGGCTCGAGCGAATCGAAGCGCTCGCGCACCTGCAAGGCCAAAACCCCGAACAAGACGAGCGGCTGAAGCAACTGGCCGAGCAGGCCAAAAAGCTGCGCCAAGCTTTGGCGAAAGGCTTGGAAAAGCGTGAGGCACTTTCGGAGATCGCCAAGCTGCGGGACGGCATCGCCGCCGAACGTTTGCGGCTGGGCGATCGCCAGAACCGGCCGGGGCTAGACGCCGCGCTGCGCGCCTTCGACAACAACCACGCCCTTTCTGACGCGCAAAAGGCGCTCGGCAACGGCGACCTGACCGCGTTCGACGAAGAGATGCAGAAGCTCGCCAATCGCGCCGAGAGCAGCGATCGAAAGGCGGCCAAAGAGGCACTCGAGGAAGCCGCCAAGGCCGCGCGCGAAAAGGGCGCCAAGGGCCTGGCCGATGCGCTCGACGCACAAAAGCGCCTGTTCGAGCGCCGTGAATCACACGCCGACGCCCTGCGTGAACTCGCGCGGAGCATGAAGGGCAAGCTCTCGGCCGAAGCCCTGGAGGACCTGAAGGAGTTCGGCCGCTCGGGCAGCCCCGAAGCCGAGCAGCGCCTGGCCGACGGGCTCGAGCGCGCGCTCGAAGGGCTCACCGCCGAAGAGCGCAAGCGCCTCGGCGAGCGTATGCAGCAAGAGCTCGAGTCCCAATCGGGCGACGCCTCGCCCATGACCAAGAAACAGCTCGAAGCGATGGCAAAGCAGCTCGCAAGCAAGGACGGCGTCGAGCAGCTGAAGAAACAGCTGCAAGAACTGGCCAAGCCGGAGCCGAGCGACGACGCCAAGCGTGAACGGGGCCTCGGCGAGGCCGAACGAGGCGGCTCGGCGGCCCAGCGTGGCCTGGGCGCCGTGCCCATTCCAATGGACGACGACAGCGCAAACGGCCCCGGCGCGCCGGGGCATCAGCCGGGCGCAGGAGACAAAAGCGGCTCTGGGGGCCCCGGCAGTAAGCACGATTCTGGGTCAGGCGACCACCGCGGTTCGACGCCCGAAATCGCCGCCAAAGAGTTACGCTCCAAGGCCGAAGCGAAGCTTCAGGCGGGTGCACCGATGCACGGCGCAACCCTCGGCCGCGCGCCGGCTCGGCCGGGTGAAACGGCCAATCAACTCGGTACGGGCAGCCTGGGTGACGCGCAAAAGACCGAGGTGGGCGCGGTCGATCACGCAGACATCCCCGAAGAGTATCGCGAACAGGTGGGTCGCTACTTCGAACCGTGATTGGGAGTATGCTGGGCTAACCTTGCCCGAATTCGAAGCCCGATGACGGAACCGCCCGCGCCCACGTTCGAAGCACGCCTCACCCAAGCCCGTGACACCAGTGCGCGTCTGAAGCTCGCCATCGCCGAGGTGATCGTCGGCCAAGATGCCGTGGTCGAGCAAGTGCTCTGGGCGCTGATTGCCGGCGGGCACGTGCTTTTGGAGGGCAACCCCGGCCTGGGCAAGACGCTGCTCGTTCGCACGCTGTCGTCCTGCTTGGATCTGCGCTTCTCGCGTATTCAGTTCACGCCCGATCTGATGCCGAGCGACGTCACGGGGACCAACGTGCTGGTGATGGACGGCAGTAGCCAAGGCACCAAAGGCCGCTTCGAACTGCACCGCGGTCCGATCTTCGGCCAGGTCGTCTTGGCAGACGAGATCAATCGCGCCACGCCCAAGACACAAAGCGCGTTGCTCGAGGCCATGCAGGAGCATGCGGTCACCATCGCCGGCATCCGCCACGCGCTCGATCAGCCGTTCTTCGTGCTGGCCACCGAAAACCCGATCGAGATGGAAGGGACGTATCCCCTGCCGGAAGCCCAGCTCGATCGATTTCTGCTAAAAATCTCGGTGCCGGCGCCCAACGAAGACGAGCTGACCCAGATCTTGGCACGAACCACGGGCAAACCCGTGGCGGATCCGGAGCGCGTGCTGTCACGGCAAGACGTGCGTGAGCTACAAGCCCTGTGTCGCGAAGTCGCTGTCGCCGAGCCGGTGCTGCGCTATGCGGCGCGGCTGGTCAACGCCAGCGCGCCGGATGCGCCGGATGCGCCGCCCCTGGTGCGGCGTGCGGTACGCTACGGTGCGGGGGTGCGCGGCGCGCAATCGCTGGTCTTGGCGGGCAAAGCGATCGCGTTGCTCGAGGGCCGCGCGCACGTCTCCTTCGCCGATTTGCAACGCACCGCCGCGCCCGTACTGCGGCATCGGATCTTGCTCAGCTTCGAGGGCGAAGCCGACGGTGTTTCGTGCGATCAGATCGTGAATGAGCTCGTGGCCAGCGTGCTGACTCGCCCTGAAGCAGTCGAGCGCGCGGTGCAAGGGGTGTGAATCGGTGCCGGTGCCTGTCCGCCTCGTGTCATTCATCTGTGCGCTGCTGGCTTTGCTACTCGCGCCACGGTGGGCGAAGGCCGACAGCGCGTTGAAGGTGGAAGCGGTGCCCGTGCTGGGCGCCAATAGTCCCTCTGTCGACGGCTGGGGTGAAGTTTACGTTCGCCTGGAAAATAGCCAAGATGTCGCATTCAGCGGCTACGTGGAGCTGCGTTCGGCGGCGGTGGTCAGAGGCGCGCGGCGTACCTTGTCGCGCGCGCCCTTCTCCATCGCGGCCAAGAGCCGAGTCAATTTGCTCTTGCCCAGCCACGGCTTGGTCTTGCGCGTGGGCGAAGCCAAAGTAGTAGCCGTCGACGGCCAGGGGGAACCCTTGGGTGAAGACCCATTGCCCCCCCTGCGCACGCTCGATCCCCTGTTGTTCGACTTACACACGCCGAGCCGCCTCGCCCCCGTGCTCAACACGCAGCCCGTGCCGATCCGCCGGCGCAGCGGCGGCTACGCTTACGGCGGCTCGACGCTTTCGGTGACGACTCCGCAGATCAATGCCAGCACCGGTGAACCGGTGTTGCCGGATTTGGCCGCTGGCTACGCGAGCGCGACCGTGATTTTGGCCTCGGGACGGACGATCTCGAGCTTGCCCGCCCCCGTCCGCGACGCTTTGTTTTCATGGGTGCTCGCTGGCGGCGCCCTGGCGTTGGTCGTGGATCGGCCAGAAGACGTACACAGCGCTTGGCTGGAAGCCTTGGTCGGCGGCCACGTGCAGAGCTGCGCCGCGGCCCGAAAGCTCTCGGGCGTGGCCCAATTTTCGGTCCCGATCGACAACGCGGGCAAAGGCTCGTTCGGCGCCGCGCCGAGGGTGACGCTGGAGTCCGCCAAGCCGTCCGCTGAACTGGCCGCCACCTTCTTCGGGCTGACGGGCGGCAACTTGCGAGTCAGTCCGTGGGGCGAGAGCGCCAGCTACGGCCTCGGCGAGGTGCATTTGCTGGCCTTCAATCCGAACACCGAGCTTGGCGCAAACGACCCGTGGCTGCGGCTTTCGATGATCGATCTGCTGCGCCATGCCTGGGAGCGCGCAAGCTTCGTTGCTTTGCCCCACGGCCAGACCTCACTCGATGAACTCCGTGCCGACAATGTGCGCCGCGTGCTCGATCCGAACGAGGGCACGCGCTGGACCGTGGTCGTGTCCACCCTGCTGCTCTTGCTCTACGCGGCACTGGCCGGGCCGCTGAATTTCTACTTGGCGCAACGCGCCGGGCGCCCCCTGCGCGCGCTTTTGCACTTGCCGGTGTACGCGGGGCTCGCGCTGGCCAGCATCGTGCTGCTCGGGATCTTGGGTAAAGGGGTGACGGGGCGAGCCCGTCATTTGACCCTGATCGAGGCCGGCGCCGGCATGGCACGCGCATCGATCACCCGCTTTCGCGGCCTGTACGGCGCGCGCGCGGACGACGTCACCGTGCGCGCGGCACGGGGCAGCGTGCTCGACGTGCTCGGCGAGCCAGATGAGGTCACCCGGGATCTGTTGGTGGATCGCGACGGCCTGCGCTTGGAACGATTGCGCGAAAAACCATGGCAAGTGCAAGTCGTCCGGGAAGATGGCTTCGTCAATCTCGGAGCCGGGGTGAGCCTGGTCCGAGCCGAAGGCGGCGAGCTCACGATCAAGAACCGCTGCGCGCGCGATCTCCTGGGCGTGGTCGTCAAGGCGCCTGGGCAGGGCCTCACCTATTTCCCGAAACTGAGCGACGGTCAAACCGTGAGCCTACGGCAAGGGCGCTCGCTCGGGCCGGTGCCCTCGCCATCCTCGTTCGGCACGCACGCGCTGGGCGTCTCGAACTTTCACGCCCCCGTAGAGGAGCGAGCCAAGGGCGTTGGCACTGCTTGGGAAGCGCTCGAGTCATTGACCGGCACCGATGCCGATTGGTGGCCCGATGACGCGCCAGTTCTGATCGCCGAACTCGAAGGCGGCGAGGGACACAATCAAGATTCCGGGCTGCGGCTGGACTTGGACCGCGTGCTGATTCGCGTGGTCGGATACGGAGGGGTGCCATGAACCTGCAGGTCCCGGCCATCCGCGTGCGCCATTTGTGGCATCGCTTCGGCAACATCGACGTGTTGCGCGACGTCAGCTTCGAGGTCGGTCAGGGAGAAATTTTCGGTTTCATTGGACCGAACGGTGCCGGTAAGACGACCACAATCCGGGTCATGGCCACTCTGCTCGAGCCCTTGTCCGGCCGTGTCGAGGTGGATGGAATCGACGTCGCCCTCGAGCCCGAGCGAGTCCGGCGCTTGATCGGCTACATGCCGGACCACGCGGGTGTGTATGAACGCATCACGATCCGGGAGTTTCTGGAGTTTTTCGCCGAGGCCTACGGAGTTCCAGACCGCTCGGTAGTGGCCACCGTCATCGAGCTCACGGAGCTCGCCAAGCTGCAGGATCGTCTGGTCGCCGATCTGAGCAAGGGCATGAAGCAGCGTTTGCAGATCGCGCGGATCTTGCTGCATGACCCGAAGGTGCTGGTGTTGGACGAGCCCGCGTCCGACCTCGACCCGCGCGCGCGCATCGAAGTTCGCGATTTGCTGCTCGAGCTGCGCGACTTGGGAAAAACGATCTTCCTGTCCAGCCACATCCTCACCGAGCTGAGCGACGTGTGCACCTCGATTGGTATCTTGGAGCGCGGCTCGCTGGTCGTAGCCGGTCCGATCGGCGAGATTGCGGAGCGCCTCGCGGCCCGCAAGGCGCCGGTCGGTGAGGACGGAAAGCGGCTGGTTTTGGCACCTCAAGCGCCGTTTCGGCCCGCTACGCCCGTGGATCCATTGGCCGTGGTCGTGCCCCGAGCCGAGGGCGCGCCGCTGGTCGAAACTGCGGGGGGCGTTGCGGTCCCTCCGGCGGCGCGGCGCCGCTTGCGTCTGCGCGTGATCGGAGATTCACGGCTGGTCGTGCCGCTGATCGAGGGGGGCGGCGGCGTGCTCGGAGTAGAGCCTGGCCCGGCCGGGCAGCTCACCGTACATTACGTCGGAGACGAGCGCTTCGTGGCCGAGGTCGTGCGCCACTTGGTTTCACGCGGAGTGGGCATCGTCGGCGTCGAGCCGGAGCGCAACGAACTGGAGCGGATCTTCCTGGAAGTCACCCGCGGGGATTTGCAATGACGACTGATCTCGGCTCGCCCAGTCTTTCCCCGCCATCTGCGTCCTTCAGCCCGCCGTCGGGCAAGCATCCCTGGGCACGCCTGCTCGGTGACCCCAATCCGGTTTGGATGCGTGAGCTGAAACAGGCCGCACGCCTGCAGCGGACACCGATCATTCTGTCCGTACTCACCGGCATGATGACGCTGCTGATCTGCTCGGTCGGCGGCGTGGCCAGCACCACGGCTGAACCGGCGAAGGTCGGTGTGGGGATCTTCCACACCTTCTTTTCTCTGGCCTACGCCGTCGTGACGTGGATCGGCCCGGCAGTAGCCGCCAACACCATCGCGGGTGAGCGCAGCGGCCGCACTTGGGAGGCGTTGCAGCTCACCGGGCTTAGCCCGCGGCGCATCGCTCGCGGCAAATTTCTGGCCGCTTACACCTATATTTCGCTGTACATCGTGATGCTCGTGCCGGTCGGGGCGCTGCCCTTTTTGTTCGGCGGGGTGACTGCGACCGAGGTCCTGATTGCGTTCCTGATCTTGTTCTTGCTGGCCGCGCTCGCAGTCGCGTTCGGGCTCTCGGTCAGTGCCAAGTTCCAAAGCCCCGCAGCCGCGATCATCGTCACGCTGCTGGTTGCACTACCCGTCTCTCTGGCGGTCTACGGCGGAGCGGGAGTCGGCCTTTCGTACGCCGCTCACGAGCAATGGCCCGGCGTGCCTGGCGGACCACCGGTCTGGCTGCCGAGCGCGTACGTGCGCGCCGACTTTGGTTTGGCCTATTGCGTCTTCCTATTGCTCCTTCCGGCGCTCGCTACGCTCGTCCCGGCCTGGCTGTTTTACGAGTCGACCGTGGCCAATATGGGCTCGCCGAGCGACGACCGCTCCACCCGACTTCGGGTCTGGTTCCTGACGGCGATGCCGGCGCTGACGGCGTGTGCGGCGCTCGTGACCTGGCTAGCGCATGATTTTACGTGGCTCTACGCCGGTGGGGGATTGCTTTGGGGGTTCGGCTGCTACGGGGCGTTTCTGTTCTCAAGCGAACCACTCGGCCCCTCGCGGCGAGTGCTGGCGCAGTGGCAGCGAACAGGCACTTCCGCGCTCCAGCAGAGCCTCGGACCGGGCATCTTGCGGGCCTGTTCGTTGCTCTTGTTGCTGACCGTGGGCTGCTTGGCGGTGAATGCAGGCCTCGGCGTCTTGAAGGCCAGAACCACCTCCGAACGCGACGCAGTGCTGGCATTTCATGGCTACGCGGCGGCTTTCTTCGGCTTCGTCGTCGGCTTTACCGCCTGGGCCCGCGCCCGTGCCAAGAGTGCCGGAACGCCCCGCTTATTGCTCGCCACGGCCTTGTTCTTCGCGTTCGTTGGGCCCTGGATTGCCATGGCGGTCGCCGGGCTGGTCACCAGCCAGCGCGATCGAGCAACGCTCATGGCAAGCCCATCACCGAGTTTCGCCGTGACGATGGTCCAAGCCGTGTCTACATCGTCTCCCGACGCTGGGTTGATCCTGGCCACGGGTGCGGCCTGCGCGACCGCCTGGGCCTTGATCGGCGTCGGACTGTTCGCCGTGGCGGGGGCCCGCGTCCGCACCCAGCTGCGGGCCGAACGGAGCGCGCGGGACGCTCTGGAACGCGCCTTCGAAGCAGAAGACGCGGCACTCACGGCCCCGGCGCCCGCCGCCAACGAGGGCTGAGCCGTGGCCGACCCGCGCAGCTTGCTCGACCCGGCGTTCGCTCGCGAGCTGGAGGCGCTACGCCGCCGGCTATCAGTGACGGTGCAAAGTGGCGGTGCGGGCGAGCGCGCCTCTCGACGTCGCGGAGGTTCTGCGGAGTTCCAAGACCACCGACCGTACGCTCCGGGGGACGACTTGCGGCGTGTGGATTGGGCCGCCTTCGCGCGCACCGGAGAGCCGGTTTTGAAGCTATTTCGCGCCGAGGAAGACAGCGTGTTGCGGCTCGTGCTGGATGCCTCGGGATCGCTCGCGTTTGGCTCACCTCAGAAGTTCGACGTGGCGCGCCGCGTGGCGGCCGCGATTGGCTACTTGGCGTTGGCCAACGGCCAACGCGCGCAAGTCTTAATCGCGCGCCAAACGGCCCTGGCGAGCGCCCGCGGTTTGGAACGGGTCGGCATGCCGCGGCGCGGTCGAGACGCCTTGGCAGCCCTGCTGCGCGACCTGAGTGAGCCGGTCGCGGGAGGAACTACGGATCTGACGCGCGCCCTCGAGCAGGCGCTGAAACAAGCGGCCCGCCCGGGCATGCTGGTGGTCGTGAGCGACTTCTTGGACCCCGGACTGGTCACGCGGGCCCTGGGGCATGCTTGCGCACTCGGTCATCAGGTCGCCTTGATTCAGGTGCTCTCCAGGGAGGAAGTGGAACCCAGCTACGACGGCGACTTCGCGTTCGTCGACTCGGAGAGCCAGGGCCAGGTCGAGCTGAGCATGGATGCCGCAGCCGTGGACGCTTACGTGGCGCGCCTGGCAGGCCTGATCGATGAACTACGGGATTGGTCGCGCAAACATCGCGCCAGCTACGTTCGGATGACCAACGACGAAGCGCTGGAGGGCGCCGTACGTCGTTTCGTGTCACGCTCGGTCGACTGAGAAATCGGCTAATTCCAGCCTGATTCGTGCTTCAGCCGGCGAATTTCTGGAGCGCAATCGATCGAACAAGCGAGCCACGAGCGCCACCGACTCCGCGCGAAGCGAGGGCGGTGGCGCTCGTGTTCACTCGGAATCAATCACGCCTTTTTGGCGCGCTTCTTCTTGGCCTTCTTGGCAGGCTTGGCCATCGGCATGGCTTCGGGAGCCGCTGCCTTGGAGGCCTTCTTCTTGGCCTTCTTCTTGGCTTTCTTCTTCGCCTTCTTCTTGGCGGGCGCGGCTACAGCCGGTGCGGGTGCAGCTTTCTTCGCGCTCTTCTTCTTCTTTTTGGCGGCCATTGATCCGTCCTCTATTTTTAGATTGCGCAACACTTGCGAGCGCAATGACCAACACTTTGCAATCCATGTGCATGCGCCGTCAAGAAGCTCGTTACCAATCGCGATTGATTGTTTGCTCGTCGGTCTCGTTCTGTCCACGTCGCGGGCGGATGCCGTGTCCCGAATGACACGGGATCGCGATGCTCCGCACTTCCTGCAATCCCCTGTAGAATCGGAAGCGATGACCGAGGTGACTCCCGGAGGATTCGAAATCGCGCTCCGCAACGAAGCGCTGCGGGTCTACCGCAGGTACGCGTTGGAGGTCGTCGAACGCTTGACGCTGTGCCCGTGGGCCGCCGCCGCACGACGCGATGGCCACGTCGTGGAAGCCGTGATTTTGGCGGAAAACCAGGCAGATCCGCAGCAATCGCTGGTGCTTTTGGAGAGCCTCGAAGCGCACCTCGAGACCGACATCGCACTCTTCATCTATCCCGATCTAGAGCTAGACCGACTGGGCTTCGAGAGCTTCGTCAGGAACTTGCGTGAGCGGGATGCGGCACGCCACGAGGTCGGCACGATCCCGTTCGCGATGGCCGCCTTCCACCCCGACGCCCGCCCCGACGTGCACGAGCCGGAACGGCTGATTCCGTTCTTGCGCCGAACCCCGGATCCGACCATCCAGGTGGTTCGTTGCACGGCCCTCGATCGCGTCCGCGGCAATAGCCAGGAAGGCACCTCGTTCTTCGACCTTGCCAGCCTCGGTACACTGCCATTGCCACAAAAGGAGCCTGTTTCCCTACGTCAAC
>Ga0302323_100004907_pt1 | contig 10918 bp, 11 predicted proteins | sample Fen_T0_3_FD_201950 | JGI IMG/M metagenome (GOLD analysis project Ga0302323, IMG submission 201950) | Peat permafrost microbial communities from Stordalen Mire near Abisko, Sweden - Fen_T0_3 | ecosystem: Environmental > Terrestrial > Soil > Wetlands > Permafrost | place: Sweden: Abisko... | reverse complement strand
GAATGCCATCCTCGTGGCGCCTGCTTCGGCCGGCTTGGCGCTGAAGACGCCCTACATCGACCCCCGCAGCGTCCCCTGCTTCCTTTGCACCACGCTGCCCTGCATTTCCGCCTGCGATGACGAAGCCATGATCTGGCCCGAACGCACCCTCACCGATGGTCGGGTGATTGAAGGGCCCAAAGCGGTCCGCATGGGGACCGCCCGGGTGAAACAAAACCAATGCGTGACCTGGGAGACCCTGGACCGGGAGGCCCGCGCCTGCCGCATCTGTGTGGACCGCTGTCCTTATCCCGAGGAGGCCCTCCGCATCGTCGGACCCGCCGAAGGCGAGACCGTGGGTCACCCCGTGGTGGATGCTGACGTGTGCACGGGCTGTGGGATCTGCGTCTTCGCCTGTCCCGCAGAACCAGCTGCCATCCTTGTGGAGCCCCGCCGGGACTGATCAGGCGATGCTGATGCCTTCGAATTCAGCCACTTCATGGGCGTTGAAGCTGGAGCGCACGAGGGGGCCCGCGTAGACCGTGGCAAACCCGAAGGCCTTGGCCTTCGCCCCCAGGGCCGCGAACTCATCGGGATGCACGTAGCGCTTCACGGGGAGCTGGTGGCGGGTGGGGCGCAGGTACTGGCCCAGGGTGAGGATGTCCACGCCGACCTTGGCAAGCGCTTCGAAGGTGGTCAGCAGCTCTGCCTCAGTCTCCCCAAGGCCCAGCATCATGCCGCTCTTGGTGCGAAAGGCGGATCCGTAGAGGGCCGTTCCGAGGGTCTTGGCGTGGCTCAGCACCGCGAGGCTTCGCTCGAAACGGCCCGCAGGACGCACCTCGGAGTAGAGGCTGGGTACGGTTTCGGTGTTGTGGTTGAACACGGTGGGGCCGGCGGCGACCACTCGGGCGACGGCATCCAGGTCCCCCAGGAAATCGGGAACCAGCACTTCCACGCCCACGCCGGGGTTGCGGCGGCGGATGGCGAGGACGGTATCGGCGAAGTGGGCGGCGCCCCCATCCGGCAGATCGTCCCGGTTCACGCTGGTGAGCACAGCGAAGCGGAGGTTGAGGGCCGCCACGCGCTCGGCGGTTTCCAGGGGCTCCTGGGGATCCAGCAGCCGTGGCTTGCCGCTCTGGATGCTGCAGAAGCCGCAGGCCCGGGTGCAGACATCGCCCATGAGCAGGAAGGTGGCCGTGCCCTGCGTGAAGCAGTGGGTGCGGTTGGGACAGCGGGCCTCTTCGCAGACGGTGTGCAGGTGCGAATCGCGCAGGTCCATTTTCATGGCGTGCAGATCCCCGAGCTTGACGCGCTCCTTGGTGATCCACTCGGGAAGGCGGGGGTGGCCTTCCAGCACTTCGCGGCCGACGCGCTTGGAGTAACGGGCCATCTGGCCTCCTGATCCTCCAGTTTCCCCATAACATTCAAGAATGTCCAAGTCGCTTTCCAGGCTCTTGCGCCGAGAGCAGTTCGCCCTGCTGGCCCGGGATCGATCCGCTTGGGGCGAGCACCTGGATCGGGTGCGGGCCTTTTTGGGCGAAGGACTGCAGGCGGCGGATTCCGCGCGTCCCGTGTTGATCCTCGGAGCTGGCTCAGGTCTGGAGGTGCCCTGGGCTCTCGCGCCGAGGGGCACGACGGGCTGGGACGCAGATCCCTGGAGCCGGGTCTGGACCGCCCTTCGTCATCACCGCTGGGCCCCCTGGGTTTTCGAAGATCTGACAGGCGGACTGGTGAGCCTGGAATCCACGGCCCGCCGGGCGGTAGCGGAACCCTGGTCGGGCCACCGGCGGGACCGGGAAACGGCCGCAAAGCGGCTGGCGGGGCTCCTGCCGTCGCTGCAACCAGATCCGGTTGTGTTGCGGTCCTGGCTGACCAAACATCGCCCCGGGACGATCCTCGTTGCGAACGTCATGGGTCAGTTCGGCGTGGTGGCCGAGCGGATGGTCGAATCGGCCTTCGGCCTCGCCCCCTGGGACCCCGACCCCGAGCGGCCGGACCCTCTGGCCGAGGCCATGGAAGCGTGGACCAGGCGCACCCTCATGGCTTTCCTGGGAGCCCTGCGTGAGAGTGGGGCAGACCTGTGGCTGGTGCACGATCGGGCCGTGGTGTTCAGTGGCGGGGCCTTGTCTTTGGGCCCCTGGGAGGACGCCTGGACCCGGCAGCTGGGTTCCGACGGACGGGCCATTGAGGCAAGCGATGCCCTGGCAGGGATCGAGGTGTCACTCCTCCTTCTTGGAACAGGATTGTCCCGGACTCATGTGGAGCGATGGATCTGGCCCGTGGCGCCAGGGCAGCGGCACCTGGTCGAGGCCATGGTGTTTCGGCGAAGGATCTGAATACCCTGTGGCGTCTATCAACCCTTGTCCCCACAAGCTCCAGCAATGGCCATAATGGTTCTCCTTGAGGTGTGTCGGGTATGACGTGGTTCGGCTGGGCTTTAGCGGCGTTGGGCTTCATGGGCCTGGCCAATCTGGGAATGAAGGCAGCCAGCATGCGCGGGCTGGGTTCGGCGTCGGTGCTGTTCTGGGTGGTGCTGGGAGAACTTCCCCTGGCCCTCATCTACTGGGTTTGGCGGGGTCGTCAGACCGGGCCGGCGGTAGGCGCGGCCTGGGCCCTGGGCGCGGGCGTCTTCACGGCGGTGGCCCTCATCCTGCTCAACGAAAGCTTTTCGCGCGGTGCCAAGGCTGCAGTGGCGGTGGGCATCATGAACGCCAACTTCGTACTGGTGGCGCTCCTGGCTTTTGTTCTCTTTCGTGAGCACCTCCAGCCCTCCAAGCTGGTGGGTCTCGCGGCCACGCTTTCCGGCCTTTGGCTGATGGCCCGTTGATCCAGGAACCTTGAACCATGGCCAATTTCCGAAGAGTGCTTCTGGGTCGTCGTCTCGCCAGCGAGGAGAGTCACGAAGCCCGCATCAGCAATCCGGTCGCATTGGCGGTATTCAGTTCCGACGCGCTGTCCTCGGTGGCCTACGCGACCGGCGAGATCATGGCTGCGCTCGCGCCCTACATGGCCATGGCGGCCTTCGGCCCCACGGTCCTCAGTCAATCCTGGCCCGTGGCCGTGGGCATCGTCCTGCTGCTGGTGATCCTCACCGTGAGCTATCGCCAGACGATCTTCGCGTATCCCAGTGGTGGGGGCGCCTACATTGTCGCCAAAGAGAATTTGGGTGAACTTCCTGCGCAGGTGGCGGGAGCCTCGCTCCTGATCGACTACGTGCTGACGGTGGCCGTGAGCGTCTCCGCCGGTGTCACGGCCATCACCAGCGCCTTCCCATCCATGGATGCCTACCGGGTCCCCCTGGGCATTGCGGTGATCGCCTTTGTGGGGCTCATGAACCTGCGTGGCGTCAAGGAGAGCGGCGTGGTGTTCGCTTTCCCCACGTACGGGTTCGTCATTTCCATGTTCGGGATCATTGGGCTGGGTTTCTGGCGCTATTTTGCAGGCACCATCCAGCCCGGGGTGCACCACGAAATGGCTCCGCCGGCCTTCCCTGGGTGGATTGCCGTCTGGGTCTTCATGAAGGCCTATGCGGCAGGCTGCACGGCGCTGACAGGGGTGGAGGCGATCTCCAATGGCGTGTCCGCGTTCCGGGAACCCACATCCCGCAATGCCTCGAACACGATGGTTTCGATGGTCGTCATGCTGGGCGCGATGTTCCTGGGCATCACCTGGCTGGCGAACCACCTGGGGGTGACCTACACCGGCGGGGCGGAATCCCTGTTGTCAATGCTCTCTCGAAGCATTCTCGGGGATGGCCCAGGACTGCCGCATGTGGCGTACCTGACGGTCCAGACCTTCACGATGTTGATCCTCTTGTTGGCAGCGAATACGGCCTATGCCGACTTTCCCAGGCTGGGAGCCATGATGGCCCGGGATGGATTCCTTCCGCGGCAGTTCGCCAGTCAAGGCGATCGCCTGGTGTTCTCGAATGGCATTTTCATCCTGTCCCTTCTGTCCGGAATCCTGGTGTGGATCTTCAACGCGAAGGAACACCACCTGTTGCCGCTCTATGCGTTGGGCGTCTTCATCGGGTTCACCCTGTCGCAAACGGGAATGGTGCGGCACTGGTTGAAGGATCGAAGCCGCCACTGGGTGATCAAGGCCTTCATCAATGGCACCGGTGCTGTGACGACGCTGGTTGTGATGATCGTGATCACGACGACCAAGTTCACCCATGGGGCCTGGGTCGTCGTGCTGGTGTTGCCGATCATGGTGATGGGTTTCTACAACATCCACCGGCACTACATTCGCGTGAAATCCATCCTGGCGGGCAGCCGGGCTGACTTCATCAGCCCCCGGAAAAACCGGGTGGTGGTGCTGGTTTCAGGGATCCACTCGGGCGTGGTGCAAGCCCTGAACTATGCCAAGGTCATCGCGGATCGCGGTGAAGTCGAAGCGCTCACCGTGGACTTCCCCGACGAGAACGGTAGGGACAGCGCGGCCCTGGAAAGGCTCCGCGCGGACTGGCCCAGGTACTGCGAAGGCATTCCTTTGCGGGCCCTTCGCAGCCCCTACCGCAAGATCGTGGAACCCATCGTCGAAGAGCTGGACCGCATGCGGCGTGTGGAACCCGAATACACCATCACCGTCATTCTTCCCGAGTTCGTGACGGGCCATTGGTGGGCGAACCTGCTGCACAACCAGACGGCTTGGCGCATCAAGACCACCCTGCTGATGAAACCCAAAACGGTGGTCATCTCCATTCCTTACCACCTGGAACCCCTGGTCGAGTAACAGGCTTTTCGGTCATCGCATCCGGGAGGTGGGCCGCGACAGCAGCTCCTGGCCACTGAGCAGTTCCGCCAGCGTCTGGTGGCGGGGGCTCAAAACCATGCAGAGGAAACTTAGCGGGAAGCAGAGCACGGAAAGCATGTGGACCAGGGAGAACGCCATACGCCTCTCCGGCGTGTTCTCGGGCAGGGTGACGCCAAAGAAACCCATCATCGGCGACTGCCCGGTGAGTACCAGGGGCGCCATGAAGAGCATCCAGGACACCCCGAACAGGTAAGGGATGACCATGGGCCAGGCCCCATGGAACAACCGGTTCGGGGAGATGCCGAGCACCCAGGCTGGCAGGAGCATGGACACACCTTGGACCAGGGCCAGCAGCAGAACCTCGGTGGCCTCGACCTTCACCAGGGGCCAGAAACTGGCTGCAGGTTCCTGGGTTCCAAGCGCGGGCTGGAGGGCGGCAACCACCACGGGCTCGTCGGCCCCGGGTCGTTCAAGTTCCCCGGGGCTGACCTCCACGGACACCGGGGCCACCCGGCCCAGGGCGGGGGCCGTAAGCGCCCGGGGGGGAGGTTCGAAGCTGGCCTGGGCCAGCGCGGAAGCCTGGAACAGCAAGGGACGGCCCTGCCGGGGCGGAGCCAGCGCCAAACCACACTCCGGGCATTCCGCCGCGAGCGGTGAAAGTCGGGTTTGGCAGCTGGGGCAGGTGCGCCGGGTCGGAGTGGCCATCGAAAACCACTATCGGACAAATGGGCCAGATGGAGAACCACTGGGGCAAAAGTCCCTGTTGCGGCTCAAGGGGGCCATGGGACCATCGGTGGTTCGGGCCAGCACGGCCCCCACCAGACAGCAGCGATGCCCCGGCCGAAAAGGACCCCGCGATGACGACCGAGACGCTTGGCGTGTTCCACCCGAGCACCCGATTCTACCGATTCACCATCCTCATCTTCATCAGCCTGCTGGTGCTGGGCAGCTACTTTGCCTACGACAGCATTGGCGCGCTGGAAACGACCCTGATGGCCGAGCTGCACCTGGACCGGAGCACCATCGGCAACCTCTACACCGCCTATTCGCTGGCCGCCATCGCCATCGTGTTCTTCGGGGGCATGCTCTACGACAAGCTGGGGCCCCGCAAGGCCAGCCTGCTTTTCAGCATCCTGGTGTTCCTGGGGGCGGTCATTGTGGCCGTGGCGAAGGGCAAGTGGATGCTCATCTTCGGCCGCCTGGTGTTCGGAGCGGGCTCCGAATCCCTCATCGTGGTACAGAGCGCCATCATCAGCCGGTGGTTCAAAGGCAAGGAGATGGCCGTGGCCTTTGGCATCGCCCTGACCCTTAGCCGTGTGGGAACCGTCTTCGCGTTCAATACCGAAGAACTGATCGCGGATCACTTCCACAGCTTCCGTGCCGCCCTCTGGGCTGCGGCCCTGCTCTGCCTGTTTTCGGTGCTCTGCAACCTGGTCTTCATCGTCATGGATCGGCATGGCGAGCGTGAGCTCTCCCTGCCCAAGGCGGAGGCTGGCGACAAGATCGTCTTTTCCGACCTCAAGAAGTTCACCTCGTCCTACTGGTTCGTGGTGCTGCTCTGTGTGACGTTCTACAGCGCCATCTTCCCGTTCACCGCCCTGTCTTCGGACATGTTCCACGACAAGTGGGGCTACCCCTCGGTGAGCGCCATGACGGGCGGATTCCTCTCCAAGGTGTTCTACAACTTCACCCATATGTTCAACACGGCGCCGGGGATCACCAGCATCACCATCGCGGCATCGATGATCTTCGCCCCGTTCGCAGGCGGCCTGGTGGACCGCATCGGGCGGCGGGCCTCCCTGATGGTGGTGGGGGCCCTGATCATGATTCCCGCCCACCTGCTGTTGGGCATCACCCACTGGAACCCCATCCCCATGATGGCGATGCTCGGCGTGTCCTTCGTGCTGGTGCCCGCGGCCATGTGGCCCTCGGTGCCCTTGGTGGTGGAGGAGAAGCGGGTCGGCACGGCCTTCGGTCTGATGACCGCCATTCAGAACCTGGGCCTGGCCTTGTTTCCCTACCTCAACGGCAAGCTCCGCGACGTGACGGGGACCTATACGTCCACCCAGGTCATGTTTGCAGGCCTCGGGGTGGTGGGGCTCATCTTCGCTTTCCTGCTGTTGAGGGCCGACAAGCGCAATGGCGGTGTGCTTGAGGCCGGTTCCGTCCCAAGAGCCTGATTCAGGTCACCCCGGCGCGGGTTAGACTGGGACCGATTTCCGGAGAACACATGACCTGCTGGCAAAGGATCCTGGTGCGCCTGGCCTCAAGCCTGGTCTGCCTCTTGACCCTTTTGCCGGGGTTCGCCTGCGGCTCCAGCCCCAGCGCGCCTCCGCCCCCCCAAGCCCAGATTCAAGCCGCGCCCCAGGATCCGATACCGGTCCATGCGCGGGAAACCCTTACCTACATCCGCCAGCATGGTTTCGCGCCGCCGGGCTTCGTGGGGGGGCGGATCTTCGGCAACTACGAGGGGCAGCTGCCCCGGTACAACGCCCGCCGGAAGCGCATCGAATACCGCGAGTGGGATGTGCGGCCCAAGGCCGAAGGCCGCAGCCGGGGCGCCGAGCGCCTGGTCACCGGAAGCGATGGCCGGGTCTGGTATTCCGGCGACCACTACCACACCTTCATTGAAGTGAAATGACCGGGCTGTCCTTCCTGGCGGAGTCGGGTGGTCCCTTGGTCCATCCCTGGCGAGGGTCCGCCGATGACCTGCTGGACGGTGCCCCCACGCACGCATGGTTGGGGTGGCTGCGCGGATCCCGCATGCGCACCCGGCAGGGGCTGATGGATGAATGGGCCGCCGCGGCCCAGTTCCCGCCCCATTTCGGTGGCACCTGGGATGCCCTCCGGGACGCCCTCTGCGACCTGCCGGAAGGCGGCACTTTCCTGGTGTTGGAGGCGGACCAGCTCCTGCAGGACGCCCCGCCCCATGAGGCAGAAACCCTGTGGCGGGTGCTGCGGGATGTGCGCGGGGACTTGGCCCCCAGGCCTTTCCGGATGGTGCTTCAGGCCGATTCGGAAGACTTTGACACCCTGGTTGCAGGCCTGCGCGCCATGGGCGTGGACTAACGGGTGACCGTCTTCGCCTGATAGGCCGCCAGGGCACGCAGGGCCTCGGCCTGCACCTTCGCCTGGAACCAGGGCGTCCAACCCAGTAGCAGGCCTGTGAGGCCAAAGGCCTGGCGGGCCCAGCCCCAGAAGCTGAACCGATCTCGGTGGGTGCGGATGAGGCCGTTCTCCACTGTGATGGTTGCCAAAATCCGGTTGAGCACGGCTCGTTTGGTGCGGGTGAAGGTGTAGCGTGCCTCCCAGCGGGCCGTTACCAATGGGCCCGCCTCGCTCAGCACCTGGTGGGTGACGGCGAGATCCGCCGACCGACCCAGGAGCATGGCCCACATGGCACAGGCTGCGTCCCGATCCAGGGGGCCGAAAGCCGGATCTTCAAAGGTGGCTTCGGGGTGGTAGCAGGCGGCCATCCCGGCGGCATCTCCTCGGGCGAAGGCCTCGTAGAACCGGTTCACCACGGCGGCTGGGGACATCAGAACTGGGCCTTGAAGGCTTCAAAGGCCTGGCGCAGCTCCATGAGCTCCTCGCGAAGGGAGACAAGTTCCGTCTCCACCTGATCCAGCCGACCTGGACGGGATGGCGACCCTTCCGGCGCGGCGGCGGTCACCTCCACCGCACCCGAAAGCAGGTGGGCCACACGGGCTTCCCGGGCACCTGGGGCCCGGGCCAGGCGGACCACGAGAGGGGGCTCTGCTTCCATCAACACGGCCAGGCAACCCTCCACCTCCGCCAGGTCCGGGAAGGCATACATGCGCCGCGTGTTGGTGCGCAGCTCGCCGGACGTCTGGGGTCCCCTTAGCAGCAACTCCGCCAGCAACGCCGCTTCCTGCACAGAGAGATTCCAGGTGGGCTTGGCGGTGTGGGCCACCTTCACGACCCGGCCCGGCCAATGCTCTGCGAGCCCCCGGGCGATGAGGGCGGACACAGCCTCCTGCACCTCGGGTTCAGTCACAGACAGCACGGGATCGCGGTTGCTGGACTGGTTGCAGGCGTTCAACAGCGTGTTCATAGAGAGCGGGTACACGTCCGGTGTGCTCAGCTGCTTCTCTAGCAGGCAGCCAAGGACGCGGCATTCCAGCGGGGGGAGCTCGAGGTCGGCCATGGGGCATTATCCACCAGGTGATTCCCGCGCCGGTAATCCCTCGACAGGAGGCAGGTCTCAAAGCCAAGGCTCTTGCGGGGTGGGTACCTATTGGTTGTCAAAACAAGGTTTTCATCTGCAGAAATCCGCTCGGAATCTTTGATAATACAATTGACGATAATCACATCGTTTATAATTTCTTTCGGCCCATAGTGAGTCCAACCAAATCAAGGGAAAGGACACAGCGTATGCCATGGAATCAGAACTACGCAGCCCTGAACGGGAGCCTTCTTCTCACGGCTCTGGTGGTGGCCATCCCCATCTTCTTCTTGTTCTGGGCCCTGGCCGTGAAACGCATGAAGGGCCATGTGGCGGGGATCCTCACGCTGATCCTCACGATCATCATCAGCGTCCTCGTCTACCGGATGCCGCTCACCGCCGCGCTTTCCGCCTCCGCCTTGGGCATGGTCACCGGCCTGTTCCCCATCGGCTGGATCATCCTGACGGCTGTCTTCCTCTTCAACCTCACCGTTGAATCGGGACAGTTCGAGATCATCAAGAGCTCCATTTCATCGCTCTCCCCGGATCGCCGCATCCAGGCCTTGCTCATCGCCTTCTCCTTCTCCGCCTTCATGGAAGGTGTGGCGGGGCAGGGGGCGCCCGTGGCGGTGGCTGCGGCCATGCTCATCGGACTGGGCTTCCCGGCCCTCCCGGCGGCCGTCATCTGCCTGGTGGCGAACACGCCGCCCGTGCCCTTCGGCCCAGTGGGCGTGCCCACGCTCATGATGTCCACCGTGACGGGCATTCCCGCCGCGACCATGGCTCGCGCCGTGGGCATCGACATGGCCTTCATGGCCCTGATCATCCCCTTCTTCATGGTCGTGGTCATGGTGGGCTTCAAGCGCGCCAAGGAAGTGCTGCCCGCGGCCCTGGTGGCGGGCATCAGCTACGCCGCTGCGTCCCTGGTGGTGTCCACCTACTTCGGACCCGAGCTGCCCGCCATCACCGCCTCCGTGTTCTCCCTGGTGTGCCTGGTCATCTTCATCCGGTTCTGGCAGCCCAAGACCATCTGGAACTTCCCCGAGGACGACACCTCCCGCGTGGCCACCGGTGTGAGCTATTCCGCAGGCCAGATCCTCAAGGCATGGTCGCCCTTCCTCATCCTCATGGTCGTCATGGGCATCTGGGGTACGCCGATCTTCAAGAACTACGCCGAGAAGACCCACCACTGGTTCCTGGCGGTGCCCCACTGGCCCGGGCTCGACGGCGTCGTCTTCAAGGCTGCGCCCATCGTGGCCAAGCCCACCCTCTACGCCGCCAGCTATAAATGGCAGTGGCTCACCGCCCCCGGCACCGCCATGTTCCTGTCCGCGCTGATCTCGATGGCCGTGCTGGGCATCAGCCCCGCCACCGGCGGCCGGGTGTTCCTGAAGACCTTCAAGCAGCTCCGGTACGCCCTCATCACGCTGTCTTCAGTCATCGGTCTGGGCTTCCTGGCCAACTACTCCGGCATGTCCTTCACCCTGGGTCTGGCCTTTGCGGTTCTCACGGGAATGGCTTTTCCCATCTTCTCCCCCGTCATCGGCCTGCTGGGCGTGTTCCTCACCGGCTCGGTCACCTCTTCCGCGGCCCTGTTCGGCAAGCTCCAGCAGGTCACAGCCATTCAGCTGGGCTTGAACCCCGTCCTCACCACCTCGGCGAATCTGTTCGGCGGGGTCATGGGCAAGCTGATCTCCCCCCAGTCCATCGCTGTGGCCTGCGCCGCGGTGGGACTCGTGGGCAAGGAGACGGACATCTTCCGGAAGACGCTGAAATATTCCCTGATCCTGCTTGGGATCGTGGTGGTGGTGGTGCTCCTTCAGGCCTTCGTCATCCCCTGGATCCTTCCGGCCGCGCCAGCGGTCAGCTGACGCAGCCATCAAACCCACACGTACACGGAGGAAAACGACATGACCACCCTTGCCCTAGAGACCCTGAAAGGCCTGATCGACTCCACGCCAAACGTGGCGGTCCTGCTCAACCTGAACGATTACTACT
>Ga0302323_100004906_pt1 | contig 10920 bp, 8 predicted proteins | sample Fen_T0_3_FD_201950 | JGI IMG/M metagenome (GOLD analysis project Ga0302323, IMG submission 201950) | Peat permafrost microbial communities from Stordalen Mire near Abisko, Sweden - Fen_T0_3 | ecosystem: Environmental > Terrestrial > Soil > Wetlands > Permafrost | place: Sweden: Abisko... | reverse complement strand
GTGCTAGGATGAAGATCGCAAGCTGGAACGTCAATTCCATTCGCAAGCGGATGGACCGCGTTGTTCCGTGGCTGGCGCAGCATCGTCCTGATGTCGTCTGCCTCCAGGAAACCAAGGTGGAAGACGACGCATTTCCGCGTGCCGTGATCGAAGCGATGGGGTACCAGGTAGTCTGTCATGGGCAAAAAACCTACAACGGGGTGGCCATCTTGACGCTGGAGACCCCTCACGATGTCGTGCGAGGTTTTGGCGACGACGCGCAAGATCCGCAGGCACGATTCCTCGTGGTCACCGTGAGCGGCGTCAGGGTAGGCACAGTTTATGTGCCCAACGGACAGGCGGTCGGGTCGGAAAAGTTTCGTTACAAGTTGGGGTTCCTGCAACGATGGCAACGCTGGCTGGCGGCCAATGCCGATGCCAGCTCGTCGATGGCGCTTTGCGGCGACATGAACATTGCGCCTGAAGACCGGGACGTATGCGACCCCGTGGCGTGGAAGGACCAGGTCCTGTGCCACCCCGCCGAGCGTGCTGCACTGGCCGAGGTCTGCCGGTGGGGATTGACCGACACCTTTCGCCAGCACCACCCGGAGCCGGGGTTCTTCACTTGGTGGGACTACCGGCAGCTGTGTTTTCCCAAGAATCTCGGACTTCGAATCGATCTCATTCTGTGCACGCCTTCGCTTGCTGCACGGTGTACGGCGGCTTCTATCGACCGCAGCGCCCGCAAGGGCGTTGCGCCCTCGGATCATGCTCCCGTGATTGCCGAGTTCGAGTAAATCGCCGACGAGGCCGGTGAGGACACTACGGTGCCTGGGCAAGGCAAGGCAGCGCTGGCATCGAGAGGAAAGCAGCTTATCAGCACCGCAAAAGACTGAATTCGGGATTTGACCAGATGGAAGTGAGCGAGTAGCCTCTGGGTCCCCGAATGGGACGAGAAGAACACATAGAATTTCAAGGACGCGTGATTGAAGTCTTGCCCGCAGGCAACTTCAGGATCGAACTCGAAAACGGGCATCAGGTGCTGGCTCACCTAGGGGGCAAGTTGCGCAAGCATCGCATCCGCATTGTCCTTGGCGACAAGGTTACCGTTGCCCTGACACCGTATGATCCAACGCGAGGTATTGTCGTTTATCGCGGATAGTGCCGATTGGCAGCTGTACGATGGGCAGCTGTAGCATGGGAAAGATGCCGATAAGGTAAGCTCACAGGCGGCGCCCTAGCCGTAAATAGCGTCATGTCGCTTTTTGCTTCAGTCGTTCTTCTGTCCTCTTTGTTCGCCCAGGTGGTGCCCACCCCGGTCGAGATGGGCGTTTCCGTCTCGCCGCTCGTGGATCGGGTCAAGGCTTCGGTGGTGACGATTCAAAGCACCAAGGTGATTCCGCGTGTCGTGAACGAAGATCCGACCCTACAGTATTTCCGTCAGCACTTCGGTCTGGGGCAAGCGCCGGTACGCCGGGAGACCCAGCGTAGCTTGGGCTCGGGTTTCATCGTCAACAAGTCGGGCGTGATTCTTACCAATAACCACGTGGTGGCCGGTGCCGACGAGGTCTTGGTGCAGTTGTCGGATGAACGCCGTTTCGAGGCGCGCGTCGTGGGCAGCGATCCATCCACAGATGTCGCCGTGGTGAAACTGAACCACCCCCCGTCCGACCTGCGTCCGGTGCAGATTGGCAATTCCGAACAGGTGCGCGTGGGCGACTATGTTCTGGCTATCGGCAATCCCCTGGGTCTGGGCCAGACAGTGACCATGGGTATCGTCAGTGCCAAGAATCGCATGTTGGGCGGGCGAATCACGCAGTACGAGGATTTCATTCAGACCGACGCCGCCATCAATCAGGGCAATTCGGGCGGGCCGCTTTTCAACTTCAAAGGTGAGGTCATCGCCATCAACTCGGCCATCCTGAACCCGGCCGTGGCCATGAATATCGGATTTGCCATTCCTATCAATTTGGCGCGGCAGATCGCCGACCAGATCCAACGTTTGGGTAGCGTGGCGCGTGGCTATCTCGGCGTCGGAACCGAGGATATGACACCGGAGAAAGCCAAGCGGCTGGGGCTTGCCTACGAGCAAGGCGTCCTTGTCAACGTGGTCAATCCCGGGTCGCCTGCAGCCGCGGCCGGCCTGCGCCCCAACGACATCATTACCGAGGTGGCAGGACGCCGCATCGATAGCAGCGCGGCGCTCCAGCACGTCATCCAATTGCGTGCACCCGGGGAATCGATCGAGGTTGCCTACGTGCGCGGCGGTCGCAGGGCGGTGACCAAGGCCTTGATCTCGATTAATGCAACCCTCAACGGAATCAGGGCGCTGGGCATGCAGCTGGTTCCGCTCAGCCAATCCGAGGCAGAGGAATTCGGCGTGCCGGGCCTGAAGGTGACGGGCGTCGATCGCCGGAGCCCCGCCAGTGGCTATCTTCAGCCGGGCGATGTCATCACCCATGTCGTTTTCGGCCAACAGGCCAAGGTGGCAACCGCGGGGCTGCTCAAGCAACTGGAGCAACGGTTGGACAATGGCGCGGGCGGTCGGCTGGTGGTCGTGCGCGACGGCTACCAGTTGATTCTGAATCTAGGCTGAGCCGGCCTGAAAAAGCGCCGGGTGGGCCATGAAGAAAGGGATGGCTTCGGCCATCAGGTCCAGGTCTGGATCGAGTTGCCGTCCGATGCCTTCGGTGACTGCAATGGCAATGTTGACGATGGTGAAAGCAGGCGCCATGCGGATGCGGTGACGGCGGAGAATGCCCAACATGTCCAGCAAGATCTTGCCGGGGTGGACCTCGGACATGCGCTGGCCCCAGGTGCGCGCCATGAAATCGACGATGGCAGAGCGAAAGCTCTCGAAAGCTTGGCTTTCATCCTTCGGATTCACGGCCAGCGAATAGAGAAGCCGGGCCATGGTGTCTGCGTCCTGGCTGGCCCATGCGGCGAAGAAGCGAGCGAATGTGGCGCGATGAGGCGAGTCGAGCTTGCCCACCAGCCCCACATCAACAATGGCAATGCGATTGTTGTCGAGCACGAAGATGTTTCCGGGATGCAGGTCGGCATGGACGAAGCCATCTTCGAAAATCATCTTCATCAAGGCCCGCATGCCCAGGCGTGCGATGCGCTTGGGGTCGCTGGGACCACGGCGGGCATCCAGAATCTTGATTCCCTGGATGTGGGTCATGCACAGGATTCGTTCGGACGAAAACCCATCGAAGACCTCGGGAAAAACGACGTCAGGCTCATTGCGAAAGTTCTCGCGGAAACGACGGTTGTTCCTCGCCTCGACCCGAAAATCGAGTTGGGCGTAGATGGCCCTGCCGAATTGCTCGACCGAGGCTTCCGGCGCGACCGCCGCCAAAGAGGGGATCTGGCCAAGGAGGCGTGCCACCCAACGCATGACCGCCAGATCGAAGGTGCATATCTGCACGACGTCAGGGCGGCGGACCTTGACCGCGACCACTCGCCCGTCGGGAAGGCGCGCCTTGTGAACCTGCGACACCGAGGCCGAGGCAATGGGGCTATGCGAGAATTCCGCGAAGATCTTGTCGACGGGGGCCCCAAGGTCCTCTTCGATGGTTCGCGCCACGTCTTCGTAAGGAAAGGGCCCGACGTCGTCCTGGAGGTGCGCCAGCGCCGAAGTGATGTATTCGGGCACCAGGTCGGGGCGAGTGCTCATGATCTGGCCAACTTTGATGAAGGTCGCCCCAAGGTGCCGGAAAAGGTCGAGAAGGCAGGCCCCGAACCACGCCCGTCGACGCGATTGACCAGCAAAAACGGCCATCAGGACCAGCCAGCCGAGGGCCCAGCGAATGCCTTGGCCGATGAACAGTGCCGCGATGGCCAAGGCCCTTTGCAGGAGGCGTAGTGTACTCAAACTGGCTCCGTCCATCGCTTGGGCTATCATAGTTGCAGTACGCTGCAATGTCGTCTACTGAACAGCCATCACCTTACGCCATTCTGGAACAGAAGCTGGCCTACTCGTTTCGCGAGGCATCCCTTTGCGAAACTGCGCTGACCCACAAGTCGTGGATGAACGAAACCCAGGAAACCGAGCGGACCGACAACGAACGGCTCGAATTTCTGGGCGATGCCGTCCTGGCTCTGGTGACCAGCGACTTGCTGATGAGGCATTTCCCGGATCAGCCCGAGGGGGACCTCTCCAAGGCCCGTGCTGCCATCGTGAACGAAGCCGGCCTGGCGCGCGTTGCCGATACCCTGACCCTGGGACAATGGATCTTTCTCGGCCGGGGCGAGGCGCAAGCAGGAGGTCGGCAAAAACGTTCACTGCTTTCCAACGCGCTCGAGGCCCTGGTCGGGGCCATCTATCTCGATGGCGGATTCAGTGCGGCCTATCAGGTCGTGGAAAGGCTGTTCCTGCCCATCATCGCAGACGTGCCTTCGGCAACCAGCAAGGATTTCAAATCGCGCCTGCAGGAGCTTTCTCAGGCCAAGCTCCAGCAGGCACCGACGTACACTGTGCTCTCCGAGCAAGGCCCCGATCACGCCAAGACCTTCGAGATTGCCATTCTCATCGGCGAAAAGGAATATGGCAGGGCCTTTGGTCGCTCGAAGAAAGAGGCACAACAAAACGCTGCCGAGCGTGCGCTTGCCATCATGCAAGGACAATGACTGTTCCGTATGTTTGACGGCAATGCGATTCCCGGCGATGTCTTGGCCGTCATCGATCGGCTTCATCAGGCCGGTCACCAGGCCTATGTCGTCGGCGGCAGCGTGCGCGACCTCGTGCTTGGCCGTTCGCCGGGCGACTTCGACGTCGCCACCAGCGCCCGGCCCGAGGCCACCCTGCACATCTTCGGTGCGCGCTACGCAATCCCCACCGGGCTCCAGCACGGCACGGTGACGGTCCTTGCAGGCGAGCCACCCAGGCAACGCCACGTGGAAGTCACTACCTTCCGCGGGGAAGGACTGTATCTGGACGGTCGTAGACCGTCGACCGTGACCTTCAGTGCGACCTTGGCCGAGGATTTGTCCCGGCGTGATTTCACCATGAACGCCATTGCCTACGATCCCAGATCAGGTCTGCTTATCGATCCCTTCGATGGCCAAAAGGACATCGCGGGCAAGACGGTGCGTACGGTCGGCGATCCGATTCTGCGCTTTTCCGAGGACGGCTTGCGGCCGATGCGTGCCGTTCGCCAAGCGACCCAACTTGGCTTTGCCATCGATCCGCAAACCCTGAGCGCCATCGCACCGACCCTCGGCTCGTTTCGTAAGGTTTCGGCGGAACGCGTTCGCGACGAATTGCGGAAGCTACTGCTGGCCCCCAGTCCTTCGCGCGGCATCGAATTCATGCGCCAGACGGAGCTGCTGGGCGAAGTGTTGCCCGAGCTGCTTCCCACCGTCGGTTGTGCACAGAATAGATTCCACACCCACGACGTGTATGCCCACATCCTGGCGACCGTCGACGCTGCAATTCCCGACTTCATCGTGCGCATGGCCTCCCTTCTCCACGACGTTGGCAAGCCCCAGACCCAGGCACCCCGCGAAGACGTTCCGGGCGAGTTTTCGTTCTTTCGCCACGAACAGGTGGGCGCTGAAATGTCCGAGGCCATTGCGCTACGGCTCAAGCTCCCGACCACCGAGCGGACAACGATCTGCGCCCTGGTCAATAGCCACATGTTCTTCTACACGCCGGACTGGACCGATGGCACCGTCCGTCGCTTCGTCCGTAGAATCGGGCCAGAGCTGCTTGCCCCGCTCTTTGCCTTACGCGAGGCCGATATCATCGGGCGAGGGAAGGGCGAAGATCCGCAGGCTGAGACTCGCGATCTGCGGGGGCGTATCGACAAGGTCATGGCTGACGATGCGGCGCTGCGCGTGAAGGATCTGGCCATCGGCGGTCAAGATGTCATGCGGGTCCTCGACATTCCACCTGGCCGACGAGTGGGCGAAGTGCTGGAGCAGCTGCTCGAACGTGTCCTGGACGATCCCACCCTCAACACCAAGGAAACCCTGGAAGACCTAGTTCGGCTAGGTCGAGCCGTGGTCTAGGTCTAGTTCTAGGCCAAGGTCGGACGCAACAGAATAGCCGCCGCTTCGTCGAAGGAGACGGGCCGGGCCTTCCCGACGGTTGCCGGTACGCGCGTGCCGAGAAGGTCGGGCCGAGGTACGACACGACTTTGGTCGAGACCCAGTTGAGAAAGCGTGAGGGATTCGACAGCTTGCTGGGAAGCGTCTGTCGCCGCGTCTGTCCCCGGCAAGACCCACAAGATCGGAGGCACGGACAGCACGACCGGCATGGCCACCTCGAAACGGACATGACGCCCGTCCGCGTACGTGGTCGCCACGACGGCGTTGGCCGTTTCCTGTGATACCTCGACGGCCTCGATGCGCGACATGATGGGTGCATGCAGGTTGTGGGCGAGCGCCGCCGGCACCAAGCCCTGACCTTCGCCATCCGAGGACTGGCCGGTCAAGACGAGGGACGCCCCGCTGTAACGGGCCGCCTCGGCGAGCAGCATGCCCAGGGTCAAGAAGTCGGGATGGCCCAGGATAGCGTCCCCGATGTGGAGGATTCTGTGAGCGCCGCTCTGGCGAGCGAGATCGAGCCACCGGCCATGGGTTGGTCCCCCAGCCGAGACCGCAATGATTTGCGCGGCAGGGCCCAGCCCTCGCGCCAGACTCAAAGCAGCGCAGCTTGCGCGGCTGGGGTTCGGCGATTCCAGACATACCAACACAATCATGCCGGCACCTTCTTGCTCGAAGCCGCCAGCCGTTCCAAGGCTTCCGCCAAGCCAGCCATCTCCCCTTCGGGGTCTGGGGCAGCACTGTCGAGGCGTAGCCGCTCTGCCCCGGGCGCGAGCCACGGGCTTTGAACCGCACTTGGACCTGGCCGCGAGCCATCCGACAAAGTCATAAGCTGGTGCGGACAAGCTGCTTCTGCGGCCGCATCGAGTGATGATCCGATGACCGTCACCACCGTCCCAGGTGGCAGCTTCGCCTGCAAAGCCGGTGAAGCTGGTAACGCGGACAAGATCATGAACGAACAGAGCGCCACATCGGCGTTGGGATCTTGCACGGACGCAAGTTCTCGAGGTCGACCGTACTTCGGCTCTGGGCAAGGCAACATTTCGATTTCGGAGAACGATTCACCGTAAGTGGTCCTCGGTGCTCCGGCTGCGAGTGTTGCGACGACAGCATGTTCGATGTCCTCCACGTCGACCACCCGCTGAACGTCGCCCGCCGCTCGCCACCGCTGCAGCAGCACACGCTGGGAAGGCGGATCTGGTGTGCGCTCTTCTTCGCGAATATCGATGGCGGCCCGGGGAACGTAGGCCGCGCCGATTCGGATGGCCAGGGGAGGCCCTAGCTCGACGCCGACGCCGCCAGCCGGAAAGAGAATCAGGCGGGGATGCAGGCGTTCAGCAACTTGGGCCAGGAGCGCACCGTGCGTGATGTCCAGAGCGGGCCCGGCCAGAAGCTCGTCGGACGAACACAAAACACGATCTGCTCCCGCGGCGCTGACCGCCGCCGCAAGCTCCTCGATTTGGGCCTGGGGCACCGGACCAAGCGGCAGCAGCGCATACACAGTTGCCCCGGCGGCGTCGGCAACGCGTCGCGCCTCTGCCACCACGAAGCGCGAGGGCAGAGTGATAGCGCCTTCCCGGACATCCATGTAGGCGACAATGCTGGCCATGCGAGAGCCCCGTCATTGTACCGGTGTCCGTGGTAAAGTGCAGAAGAATGAGCGCTGGTGAGAGTCCCCCGTCGGCTACCGATCCCCTCATTGCGCAGCTCGTCGCGAATCGCTATCGAATCATTCGCAAGCTAGGCGAGGGCGGTATGGGGTCGGTCTATCTCGCCGAACATGTTGTCATCGAGAAAAGAATGGCGCTCAAGGTCCTGGCGCCTGAGCTTGCCCGACGAGCCGACCTGGTTGCCCGTTTTCTGCAGGAAGCGCGAAGTGCCTCACGCATCGGCCACGAGAATGTCATCGACATCTCGGATTTCGGCGAATCGAGCGACGGTCTCGTGTACATCGCCATGGAATTCCTGGATGGCAAGGATTTGGGAGAGATCGTGCGTACCCAGGGGGCGCTGGAATGGCCCAAGGCACGCGACATCGTTCTGCAGATTTGCCGGGCCCTGCGGGCAGCCCACGACAAGGGCATCGTCCATCGCGACATGAAGCCGGAGAATATCTTCCTCATTCAGCGCGAAGGCCAACCTCACTTCGTCAAGATCCTGGACTTTGGAATCGCGAAAGTGATGGGGTTGGATCCCAACGGCCCCCGCCTCACTCGAACGGGAATGATCTTCGGCACGCCCGAATACATGGCGCCCGAACAGGCCGAGGGCAAAGATACCGACCATCGCGCTGACATCTATGCCGTTGGTTGCATCGTCTACCATCTCATCACCGGGCAAACGCCTTTCGTCGCCGAATCGTTCATGACGATGTTGACCAAACATCTCATGGAAGATCCGGTTGCGCCCAGTGTGCGCCGACCCGATCTCGCCATCACGCCAGAGATGGACATGCTGGTTTTGAAGGCGCTGGAGAAGGATCGAGACAAGCGCTGGCAGTCGATGGCCGAGATGCTGGATGCAGTTGCGGTTTGTCCCGGCCCCGAAAGTGCGCTGCCTAAGCCCTCCGCCGGACAAACCGTGGAAATGGGGGGAGCCCATGCCGCCGCTGCTCTACGCATCTTGCGCTCCAAAGTCGACACTCCTGTCACCGAGAGGCTCTCGCGCGGCCTTGTCGGCGAAGGTCTGCCCGATATCGACGTGGACGAACGACCCAGGCCGCCCAAGCCACGAAGCACGGTCATCCCTCTGATAGTCGCTGGCGCTATCGTGGGTATTGTGGCGGCGACTTGGGTAGCGTTTTCCCCAGGCGCGAAGAGCGTAGCGAGGCAACTCGTGGTGCCTGCCACGGTCGTCATGCCCGTTTCGCCTACCCCGCCTGCTGCCGCACCAGTGATTCCAGCCCCGACGGTGCCGGCGAAGGCGCCTGTTCCGCCAGAGGGGCCACCGTCAGCCGCTGAAGAGCAACCCGTTGAACAACCGACGGCTCCCCCGACAAGCAAACATGCCATCCACGCTCGACGGCAACGGACACCAATCGCGTCGCCATCGACCACCCCATCGACGCCGATGCCGATGGTCGCTCCGGTCGTCAAACCGTCACCGCCAGCGATGCCCGACGAGCTCAAGCCTTTCCCGAAGCTCTAGCGCCGCCCGTGAGAATTTCGGCCATGTTTGGTTGGAGGATCGAACTGGGAACTCTGGCGGAAGTGCGGCTTCGAATGGCCTCTTCGCATTCGAGCAGATGGGTCTTGGTCGAGCCGCATGGCCACCTCGAGCCGCCATGCTCCTGGCGCTGTCAGCCTCGGCAATTTCCTGCTTTATCTGCGCGTTCAGGCCAACGGCGGATGGCCCTTCTGAGCTCGGGTGTCCAGCCGGCGCAGGCGTGGCCGGGCGGCAGTGAGGGAGGGGACCCGTTTCGCGATTTGGGTGCGCGCGGCCCACGCCGCGGTCGCACGCCGCGGTCGTCGTCTTGTTCAATTTGCGAGATGAGTTGCCCAAATCACGAAACGGGGAGGCGTACCGAGCTGACAGGACCCGCCACGGCGAAGCCGGCGGGTCCCCGGGTCCCACTCTTCGCGCCTTAAGCGAACGGCATTGCGCCTAGCGGCGCTTGGGCGGACGGGCCGGTTCGCACAGGACGGTGCGGCCGGCTTGAGTTCGGCCATTCATGGCGGTGCATAGCTTATCGGCTACGTCTTGGGCTACGTTGACGTAGGTATGCGTGTTCATCAACTCAACGTCTTCGACGGGAACGCTGATACCGCTCGAGGAGAGCAGTTCTGAGATGCGTTCGGGGGTTGCGTCGTCCTTGCGGCCAAGGTTGACGTAAAGACGAACCTTACCCGGTGGCACCATCCCATTGGTGCCACCGGGAGGCGCAGCCGGGAGGGGCTCGCAAACCGAAGGGGAGGGCAGGTCGGCAGGAGCGGCAGTCGCTGTCGCCTCTGGGGTCAGCACTGGCGTGCGACCTACCTCTTCGCTCCATACCTCCCAGAATTCGCGAGGATCCTCTTTGCGCCCAGGAAGCGCCGAGGATCCCGGTCTGCGCGGTGGAGTCGCTGGCAGCGCCGATGGTTTCGTATCGTATTTCTCGTCCGATTTCTTGTCCGGTCCGGCATCTGGTCGCGCATCTGACCGAGCCCCCGATTTTTCTTCGCCGCGCTGGTCGCGATCGCGGCCCATCCGATTGCGCTCACGGCCGGGGCGTTCACGGTCGCCGAAGCCGCGTGAACGCCTCTCTCCGTGATTGCTCGACCGCTCGCGACGCTCGGGGTCTCGCTCGACAACGGCATCGCGGCCCGACGGCTCGGCAAGCGCAGACTCGCTCTCCTTGGCATTGGGCTGGGTTACGCGCTTGGGAATTGAAGGCTCCGCGACGGCATCTTGCCTGCTGTCGCTGAAAGCATTCTTGAGTAGGGAGCCGACCAGCCGCTCGGCATCGATAGCACTCATCAAGCGGCGGGCAAACGAATGCCATTCCGGTCCTGGGTCCCCCGGCACGATCGCTCGCAAATGAGTCAGACGTTCGCCTTCACGGCGCGATCGGACCTCTGCTTCGGAGGGCAAAGAGCGTTCTTCTGGCTTAATCTTGTAAAGCAACTTGAGGTAGTAGAAGGAGCCGACTTCGGTCGGGCCAATCAACGAAATGGCCCGCCCCGAACGACCCGCTCGCCCGGTTCGTCCCGTGCGGTGGATGTAGATTTCGGGAGACTCGGGAAACGTGTAGTTGATCACGCACGGCAGGTTTTCAATGTCGATCCCGCGAGCCGCGACATCGGTAGCGACGAGAAAGCGGATGTTTCCGGCGCGCATGCGCTGCATGACTTGTTCACGTTCGGTTTGCGAAAGATCCGACGAAATGGGCTCGGCGTTGAGCCCCTGGCGGCG
>Ga0302323_100004905_pt1 | contig 10920 bp, 7 predicted proteins | sample Fen_T0_3_FD_201950 | JGI IMG/M metagenome (GOLD analysis project Ga0302323, IMG submission 201950) | Peat permafrost microbial communities from Stordalen Mire near Abisko, Sweden - Fen_T0_3 | ecosystem: Environmental > Terrestrial > Soil > Wetlands > Permafrost | place: Sweden: Abisko... | reverse complement strand
GAGGCGCTCACGATCGAACCGGCGCGCCTCAGTTTCGCCGGTGGCTGGCACTGGCTCGTCTCACTCGACGCGCATCCGCCGCTCTACTACTTGCTGCTCCGCGTTTGGCTGCGACTGTTCGGAGACGGGGCTTTCGCCTCGCGCGCCCTGTCTGCCGTGTGCGGCACGCTGACGCTCCCGGTCTTCTACGCGATGGCGCAGCGCTTGCTACACGCGGCGTCGGAAGGCGCCGAGTTTCGGGTCCGGGGGCTCGGGGGGCGGGAGCGCATCGCGCTCCTCGCCACGTTCATCCTGGCCATTTCCCCCTTCCACGTGCGCTTTGGCCAGGAAGTCCGCATGTACTCGTTCATCACCCTGCTCGTGACCGTCAACCTCTACCTACTGTCACGTCTGCTGTGCGAGCAGCGGCCTGGCCACTGGCTGTGGTGGGGCCTGGCCACGTCGGAAGCGGCCGTGATGCTCACGCACAACACAGCGCTGCTCTACCCACTGGCGCTGAACGTGGCGGTGCTGGCCGCAGTGGCCGTTCGAGCAGCGGCGCATGAGCCGGCGACCGCTGCCGGCGAGGCGTGCTGGCCGTTCCTGCGGCGCTGGACGCTATTCCAGGTGCTGGCGCTCCTGCTCTGGTCGCCCTGGATCATACCGCTCGTGCGCCAGTCGACGATGCTGTATCAGCGGCACTGGATCCCATTCCCGACGTTCAGGATCGTGTGGCGCGCGATCGAGAACTTCAGCTTCTCGTCGATCCCCAAAGCGCTTCCGTACCTGAGCGCCTGGATCAGCCTCTATCTGCTGCTGGCGCTGGCGGGCGCGATCTGGCTGCGACGCCACAAGGCGATCGTGACGCTGTTGCTCGCCCTCCTCTTGACTCCGCTCGCAGCAGAGCTGCTGATCAGCCTGAAGCGGCCCATGTTCCTGGATCGCACGCTGATCTGGACGACGCTCGTCTACTACATGCTCATGGCTGCCGGCATCTTCGGCGTGGGTGCTTGGCTTCGGCGCGGCTCGCTGTGGGTCTCGCGCACGGTCACGGCGGCGCTGTTGGCCGTCGTGGTCGTGCTCACCTTCTTTGCGCTCAGGCACTACTACCGCGACTACAAGAAGGAGGGCTGGGACGCAGCGGCGGGCTTCATTGCCCATCGGCTCGAGCCCGGCGACGTGATCGTATTCAACACGATCCTGGCCCAGGTACCGCTGGAGTACTACTTCCGCGGCTACAGGAAGCAGGTGGAGATGCGCGGCCTGCCGATGGACCTGGACGAGCGTCCGGTGCCCGAGCCGACGATGACGGCCAGCGACGTCCCGTACGCGCGGCGCCTGCTACAAGGTCGTCGCCGCGTCTGGCTGGTCTACTCCCACGAGGCCTACACAGATCCTGACCGACTGGTGTGGCGCGTGCTCCGGGAGCAGATGCGGCAAGGCGACACGCGTGGCTTTGTCGGATTGAACGTGACCCTGTTCCTAGCGCGCGGCCAGACTGCCGCTGCGACCCCCTGACGCCGCTCGTCTTTCACTGTCGTCCAGCATGCGCTCCTTGAGAGGGATGTCGTACACGATCTCCGCAGCCTTCTCGTGCGAGGCGACGTTCCAATGAGCGTCCCGCCCGAAATCCCAGGGTTGCTCCGGCGCGGCTGCGCGCGCCGCGGCCAGGCGTTCGTGCAGACCGAAGCAGGGATGCCGTCTCCGACCAGACGCTTCTTCAGCGCGCGCCAGGGCCCGACGTCCTCGCCGCGATGACCCCGGCTGCGCCGGTCGCGCAGCAGGCGCTCGAGCACGGCAGGAAAGAGATGCTGCTCGTCGATTCCGACGCCGAACACGAACGAGTCGCCGAACACGAGGACGCGCGGCGCGTCCGCCTGTCGAGACGGAGTCAGAGCGCGCCCGCGAAACCCGTATTCGTTGAGGCGGATGACGCCGGCGTCAGGACCAGTCACGGGCCGCACCGTTCGCACGCCAGGCACTGTCATCCAACCTAGTACAGAGTCGTATTGCCAGAGGGCTGCGTCAGGTGCGCCGTGCGCCAGCATCGGGGGCACGAGCGCCGACCAGCGCAGCAGACCTTCTGTGATGACGATCAACGTGGCGAGGAGACACAGATTGGCGGCGATGACCAGCGCGACGCGGCCCAGCCGGCGAGGATTGAAGGAGGCCAGGCGCATGCTCGCTCGCGCTCACTCGCGGGGCTGGAACATCTGGTAGGTCTTGTAGCCGCCGGGTAGATTCTTGACGCGAAAGCCGTTCTGCGCGAGGAAGCGCGCGGCATAGTAGCTGCGCTGGCCGGCCGCACAGTGGATCCAGATCTCGCGGTCCCGCGGCAGCTCGGCGACGCGCGCGCGCAGCGCGGAGAGTGGAAGGTTGATCGCGCCTGGAATGCTGCCGGCAGTGTGCTCTTGGGCCTCGCGCACGTCGAGGAGCAGCGCCTGTGTGGTGGCCAGATCCTCCCAGCGCGCCAGGGCGACGTCGCCGCGCACCACGTTGGAGGCGATCATGCCTGCCACGTTGACCGGGTCCTTGGCAGCGCCGAATTGCGGCGCGTAGCACAGCTCGGCGTCCTCGAGGTCAAAGACCGTGGCGCCCTTCTGTATGGCCATGGAGACGGCGTCGATGCGTTTCTCGACCCCTTCCTCGCCCACGGCCTGAGCACCCAGGACGCGGCCGGTCTCGCGCGCGAAGAGCAGCTTGAAGTGGATCGGTCGCGCGCCAGGATAGTACGCGACGTGATGGCCCGGATGCAGGTACACGCGCTCGTAGTCGCTGATCCCTGCGCGCTTCAGGCTCTTCTCGGTTGCGCCGGTCAAGGCGGCGGTCAGACCGAAGAGGCCGCACACCGCTGTCCCCTGAACGCCGCGGAAAGGGCGCGGACGACCGGCAATCGATTCGGCGGCCAAGCGGCCTTGGCGGTTGGCTGGCCCTGCGAGCGGAATCAGGCTCCACTCGCCAGTGACGAAGTCGCGCACCTCGACCATGTCGCCCACGGCCCAGATCGCCGGGTCGCTCGTGCGCATCTGCTCGTCCACGCGTACGCCGCCGAGGCCACCGATCGCAAGGCCGGCGCTGCGTGCCAGGGTTGTCTCCGGCCGCACGCCGATGGCCAGCACGACCAGGTCGGCATCAAGCCTGGCACCGCCGGAGGTTCTTACCAGGAGCCCGCCTTCTTGTGCTTCGAAGCTGGCCACGCCGTCGGCCAGGCGCAGGCTCACGTTGTGGCGTCGTAGGTGATCGTGGATCTCCTCCGTCATCTCGGCGTCGAACGGAGGCAGGACGTGCGGCGCCATCTCCACGACGGTGACGGCCAACCCGCGTTGGGCGAGGTTCTCTGCCATCTCGAGGCCGATGAACCCGCCGCCCACGATCACGGCGCGGCGCGCAGCGCGGGCGTCGATCCACTCGCGGATGCGTCGGCTGTCCGGGATCGTGCGCAGGGCAAAGATGCCGGGGAGGTCGATGCCTGGTAGCGGCGGCCTCAGGGGCGCCGCTCCGGCGGCCAGCACGAGCACGTCGTAGCGTTCGCGAGAGCTGCGGCCGGTGGCGGTCTCGCGAACCTCGATCTCGCGGCGCGCCCGGTCGACCGCGACGACTTCGCTCTCGACACGCACGTCGATGCGGAAGCGCTCGCGAAACAGCTCGGGCGTGGCCAAGAGCAGCCGCGCCTCGTCGCGAATCACTCCGCCGACGTAGTACGGCAGGCCGCAGTTGGCGAAAGACACGAACGGCCCGCGATCGAAGATCACGATCTCGGACGACTCGTCGAGCCGCCTGAGGCGTGTGGCGCAGGACGCACCGCCTGCCACGCCCCCAACGATCAGAACCCTCCGGTGTTCAGCCATCCGCCCTCCTGGCCGCATACTCCGTCATCAGTGTTCGAGCCTACATCATCTCCAACGGTTCGCGCGAAGTCGGCGCGGTCATGACTGGGTGTGTTGCATCGTGGCCAGGGACCGGCTAGGCTCTCGTCCGGCCAGTATGCGGATGTGTCCGCCCCACTCTCACCTTCCCGCAACGCTGTGCGTTGTGCTCGCCTCGGTCGCCTGGCAATGCGGATCCGCGACCCCAGACTCACTCGCGACGTTCGTGGCCAACAATCTACCGACGCAGCTTGAGCCGCGTCAGATCACTCAAGTGACCGTGACGGTCAAGAACACCGGCGGCACGCCGTGGACGGACGTGCGCCTGGCAGGCGCGAGTCTTGCGGCCGACGACCCAGCGATGCGATTGCTGCGCGGCAGCGATCCGACGGTCGTCAAACCCCCGCTGGCGCAGGGCGTCGCGCTGCCGGCTGGCACGCAAGTCCTGCCCGGCGCGGAGTACACCTTCAGCTTCACGATCCAGGCCCCGGACGAAGAAGGCACGCTCACACCGGTCTGGCACTTGATCGACTCCGGCGGGCCGTTCGGCCCGTCGCTTGCCAGCACGCTGCGCGTCGTGCCGGTGCAGTACACACAGAACCCTTTCGTGATTCCGATCGATCCGCGGCTCGTGCCCGGCACCGTCGAGGGTGGCGGCATGATCGTCTTCGACGTCGATGGCGACGGCCGCATGGACTTCATTGTGGCCACGCGCCAGGCCGTGGGCGCCTATTCGCACGACGGACGGCAACTCTGGGTCGTCACGCCAGGCATCTACAACGCGGGGCAGTGGACCAGCCTGGCAGGCGGGAAACGCCCTGGGGTGATCGCCGGCGACATCGCCGGCACCGGTCACCCGCAGGTCGGCTATCTGATGGACGCCCGCAACCTGCGCATTCTTGACGGCGCGACCGGCGTGGAGCAGCAACGCATCCCATCGAACGGCGCCGAGGCTGTGCTGATCGCGAACCTACGTGGGCTGGGCGACCGCGACGCAGTGTTGCAGTCCGGGTACTACGACCAGACCGTTCTCAGAGCTATTCGACTCGACACGGGCGAGACGCTCTGGACCACGAAGGCCTTCCGAGGCATCGACAAGCGGCCGGCACAGCAAGCCGATCTCGACGGCGATGGCCGCGACGAGTTCTGCGGATCGAACATCATCGGCCCCGACGGCAACCTGCTCAACAAATGGGACCTGGTGCGCGACCACCCAGGATTCAACTGGCGCGACTTGGACAGCGTGGCCATCGGCGACATTCGGCCCGGGGGCAACCTTGAGGTGGCGCTTGCCGAGCAGGGCGGCCACAACGAGGTGATCATCTACGGTATCGACGGCGTCTACTCCACGACGTTCAACCCGCACAATCGTTGCTGCGAGATCACGCACGGCGAGGAATGCATCGAGGTCGACCCTGACAAGACCGTGTTGGGCAATTTCTCCGGCGACGACGGGCTGGAGTTCATCGCCAACTCGGCCTGCGGCCGCGCGCCCTGGGTGATCGATCCCTACGGCAACATCATCGCCCAATGGGTCGTGGACGAGACCAAACCGGCCGACTGGACGATCCATGGCATCGAGGACATCCAGCCGATCGACTGGTACGGCCAGCAGTACCAGAGCATCGTCGCCAAGGAGCGTTGGCTCGACAACGGCAACGTCGCCGTGATCAACCCCATGACCGGTCAGTTCCTGCAGCGTTTCCGCGTGGCCGGCATGCGCGTTCATGCCGCGGACGTGAGCGGCGACTATCGCGAGGAGATCATCGTGCTGGACCTGGACAGCTCGCTCAAGATCTTCTGGAACGACCAGCCGCCGGTCGTGCATCGCGTCGGGTACTGGACGCGACAGTACTATCGCCGTCACAAGCAGAACTGGGGCCACTACACGCCCTAGGCTGCTGTCTACTTCACCGCCGCCTTGAGCTCGGTGCCGGCGACGAAGCGCGGTACGCGTCGGCCAGGAATCTTGATGGGCGCGCGTGTGCGGGGGTCACGTCCCAGACGCGTGCGTCGGCGCGAGACGACGAACGTGCCGAAGCCCACGAAGGTCACGCGTTCGCCCTTCTTGAGCGAGCGCGCGACGTGTCCGATGAGCGAGGCGAGCACGCGATCCACGGAGGTCTTCGTGACCGTGAGCTCCTTGGCGATGGCCGCGACGAGCTGCGCTCTGTTCATGCCGACCTCCGCGTCCTCCTGCTCCCGCGAGAAGGCCTCGCCGGCTTCAGGCGGCGACGGCGCTCACGCGTGCGGTGTATGTCTATGCGAATGTTAACACGGCGTCGAGACGTCGCAGGCTCAGCCGCGCGCTCTTCTTGTCCGCGCTCGCCTTGAGCACCTCGAGCGCCTTGTCCAGCACCGGATCGCCGGCCGGTGCGCCTTCCTGGTCGGCATCGCGGCGGGTGGCGACGGCGACATTGGGCTCGAGACCTTGACCGTGGATCGGTTTGTCGCCGGGCGTGAAGTATCTGGCAACGGTCAGAACGAGTCCGCCTTCGACCAGCGGAATCGCGCGCCGCACGGCCGCACGGCCGAGCGTGCGCGAGCCGACCAGCTTGGCGCGCTCGCCCTCGGCCAGCGCGGCCGCGACGACCTCGCCGGGACCGGACGTGCCTGCGTCGGTCAGTACGACCAGCGGCAGATGCCACACCCCTCGACGAGCGTCGGCGGTGAACGTGTGCGTCTCGCCGTGCCGCGGCGTCAGCCGCGTGACCACCCCGCCCTTGAGGAACAGCTCGGCCACGCGCACGGCCTCTTCATAGCCGCCAAAGGCCGCGCCGCGCAGATCGAGCACCAAGCGCTGCGCACCCGAGCGGCGCAGCGTCTCGAGTTGCGCGCGCACGGTGGCTTCCGCGCCTTCGGAGAAGTCGCTGACGTGCAGCAGTCCGACGCCGTCCGCGAGCAGCGTTTGCGTCGGCGCCGCCGCGCTCAGTTTCTCGCGCACCAGTGAGAAGCGCTGGGGATCGGTGCTGTCGCGCAGCACTGCCAGCTGGACGGTGGAACCGGGCGCGCCCTTGAGCAGCCGCTCGCCGACCGGGACGCCGATCAAGCGCGTGTGCCGCCCGTCGATGGTCTTGATGAGGTCGCCAGTGCGCAATCCGGCGCGCTCCGCCGGCGAAGCGTGCCTGACGGCTACGACCATCAGGAAACCGATGCGCCGCGTCAGCGCCAGGCCCACGTCGGCCTCGTCGCCCCGCGACGGACGCTGATACTCGCGGAACTCGCTGGCGTCGAGGTAGGCGCTGTCGCCGTCGAGCGGTTCGGTCAGGCCCACGACCGCCCCGCGCATGGCGCGATCGACGTTCACGGGCTCGACGTAGGCGGTCAGCACCAACTGCAAGACCTCGTTGAACAGCGCCAACTGGCCGTAGGCGGAATCGCCCAGCGCGCGACCGACCAGGCCGGCCGTGAGGTAGCAGGCAACGGCTGTGGATGTGAGTGCGACGAGCAGACGGCTGCGTGATGACATGTCTCGATTATAGGGGAGCCTTGCGCAGCCAGTCCATCGGGTCGTCGGGACGCCCCTGGGAGCGCACCTCGAAGTAGAGAGCGGGGCTCTCCAGTCCGGGTCCGACCGTGCCCAGCGACTGGCCGGCGCTGACGCGCGCGCCGACCGTGGCCTTCGTTTCGCCGAGGTGTCCGTATAGGGTCATGTGGTGGCCGCCGTGATCCACGATGACCAAGAGCCCGTAGCCTAGGAAGCGGTCCGCGAACACGACCGTTCCGTCGTGTACCGCGGTCACGGGCGCGTCGAGCGGCGCGGCGATCTCGATTCCATTCTGAGGCGTGTATGTGTCGAACTTGGGGTGCTTACGCCGGCCGAAGGGCACGCGCAGAGTGCCTGCGACGGGCCAGGGTAGGCTGCCCTTGAGGGCGATAAGAGGCAGTGCCGCCTCTCCCTCGGCTAGACCGCCGAGTAACTGGCGCAAACGCTCTTCGGCCTGCTCTAGCTCAGCGAGAAAGGTCGCCTGTACCTCCTTGTGAGCCACCATCTCGCTGAGGAAAGTCTCCTCGCGACGCCGGTCGGTTTCGAGCGCGCGCCGCTTGCGTTCTGTCTCGGTGCGCAAGGCCTGGGCCTCGCGTGTGCGCGTGGTCAGCTCGTCGCGCGTGGCCGCCAGGGCAGCCAGGTCGCGGCGGAAAGCGGTGATGCGTTCGTCGTCGCGGCGCGCGAGCGTCGTCACGTAGCGGTAGCCCTGAAAGACCGCGGCCGGGCTGTCGATCGAGAGGAGCAAGCGCAGGTACGACAGGCTGCCCAGCTTGTAGAGCGCCCGGGCGCGCGCCGCCACCAGGGGCCGGGCGCGCACGAGCGAGGCGTTGAGCTCCGCTAGGCGTTTCGCGGTGCGATCGAGCTGCGCGTTCGTGCGTGCGAGCACTAGCTGCACTTCCTTGAGCTCCTCACCCCGCAGGCGCACCTCGAGCTCCAAGCGCTCCAGATCTCGCAGCACACTCTGCTCCTGACCACGCAGGCGCGCGACCTCGCGCTCCAAGGAGGCGCGGCGCTCCTTCACGTGCAGCAAGCGCTCGTCCAGATTGCCGGCCGTCGGAGATCGTGTGACCTCGGGCGTCGCTGCCGTCTGCGGGATGACCTCGCCAGCCGAGACGGCGAGACACAGGCACAGAAGGCCGGCGCGCAAGCAGTCGCTCATGGCGCGCCCGGTAACCCTGTGCCGGGGTCGTAGGACTCCAAGTCTGCGGAGACCGAGCCGACGGCGACCTTGGCGCGCATTCGGACCGGTATGCGGCGCGCATCGTCTGTCAGCCAGATCTTGAGTCGGCCGCGCTTGACGAACAGACCGCTGCCGGCGAGCAGCTGTGGCTCGATGATCAGCGTGGCTGTGTTGCGCCCCAGCGGGGCAGGCAGATCGAGCCTCTCGCGGCCGACGAGCCGCACGCCGAGAGTGTAGCGCTTGCCATTGTCGAAGACCGGCAGCTCGAGCGGGGTGGCTTCGGAAACGCCGCGCAGCCTCGTCACGTAGAACGCCGAGAGCACGTCGAGCGGGCAAGGGCCCACCTCAATACGAGTCTCGCGGATGGCGGCGTCTTGAACCTCGGCCGTGCCTGCTTCCGGATCAAAGGCGACTACCTGATCACGCCGGTGACGGCCTTCCTGCAGGTGTTTCTCGATCGCAAGCGAACAGCCGCTGGCGGCATCCCAGGCGGCGACGGTGCGATCGCGCACGCGGAAGCGCAGCAACCAGGCAAAGAAGCCGGCGCTCTCGGCTTGTGCCACGAACTCGGTCACATCGCGCTCCCCGCGCCGGCCGGCCAGCACGAAGAGGGCTGCTCGCCCTGCCAGCAGGTGCGCGTACGTGATGCGCATGCGCACACACTCGCCCGCGGAGAAGGGCGGAGCTGCCGGAGCAGCAGTCACGCCGATCGCCGGCAGCAGGCACTGTGAGCAGAGGATCAGGCTCGCACTGATCACGCCTGATCCGCCTCGGAGCGGCGCGCGTCTGGGCGGGTCTCGAGCACCTCACGCACTTTGCGCGTCAGGTCCTCGGCGGTGAACGGCTTCTGAAGGAAATTGACTTCCCCGGCGAGCAGGCCACGTCCGAGGATGGTCTCATCCGTGTAGCCGGACACGTACAGCACGACTAGGTCAGGCCTCGCCACGTGCGCCAGCTCGCCCAGCTCACGTCCGCTCATCTGCGGCATGACCACGTCCGTCAGCAGCAAGTCGATCGGCTGCGGGTGGCGCTTGAGCAGCTCGTAGGCGTCGCGGCCGTTGGTCGCGGTCAGCACCGTGTAGCCGCAGCCCTGGAGGATTTCCGCGGTGAGCGCGCCGATCGGCTCTTCGTCTTCGACGACCAGGATCGTCTCCGAGCCGGGGCGAACCGCCTCGACGCCTTGGACGACCTCGCCGGCGGTCATCGGTTCTGCCGCACGCGGGAGGTAGACCCGCATGGTCGTTCCCAGATCGACCTCGCTGTAGACCCAAATGTTGCCGCCGCTCTGCTTGACGATGCCGTAGACCGTGGCCAGACCCAGGCCCGTGCCCTTGCCGGGCGCCTTGGTCGTGAAGAACGGCTCGAAGAGATGGGAGCGCGTTTCGGCGTCCATGCCTGAGCCCGTGTCGCTCACCGCCAGCATGACGTGCGGCCCTGGGCGTACACCGACGTGGCGTGCCGCGTAGGCCTCGTCGAGCACGACGTTGTGCACCTCAATCGAAAGCCGCCCGCCGCGCGGCATCGCGTCGCTGGAGTTGACGACCAGATTCAATACCACCTGCTCGAGCTGGCCAGGATCGGCACGCACCAACGCGTGGCCAGGATCGCTCGACACGCTGAGCTCGATGTCCTCGGCGATCACGCGTCTGAGCATGTCCGTCATGTCGGCCAACACGGCGTTGAGGTCGAGCGTGCGCGGTGCCAGGACTTGCTTGCGGCTGAAAGCCAGCAGCTTGCGCGTGAGCGTGGCGGCGCGGCCGGCGGCGCGCACGATCTCATCGACGCGTCGGCGCGCGCCGGCCTCGGTCGGCAGCTCGCGTCGCAACAGATCCGCGTAGCCGAGGATGGCGGTCAGCAGATTGTTGAAGTCATGCGCCACACCGCCGGCGAGCGTGCCCACGGCCTCCATCTTCTGCGCTTGCCGGAACTGCTCCTCGGTCTCGCGCAAGGCCTCTTCCGCGCGCCGGGCATCGCTGATGTCACGCACGTACTCGATCACGCCGTCGACCTTGCCGGTGTTCGGATCCGTTAGTGGAAAAGCGAAGAGATCCTGCCAGCCTCGCGTTTCGCCCTTTGGCCCGATGTAGGGCACGACCTCGCGTTGCGTCTGGCCGGTCGCAAGGCATGGCCGCGAGGGACAGACATCGCACGGACGGGAACGGCCGTGGTAGGCCTCGTAGCAGTGGCGTCCAATCAGCGGCGCCGCATGCGCGTACCAGCGTTCCATGGCCGCGTTGACGCGCACGATGCGCAGGTCTTGGTCGAGCACGCTGATGCCGTCCTGAATGGACGCAAAGACATTGGCGAGGTAACGCTCGCTGGCGCGCAAGGCCTCTTCGGCCAGCTTGCGCTCGGTGATGTCGGCAATCAGCGCGTCGTAGGCCAGCACGGTCCCGTTCTCGTCGAAG
>Ga0302323_100004904_pt1 | contig 10922 bp, 17 predicted proteins | sample Fen_T0_3_FD_201950 | JGI IMG/M metagenome (GOLD analysis project Ga0302323, IMG submission 201950) | Peat permafrost microbial communities from Stordalen Mire near Abisko, Sweden - Fen_T0_3 | ecosystem: Environmental > Terrestrial > Soil > Wetlands > Permafrost | place: Sweden: Abisko... | reverse complement strand
CCCCCTCATCATCACACGTGACGACTTGAACAACGCGCTTGTCTCTCAAATTCAGGCCGATGGTACTGCAATGGGAACAATCGTTTCCGCGGCAGTCCTGAAACCCGGAATCATTGATACGCTCGATTTCATCGCCAACGGCGGTCACATGGAAGCCACGCCCTACAATTCCATGCTTATTCCCAATGGTTCTACAAGGACCATTCGACATGAAATCTTCGTCCCCTTTGGCTACTACGGATGCACTTCGCCTTTGAGCATGGCACCAATGACCCCATTGGTGAAGGATGCCAACCTCAAGATTGACTCGCCCTCCGCCCAGATTCTCCCCAGTGGCGTTACTATTCAGTCTTGCTACGTGACTTGCAGTTCAAAGATTCTCTGGCGCGATGAAATCATCATTCCGCCAGGCTTTCAGCTCACACGTCACAAGTCCACTGCCACACAGGGCACATCTTCTGACACCGTAGAACTGAAGTCTTTCGGGACCAATTCAACTCTTACTGGCGTAGAACGGCGCGCGGCCATTTGCGCCCTGCTTTGGGGTTCATCCCTTGTCTCTGGCGATGGCCAGGGCGCGGGCTTGGTGGCAAATATCACTGATATTAGCGCACTCTTTGCCGGTATCGAACAAACCAACGACTTGTATCCTCTCGTGATGCAGCTTCAGACGGAGTATGCGCGCGAAGCTCCAATGCTCTTGAATGAGTTTGGAGTTGCAGGTAGCGCCCCTGCTCCAATCGGCCTTCCCGTTAACTATCCTCTCTTTGCGACTGAAAAGGGATGGACACCCAACACCCTTTCCACAATGCAGAATCTCGCTCGTTTCCTCCCAATCTTCCCCCCGCGCCGACGTGGTCAGATTTCAAAGATGCCGATAGCCGACGGCTCGCCGTCGTACAATCTTACCGGCAACTTTGACCACAGCGATCATTACTCTTACTCGTTCTGCTTGTATCGGTGGGAAAAAGCACAATTCGACGCAATGGTGGAAGTTATCAAGAGCGTGGACCTTGGCCGCTTCTTGTATGGCGACAACAATCTTACTGACCTAGTGAAGGCTTCAAAGAAAAATCTCGGTATGAATTTCAGCAAGGCAACCTTCCTTCCCCGCAAACTTCTCCCCGCTGGTTTTGTTGAGGTAGAGTAATGGGAAAGGGCAAAGGCATCTATGTCATTCTTGCAATCATTGCTCTTGCTGGTGCTTACTACTTTCTTATCTACAAGAAACGAAAGCTACCATCTGCCGTTCCGGGCGGCACCCCAGCCGCTGTAGTGCAAAAGGCGAAGAAGAAGGGCGGCTGGCGTAGCAGGCTTGGTGGTTTTGCCAAGTCTGCCGCAAAGGGTGCTGCAGCGGCCACTGGCACCAGCGGTGCTCTTAGCGCCGCTTCTTCTCTGACCTAGGACATTCCTTGGCGGACATGACAATCTCAACAGTCGCCATCCGGGAACTTGCGTCCCGGATGGCGTCTGCCACTGACGAATCTGTAGCTAAAGCAATGAAGGTCGTAATCAAAGCCGCCGAAACGTTGCGCGACGAAATAGGCGGCTCTTCTCTGTTTTCACTTTGGGACCCCGAAGGTCCACAACGCGCACAGCAACAACAGGCAATAGACGATGCAATTAAGAAGCTCAAAAAGTCATCCGACCCCGATGACCGGAAACGTCAGTTACTCTTTCTTCAATCCACAATTACAACCACTAACGCTTTTTATGGTCAGAATCATCCATTAGGTAGGTCGTTTGCGGTCTTTTGGGAAGATGTCAAAAACGCTCCGGCGCTCCTAGTATCGAAGGTCATTGTACCAATTGTTAAGGGCGCCGCCGGCGTTGCCGGCAAGGTGGCATGGGCGGGAATATCAGGTCTTTGGCCCTTCTTCCTCGTGGGACTCCTAGTGTTAGGAATTTTTCTAGCAGTTAAGAAGAAACTTCCGCTATGAGTAAAGACATCGATAACAGGCAACGGGAATACTTTCAAACCTTCCGTAGTGAAACAAAGACCCTCTGTCAGTGTCTCCCCCTGCCTTATGGTGACAGTAACTTAGCGTCCTATGCAGATTGTAGAATTCGGATAGTCAAGCATGACAGGCGACTTCCTCTCTTTGTAGCCGTGTTCTTTGAGCCCAATGGTGGGGACCCCGCAGAAGCGTTAATTACTTCCAACGACATACCAACCGTAAGGGTTGATGAATTGCTCTTGTGCCGACGCTCCTACGTACCAATCTGCAATGTCATAGGTAACGCACGAAATGGCGCGCCTATCGCTTTCCCAATGCGGAAGGGCGCGCTAGGACTGGCCGTTGAAATCTCTCGCGACTGTGACGCCGCCGACGTGTACGTGCATCTTGTGCAAGCCCTTGGCGCTATCAATCTACAGGACAACGGTCGCCGTTTCGGTGGACGCTGGATTGCCCAATACGCAATAACCTGCCAGGAGCGTCTCTCACGCGAGGAGTGGACGAAAGCGTGCGCAGAAACTAACATGCAAGTGGATATTTCGTCCGACCAACGCCCCTCTAGTGCTCCTGGTGGGCAAGAGATAGTCTTAATCTACTACCCCTCAAATAGTGGCAGTCAGTGAAGAAGTATCGTTGGATAATCATAGTGGTCGCTATTATCTTCATCCTGTCAATATGGAAAGGGAAAGCAGGCATGTCTTTGATAAGCGGAATAGTGGACACGTCGCCAGAGCAACTAGCAAAGGCCGATGGCGTGCCGGTGGAAGTAGAATCGTTAGCTAGAGCTATGCAGTCGGAAGAATCCACAGAGAAGGCGCGCGTAGCGATTGGGTGGGCTATCAAGAACATGGCACACAAACAGGGTCTCTCTATCACCAAGCTTGTAACTAAAGCCAAAGACCCGAAGGTGAATGGAAAGTATTCACGTCAAGACGTGGGACCGTCGAAGTATTGTGCGTCTTTCGTCTCCCCTTCTTCCGACACACTTAGGCTAGCGGCTGCAATCTTCTCTGGCGCTACTCCTGACCCCACGGGAGGGGCTACACAATGGGACGCACCGAAAGCACAGGCTCAATTGCACGCACGGAATCCCGCAAAGTACAAGAGTCCCGAGGATATTGCTACAACTAGAGCAGCGGCCGGACGCACCCTCGTCATAGTTGATGGAGTGCCTAACACCAGGTTCTGGGCCTAATCATGCCAAGCGAAAATGTACAAAATCAACTAGGCGGGTCCGGCCTTGACTCATTCCTGTGGGATGATCCTATAACCGGTGCCGCCACAGAACTCTTCAATCCACTTCATCACAACATGAATTATCTTCAATATTCCAAAGCCTATGATGTAATGGGGATGGCTAGTATCGGAATTGAATACACCAATAACACCCTTGTTGACGACTTGAATACGTGGAGCGCGCTTGTCTCTTTCCAGATTTCCCTTGACGGCTACAACTGGACAGACCTTGACGACACAATGTTCGCCCCTCCTCTCTCGTCTCTAGTCATCAATAGCGGAGAGACAATTCACATAGACATTTTGGGGGTAGTTGCGCATTTTATTAGAGTCGTCTTTGATGCTAGGGCCTATGAGTATGTCCCCAATGGCGGGTACTTGTCGGCCCTAATCGCAGCAACGGAGGGATGATATATGTCAAACAAGTATTCCCGTTTTCCATCGGGCAAGCCTGGTGCCCAGGGTGAGCCTGGTGCCCAGGGTGAGCCTGGTGTCCAGGGTGAGCCTGGTGACCAGGGTGAGCCTGGTGTCCAGGGTGAGCCTGGTGTCCAGGGCGAGCCTGGTGACCAGGGTGAGCCTGGTGTCCAGGGTGAGCCTGGTGTCCAGGGTGAGCCTGGTGACCAGGGTGAGCCTGGTGTATCCAGTCCCGATGCTTGGCTGTCTGGGGCCAATTTGGGCAACGCGGATGTAACCATCCAGCCGGCCAACGAACCCGCGACCACGTACACTCTGCCCGCCGCAACCCTAACGGCACCGAGCGCATACACGTTAGGGACAACGGGCACAGGTACCGTTCCCATTGCTTGCTGGCTCCAGATACGTGATCTATCAGCCAATACAGTGACTGTAAAGGACGGCGCTTCGGGAATGACCATAGCCACACTGACAGGTCCGCGCACACATGCTGTCTCGCTCGGCTTCAACTGGAACGGGGCGGCATGGCAGTACACAGCGAAAGCGTTTCTGGTGTAATATGATGTTCTCGGGGCGTATTGTGCGTCACTTCTACGCTTTGGTCCCAAACTACAATAGCAATAACATCATTGTCCTAGACCTCGCAAATCCATCGGTGCCTGTGGCACAAGCGCCCGTCCCAGTCGGTACGCATCCATATGGGCTGGCGGTTGCCCCGAATGGCAGAACCGCGCTCGTGATAAATGCGGGCAGCAACAATGTGACCCCTCTTGATTTGTCAAATCCACTCGTGCCCGTTGCGCAAACTCCTGTGTCTGTGGGCGTGGCACCTCAGGGCGTGGCAATTTCGTCCGATGGATCATTTGCGCTGGTTTCAAATAACGGTAGCGGCACCGTTACGCCGTTAAATCTCGCGAATCCCCTGGCACCCGTCGCTGTCCCCCCCGTGTCCGTCGGCAGTACCCCGGCGGGAATCGCAATCGCGCCGAATGGACTATCCGCTCTCGTCGTCCGATATAGCGGAAACGAAGTCGTGCCGCTAAATCTCGCGAATCCCCTGGCACCCGTGGTGCGGCCGTCAGTGGCCGTCGGATTTGGTCCTACAAGCGTCGCAATATCGTCTAACGGAACGTTCGGTTTAGTGACCAACCTCACGGGAGAGAGTATTACCCCCTTGGAACTGGCTAATCCCCTGGCCCCCGTCGCACACACCAACGTAAGTGCCGGTTCTGCCACGGTGGTAGCGATCGCATCAAACCGCCAATTCGCCCTGGTAGTTGAGCTTGGACTAGGAAGACTATTCGTCTTCGACCTGACGAATCCACTCGTTCCCAACCTCTTGGCAACGGTCTTAGTCGGCCTCAGTCCGCAAGGAATCGCAATCGCATTAGAGGACCGATACGGACTCGTGCTGAATAGTGAGGATAACACCGTCAGTCCAGTGGACCTATCACTACCATCCTTCCCCCTTCTCCATGCGGCGAAAGCAGTGGGCTCGTACCCGTTATCACTTTGTCCAGCCCTGATTTTTTCGCGATAGAGGATTAAACAAGTGAACATGGGCGAATTGAACACCATTTTAGGTGAACTCGGGCATGTCCGTAGGGAGCTACAAGCCCTCGCCCTATCCGTCGCGGGGTGCCAGGCTAAGTGTCAAAACGATCTTGCGCGTCGCAAGGGGTGGATCGTATGGGTGGGAGGCGTCATAACTGCACTCGTGCCGGCCGCGTTGGTTCTGTTAGCTAGGCGTTGATTTTTTTTTCTTGACCGCTTACCTTGACCTGTGAGACCCTGAACAGGTCCTTTAACCACGAGGAGAATCCAAACATGCTCAAGCAATTGTCACGACGCAGATTCGATGGTTTTTTCGCCTACGAGCCCGGAAACAAAATCACGGGCAAGATTGATGCTGAAATCGTCACAGGAGAAAACGACCAACACAAAGAAAAGGGTTTCATTGCCGTTCTTGTCGATTCACCCTGTAAGATTAAGGTTGACAAAGCCGATGGAGTTGCCGAACTGGGACAGCTAATAGCTATCTCTATCACCAACGCCACCCGGGTTCTCCTGGGACTGCCCCATGGGTCGAGGATTGAAGCCACCTTCAAGGGTTTCAGTGCAGCGAAAGGTGGGCGTCAGTTCCACGACTGGGAAATCTTTCTTGACGACGGAAGACTTACCTCCTAACTGACGCAACCTCCTATGCCCCTACCAGGGCTCCAATGACGGCACTCTTAGCTTAGGAGCTTGGTAGGGGCATTTTGGTTTTCTAGGAGCTGCAATGGAAAAGAGATTTTTCACTTTCGCTATGAATGAGCGGGAGGTGGCCTACCTTCTCACCCTACAATTAGAGAAGGATTCCCATATGTGGTACTCCGACACTCCAAGGACCGCTCCGGGAAAGGGTTTAGATGACACCTGCCCGAGGCTGTATAGCGTCGCGGTTACGATAGGAGTCGTTGGGGGTAAAAATGGCTAAGCGTTTTTACTACCGTAATCGTAAGGGTCAATTCTGCACTAAGGGGGCCTATAGGAAGCGTTTTTACTACCGTAATCGTAAGGGTCAATTCTGCACTAAGGGGGCCTATAGGAAGCGTCAGCAACGAATCCTAAAACGTGCTCAACTAATTATAGGCCGAAACGCTAGGCGAGTGCTGCAAGCTGGCCCTGTAGAGATAGAGGTACGCGGATATTACGCAATCATAGAGGCCGTAATTCCCGCAACATTCGACACCCCCTCTACTCCGGTTTTCGACTCCGACCCCGATAGTGAACAGTACCACCGCGTGATATGGCCTACTCACATACGCGGTGACGTAGCCGGGGCGCTAGCAGAGTACGAACGCTTGCTGAACTACCAGACCTCTTACGGTAGGGCAGTCGAAGCAGAAGTTAAGGTGCTAGGCGGGGAACTATTTTACGTGACCCCCTCTCATGACCACATTTCAACGCGTAAGTGGCGTGGGAACACAATCCCGAGATTGAAACCATGAATAGCTTTGGCCCCTCTGCCAGAGAGACCAAGCCGCGCGGATACGAAGTCTATGACCTAGAAACATCGACTGATTTGAAGAATGTTTTTCTAGCGGGATGGTACGACGGTAGGGAGTATCGCTATTGGGAGTCGGCCTTACTACCGCCAGACCACCCCGATAGCGCCGTCGCTCAATTCTGCACGTGGTATTTCAGTCGAAAGCGGACCTTACCTATTTATGCACATAATGGGGGCAACTTTGACCACCTATTCGTGCTAAAATGGCTCTTAGCTAATCTGCCACAAGCTAGCATTGAATGCGTACCCACTCAATCATCCATTCTCTTAATGACTGTAAAGGTAAGTGGACGCAGGTATGAATTCCGCGATTCTATGCGATTAATGGTTGCTGGCCTGGATTCCCTTGCTAAGGCGATGTTAGGAAGCGGAAAGGTAGAAGGCATCAATTATGATACACTCCATTTGGACCCACGACGGTTCAGCTATTTGCAGCGCGATTGTGTTGCTCTTTATAATTGCCTGCTTAGGTTCAGGGAAACCGTCGAAACCCGCCTAGGCGGTGAAGTGGGTTTAACTGCTGCAGCCACGGCCATAAGAACCCTACGCACTGGTTATCTGGATAGGAATATCAGACCCCTTACTGCCGAACAGGAGAAAATGGTTAGGGCAGCGTACTATGGTGGTAGAACGGAAGTTTTTCATCATGCCAAGGATATAGACTTCACGGCAAGTCCCCTGCGCTGCTATGACATCAATTCAATGTATGCATGGGCGTTGTCGCGCCACCTCCCGGTAGATGTTTTCCATACAGACCCGAATTGTGAGGGCGAGGGATTTGTCACTTGCACGGTGGATACCAGACACGCCGACAAGCACGCAAAAAGGTTCCCCTGCTTACCGTATCGTCAGGGCGGAAAGCTGCTCTTTCCTTTGGGGCGCTTCCGTGGCACGTGGTCAACAATAGAATTGCACCTAGCGGAGTTGCATGGCTATACGTTGACGCATAAGACTGCAGGATTGTTTTTTCGTCTTGAGCCCGTCTTTGAGCACTACGTTTCCACACTCTATAAACTTCGCGATAAAACAGACCCTAAGTTTGATGAAACAATATCGCGAATAGCTAAACTGCTACTCAATGCAACTTACGGGAAGTTTGGTACGAACCGGGAACGGGAGTTAATCCACATTCGCCCTTCTCTTTCTCTAGTGCTAGAGCGGGGTATGCGGCCAATGCAGGGGCCAATGCGATTGCCCGTTTACCTTGAAGAAGTACGGTGTGAAGCGGATTACGTACTACCTCACTTAGCAGCGTGGGTTACTGCGCTTGCGAGGGTGCGTCTGTTAGAGTACATTTACGCATGTTCCCCGCATCGAGTGTTCTACTGTGACACTGACTCGGTGTATACCACCGCTCAATTGACTAGTGGCACTGGATTGGGAGAAATGAAAGAGGAGTATTCTAACATCGTTCGCGCTGAATTCGTATGCCCCAAAGTTTACCGCCTGACTCACGCCGATGGGTCTGAGACGGTGAAAGCCAAAGGCTTTAGTCAATTTGCTAGGGGATTCGCTGGTAATTTCGACTCATTACGGCGTGGGGAATCCCAGAAATGCAGCGCATTCTCGAAGGTTCGCACTGTCCTACGCGGCGACTTCGGACTCTTGCAGCGCAGCAAGCAATTACGCGAGAATGTTGACAAGCGACGTTTTTTGGCCGATGGTAGTAGTGTACCTCTAACAATCTATGAGGCTTGAATAATGAAAAGAAAGCAGACAACGGTTGTGATTCTCCCGACCCCGGAGGAGAAAGTAGCGCGGCTCTATGCTAATCCCATTCATCAATTCCTCGTCACTCAGTTGACGAAGGCAACCGACCAAGAATTGATTGAATACGGGGAAGCTATTGCGGCTGTACTGGGCCTATTGGTCGGATGGGCTAAGCGTGCTTGCGTGGGGATGGCCAATACGGACGACCTGCGGCGACTCTTTTACACAGCAGAGACCCCTCTGCAGGTGCGGGACCTATTGGACCGCATCATTAAGCTGGTGTCATGATGGCGAAAGTTTTTCAGTTAGATAAAGAAGACGGAACCAAGGGTCCTTGGCAATTCTTCTCTGAGAAGGTCGGCGCTATCATAGACGCCGGCTACGATGAAGGGAAAGCGCAACAGATGGCCGATGGGGAGGCTCCCGGCATATCCATTGCTGCAGCGTTGGAAGACACACTCGAAACGGGAGAACCTGAAAATGAGAATGATGCGGATGCCATACCAGAAGACGCGGAAGCCGACGGATTGGAGGGAACCCAAGACGCGCCAGCTAAGTCTTTTCCTAATGCTAACAGGCCCACCGCAGCCCCTCCCGTGGAGAAACCACGAAGAACAAGTAGCCTCACGCCAGCCTTCATCAAGAAACTCAAAGCCAACCTAGCGGCTGGTACGACTAACCTCTCCGTTGAACTTGAGCGATTCCTAATCAATCGTTTCGGTTTTACGACGGAGGAATTAACCGAAGATGACTATGACGTAGAGATGTTGCGTATGGGATGGGAACTACAGTTTGAGTATTGGCTCGCTGATAGAGACCCCCCGGCGTGGCTTATTATTCTATTCGGACAGATGTGCATAACACTTCATCTCATAGCAACGGCCAAACGGAAAGAGATAAAGGCAAATGACGAGGAAAACGAATCCGCCCCTGTCACGCTGCCCCCTGAGGATTGATTGGGAAACGGCACTTGACCTGATAACGGGTCCGTGGATACGGAAGGGCTTTGGTCTACGCCACCTATGGATTGGATACAGTGGCAGCGGGAAAACTGTCGCCAATTGCTACCTCTCAGAGCGACTCAAGCAAGAGGGTATCGTCACGATAGCCACTGACCAAAAGGCCCGCGTCTCTAGGTATGACGACCGGGTTGTCACATCGGAGGAGGAATTAAATGAGGTAGATGAACGGTCTTGTGTCGTTCGCGGTATGAGAAGCGGGCGCATAGAGGATCGCGTCAACTTCGACCGACTGGCTAAGCGTATCTGGCATATAGGTCAGCGAGGGGTGAGAGTCGCACTAGTAATTGACGAGCTTTCCGATGCTCAAAAGGCGGAAAAATATTTCGAGGCACCTCGTGGTCAGTATCCGTGGATGGGTGCCCTGTACCGCCAGGGACGCGAGCTAGGAGTAACTATTGCTGCGGCGACGCAGCTACCGCAAGAGATACCACGTTCGGCGTATTCTCTGTCGGACTCAATCGGCTTCTTCCGCCAGGATGGGCACGAAGCGGAGTATTACCAACGCCTACACATACTCTCACCGGAAGATGTGGACCATGTGGCGAAACTGCCACAGTATGCGTTTTTACTGTGGCGTCGTGGCGACAAGGAAAGGTATATTAGCCAATTTCCACTATAGATTAGTGGCGTAAGTTGTGCTAGTATCTCTAATCATGATGGCAACATTCTTAGAACTCGCACTCGGATACTCTGGTTTGGCTGGTTGTTGTGTCATGGCTGGTGTCTTCATTAACGCCCGATGGGGCTGGCCGGCTAAACACAATTGTCCACATGTAGGAACGTGTGCGATAAGGACACACTTCGATAAGTGTGATAAGGTGCATTATGCCGTCAGGAAGTAACCCTTTTGGGTATCGCTCTAAGGTTGGGTATACCCCGCAAGGATTGGCGTCTAAGGTCTGTAGCTTGATGGGGCGATTCTTGGAAGAAAAAATTCCGCCGGGAATACTTGACCGTCATGATATAGCTGTGCTAGCCTTTGAATTGACAGTAGCAATCGAAACCTACTTGAAAGACAACGAAGAAAGGAACGTCACATGAAAAAAGCAACTTCGACAGGATCGTCCACTACTCCAACCTCCGCCACGCCAACCACGCCGGAAGTAAGGGGGGATAAGCAGCTCCGACGCGCCAACCGCGCGCGAATCATTGCGCGACTCGCAGGCATGGGGCACCCAATGGCGTCTAACCTTGCGGCCACAGATGCTCGGGTCAAGAAGATAGAAGACCAATTGGCGGCCGAACGTGGTCTTCTGCAGGGTGCCCTCCGCGCGGCAGAAAAAATCGTGGGTTAAGTCGTGGCGTTGATAGACCTACAAGTTAGGCCACCAAAGCCAAGGCCAATGCATACGCCAATGGCAGTGGTGGCGGGGGTGAGGCTATTTGGGAAACGGGAAACAAGCCTACCCGTAAAGGAAAGAATGCGCTTGATTAACTTCTTTCATAATATCATGCTGTCAACGCCATAACCCCTCTTTGTCTCCTCAAGTCAAGGGTCTTGCTGAAAAGCAAGGCCCTTTTCTTTTGCCG
>Ga0302323_100004903_pt1 | contig 10925 bp, 8 predicted proteins | sample Fen_T0_3_FD_201950 | JGI IMG/M metagenome (GOLD analysis project Ga0302323, IMG submission 201950) | Peat permafrost microbial communities from Stordalen Mire near Abisko, Sweden - Fen_T0_3 | ecosystem: Environmental > Terrestrial > Soil > Wetlands > Permafrost | place: Sweden: Abisko... | reverse complement strand
TGGATGGTCCGCTCCGCGACGCCGGCGAGCAGGGCCGCGCGCAGCGCGGCCAGGGCGCCGGCGACGAACCAGCGCGCCGCGGCCACGGCCGCCCCCGCCGCGCCCGGCGGACGCAGGGCCTCGAGTTCACCGGCCTTCTCGGCCGCCGCCAGCGCGCCGCCGGCGTAGCCGGCGGCGAAACCGGCGGCCGTCAGGTCGGCGCGCGTCAGTCCCGCGCTCCCACGATCGGCCGCCAGCGCCAGTGCGGCGGCACGGGCGTCGCCGGCCCGCACCGCGGAGAGAAAGGCGGCATGGCGTTCGCGCGCGTGCCAGCGGTGCGCGCCGGCGGCGAGCACCTCACCGCCGCCGATGGTCGCCACCGGTGACAGCGCCCGCAAGATGAAGCGGTCGTGAGCCTGCACCGGGGCCTCCCGGTCGAGGCGCACGACGGCCGGTGCATCCTCGCCCGGCGCGATCTCCCGTGCCTCCAGAGGCGCCACACGAGCCACGTACTGCGCCGTTCCGTGATGCAGACGCACCTTGTCGCCGGAGCGCAACGGCCGCGCTCCGGGAAGCAGGCGCACCCAGGCGTCGAAGCGACGGCTCACCTGTCCGGCCAGCTGAGGAGCCACCAGCCAATCGCCGCGCTCGATATCGTCGCGGCCGACGCCGCGCAGATTCACTCCGGCGCGACTGCCGGCGTGCACCGCATGCGCGTCGTGGTCGTGTGCCTGCACGCTGCGCACCGTCGCGCGGACGCCACCCGGTTCGATCACCACGGTGTCGCCGATCTTGATCTCCCCGCGCCACACCGTACCGGTCACGACCGTGCCGATCCCCTTGAGCGGAAACACGCGGTCCACCGGCAGCCGCGCGGGGCCGGCGCGTCGCCCTGTCTCAACCTGCGCCGCGGCTCGCTCGAGAGCGGCCAAGAGCTCGTCGGCGCCGCGCCCGTCGCGGGCGCTCACGGTCACCATCTCGCACGCGGCGTAGGGCGTCGAAGAAAGGAACTCTCGCACGTCGGCCGCCGCCAGCTCGAGCAGCTCCTCATCGACCAGGTCGGCTTTGGTAAGAGCGACGACGCCGTGCGTCACGCCGAGCAGATCGATGATCGCCACGTGCTCCGCCGTCTGCGGCATGACCCCGTCGTCGGCCGCGACGACCAGGAGGAAGAGGTCGATGCCCGTCGCACCGGCGACCATGGTGCGCACGAAACGCTCGTGTCCCGGAACATCGACGACACTCAGTCGGGCGCCGCCCGGAAGCGCCAGCTCGGCGTAGCCCAGCTCGATGGAGATGCCACGCTCCTGCTCCTCGCGCAGGCGATCCGTGTTGGTGCCCGTGAGCAGGGTGACAAGAGCGGTCTTGCCATGATCGATGTGCCCGGCAGTGCCCAGCGTGAGGGGAAGCGCGGACCGATCCTCGGGCGAGCCCGGCACGGCAGCCCTTTCAGGCCAGCGCGGACAGCGCGGCTGCGGCCAGCGCGTCGAGCTCGGCGTCGCGCACGGCGCGCAGGTCGAAGAGCAGGCGCCCATCCTGCACGCGGCACACCACCGCGGGCTCGCCGATGCGCAGCGCCGCGGCGAGCCCGGTCGCGTCTCCGTCGGCGGTCACGGCCACAGCGACGCTTGGGACCTCGGTCACCGGCAGCGCACCGGCGCCGGCGCGGGCTACCGTCTCGATGAGCTCGACGCGTTCGACCTGGAGCGCGAACTCGGCGGTGCTCGGCCCGGTGAGCAGGTCGCGCAGCCGTTCGGCGCGGGCGCGGACCTCTTCGAGCGGCGCCGCAAGCGCCGCGAGGGTAGGAACACGCCGGACGGCCAGGGCAGGATCAAGATACAGCCGCAGGAGCGCGTCGAGCGCCGCGAGGTCGAGCTTGTCGATGCGCACCGCCCGCGCCAGAGGATGGCGCCGCATGGCGTCGACGGCCTGGACCCGGCCCACGGCGATGCCGGCCTGCGGGCCACCCAGCAGCTTGTCGCCGCTGAAGGTCACGATGTCGCAGCCGGCGGCGATGCTCGCCTTGAGGGACGGCTCCTCCGCAAACAGGCCCAAGCCGGACAAGGCTCCGCTGCCGAGGTCGTCGACCAGCACCGCGCTGCGTTCGTGCGCCAGGGCGGCAAGCTCCTCCAGCTTCGGCTCGGCGGTGAACCCGACGATGCGGTAGTTGCTCGTGTGGACGCGCAGGATGGCGCGCGTGCGCTCGGTCCACGCGGACTCGAAGTCCCTCAGGTAGGTGCGATTCGTCGTCCCCACCTCGACCAGCTCGGCGCCGCTCTCGCGCAAGATGTCGGGGATGCGGAAACCGTCGCCGATCTCCACGAGCTGGCCGCGGGCGACGAGGACCTCGCCGCCGCGGCACGTGGCGGCGAGAGCAAGCAGAATGGCGGCGGCGCAGTTGTTCACGGCCAGCGCGTCCTCCGCGCCGGTGACCGCGCAGAGCGCGTCGTGGACGTGATCCTGGCGCGAAGCGCGTGCGCCGCGCGCCAGATCGTACTCGAGATCGGAATAGCCGGAGGCGGCCATGACGACTGCGTCGATGGCCTCCTGTGGAAGCGGCGCACGCCCCAGATTGGTGTGCACCACCACGCCGGTGGCGTTGATCACGCGGCGCAGCGACGGCGTGACCGCCGCCTCGAGGAGCCGCGCCACCCACGGCACGAGGGCGGCCGGCGTGAGGTCCGCCGCCTTGGCGGCGGACGCTTCGCCGGCCGCCTCGCCGGCGAGGATGTCCGCGCGCAGCCTGTCGACGACCGCGCGCACCGCGTCGACCACGAGCTCGCGAGGATAGCGCTCCAGAAGATCCCGGGCCGGCGGCTCGCGCAGGACCTCGTCTACGGCTGCCAGCCCGCGGAGCCGCGCCTGCCGCGCGTCGTCTCGCTTGCCCTTGTCGGACTTGTCAGTCATCGACTCCGTCCTCCTCCCCGTCTTCGTCCTCCCCTTCGCGCCGCATGCGTAGTCCTACGACGATCATCGAGAAGGCGACCAGGCCAAAAGCGAAGAACCATTGGCTGCCGCTGAGACCGATCTCCTTCATGAAACCGGGCGCGACGCTGCGTCCGGCCAGCAGCAGAAAACCGAGCACGGAGAAGACGGCCTGGGCGACGAACCAGAAGCGGCGCGACTGATCCGCCCGCACGCCGTACCCGGTCGCGTAGATGGACGCGACCACGACCCCGGCGCAGACCACGCCGATGACGAGAAGGAGCGCCACCTGCCCGGCCACTTCGCCGGCCGGCTTGCCGGCTGCCCACTCCCAGACCGGCTGACCTTCCTGCCCGGGGGGTCTGACACCGAAGACGAAGACCACGAGCCACGCGACGAAGGCGATGACGCCGAAGGCGCCGATCAGCACGAACGGCAGGACCGAGGCGATGCGAAGCACCAGACCGGGGTCATGCTCCTGGGCGCCGCGGATATCCTCGTCGCTCGGCTTCCAGCCGGGGTCGCCCGGCCTGCGTTCGGGGCTCATCGACCACAGTCCCGGAGGCGCGCGAAGAGCACTGGCGCTCAGCTCTGGAGAGTGATCGCGCCGGTCGTGCCGGCCACGACCTCGCCCACGGTCCAGGCGCGCACGCCGTTCTTCTCGAGCTCGCCCGTCAGAATGGCGTGCTTCTCGGGGGCGACCGCCATGAGCAGGCCGCCGGAGGTCTGCGGGTCGAAGAGCGCCAGCAGGCGCGCGTCCTGGCGCTCGATGTCGCCCCCGGCGCTGAGTCCGCCGCGTAGCCGCGGCAGCAGGAAGTCGCGGTTGTTGCGCAGGCCGCCGGCGTACACCGCCTGAGCGATGAGATCGAGCACGCCGTCGTGTAGCGGCACGTCCGCCAGCCGCACGACGGCGGCCGCCTTGCTGGCGTCGAGCATCTCGCCCAGATGCCCGAGCAGGCCGAAGCCGCTGACATCCGTGCAGGCGTGCACGCCCACCGCCGCCATGACCGCCGCCGCCGTTGCGTTGAGCGCGGCGGCCTCGAGGATGGCCGGCATCATCTGCTCCTCCGTGACCAGCGCCTGCTTGAGCGCGCTGGCCAGGACGCCGATGCCGAGCCGCTTGGTGAGCACCAGCTGGTCTCCGGGCACAGCGCCTCCGTTGTAGACGATCTCGTCAGGATGCGCCACGCCGGTGACCGCGAGCCCGTACTTGGGCTCCTTGTCGTCGATGGAATGCCCCCCGGCCAGTTCGGCGCCGGCCTCCAGGACCTTCTCCATGCCGCCGCGCAGGATCTCGCCCAGGTGGGTCATGCCGAGATCCGCCGGCCAGGCGACCAGGTTCATCGCCGTCAGCGGCTTGGCGCCCATGGCGTACACGTCGCTGAGCGCGTTGGCTGCGGCGAGCTGCCCGAACCAGTAGGGGGAGTCGACGATGGGCGTGAAGAAATCGACCGTCTGCACCAGGCAGAGGTCGTCGGTGACCGGCACCACGGCGGCGTCGTCGTGCGTCTCGAGGAGACGCGCGAACTCGCCGGTGGCGGCGGGCATGCTACTGAGCACGGCTTGCAGGTCGCACGGACCCAGCTTTGCCGCTCAACCGCTCTTTGCCGCGAACTGTGTGAGGCGGATCTTCTCGGTCATGGGGCAAGCTTACCCCAAGGCGCGCGGCGGGCGGAGGTAGCCGGTCCCGTCCGCCGAGAGCAGGCTCAGCGCACGACGAGCTTCGCCGTTCCGGCCGCGCGCTGGCGGTTGCCGGCCTGGTCGGTCGCGTGGGCGACCAGACGGTAGATGCCGCGCGGCAGCCGGCAGCGCCAGCTGCAGGTGCGCGCGGCGTTCGTACCGCGCACGCCGAGGCGCAGAGTCGCACGCGCGGCGCCGCCCGGCGTCCTGACGATCAGTACGACAGTCGCCTTCGCCGTGAGATCGCGGATCCGGTAGCGCAGGCTGGCGACCGCGCCCTTCTTCACCGTTGCGCCGCGCACCGACGTCACCGGGCCGAGCGCGTCGATCCTCACCCGGCAGGTGCGAACGGTCTCGACGTTGCCGCTGAGGTCCCGCGAGTGATATCGCACCTGATGCACGCCCTGACCCTTCACCAACAGCTTGCCGGGCAGGGTCACAAAGGGGTTCCAGCCGTCGGCGTCGACCTCGGTCTCGGTGAAGTCGAGACCCGAGGCATCGTCGCTCGCCGTGAAGGTGAGAGTCACCGGCGTCTTGTGCCAGAGCGAGTCGGCGCCGGCGACACTCGTCACCGGCGGAGTCACGTCCGCTCCGGGATCCGGCGGCGTACCGCTGCTCAAGCTGAAGGTCGTGCCGCCCCAGACGCCCCACGGGTACGACGCCGAAAGACCGCGGAACGGCTCCCACCACACGGCCGAGTCCCAGGTGCTGTAGAAGCCGTACTCCTCCGTGCCGCTGCTGACCCGGTAGCCGATGACGGCGATGGCGTGATCCGTCTCACCGTCGCCGCTGGAGTCGACCAGGAACACCATCGGCCGGCCGGCGTCGATCTCGGCCTGCAGCACGGCGAAGGTGAGCTGCGGGCCGAACCCGTCCCAGCAGTAGTCCGCGTAGCTTGCCTCGGCGCCGGTGAGCCGCGCCGCCACATACGAGGTGAACGCCGGCCCGACCATGTTCGACCAGCTGCCCCCGTAGGTCAGCCCCTCCACACTCCAGGAGGTGTGCATATAGTCGGCGACGCAGTCGGACTGATGCTCGTCGCCGACCGGCAGTTCGCTCTTGTCGGGCGCGACCGTGGAGCCGGTCTCTTTGGGCAGCGAGTAATCCTCGTAGTGTTGGGGGTCGCCGGCGACGCCGTGCGAGGCGATCGCCTGGCCCACAGCGGACGTCTGCGTGGAGGCGTCTCCGGCGATGAGACCAGGAAAGCCGGCGCCGTCGTAATAGCCCAAAATCATGCCGACGGAGGTAGGGCCGCAGCCGTCACGCCAGAGGTAGGCGGGCACTCCGGAGATCAGATGGTCGCCGGCGGTCTCGCGGCGTGCGAGGGATCTCGCGGGCGGGCGGGCGCCGGGCGGCGGCGTGGGTCCCGTCGTCGTGTGCACAGCGGAGACGATGTCGGCTGGGACGGGCGGGGCCGTCGCGCCGACGGCGAGCCACACGGCGACGAAAGCTATCGCCACGACGATCACGGATGTGCGGATGCGTTTCATGGCCTCTCTGGGCTCAAGGGGGCTCTCGTCCCAGTGCATCGGCCATAATCGCCGCGGGATTAGCCGGCAGTGGCCGCAGGCGTAAGCCTGCCGGGCGACGGCGCAGGCGCGCCGGCCCGCCGACGTTCCGCCCTCGACATCGGCGTTTGACCGGGCGGCGCCTTCGGGCAAGTCCTCGTCGAACGCTTCAGGATCGCGGCCGGCGGGCGCAGCCCCTCCGGCCGCTCTCACCGAGGAGGTACCGTCATGACCGATGCACAACGCCGCGCCGACGCCGTCTGGACCGGCTCACTTGCCCAGGGATCCGGCGAAGTCACACTCTCGACCAGCGGCGCCGCGGGACCGCTGCCCGTCACGTGGGCGTCCCGGACGGAGCGCTCCGAGGGCAAGACAAGCCCCGAGGAGCTGGTCGCCGCCGCCCACGCGAGCTGCTACTGCATGGCGCTCTCGCACATCCTCGGCGAGAACGGCACGCCGCCCGAGAAGCTTGAGGCCAGCGCCACGGTGACGTTCGCGCCGATCGAGGGCGGCTTCAAGGTCGCCGCTTCGGCGCTCACGGTCAGAGGCACCGTGCCGGGCATCGACGAGGCGGCCTTCAAAGAGGCCGCGGCGGCGGCCAAGGACGGCTGCCCGATCAGCGGTGCGCTCAAGGGCAACGTCGAGCTGAGCGTGGAGGCCACGCTGGCGTAGGCGAGGACCCGATGCCGACGCGCCGGCGTGTCAGCCGGCGCGCCCTTTGAGCCACTCGCCGAACACCGTGAGCCCCTCGCCAAAGTCCGTGCGCCCGAGTCCGAAGCGCACGTGCGCGTCGCCGTAGCCGAACACCGTCGACGGCAGGAGCAAGGCGCCGGCCTCCTCCACGAGGCGCCGGCAGAAGGCGAGCGCGCCTTCCGCTGCGTCGAGGCGCGCAAAGCAGATACTGCCGGCGCGCGGCCGGATGAGGCTCAGCAGTCCCGGCCGCTCGGCCCCGAAAGCCTCGAGCCGGTCGAGGTTGCCGCTGATGATGCCGAGGTTGCGGGCGATGATCCGCTCGCGCTCGCGCAGACCGATGAGCGCCAGGATCTCACCGGGAGCGCCGGCGCAGATCGTCGTGTAGTCCTTGTACGCCGCCAGGCGCGCGTAGAGCTCGCGGTCCCGCGTGGCCAGCCAGCCCACGCGCAGGCCGGGCATCGAGTAGGTCTTCGACATCCCCGAGAGGGTGACGGCCTCGCCGTACCGCTCGACCGCCGATGGCAGCCGCGTCGCCGGATCCTGCTCGAGGCCGCGGTACATCTCGTCGGAGAACAGGTAGGCCCCCGCCTCCTCGGCGATGTCGAGCAGCTCCTGGTACTCGGCGTCGGTCGGCAGGTAGCCCGTCGGGTTGTGCGGAAAGTTGGCCACGATCAGCCGCGTGGCCGGACGGAGCGCGCGGCGCACGAAGGCGGGATCGAAGCGCCAGCCCTGCTCCTCGTCGGGTTGCCAGTACGTGACGTCGCAGCCCAGCCCCTCGGCAATGCCGTAGAGCGTTTGATAGCCCGGATGAGTGACGATCACGTGGTCGCCGGGCTCGAGCAGGACGGTCATGGCGATGAGGACGCCCTCTTCGGGCACGACCTCGAGGACGTCCCCGGCCGAGACGCCGTCGTATGTGCTCGCGATCTCCGTTCTCAGCTGGGGCAGGCCCTGGGACTCGGTGTAGCCCAGCCTGAGATCCTCCCACAGCCCGCGGCACTCGTCGTCCGCCCACGCCACGACCTCGGCCAGCGGGTAGCTCTCGCAATCGGAGCTGGCCAGCGAGTGGCGCGCGCTGAACTCGTAGAGCGACATGTAGCGCTCCAGGTGGAAGGCTTCGGGCTTCATGCATCCTCCAGACTCAGTGCTGCCGGCAGCTCGGCCAGCGAGCGGATCGTGGGCAACGGCAGGTCGTAGCGGCCGCCGCGGTCGAGCAGGATGGCGCCGCAGCCGCAGGCCAGGGCGCCGTTCACGTCGTCTTCCACGCTGTCGCCCACCATCACCGCGGCGCCGGGCTCCACGCCCAGACGGTCGAGTACGGTGCGGAACATCTGCGGCGCCGGCTTGACGAGGCCGATGTCGGAGCTCGAGAGCGTGGTCTCCACGTAGTCGTCGAGGGCGAAGTGAGCGACGATGTCCTCCAGGCCGTGGCCCACCGCGTTGGAGACCAGCGCGATGCGCACGCCGGCGTCGCGGAGTCGCCGCAGACAAGGAAGTACATCGTCGTACAGGCCGAAGTTGGCCGCCTCACTCCACGCCGCCATGATCGCCTCCGCCGTGGCCGAGACGGCGGCGGGATCGCCGCCGCCGAGTCCCTCGATGACGGCGCGTGCGATGACCTCGAGCAGGTCGTCGTCGTGCGCCGCGCCGGTCTGCAGACGGCGCACCTTGACCGCGTCGTAGGCGGCGCGCTCCGCCCGCGGCCACAGCGCCGGGTCGAGATCGAGGCCGAAGCGAGCCCCGGTGCGCCGGTAGCCGGGCGCCTCGAACTGGTCGCTCGGCAGCAGCAGCGTGTAGTCGAGGTCGAACATGACGAGCCGCGGCGTCGCCAGCGGCAGGGCCGTGGAGACGGTCATGCGCGCGCTCGTGAGACGCGCACACCGGCGGGCCGGTCCAGCAGGTCGCCGGCGCGGTAGGACGAGCGCACGAAGGGCGCGGCCACGACCTCCACTCCCAGAGCCGCGCCCTCCCGCTCGTAGACATGGAACTCCGCGGGGTCCACGTACCGCACGACCGGCAGGCAGGCGCGATCCGGCTGCAGGTACTGACCGATGGTCACCAGGTCGACGCCGGCCGCCACGCAGTCGGCGAGCACGGCGGCCACTTCGTCGCCGCGCTCGCCGAGCCCGACCATGAAGCCGGTCTTGACGAGCGGGCGGGCCGGCGCGCGTGACGCCGCCGGCGCAAGACCGCGGGGCGGGCGCGTCGGCGCAGCGGCGCGCACCCCGGCGGCGGCGCGACGCAGCAGCTCCAGCGAGCGGCCGTACCCCGCCTGCGGCCGCACCTGCTCGTACAGGCGCGGCACCGTCTCGAGGTTGTGATCGAGCACGTCGGGCAGGGCGGCGAGCACGGCGCGCAGCGCCGCCTCATCGCCGCCCAGATCGGGGATGAGGACCTCCACAGTGGCGCGCGGTGCAGCCTCGCGCACGGCCACGACCGCGGCGACGAACTGAGCAGCGCCGCCGTCCGCCAGATCATCGCGCGTCACGCTCGTGACGACCGCGTGCCGCAGGCCCAGGCGCCGGACCGCCTCGGCGACGCGGCGCGGCTCGTCGGGGTCAGGCGCGCCGAGACCAGCGGCGCCTGCCGGGTCGCCCAGCGCCGCCGCGCCGTCCGCGTGGTCCACCGAGCAGAACCGGCAGCTCCGCGTGCAGGTGTCGCCGAGGATCAGGAACGTCGCCGTCGCCGAGGCGTAACACTCGCCCTTGTTGGGGCAGCGGGCCTCGCGGCAGACGGTGTGCAGGTCGAGCTCGTCGAGCAGGGCCGCGGTGGCGCGATACTGCCGCGGCACCGGCGCTTTCACCTTGAGCCACGCGGGCTTGCGCGCGGCCGGACGGGAGGCCGGGCCCGTAGCCGGGCGCGCGGCCCCGAACTTCTCGTCCACCGGGACCATCAGCTCCTCACAGGCTGTGCACGCCGCGCCCAAGACCGCCGAGCGCCGCCTCGCCGACAGCCTCCGAGACTGTCGGGTGAGCGTGGATGGTGGCCGCCACATCGGCGAGCGTCAGGCCGGCATGCACGGCCAGGGCGAGCTCGTGCACCAGCTCGGTGGCGTGCGCACCCACGAGGCTGGCGCCCAGGACGCGCCCGCCACCGCGCTCGCAGACGATGCGCACAAAACCGTCCGCCTCTCCCTCGATTACCGCCTTGCTGTTGCCGCCAAGACGCACGCCGGCCACCTGGACCTCGCGGCCCTCGGCCGCGGCCTTGTCCTCGGTGAGGCCGCAACTGGCCACCTCCGGCGAGCTGAACACGCAGTTGGGAACGACGCTGCGGTCACAGGCGAGGCGTGAACCCGTCACAGCGTTCTCCGCCGCGACGGCGCCCTGATGATAGGCCCAGTGCGCGAGCATCGGCGGGCCGGCCACGTCGCCGGCGGCGAAGACGCCGGCCAGGCTGGTCCGCAGAGTGTCGTCGACCACCACGAAGCCGTGCTCGTCGATCTCGACGCCGGCCGCTGCGTAGCCCAGGCCGGCGCTGACGGGCCGGCGCCCCACGGCGACCAGCACGCAGGCGGCGCTGAGCTCGCGGCCGCCGGCCAGGCGCAGCGTCAGGCCGGCGGCTGATCCGTCGGCCGCTTCCACAGCCGTCTTCACGAGGACCTCGATGCCGGCCTTCTTGAAGGCTTGCTGCAGCGCGCGGCCCGTCCGCTTGTCCTCCTCGGGCAGCAGCTGGTCGAGCATCTCGACGACCGTCACCTGCGTACCCAGCCGCGCGAAGACCGAGGCGAACTCGCAGCCGATCACCCCGCCGCCGACGATGAGCAGGCTCTCCGGCACGTGATCGATGCGCAGCAGCTCGTCGCTGGTCATCACCCGCGGATCGCTCCAGTCGAACATCCTCATGCGCACCGGCTCAGAGCCGCTGGCAAGGACGACGGCATCGCCCTCGAGCACTCTGCCGTCGTCGAGTGCCAAGCGGCCGGGCCCGGCGAGCGTAGCCCGCCCGGCCACCACCTCCACCTGGCGCGCCTTCAGGAGGTGGGCGACGCCATCGCGCAGCTGCGCCGTGACGGCGTCCTTGCGCGCCATGAAGGCGGGGAAATCGAGCGTCACCGCGCCGGTGCGGACGCCGAAGGCCGGCGCCTCCTGCGCTGCGCGCAGGCGCGCCGCGCCGGCCACCATCGCTTTGGTGGGGATG
>Ga0302323_100004902_pt1 | contig 10925 bp, 9 predicted proteins | sample Fen_T0_3_FD_201950 | JGI IMG/M metagenome (GOLD analysis project Ga0302323, IMG submission 201950) | Peat permafrost microbial communities from Stordalen Mire near Abisko, Sweden - Fen_T0_3 | ecosystem: Environmental > Terrestrial > Soil > Wetlands > Permafrost | place: Sweden: Abisko... | reverse complement strand
GGCGCTTTTGTTTCAATTTGTCCGTCATTTTTTGCTTCCTTCAGCCGTTCAATTTCCGCTCGTTTTTCAGCAGCCACCTTTTTCTTTGCCGCTGCAGCCTCTGCCGCTTTTGAGTCTGCTAATGCAGCTTCTCCTGGTGCCCAGGTGCTTCGGTCTTCAGAAGGTCTAAGGTTACAGATCCTGGCGCAATCGGCCTTCAATTCATCAGGCACGACAACACAAAAGTCTCTGATACTTGGAATACCCAAGCGCTCGGCGAATTCATCCAGCGTAAAGCCGGAGTTTTTTATATGCGGGATGGTGACATTTTCGGCCGTGATGCCTGCTGCTGCCGTGATGCCTGCTTTAGCATCAGCAATCTTTTTGCGACAGGTCGCTTGGTGGTTCTTGGGAATCCCTCGTCTCTTCCATAACAGGGCAGTAGCAACGCCACAGGCTCTGCCAAATTCACGAATGGAAATACCTGAATCAAGCAGATCTTGATAAGTCAGGTCAATGTTTGCAGGGTCGGTCGAAGTTATGTTATTGTTCATAGTGAAAATGTTGTGTTATGTTGAAAAGGAGACCTGACTACCCCCGTATAGTCAGGTCTCAGTCCATCCGCCATCCTAAAAACACCGGATGCCGTGGCTTGTCTTTGATGCCGACTGCGAAATATTTGTACTTAACCAGCTGCCCAAAAAACGCCGGCTTGTCGTTCCAAACCGCCTGACGCTCCTCTGAACTCAATCCAGATCCACAACTGAACTCAACGCCGCTCGCAACGTCACGCAGAAGAAGCGAGCCTAACGTATCGAGTCCATGCTTGCCGTCTTGGTGTGAGGAGCGTTTCGTGTGCCCTAAAGCATCCATCGCCGCCACATTGTTGTTATGGAGCAGCTCCTCAAAACCGATGACAAGCGCTTCAGAATCAGAGAACCGCTTAACCTTGATCAGGATATTCTCTTTGAGCGTACTCCGGCCAAACTTATAATGCCCGGTCAGACTCCGAAGCATTAATCCTTCAAAGCCCTGCTCAACAGCGTCACGTTCAGCCGCCTCAAATTCACTTACAGATGTTACTAGCTGATGTGGCACTAACTGGCAATGCGGATGGTTCAGATCTTTAAGTCGGGCTTCAACCGATGCCAGCCGTTCTTGAAATGGCGCTTCAGGCTGACTAAAATCATCGAATACATGGAAAATGAACGGTGGCTCCTTGTCATGAGCCATCACCCCGCTTGAAGTGATCCTGAAGCACTCGGGACTATTAGGCGCGCCTACGATCAACTCACCGTCCAGCCCCTCCAGCCTGGCATCCGACAGCATCGCTTGTACGAACTTATTTGGAATCGGCTTCAATGTACGGCTGACGGGTTTGTCGTCGATGTTCACGCATCTTATGCCGTCCAATTTGGCACTTCCCAAATAAGGGAAAGCCAACGCTGTATTATCTGAATAGGTGGCTGACAGTAGCGGTTTGAAATTCATAGAGCCCCTTCAAGCAGGGCACGCTTCTTAGGGCCCAGTCGTGGGTTCTTTGGCGTTGGCTCCAGAACAGTAAGCCCAGCCACTAATGCACGCACGTCCGAGGTTTTCCAACTCAAGCGCCCGTTAATTCTTACCGGTCTAATGGGACCTGTCTCGAAGCACGCCCACTCCCTAAGCGTCTGGTTTGCGCGGTTCAGGTAGTAAGCCGCTGAAGCGGTGGACAGTAACGGGCTGGTCACCTCTTCAAGCGGGGGGAAAGTGTTCTTTGGAGTCATAGCGGTGTCTCGTCTAATATCGGTAGCAATATTAAACGGCAACAACACACTTTTTAGGTGGGCATACAAAAGTTATGTTGACAGTAGTAAACCCTAATTAGGTTTACTACTGTCAAAATTGCCCGTAGTACGGGGCTTTCAGGGCTTTAAAAAAATTGAAAGTCGGCCGCAAATCTTGCGGTACTTTTTGCGGTAGGTTCTATCGTTCAAACGGTCGACCAGGCCCTTGCCTGCTTTTTCCTCCATTTCATCCGCAAACGCCGTGGCATCCTTCATATAAGCCGTATCCTGATCTTTTAAAACAGCCAGCAGGAGTTTATGCTCGCGCAACCGACAACGATCCCTGTGAAATGTGCCCTGATTCTTGAGTCTTGCAGGTATTAAGGGGCCTAAGTCATCTTCAGTAACCTCCCCCTCGTAGATGTCGTCAAATTCTCGTATAAACATCAGCCGACCCGCCTTAACGGTGCCGATGCTTCGGTGCAGACAATACCTGCTTGATTGAGAATATCGGTCTCAATCTTCTTGTGCCAGACAGCCAGCAAATCAAGCTCTCGTTGGATGTAATGTTTCTCGGCAACGGCAGAGGGCTTATGCCCCATCAATTGCGCCGCAACGCCCGCGGGCACCTCGGACCATTCAGACAGCGAACTAAAAGAACGCCTAAGCCCGTGCAAACTAAGTGGTGGCAACCCGGCAGCAAGCAAAGCTTTATTGTGGGCAATCCGAGGCTCGACGACCCTTCCTGAGGCACTGGCAGCGCTAAACACAAACGCATTGCGACGCGGCAAGCCACTCATTAATTGCTCGACAAAAGGCGTGAGCGGAAGTGTCCGTTCCCCTTCAACCTTATCGCGCAATGTGATGCTTTTCCAGCGGAAGTCCACATCCTCCCACTTAACTGCGGCAAGCTCATTGCGCCGGGCACCCGTCAATAATAGACATTGTAAATACGCGCTAATGACGGGATTACCCACCCGTTGCATGGCTTCAAACCACGGCTTAAGTTGTGCGCGTCTCAAGCTGTCGTTTTCCTTAACACCAACAGCAGGCAGCTTATCCGTCACAGCCTTGGCAGAGCAGGCCTCACTGTGAGCCATTTTATAGACTGAAGTTTTGCCACACCAGATCATAAATGCCCGCAGCAGACTAAAAGCGAGCGCTGCCATCGTCGGCGTTACAGCCACCTCCCGCTCAAGCCAGCCTGCTATGACGGCCTCATCCAGATCAATCAGCCGCAACGCCAACAGTGGCGTCAATATGCCTGGCCGGGTCACGTCCGGCTCGTGTGGCCTTCGCCCTCGTCCCCGCTTCTCGCCGCCAGGGCTCGTCAGATAATGATGCTGCTCGCGGTACTTGTCACTCCAAGCCAACTTGCCTTTAATCACGGCAACACTACGCTCCGCAACATAAGCTTGCCAGGCATCGCGTACGGTTACCGCCTCGGTCATCTGTTTAACCTCCAGCTTGCGGGCCTCGAGGGCTTCATTAAGCTCAATCACGGCTTGTTGATGCGCTTCATCGCGTTTTAGCTGGCGTGGATCCTTGCCGTTATCAATCAGCACTTGCAGTCTGCGAGCCTCGGCCTGTGCTTGGCCAATACTCCAAACGCTGACTTTACCAATAACAGTCCGCATCGTCTTGCCATTCACCTTGGCTTGGAATATGTAAGTCCGTGCGCCGTTAGGCGTCACTCGCACACCTAAGCCCGGCACCTCGGCACACCACAGGAAACCCTGATCCTTGCCTTCACATTGAAAGGCAGCAATGCGGCCTGCCGTTAATTTAATTTTCATAGTTGAGTCTCGTCGATGTAACCAGGATGTAACCGGATATTACTATAACAACGTATCGAAACCAACACAACGAAATTAAGACCGCACCTGCAATGCCTTATAAATCAGCACTATTATCAATTTATCCAACGGCAACCAACACCAGCAAACACGCCGACCTATAGATTCGTAATGAGTAGGTCACGAGTTCGACTCTCGTCATTGGCTCCATTTAATCAATAGGTTACAAACAGCGTACCGTTCCATGCAGCAAGCATTACTCAGGATGTAACCAGGATGTAACCACATTTACCTAATGCAAATTTATTTTGCATCAAAGCGCAACGCTTGCCGACGTTAACACGTTTAGCCTGCCCATAAATTAATTAAGGGGAGGGCAGGGCATCAGCTAGTTAATCACAGCAAGATCTCAATGCTCACCTTCGTGTAAATCAAATCCAAGCCAGACAAATTCAGCCCGTTTTCAGCCTGACCCCCACCGGCCTCCCCACCCCCCAAAATGGCAACGAACCACCCTTTGTATCCTGCTAGTCTAATCTGGACTCCCGACCCCCACTTAAAAAACTAAACCCGCCAGTAAAAATTTTTGTACTTTTCCCAGACTTCGCCGCCATGTCCTGCCTAGAGAAAGGCCCCGTCACTTTGTACAGCAAAGCCGTTTTAAAATTTCGCTACAAATTTTAAAGCGCCGGTTTACTAATCACATTGCCTAGCGATTTCAACAGGTTGCAAATTTTCTCCAAGTTTTTGATTAGTAAGAGCACTCATTCTGTAAATTTTTACGGGAAATAAGGTAAATTTAACTAGCCTCTTCCGGAATATTAACGTCCCTTCACATAAAATATTATGCGGGCTTTACATAGGACTTGTACTGTAGTGGCTTAGCTACAAATCTTATCCATACAAAATAAGGACAGCAGAACTTCCTGTCCTCAAGGAGTTGTAAATTTGCCGGTATCGGTTCACTTTGCACGATGCGTATCTCCCCATTGCAGGGAGCGATGCTGTCAATAATGCGTCAGTTTCTTTTCTGGTGTCTTGAGCAGATTGATATCACTCCGGCAATACTTTAAAGCTTTATTGAGTTGCTGTGTTTCATATTCAAAGCCGTCAACCTTGTCAGAATGTACCCGCTGTATCAAAGACTTAATATCGGCAATCACGGCAGCTCTCTCCGCGCTGTCCATGGGCTTATCGAAAAAGTGGTCGTGGCCAAAGAAAAACGTGCCGTGTGCTTTACTGGCAGTTCGCAAAACGTCTCTTATCTCGTGCAGCAGGGCATTGCGCTCGACCTCGCTCGCTAGCTGCCAATAATTAACTCGTGAGGGCAAGCCCCCGTCAATGGGGTCACACATCCTGGACTCTTTGACAATAACGCCGGCAGCGAATAAGTCCCTCAAGGTACGGTTGATTTGACTGATGGATACCGGCCGCTTTGCGCCGTACCACTCGAAGCCGGTCTCCAGCATATAATGAATGGAATCGGCGCAAAAGGGCGGCGGACCGCCACAATCTGAGTTTGGCTCGGAGAGACATTTGATGATGACGGTACGGTTGCGGGTCTGTTTCATGATTCTAATTGTATCATAGCGACTTGATACAATTGTATGACTGGCTTTGAAAGCCTATACGGGTGAATTTATGCGGTGTGCATTTGCTTTGCATACTGCCCAAATAGACATGAATCTACTTAAGCAGGATAGACAGCAAATTAACTCACATTGGCAATGCTTGGATAAGGCTTAACGCAATATCGTGCCTTAGAGTGGCCTTCAGCTCGGGATTCTGGCTGACTTAGCTGATTGCCAATGTGCTAAATGCTTGAAAAGAAGGACAGCAAGCCCAAGGCACCTGTTCCGTCGGTTTGTTGGGGGAATGCTTGTATTAACTACACGTCTTTATCATCTACTAGCCCGTCCGGTGCCGGTGTTGTCTCCATTCCTAACAAATGCCGGTCTCTGTCCGTCAGCACTTTGTTTAACTTGTTCTGAAGCTTTTTCTCCAGTAGCTTGGCACGCTCAGATAATTTGCCCAAATCATGACATAACGCCGACACCGAACGGATATCTTCGAAGGTCTGCAAGTTCGGCACTTGCTTTATTATGATTGCAATGCGTTGGACCGCTGCATCACTGCTTAACGCCCGCTCCACATAAGTGCAGGTGATGTGGGCGTACTTCTCGAACTTGGGGGCAGGCTTCACTTTTTCACGCTGGCAAAGCCTCCATGCATGACTCTCCATAGTCAGACCAATGTCTTTGCGTGCCAGCATCCCGTCCCGGAGGTCGCGACAAACCCACTTTGCCGCTTTTGTCCAAGTTGCTTTGTTCTGCGCTATAAGCTCTGGCGATGAGGGGGAGTATTTGGCGTTAGCCATTGCCTCAAAATGGGCTATTTTACGCAGCATAATTTTGGCGACAAGGGACGCATCCCGTGCTTCAAGTCCGTCAAAGTCCTCAGGGCTTAAATAGTTGAAGATGACAGAGTCAATGACAGTGTCCGTGGAGACGGCATCTTCAAGGTGTTGCATCGTCACTCCGGTATCATCGGGATGACATACCGGGTCAGGTCGACTACAACAGGGTCGAAGTTAAGGTTGCTGACACGCTCACTCAGCCTTACCAAGTCCAGGCAGCTGTTACGCCGGGTCGAGAGCCGGGGATGTGCCAGGCCCGGTGTGAGGGGGTCGCTTAGCGTCGGCAACCACACGCTGTGCCACTCATCGCTCGGTACGGGCCGCATCTCGGTGGGATTGTCGAAAATGACCGCGTCTTTTTTGGTGTGGCCAAATTGATAATAAGGGAGGCCATAGCCTGCGGGAAAGTGTTTGTGGCAGCCTGACCGACTCTTGGGCAGGTCAATGCTTGGTAAGCCCAGGGCATCGGCAAAACGGATAAGGCGTGCAGCCAGGGCAACCATGGCGTTGGCCTCCAAGCCGTCGTGCCACCAGTCCGCTCCCTGTGCCTGTTTTGCAGACAACAACGTGTGGGCGGGGTAAAACTTGCGGCGGTGAGCGTGCTCAAGCACGACGCTGCGCTCTTGGCGTATTTCTTGTTTAGTCCCGGCATTGTAAATGTTGCGTACGCCTTCGAAGATTATTAGTGAGTGCATGTTATTTCCTTTTTGTAGATTGTAGGTAAAGTTGACGCTCAAGCTCGGCCTTTTGCTTTGCCTCAGCTTTAAGCGCTTTTTGTTTTGCTCGATACTTCGGTTGATAAACTTTCTGGTACGCCGCCACCTTTGCACGTTGAGCAGGCGACGGAATATATTTGGGTTTTGGTTTGATAGCTGCACGGGCCTCCGCCAAGGTTCTGATTGGCGCTTTGGGTTTTGCCTCAATGCGGAGCTTTTTAAGGATTTTGTCGCGCTCTTTACGTAGCTTTTTAAGCTCGGGCGTTTCGGGCAATTTGGAATAGTCTTTCGTCTCTAACGCATAGGCGAACTCTTTTAAGCGCTTGTTGATTGCCGGCATCTCGCGTTTTAGCTGGCGTGTCGACTCACCATGCACGAACCAATGATGCTCAGAGCCCTTCTTTACATTGGGGTTGTAGCCGTGACATCGGCACACCGTCCAATTTTTTACAGCCGGATGCCAACATTGCTCGCCAGTGCTTTTAGACTTGGCTTTGCAGCGTCGTGCTGTGCCGTTTACAACGTTTGAAAACGGCATCTGAAAAACCGGGGGTGTGGGTATCTACTAACAATCTGCACAGCTTCTTTCCTCATATTACATGGTGTTATTTAGTATTGTTAAGAAATTACATTAAGTTTATCGACGCTTAATGACCTCGGCCAAAATCTGAATAGCGGTTGCCTGAATACTGGCTGCAACAACAGCGCCGACCAAGCCCGGATTAGCTTTGGCATAGCCTGTACCAAACTGCGCATCAATATGCCGGATGATTTCAGCAAGACATTGGCTGGACTGGGCTTCATAGTTTGGTTCTGACATTACTGCTCCTGTGTCGATCTGCAAGTGCCTCCAGCAGGGTCGTCGAAAGTGGAGAAATCTTGTTTGCGTAAAATTGTCATCATTAGTTCACTTGTTATAAATAATTTATGTGGTACGGAGGGGCGGCGACCAGCACTAGACAATGTGTCTGTTTTTATAGATACATTGTCTTTATAAAGTTCTGCTAAAGCAGTCACTGCTCCAACTGCTAAAACTGATTAACCTGATATAACTGCTCAAACTGCTCAAACTGCTTAAACTGCTTAAACTGCTACACCAGGCGCCCCCCGTGGTCTACAGCCCGTCTACACGACCTACCATCACCTAACATTGACACCGACCAACCCCCGAATAATGCCGTCTCCACCACCCAGAATCCTGCTAAAGCAGTTTAAGCAGTTTTGACAGTCCCCCCCCTTTTTGCACGTTTTACATGCTTTTTTGACGTGGTGTATCCTCCCGACCACTGCTAAAACTGACAAAACTAACTGCTAAAACTGACAAAACTACTGCTCAAACTGCTCAAACTACTGCTCAAACTGACAAAACTACTGCCAAATCTGACAAAACTGCTTTAGCATGGACGCTTGTTTGATATCAATTGGAAGGTCTTTTTACCCTTTGATCCTATTAATTGGCCCCATACGTCTCCGGTGTATCGGTGTAGTACTCGGGTGATATTTCGTTTGCTGGCAGTTGAGAGCTCCCAAGCCCGCTCCACAATATCTTTTAATTCGCTGTTCCCTTCCAAAATAGACTGACGAATAGCCTCAATGATGGGCTGGTCTTTCTCGCGTTTGACAGAGGCAATTACATCAGTTAATGCTTGCGCGGTTTGAGCCTTGTCTTCCCTTTTGATGGAATCAAAGCGCTCTTGGTATGTAATGCCTTCAAAATCTGAATAAGTGAAGGCCATGGACTGAACAACATTCCCGCGCCGTTTAATGTTGTCGAACACTACCCGTTTCACATCCTTGGTCGTGGAAGCTATATCCAATAGATAAACACAGTCGCAGTCGTCCACGACATCTGTGGTCCCGCTATAAATAGGCTTCCCGTCAGCCGTTCTGTTTTTATTGGTATGCGCCAAACCGATAACCGAGCCGCCGTGTGAGGTGAACTCACGAACTCTGTTCATAAAGTCGCTGCCTAATTTCTTATCCATCAAATTAGTGAATTTTTTAAGTGTGTCCAAAACTAAGCAAGCGTCTTTAGCTTCGCCACTATCAATCATCTGCCGCATATAACCTTGCAAAGCTGCGGGCTCAAAATTTTTGCGCCCGGGTGCGCACATGTGGAAGCCGTGCTTCTTCGCCAACTCCGCTTTAAATACCAATCCCGGGCCGTCATCGTCGGCGTTGACATACATAATTCTTGATCCGTCCAGCCGACCTAATTTAATCAGTTCAACCAGCATCCATAGGGTAAGTAAAGTTTTGCCAACATTCGAGCCGGCATAAAGGGTTGTCGATTGACCCAACAAGGCAAGCATGTACAACACATAGCGACTCTCTCGCAGTTCTCGTTTCAGCTCATCAATATCACCCGTTAGAGAGAAGTCAAAGATTGACCATGGTTTGTCTTTCGAGCCTTGAGGCCTATCTCCTGTTGTAATCGCGCCTTCAGACTTGCCCAGATCATCAAACATCTTTTTGGCGTTAGCTTGCTGTTCTTCGATTGACAGACCACTATTCGCCCCAAATCCCATATTGTTTATGTGTAAGAAATACTGACGGCCGCCATGGGCGTTGGAGTTTATGACCGGCGCCATCTCCTTTTTGTTTGGGTAAAACTTCGCCGTGGTGGTGCCATACGACGGCCCCTCAATCGGGTCAGCCAGTGCTTTGCCATCATAGCTATGAACATTGGCTAACACCTCCTTGACGGTAACCGGATCCATACCGGCAAAATACAGAACATAGTCGCCATACAAGTCCTGTATTGCTCCCGTCCCCATCGCGGCAATATTAACCACCGCCTCATCAGGCGTAGCGCCTTTGGCCACCATCTCGATCACTTTGCCTTCTTCCCACTCGGCACGCTTGGCAGCACTCTTCTCAGCCATCGCCGCTTTGTCAGCAGCCTTACGTTTTGCAACCTGTTCCATTTCCTCATCTGACAGATCAGGCAAAGTCGAGGTATCCAGAGCACAACCCACATACCGGATACACTCCGGCGGCGTGTAAGCCACTCCCGGACCTCTAATGACAGGCATGCCAACAAAGTCCAGCCGCTCGCCGCTGAAGACCACCCCGTCAATCAGGGTTCGTTCCAACAGCGACCCATCCTTAGCCAAGGCAATATAGCCGTGACCTGCCAACTTCAATCGGTCAGACAGCACCTTGCCATAACGGGGGATATCCTTTGCGTTATCTGCGACCATATAGATATGGAGACTGCCGTTTGCTTTAGGCTCCTCCCCTTCCAAATGCACGCCCGAGCTTACTGAGCCTCTGATGAAACGAGCCGCTTGATTCGTCGCAGGATGGACCTCAGCCAGTATTTTTAAAGCTGTCTCAACATCCAGCTCCGGGCCGTACTCACTGTAATCAAAGTCCAACAAGATCACTCCATGACCGTCGGCAAACTGGAAATTGTCCTTGATCCTGGCCACTTGAAACTTGCTCAAGTCCTCTTTGTCGCGGGTAACAATCTCAACCTCGTCAGGAAGCTCGTCACCAAGGACGCCATAAGCTGCCGCTGTTTTGCTGTCCGCAGACTGCATGAAGTCAGCCAACTCGTCAGGGAACTCAAGCTCAACGCGGGTAGCGACACCAGAATACATTGGGGAGGTGGGCTTTTTGTTGAGCTCTCCATCCGCTACCCAAAACTCTTTGGATAAGTTGGTCTTGCTTCTAAAGATGGTAAGGCAGACTTTTATTGCCTCTTTGTCCGGTTTATCACTGACGACTCGCTGCTCTTCGACCTGCCCTTGCGGCGCTGTTTCTTTAACTTGTTCGTCATGTTTAACTCCCTTCAGCCGTTTAGTTTCCGCACGTTTTTTAGCAGCCACCTTTGCCTTCGCCGCGTTAACTTCCGCCAGTTTTGCATCTGCTAACTCAGCTTCGCCTGGTGCCCAGGTGCTCCGGTCTTCAGAAGGTCTAAGGTTACAGATCCTGGCGCAATCGGCCTTCAATTCATCAGGCACGACAACACAAAAGTTTCTGATACTTGGAATACCCAAGCGCTCGGCGAATTCATCCAGCGTAAAGCCGGAGTTTTTTATATGCGGGATGGTTATATTTTCGGCCGTAATGCCTGCTTTAGCCGATTGCCGCGCGTCAGCAATCTTTTTGCGACAGGTCGCTTGGTGGTTCTTGGGTATTCCTCGTTTCTTCCATAACAGGGCAGTAGCAACGCCACAGGCTCTGCCAAATTCACGAATGGAAATACCTGAATCAAGCAGATCTTGATAAGTCAGGTCAATGTTTG
>Ga0302323_100004901_pt1 | contig 10927 bp, 10 predicted proteins | sample Fen_T0_3_FD_201950 | JGI IMG/M metagenome (GOLD analysis project Ga0302323, IMG submission 201950) | Peat permafrost microbial communities from Stordalen Mire near Abisko, Sweden - Fen_T0_3 | ecosystem: Environmental > Terrestrial > Soil > Wetlands > Permafrost | place: Sweden: Abisko... | reverse complement strand
AACCGGGTATCACAGCAAAGTCATGTTCGCCCGGCCTGTAATCGAACGAGGCAAGGCCAAAATAGGCAAGCCTTTCGCTCTGCATCGCACGCACGACTGGGTCGGCAAGGACAGAGGTGTGGCTCGAATGCGCAGCGTGATATTCTACCGATAGCAGCCACAGATCCGTGAGACGCTTGCACCCGCGCCGATAGGCTATTGAATTTTCCGAAAGCGCCACCGACGATAGTACGGAGATGTGCGGGCTCACCTCATTGAGGGCTGTTCCGAGGCCTTGCGCGATCTGATCGAGCTTTACGTCACCGTCTGCGACTGCATCCACGTCCATGATTACGAGAGCCGGCACCGATGCCTGACTCAAGGACGCGCGCAGTCTCGAAATGGGGAATGCCCTGAGGCGTGAACCATCGAGAAGCAAAGCGAGCCCGCGATCGGGCTTGACGGCAAGGTAGCCCGAGAAGTGAATTAGCAGACCCTCGAGATCATCCCGATGCTCTTCTAACAATTCATCGAGCTGTTCGGGAAGATCGCGGTTGGCCTTCAATGTAAAGACGGTAAATTCGGTGTCAGCGCCTGAAAGCCGAGCCTCGACGAGCTTTGCGGTGTCCTCGAAGGACTCGCACATCGAGACAACGTTGTTTTCCGAGTAATTTGAACTTATGACTAGAGCAAGGCGCATGGGCATCGGGAACGGGATTCGACGGAGCCAGGAATATCCCTGGTGTTAGCCGGTCCAAGCAACTCAGGCCAGTCGCCTATTCCGCGAGCCAAGCGCCTATCGCCCTGGGCAAAAATTACAACACAGACGTAATATGGGCGACTACCACCAATCCAATCGAAAAGGTCGGATTACGCTGTCTTTCCGTGCATCGTTCCTGATTTGACGAATTGCTCGTGCATCACGAACGCATCCGAGAGACCGTGCGGTGTATGTGTGTAACGCGACCGCATCAGGTAGTCGCGAAGCATGTCGCGGAAATCAGGGTGCGCGCAACGATCGATAATGAGTTCTGCGCGTTCGATCGGCGCTTTGCAACGTAGATCAGCCACGCCCCATTCAGTGACGACCACTTGCACCGAGTGCTCGTTGTGATCGACGTGAGTCACGAGCGGCACAATCGTAGAAATCTTGTCGCTCTTTTGGGTGGATGCGCAAATAAACATGGAGATAAACGCGTTACGCGTGAAGTCCCCGGAACCACCGATCCCATTCATCATCTTCCGACCCAATAGATGCGTCGAATTGACGTTGCCGAAAATGTCGACTTCGAGTGCGGTATTGCAGGAAATGATCCCGAGGCGCCGAACTATTTCCGGATGATTGGTGATCTCCTGGGGCCGCAGGACAATCTTGCTTCTGAAGAACTCCATGTCGTCGTAGAAGGCCACGCGCATCTCAGGACTCAGGGTCAGCGATGAACCGCTGGCGAATCGAATTCGACCCTCCCGCATCAAATCGATGACTGCGTCCTGTATGACTTCCGTGTACATCTCGAAGCCCGGGATATCCGGGTTTTCACCCAGGGCCTTCAGTACTGCGTTGGCCGTCTCTCCGACACCCGATTGAATCGGCAAGAATGAAGAGGGAATTCGACCTGACTTGATTTCGCCCGCCAAAAACGCTGCGACGTTGGCGCCAATATGCAAGGTCGTTTCGTCACAAGCGCGAAATTTTCCTGTTTCATCGTCGACATTGGTTTCGACGACGCCAACAATCTTTTTGGGATCAATTTTTAGCACGGTCGTCCCGATTCGATCGGAAGCCGAGTAGATCGGGATTTCTCGACGGAATGGTGGGTCCGCTGGTTCGTACAGATCGTGAAAACCACGCAACCCTTTGGGATGATGAGCATTCAGCTCGATGAACACTTTGTCCGCCAGGCGCGCAAAAGTCGGCGAGCAGCCGACGCCCGTGGTTAGTACTGCGTTGCCCTCGTCGTCTATGTCACAGGCCTCGAGTATTGCGTGATTGACCGGCCCCAGCGTTCGGTAGCGCAGGGCCTGCGCGACCATCGACAAATGCATATCGAAAAACTTAGCCCTGCCACTATTGATCGCATTTCGCAACTCTTTGTCGGATTGGTAAGGTGTCCGCCACGCCATCGCGTTGGCTCTGGCGAGGGCACCATCGAGCGAGGGACCCGTCGAGGCCCCACTGATGACGCCGATCTTGAAATCGCGACCAGCGCGATGCTCGCTTTCTGCGTGCGCGGCAATGGCAAGCGAGATGACCTTGGGCGCGCCCGCCGGAGTGAATCCGGAAAACGCAACGTTTTCGCCATGCTTAATGTAACTGGCGGCTTCTTCGGGAGAAATTCGGGGCAGGGACATGATGGTTCCTATGGAGTTAACTCAATAAATCTTAGTAGGCGTCTCAATTGCGTCGATCGGGTCGGAATGCTTCGTTCAAGAATGCTTGGAATCCGAACAAAATTCCGTCAATACGCCGCGCAGGCTCTTGGGGTGAAGGAAGGCTACGAGCTTGCCCCCGGCCCCGGCCACGGGTGTTTCGTTGATTAGCTTCGCGCCGGCTGACTTTGCTTGATTCAATTGCCCAGCCACGTCGCTTGTCGCAAACGCCACGTGATGCACGCCTTCCCCGCGCGCTGCAATCGATTTGGCAATTGGACTATCTTCAGAGGTGGGTTCCAGCAACTCGATGTGAACGCCGGCCACATCGAAAAAGGCTGTGCGAACTTTTTGGCTGGGGACTTCCTCGATGCGCTCGCACTTGAGGCCGAGGAGGTTCTCCCAAATTGGAACTGCCTCATCGAGTGATGCTACGGCAATCCCTAAGTGGTCAATTTTTGTGATCATCTCAAGTTTCTCTTACGGTTCAGGATTCGGCCCCTATAGAGGCCACAAGTACTAACCGTATCGGCTGAGGCGCGACTGCGCCATATCGTATGTCGCGCAGAGTTTGCGCGCTAAAAATTGTATTGCGCAATCAACGCACGGGCACCGGCCAAGTGGATTTAGTCAATATCGATGCGCAACTATTGGACGATTGGACGTGAATTGGGTAGACACGCTCTCGTCGGCTATTCCTGCGATTTCGCCTACATTCCCCTTGCAGAAGTTAACAACACCCTATGACTGATCCCATCGCACTAGGAGCGGATTTTCCGAAGCAAAGTCGCCAGACTTGGCGAGACTTGGCTGAGCTCGATTTGAAGGGGGCTCCCTTCGATAAACGCCTGCTGACCAAATTAATAGAGGGCATCACTGTACAACCTCTGTATTTTTCCGACAGCGACACGCAAATTCGAGCAGGACTGCCAGGCCTATCGCCTTTGATTCGAGGTGGCACGCCCCTAGGCGCCGCTCGTGGCGGCTGGGAAATAATTCAGGAGCACCGACACCCCGACCCAATTGTTTCAAACCGTGCCCTGCTTCAAGATTTGTCCGGCGGTGCCACCTCCGTCGTTGTGCGGCTATCGCCACGGCTACTCGACGAACCCAACATGAATGGGTGCGGTTGCGGTGGCGGGGCTTACGTTGACTCAATCGAACAGATGGACGCACTGTTTCGCGAGGTGGATCTGTCACGCGTACCCGTATCGATTACGGGTGGCCCTGGGTTCTATTCGGCGGCTGCACTACTAACCGCACTATTGGAGAGACGCGGAATCGAACCAATGGTCAGGAAGGGCTCTTTCAATGCCGATCCGCTGGGCTCACTCGCGGCCAAAGGCGTCGGCTACCGCAACGCCAATGTTCTGCTGGAACAAGCCGCTGAATTGGCTTGTGTCGCGGCCCGGGAATTTCCTGGGATTACGGCGCTGCAAGTTTCAACCGCGCCTTATGACAACGCGGGTGCCACGGCAGTTCAGGAACTGGCCGCTGCAATTGCCACCGGCGTCGAGTACTTGCGCGCCTGCGATGCGGCAGGTCTAACTCCGGAGCAATCTTGCTCGCAAATTGTCTTTTCGTTGGCGGTGGGTTGCGATCAATTCCTGGAAATCTCGAAATTTCGGGCGATTCGCGCGCTGTGGAATCGAATACAGGAGGCCGTTGGCGTTGCCGGGACCGAGCGGTACATTCGGGTACACGCCCGCACGTCGCGCCGCATTCTCACCAAGCGTGACCCCTGGGTCAATCTACTGCGCACAACGATCGGCTGCTTCGCGGCTGCAGTGGGCGGCGCCGACCAAATCACTGTATTGCCATTCGACGATGGGGTCGGGCCTTCCGATGACTTCGCGCGGCGGATCGCCCGCAATACGCAGATAGTCATCGCCGACGAGGTTCATCTAGGTCGCGTGATCGACGCGGCGGGCGGCAGCTTCTACGTGGAAACCTTGACCCGAGAACTCGCGGAAAAGGCCTGGACGGCGTTTCAATCGATTGAAGCCGCGGGTGGAATGCTGGCAGTCTTACGCAGTGGCGCTTTCAAGCGAGAAATTGACACCACCTGGGAACAGCGTCAAAAGGATCTATCGCGTCGCAAGACGCCAATAACCGGTGTCAGCGAATATCCGAACCTGCGTGAAACTGCATTGAATCGGGAACCGGCTTCAACCGACGAGGTAGAGCGCGCAATCGATAAATATCGTGAGCAGCGTGCCGCCGATACAAAAATAGTCGAGGCAACCTCGAAGCTGTCAGACGTTGCTGGGGCCGAACGCTTCAAGGCTGCAACCGGCGCATTACTGCTGGGCGCCACTCGACTACAGATTGAGAATGCTTTGGGCCGCAATCCCGAAACCATCGATCGATTTCACCTGCGGCGCTTTTCATCCGGGTATGAAAAGCTTCGCGATGCAAGCGACACCGTGTTGAACCAGACCGGCAAGCGGCCGCGCATTTTTCTCGCCAACATGGGCCCAATTGCCGTTCACACTGCGCGAGCGGCGTACGCCCAGAATTTCTTCGAGGCCGGTGGTTTCGAGGCGATCACGAACGACGGCTTCGAAACCGCCGAGGCGGCAGCCGCAGCTTGTGTCAAGGAGAGCTGCACACTCGCGATCATCTGCGCCTCGGATGCCTGGTACCAAACGGGCGCTGCCGGCACCGCCGCCGCATTGAAGAGCGCAGGCGTCAAAACTCTGTTCCTCGCTGGTAATCCTGGCACCGAAGCAGACGCCTATAAACAGGCTGGAATCGACCAATTCATTTTCGTCGGGTGTGACGTGTTAGCCACCTTGACGCAACTTGCAGAGGCACAAGGGGTGCTGTCATGACTCGCATCGTAGATTTTTCCAAGGTACCCTTTGAAGCAAACGTCGAGGGCACGTCTGCGGATTGGGAACAGGCCGCAACGCGAGCTCTGGGTGCTTCCCTGAGCGCGTTGACATTCACGATGCCGGAGCAAATTCAGGTCAAGCCCCTGTACGATGCTGCCGATATTTTGGGGTTAACGCACGTGGACACATTTCCAGGTCTGGCCCCATTCGTGCGCGGTCCGTATTCGACCATGTACGTGCAGCGGCCCTGGACGATTCGCCAGTACGCGGGCTTCTCGACAGCTGAAGCGTCCAACGCATTTTACCGGCGCAACCTGGCAGCAGGGCAGAAGGGCCTTTCAATCGCCTTCGACTTGGCGACCCATCGCGGCTACGACAGCGATCACCCGCGAGTACTCGGAGACGTCGGCATGGCGGGTGTCGCCATCGATTCGATCCTGGACATGCGGATCTTGTTCGACGGCATTCCGCTCGATCAGATGAGCGTGTCGATGACGATGAACGGCGCCGTGCTCCCGATCATGGCGCTTTACATCATCGCCGCAGAGGAACAGGGCGTTGTACCAGCAAAGCTCACAGGGACCATTCAGAACGATATTTTGAAAGAGTTCATGGTGCGCAATACCTATATCTATCCCCCGCTGCCGTCGATGCGCATCATTGCGGACATATTCGAGTACACGTCCCGCAATATGCCGAAGTTCAACAGCATTAGTATTTCCGGCTATCACATGCAGGAAGCGGGAGCGACGGCCGATCTCGAGCTGGCTTACACGCTAGCGGATGGTGCCGAATATATTCGCGCTGGGATGAAGGCAGGGCTAGACGTCGACGTTTTTGCGCCGCGGCTTTCCTTCTTTTGGGCGATTGGCATGAACTTCTTCATGGAGGTCGCCAAGCTCAGGGCTGCGCGCCTGCTATGGGCCAAGATCGTCAGGGGCTTCGGCGCGAAAAATTCCAAGTCAATGGGCCTCAGAACCCACAGCCAGACCTCGGGTTGGAGCCTCACCGCACAGGACGTGTACAATAACGTCACTCGTACTTGCATCGAAGCCATGGCCGCAACCCAGGGTCACACTCAATCCTTGCATACGAATGCACTTGACGAAGCTTTGGCATTGCCCACCGATTTTTCGGCGAGAATCGCCAGAAACACCCAGATATTCCTGCAGCAGGAGTCGGGAACGTGCCGTGTAATCGATCCCTGGGGCGGCAGTTACTACGTGGAAAGGCTAACGCACGAGTTAGCTGAGCGCGCCTGGATGCACATCTCGGAAGTGGAGAAGTTGGGTGGCATGGCGAAGGCGATAGAAGCCGGGATCCCGAAGCTGCGCATCGAAGAAGCTGCCGCACGGACCCAGGCGCGCATCGACACGGGCCGCCAGACGGTCGTGGGCGTCAATAAGTGGATTCTCGAGAAAGAGCCGCCCATGGACGTACTCAAGGTCGACAACGCGAGTGTTCGTGATTCCCAGATTGAAAGACTCCGCCGTTTGCGAGCCGAACGTGATAGTCAGGCCGTCCAACAATCACTAGATGCGCTCACCAATTGTGCTGCCTCGGGAACGGGCAATTTGCTGGACCTGTGTGTGACCGCCGCGCGCGCTCGCGCCACGGTCGGCGAGATGAGCCTTGCTCTCGAGAAGGTTTATGGGCGTCACCAGGCAACCATTCAAACGGTTTCAGGTGTCTACGGAGGCGAGATGGGCAGCAACAATGACGCATTGAATGTCGTTCAGGGCAAGATTGAGTCCTTCGTAAAGAAGGAAGGCCGCCGTCCGCGCATACTCCTCGCAAAGATGGGGCAAGACGGTCACGATCGCGGGCAAAAGGTCGTCGCAACGGCCTATGCCGATCTAGGATTCGACGTGGATGTGGGCCCGTTATTTCAGACACCCGAAGAGACCGCGCGCCAAGCCGTCGAAAATGACGTGCACGTAATCGGCGTAAGCTCGCTAGCCGCGGGACACTTGACATTGGTGCCCGCCCTGCGCGCCGAATTAAAGAAACTAAACCGTGAAGACATCCTCGTCGTCGTTGGCGGCGTAATACCACCCCAAGACTTCGAAGCGCTGGTCTCCGCTGGCGCAGCCGCCATCTACCCGCCGGGCACGGTGATCACCGAAGCCGCCGTCGACCTGCTCGGCAAGCTCGAGCATGCGCTCGGCATTAGCTGACGCGAGTCACGCGAAGCCCTACGCACCTACGCACACCACGCCGTCGCGAGCCTTTCGATAGGTGGCGACGGCGTGATGGCTTTTGTGAGACTGCTTGGATGGAGTGACGGCACGGGAAAGCGGGATTTGGCCAAGAGCTGCAACGGCTGGCGCTTCAGTTGCGCCCATCACGATCCATCATAATGCAAGAGCAAGCGGCAGGGGTAAAATTGTAGCGTAGCAACTCCTGCCGCTAAGCACAACTTCACAGAAAAGAAAGCCGGCAACTGCAAGCGCGAGTTATGCGGCACGTTTAGGTGTGACAACCAGGTTGACCTCACAATCCAGGACATGAAGAAGAGCAATCTGTTGGGTCAGGCTCTTGCGAGTGTTGGTTGGATCGAGAAGTCGATAAAGCTGTGGCAACGAAGTTCGTAAACGACGTGCGAGTTCGCGGCGGCTAAGGCCCGATTTTCCAATTCGCTTCAACGCTTCCACCGTAAGCTTGTGACTCAGCAATTCCGCCAGATGATCGGGGTCTTGATTATACTCGAGGACATGATCGATATGGATTGAACCTTCGGTACCCGACTTTAGGACGTAGGTAACGGCTTCGTTTCCAAGCTCTTTGTCAACACAAACGTCACAGATACGATTCTTGGTGCTGGGACGGGGATTGAGTTTAGCGTATGGCATCGGATACATCTGACCCGAACGAACTGTGAGTTCGAGCTGCCCTTTCCGATTATTGGCGACAACTTGCCGAATCTTCACAGGACACCTTCCTTCTTCAGGAGAGCAATTAGTTGGATGAGGCGCGCATCAGGCTTGCCCTTCATGGGGACTGAGTCATCAAGATTCCATTTCACCAATAGTTTGCCATTCCGGTAGACGTGAACATGACGAGGACTGTGGTCTCCCTTCCAGGTCAGGAAGACGTAGTTGCCTCGGCGGACTTTGGTCACGTCAATATGTTACCACATGAGGTAACAGAATCAATTGAGTTTCATCGACAGAAAACCACGTTCAAGAATGAGCCCCGTTCGGGAGATCGAGCTCCTACTAAGCTCGGCCACTCGTGTGGTTCCGCTGGCCAAACCGCTACCGAAGTCGAGTCCCGTTGGGTTTGCACGACGCGTATGTCGATCTCAGATCTTGGCGTATCTCGAGCGAAGTGCGTCGACCCATGGATTCTGGTCAGCATCCACCTCGGTGGCGATCCGATCTAGGAGCGGCTCGAGGGGCAACATTCGCAGTGTTTCAGGTCGTTCGAGGAGAGCCTGGAAGGACATGACCACAGCGCCATTTTGGAGCAGCGCGTCGTTTTCGCTTGGTGCGCAAAGTAGCAGTCTGGCCTCCGATGCGCCGCGTTTCTGGGCTTCGGCGTGCGCGAGCGTGTGGTTCACCCAGAGTTGCCAGAGTGGTCCCGCAAACGGGCAACCCGGTTCGGTAAGCGGCTTGAGTGTGCACAGCGCATCGGCGCGCTCCCAATAGGCATAGTTCTTCCGTGCAACATACGCACACGCTGTCCGGGACGATGAAACGTGCACGTCGGCTGGGCACACGGTTTGCCCACTCCGTACTCGTTTTGGTTTGCGAAAGTCACAACGGCTCAGTTCCGGCTCCACGAACTTGGTCTCGATGACTACGATGGCTTCGACTTCACCGCGAAAAGTGGCCTCGATGAGAAGATCACAGTCGACTCCCCCGACACTCGATTGATCGCGAAGTAAATCAACGGCTGGAGTGTACTCAATGGTGATCGAACGGACCGCTGTCAGCTCTGGGATGAACGCCCCGAGCACCCGGGTTGCTAGAGACAGGTCATTCGCGAGCGGAGCGAAGATGTTGAAAGCCATCGCCTGGCTCGACAGCATGTTCCGAAACGTGCGGTCAGTAACGCCCTTTCCGGCCGCGTCGCGCTCCCGCGCCAAGGCGAAGGCCAGTGGCGTTACGAAGTTGGCACCAACTGCAGTCGACGCGTCATCAAGCCAATGCCCGTGGCTACTCCAACCGACACCAAGCGTTTCGGCTCGGAATTGGCGTTGGCGTGCCTCCGCTCGCGCTCGGAATGAGGTCCCCCTGGTGTAGATTGGGCCGTACGACTCTGGTTCACTGGCGGCTCGCAACATGGTGCATCTTCTGTTAAGCGAATGGTTGCCTTTTGCCTTTCCGTTTACCGACGGGTGACATACAGCACGAACGTTAGCACCCTGGCCGCGAAGGCCAACCGCTACAAGATACGCCATGGCCGCGGTCTGAGGCGTTAGGCGGCGTCCGGCGGTTGCTGGCCTACAGTCCGTGCCCGAAACCGTCGCCGCCACGAAAGAAGAAATAGAACTGACATGAGCAACAAGGGACCTGATATCGCAGCATACGTTACCCACGGAAAGCGCCCCCACATGACAACTACGTAGGCAAAAGCCAGCCCCGCAAACGCAATCACCCCAACCAATTCCCACCGCCAAGCAAGCGCGAGGAGCACGACAACAAGGATAGTTGGCATCAGGTGTAGGACAAGGGCAGTGAGAGTCTCGAGAAAGCCCTTCATCTCGGCGAACACGTCGAGAGCAAACACGCTCAAGAACAGGGCGAAGAGGATCGTGAGGATTCGCGGTGCCCAAAACAACACGCCGTTTGCGGATTTCGTCATGATCAACCTCACGGGTCCTCAGGCCAATGCGCGTCTGCCTAACGAGCTTTGCTTCACTTGCGGCCCATGCAGACCCGTAAGCACGATCCAGGTTACCAGAACAAGTGGCAGGAGTATAGCTGATGCGCGCAAAGGCGCGCCACTCCTGCCACTGACCACGACCTTTCAGCAAAGAAATCCGGCAAGTGCAAGCAATTGTTGGTCAGCACTTTCGCTAGGGTGCCGGAAGTACCGAAGATCGAAATCTCGACCTGGTAAAGCGGGGCACTTGACATAATTATCATATCAGATAATATTGAGGAGTGGCATTCTCAGTCCGCGAATTCATCACATCTGATGGTCGAATCCCGTTTCGGGAATGGATTACCGCGTTGGATGTAACGATTCGGGCAAGGATTCAGGTGCGGATTCTGCGATTCGAATCGGGCAACTTAGGTGACCACAAGTCGGTCGGCAACGGCGTTTGGGAAGCAAGAATGCCCTTTGGTTCGGGATACCGCCTCTACTTCGGGATGGACGAAGTCATCGCAGACCAAGGATATCAAACTCGCGCAGAAGTATTGGCGCGAATACCTGGAGGAGGCCCAACATGGCAAGAAGAACTAGGGATTGGAATGAAGGGCTTGCGGAGGATTTGAGAGACAAGGCTTTCGCGCGCGAATTCCTTACCGCAGCAGTGGATGACGGAGTTCCCTTGCAACAAGCATTGGCGAAGGTAGTTCGGGCTGCCGGTGTCAAAGAGTTTGCTGCTCGCGTGGATATGCCCAGCTCGAATCTGCTGCGAGCTATTCATCCCAATCACAATCCAACGCAGGAAACGCTGGAACGATTGCTGAAGCCATTCGGACTCAGGATCGGATTGGCCCCGATTACGCGGCGCGGAAGGCGAGCCGCGTAGAGCTGGCGCCCAAACGGTACGATGTGAGCCTGCG
>Ga0302323_100004900_pt1 | contig 10927 bp, 9 predicted proteins | sample Fen_T0_3_FD_201950 | JGI IMG/M metagenome (GOLD analysis project Ga0302323, IMG submission 201950) | Peat permafrost microbial communities from Stordalen Mire near Abisko, Sweden - Fen_T0_3 | ecosystem: Environmental > Terrestrial > Soil > Wetlands > Permafrost | place: Sweden: Abisko... | reverse complement strand
GACCCATTGCTGCACCGCGAAACGCACCCGCGCCCGGGTCTTCTCGTCGCCCTGGAGACTGTCGGCCAGGCGCGTCAGCGTGCGCGCGTTGAGCAGGTACATCTGCGCGGTGAAGGTCGCGCCCGGGTCGCGCAGCCAGTCGGCGGCGGCGAAGCGGCGATCGCCGATCGGCCGCGGCGCAGGGGCGCCCTGCGCCGGCGCGGCTTCGGCGGCGACGAAGGCCGGGCCGCCGGGCAGCGGCATGCGCTCGATCATGCCGTTCCACAACTGCGTCGCCTGTGCGAGGTAGTCGCGCTGCAGTTCAGCCAGGGCCGGCTGCGGCAGCTCGAGCCCGGCCAGCGAATCGATGAACGAAGCGATCGCCGCCCCGAACGCCGCCGGCCCATGCGCGGCACCCGGCGCTTCGCCCGGCGCGGCGGGCGGCACGGCCGGTGAATGCACCGGTCCATTGGCGGCAGGGGCCGGCGCTGCCGTCGCCGCGCCGGGGGTCCGGGACGGCGCGCGCGGCGCGGCGGCACGCGCTCGCGCCCGGCCGGGTCGGGCGGGCGCCGTGGCGGGTGGTGTGCGGGCCATGGGTCAGAGTCTCCTTCGTCGCGCTTCGCAGGCCCTGGAGTCGCACCACACGGCCAGGCGGCGATGCGGGCAACCGGTACGAGCGCGCTCTTGCAGTCGCGGTTGTAGCGCCATGAGCTTACCGCACGACGATGACCGGATACCATCGCGCGAACCCGTTCACCTTTGCGATTCGTCAACCCATGCCAGCAGCCCGAATGTCCCCGCCATGCAAATAGTGGCCCTGGGCTGGGCCTACGTCGTGCTGATGATGGTGCTGGCCGAGGCGCTCGGACCCGGTGGAACGCTGGCGGGCGCGCTGGTCACGCTGCTGCTCTATGGCGTGCTGCCGCTGGCCATCGTGGCCTATGTCGGCGGCGCCCGGGCGCGCGCACGGGCCCGCTTGCGTGCCGCGCGGGCGGACGCGCCCGCCCGCGCGGCCGCCCCTGGCTCAGGCGACGGCGATCCAGGCCGCGGCGGCGAGGCGGCCGGTGACGCGGTCGCGCCGGAACGAGAAAAAGCGTGACGCGTCGCTGACCGTGCACAGCGCGCAGCCGCCGATCTCCACCAGGCCGAGCCGGCGCAGGCGACCCTGCGCGAGCGCGGGCAGGTCGGCCAGCCACTTGCGTTGGCCGTCGCGCTCCGGCGCCGGGGCGAAGTGGCGCACCTCGTGCTCGTGGAAGGCCGTGCGGACGTCGGCGCCGACCTCGAAACACGACGGCCCGATGGCGGCCCCGAGCCAGGCGACGATGTCGCCCGGTGCGACCGGCACGGCGGCGCGCAAGGCGTCGACCGTGGCCTCGAGCACGCCCGCGGCCAGGCCGCGCCAGCCGGCATGCGCCGCGCCGACGGCGCGGCCGTCGCGCGTGGCGAAGAGCACCGGCAGGCAGTCGGCCACCAGCACCGTGCAGGCGATGCCCGGCACGGTCGTGATGGCGGCGTCGGCGCGTTCGGCGGGCGCGGCCGGACTCAGGTGCTGCGCGCCCAGCCGCACGACGCGCGTGCCGTGCACCTGATCGAGGAACACCGGCGCGGCGCCCAGCGTGGCCGCCAGGCGGCGCCGGTTCTCGGCGACCGCGACGTGGTCCAGCGGGTCGTCGGTCTGCGCGCGCAGGTTCAGCGAATCGAACGGGGCGACGCTGACGCCACCCAGGCGCGTGGTCATCAGCGCGCCGCAGCCGCTGGGCCAGCGCGCGGGCCGGAAGTAGGCCTGCGGCGGCAAGGGTTCGACGATTTCGGCGGGCAAGTCGGCTCCTGGGGGTGGTCGCGCCTGGGTCGCCCGGCGCTCAGCGCACGGCCACGCGCAGCTCGCCGAGTCCGGCAATGCGCGCATTCAGGGTCTGGCCGCGGCCGACCGCCGCCACACCCGCCGGGGTACCGGTGAAGATCAGGTCGCCCGGCTTCAGCGTCCAGGCCCGGCTCAGCCAGGCGATGGTCTCGCGCACGCTCCAGATCAGGTCGGACAGGTCGCCGCGCTGGCGTGGTGCGCCGTCGACGTCGAGTGCGATGGCGCCGCCGGTCAGCTCGCCGGTCTCCTCGATGCGGTGGATCGCGCCGATCGGCGCCGACTGATCGAAGCCCTTGGCGATGGACCAGGGCCGGCCGGCCTTCTTGGCCACCGCCTGCAGGTCGCGCCGCGTCATGTCCAGGCCGACGGCGTAGCCGAAGATCAGCCGCGGTGCGTCCTCCTCGGCGACGTCGCGCCCGTTGCCGGCGGCGGCGTCGCCGATGGCCACCACCAGTTCGACCTCGTGATGCAGGTCGCTGGTCAGCGTCGGGTAGTCCATGTGGCCGGTCTCGCCTTCACGCACCGGCAGCACGGCGTCGGCCGGCTTCATGAAGAAGAACGGCGATTCGCGCGCGTCGTGGCCCATCTCCGCCGCGTGCTCGGCATAGTTGCGGCCCACGCAGTAGATGCGGTGGACGGGAAAGCTGCCGCCGCCGTGGACGGGCACGCGCGGGACGACGGGGACGGTGATCACATCGGTCATGGGGGTCTCTCGAGGAAAGTCTGCCGGCGCACGGCGCCAGCCTGCGGTGGCAAATGATGCCACGGGGGCCTTGCGCGAAAGTGTCGCGCCAGGGCACGGCTACACTGCGGCTCACCCATGATCAACGCCCGCTCGATCCGCCATTGCAAGGCCTGCGGTTCTCCGACCGAGTACCGCACGCCGCCCGACGACAACCGCGATCGCGCGATCTGCACGGTCTGCGGCACGGTACACTACGAGAACCCGCTCAACGTGGTCGGCACGGTGCCGGCGTTCGCGGGCAAGGTCCTGCTGTGCCGGCGCAACATCGAGCCGCGCAGGGGCTTCTGGACGCTGCCGGCCGGCTTCATGGAACTCGGCGAGACCACCGCCGAGGGCGCGCTCCGCGAAACCATCGAGGAAGCGGGCGCCGAGATCGAGCTCGAGGCCTTGTTCACGGTGCTCAACGTCGTGCACGTGGGGCAGGTCCATCTCTATTACCGGGCCCGCATGACCAGCGCCAGGCTGGACCCGGGGCCCGAGACCATCGAGGCGCAGCTGTTCGACGAGTCCGAGATCCCCTGGGGCGAACTGGCGTTCCGCACCGTCAGGTTCACCCTCGAATGCTTCTTCGCGGACCGGCGCCGGGGTCATTTCGCGACGCACAACGCCGATATCGCCTGACGCGGCGCGCCGGGCCCGCGGACTGCGCCCGCCCGGCCTGCCCCTGGCATCGACGATGAACGTTCCCGCATCCGCCGCGCCCGGTGTGGCGGCGACGGCGCCACCCCGGCGGCAACGCGCCATGAAACCGGCGCGCGGCGGCGGCGCTGTCAGGCCTTGCGCGGCCGCCCGAGCAGCACGGACACGCCGTACTTCAGCGCGTTGAGCGCCACCCGGGCGCGGCCGAAGCGCCGACGGGCGACGAAGGGCGCGGCCCAGCGCGCCCGCGCCACCGGGTCGTCCAGCCAGTCGCCGGCCATCTGGCGCGCCAGGATCGCGCGCGCGGCGGGGTCGTCGAGTTCCAGCCGCGGCACGTAGGCGTCCGGAAAATAAGGCACGTCGCCGAACATCTTGCACGCCGCCACGCGGTAGCACTCCAGCCCCGGGTTGAGCACCTTGGCGAAGCCGGACAGCGCCGACGAACACTTGAGCACCACGGCGCAGCGCGCCAGCAACACGCAATCGAGCAGCGCGCGATCGGCCTTGCCGGCGCACGCCGGGCCTGGCGCCTTGTGGAAGGGAACATCGCCCAGGCCCGTCACCGGCAGCGCCGGGAAGCGCGCACGCACGCGCTGCAGCATGCCGGGCTCGTCGCTGGCCAGGAAGACGCAGCGCAGCTCGGGGCGCCGCGCGAGCAAGGCGGCCGCCAAGGCGAGGAAGTCGTCGGCGTCGACGGCATTGGTGTCAATGGTCTGGCGGTTCTTGTCGGTGCCGCGGTAATGCAGCCCCAGGCAAGCGGCCGGCAGGCCGAGCGCATCGGCGCGCGCCTCGATGCGCGCCGGCACCCGGAAGTAGCGCGTCCACAGCGCGTGCGTGCCGGCCCAGTCACCGCCCAGAACGCTGGTGTGCAGAACGCGCGCCCACAGCAGCGAGCGACGGTGCGCCACGCGCGCCGGCGCTTCGTAGGCGAGCTCGAACACGCCGGGCAGCACGCAGCGCCCGGGGCCTTCCCCGTAGAGCTGCGAACGGATCAGCCACTGCGGGCGCAGCCCGCGCGCGGCCAGCCACGGCAGGAGCTCGAACACCCACAGCAAGACCTGTCCGAACAGGCCCTCCTCGAGATCGTCGGGCGCGCTGGCGACAAGCCAACCCGACGCCGGGTTCACGCCACGCGCCCCGGCTGCACGACCGGGCCGGTCAGGCCGTCGACGCCGCACAGCCACAGCGCCGCGGCGTCCTCGACTTCGGCCACGCCCTCGGCGTAGACCTGCAGCCCGATGCCGTGCAGCATGCGCACCGTGCTGGCGACGTGATGCGCCCGCGCCTCGTCGTGCGCGACGCCCTGCACCAGGCTGGCGTCGAGCTTGACGAAGGCCAGTCCGGCCTCGAGCAACCCGCGCGTCTCGGCCAGGCGCTCGCCGGCATGCTCGAGCCCGATGCGGGCGCCACAGCCCTGCAACTGCTCCGCCAGCTCGCGCACCAGGTGCAGTTGCTTGACCGCGCCGACCTCGGCCAGCTCCAGCGAGAGCAGCCTGGCGGTCGCGCCGCGCGCGCCGACCAGGGCCTGGACGCGGGTGGAGAAGGTCGAATCGGCGAGCGACGCCGGGCTCACGTTGATGGAGCGCGGGGCGGCGTCGGCGGCGCTGGCGTCCAGCGCGAGCTCGATGGCCAGCAGGTCGACCTCCGCGGTCAGCTGGGCGCGGCGCGCCATCGGCAGCCAGCGCGCGGCCGAGACCAGTTCGCCATCCGCGCCCAGGCGCAGCCGCAGCGGACTCTCGTGATGCACCAGCTCGCCGCTGCGGCCGACCAACGGGAAGTCGACCAGTTGCGCCGCGCGTTCGGCCAGCGCGCCGCGGATGCGGTGCCGCCAAGCGTCCTCGCCCAGCGCCTGTCCGTCGGACTCGTCACGCACCTCGACGCTGTAGGCTCCGCGGCTTTCGGCGTGCGCCAGCGCCTGGTCGGCGCTGGCCAGCAGCGCCGAGATCGCGTCGCCATGGCGCCAGCGCACGGCGCCGACCACCGCATGGGCACCGCCGACGTGCACGCGCAGCAGGCCACGCAGCCGCGCCGCGACATCGACGGCGGGCTCGCGCAGCGAGTCGACGTCGGGCAGGGCGAGCGCGAAGTCGCTGCCGTTCAGGCGCCCGACCTCGGCCGCGCTGAGCCGGCGCGCCGACTCCACCATCGCGCCGGCCGCGTCCTGCAGCAAGCGGTCGGTGGCCGCGCGCCCCAGCGTGCGGTTGAGCGATTGCAGTTCCACCAGCCGCACCATGATCAGCGCGCCGTCGCCCGCACCGTCCTCGCTCGCCAGCATCACCTTCATGCGGCCGAGGAAGTGGGCGCGGTTGGACAGGCCGGTCAGCGGATCGCAATGGGCCTGGCGGCGCAGTTGCTCGACCTGGGCCGACTGCTCCTCGAACATGGTCTTCACGCGCTCGACCATGGTGTTCATCGCCCGCGTGACGTTGCGCAGCTCCGGCACCTCGGGCTCGTCGACCGTGACGAAACGGCGTTCGGTGATCGCCTGCGCCTGCTCCACGGTGCGCTGCAGCGGCCCCTTGATGCGGTTGACGCCGATCAGCGAGAACACGCCCGCGCCGAAGATCAGCACGCACAGCACGCCCACCGTGTCGAGCGAGCCGTGCCACAACTCGTCGTCGGCGAACGCCGCCTGGCTGCGCACCTCCAGCCGGCCGACCTGGCGCCAGCCGTCGCTGACCTGGGCCACGCCGTCCACCGGCGCGATGCCCAGCAGCGCGACGAACCAGGCCGGGGCGCTCTGCGGATGCGGGTCGCCCTGCTTGTCGACCAGCACGCGCCCGCCCGGGGCGACGAGGCGGATGCGCTCGTAGTAGCCGGTGTCGAACTGGCTCGCGACGCCCAACTCCAGCGCCACCGGGTCGCCGTGCTGCTGCGACAAGGTCAGCGCCAGCGCCTGCGCGGCGTCGTTGTTCTTCACGTCGAGCTCGGTCTGCAGGTAGTGCCGCGCGGCGTGCACGGACACGCCGATGGCGCCGGCGAACGCGAGCAGCAGCGTCGCCGACAGCAGCAACCACACCTGACGGATCAAGGACATGCACACATCTCCGGCTCGATCGCGGCGGATCGGCTCATGCCCGCCGCCGCCGCGCTGGGTTCATAAGGACAGCTCCGTCCTGCGGACTGCGGTGCCGGGCCCTTTCGGGCGGCCGGACGGGGCTCATTGAAAACCATCCTGGCGGGCGCGCATCAGGACTTCGCGCCACTTGGACAAACGGGACAATGGATCGCCATTGGCACGGATGCTACCAACCCCCTGCCACAGGCCCTCCGCGTTGAAGCTGAAGACGGGGCTCAGGTCGGGCCTGCGGCCGGCCGGGCGGATGTCGGGCTGCAGGTTGTCGAGCACCAGCGGCTCGGCGTCGGGCTGCGGATAGTAGGCCAGCACCATGTGCGCCACGTAGCCGTTGGGCGTGCCTTCCATGCTGGCCCGCACATAGACCATGCGCAGCTTGGCGTGCGGCATGCCGAGTACGACCAGCGTGAAGTACTTGCCGATCGCGTAGTCCTCGCAGTCGCCCGCGCCCTTGCCCAGCGACTCGAGCGGACTGGCCCAGTAGTCGATCTGGCCCCAGTTGTCGATGTCTTCCTTGTAGGCCAGGCGGCGGTTGTAGAAGTCGTTGACCGCCTTCAGCTGCGCGGCATCGTCGAGTCCGGCCACCGCGGCCAGGGTGGCCTGCAGCGCCTCCGCATTGGCGACCGCCGTCGGGCCGTATTTGCGCGCCGACTTGACGAAACGGTCCGGGTCCAGCGCCTGCACCGAGACCGCCACCAGCAGCAGCCCCGCCAGCAGGCGCAGCAGGACGCGGCGCAGGGCGCGCGCCAGTGCCGGCAGGTCCGGGCCGGCGATCGCCATCGCCGCCACGCGCCACGGCGGCGTGACGGAGTCGGGCGGGCAGGAAGCGTGCAAGTCCACCTGCGCTTATCGGCAGTTTCGCGGCGCGATGAACAGGGCTGGCGACGAATTCGCCCAATCCGCACGTCGTCCGCAAACCACAAATGCGCGCAACATTCGAGAAATGCGCCGCGCGAATGCGGCGCTGCCCGGCGTCGCCCCGTGCCCAGCGGGTGCGCGCCCGGCGGCCTTCGCTATCATCGAAACAATTCACTACATTTGCCGACAGGACGCCGCCCTGCCCATGAAACTGACCCTGATCCGCTTCAGCCTGCTGGCGCTGGCCAGCAGCGCAGCGTTGGCCCAGAGCACGTCGCCGGTGGCGCAATCGGCCCAGAAGGCCATCGAAGGCAACCCCGCCGTCGCCGCCAAGTTCAACGCGTTCCGGGCTTCGAACGACGAGATCGACATCGCCGCCGGCGCCTGGAAGCCCCACCTGGACGCCAGCGCCACCGCCGGCCGGCGCACCTACACCACGACCGACACCCTGCCGCGCACGCCCCGCTTCAACGAAGGCGGCGCGCGCCTGGAACTGAGCCAGCTGCTGTGGGACGGCCTGGCCACGCACAACGAGGTCGAGCGCCTCGGCCACGCCAAGCTGCTGCGCTACTTCGAGTTCCTCGACGCCACCGAACAGTTCGGCATGGAGGCGGCCAAGGCCTATTACGACGTCGTGCGCTACCGCAAGCTGGTCGCGCTGGCCGAGGACAACTATGTCCAGCACAAGGTGTCCTTCGAGCAGGTGCAGTCGCGCGTGAGCGCCGGCGTCGGCCGCGGGGTCGACCTCGAGCAGGTGATTGCCCGCGTCGCGCTGGCCGAGTCCAACCTGGTCACCGAGCGCGCCAATCTGCACGACGTCACCGAGCGCTACGTCCGCCTGGTCGGCGTGCTGCCGCCGGCCGACAACGTCAGCGCGGTGTCCATGGTCAAGCCCCTGCCGGCCAGCGAGCAGGAGGCGGTGCAGGCCACCTCGCTGCAGAGCCCGGCGGTGGCGGCCGCGATCGAGAACCTGCGTGCCGCGCGCTCGGCCGCGGCGGGCCGCAAGAGCCCGTTCCAGCCGCGGCTGGAAGCCCGCGTGCGCAGCGCCAACGGCCACAACCTGGACGGCCAGCTGTACGAGCGCAAGGACGCCGCGGCGGAAGTCGTGCTGACCTGGAACATCTTCAACGGCGGCACCGACTCGGCGCGCGAGCGCCAGTACGCCAGCCTGCTCACCCAGGCCGAGAACCAGCGCGACCAGGCCTGCAACGACGCGCGCCAGACCGTGGCGATCGCGTTCAACGACGTGCGCAAGCTGGGCGAACAGCTGGGCTACCTGGACCGCAACGTGGTCTCGATCCAGAAGGCGCGCGACGCCTATCGCCAGCAGTTCGACATCGGCCAGCGCAGCCTGCTGGACCTGCTGAACTCCGAGAACGAGCTCTACACGGCCAAGCGCTCCTACGTCCAGGCCGAGGAAGACCTCGCCACGGCCGTCGTGCGGACCTACGCCGGCATGGGCACGCTGGTGGCCAATCTCGGCCTGCGCCGCCCGCAGGCGCAGGACCTCGCGCCCGAGGCGCAGAACTGGGGCATCGGCGAGGACGCGTCGGCGCGTTGCCCGCTCACGCCCACCGACGCCGGCGGCGCCAGCTTCGCCCAGCTCGACGAACGCGCCGGACAGATCGCCGCCGCGCGCGGCCTGGTGCCCGCGCCCGTCGCCAGGCCTGTCGCCCCGCCCGCTGCGGCGCCCGCGGAGCGCCCCGCCCTCCGCGACCGACGCGGCGAATGGAAGATCATCGACGAAGGCAGCCGCTGACGCGGGCCTGAAGCGCGGTGTTGCGGGGGCGCTGTGGCGCCCCTATTTCTTGCTTCGCCGCCAATGGCCGAGTGGTAATTTCGTTAGACTCTCGCGCAGTCGCACCTGCGTGCATGTTCCCCGACAAGAAATATCAATCGCCAGACCATCCCAACATGCGGTTTCCCAGCCCCCAGACGACTTCGCTGTCTCCCCTCGGCCGCGCGATCACCGCACTTGCACTGGCCAGCACGCTGTCCCACGCAGCCTTCGCCCAGAACCCGACCCCGGCACCGTCCACGCCAGCACCGGCAGCGGCGCCCGAGGTGGTCGAGATCCAGCGCATGATCAAGAGCGGCCAGAACACCCAGGCGCTCAAGCTGATCGACGACGCCCTGGCGCGTAATCCCAAGGACGCCGCGATGCGATTCCGGCGCGGCGTGACGCTGTCCATGCTGGACCGCAAGGCCGAGGCACTGGCGGTCTTCCAGAAGCTGGTCGAGGATTACCCGGACATGCCCGCGCCGTACAACAACCTCGCGGTGATCTACGGTTCGCAAGGCGACTACGACAAGGCGCGCGCCGCGCTGGAACGGGCGATCCGCACGAACCCGGCCTACGCGACCGCCTACCAGAACCTGGGCGACGTCTACGCCCAGCTGGCCAGCCAGGCCTACGCCAAGGCGCTGCAGCTCGACAAGTCCGACACCACCGTGCCGCCCAAGCTGGCGCTGCTGCGCGAGCTGGCGTCCGGGCCCGGGTTGCCGGCCGTCGCGGCCACGTCGGTTCTCGCGGCGGCCGCGCCGATACCGGCTCCCGTATCCACGGCGCACCCCGCGCAGGTCGCCGCGGCCACGCCCGCACCCCTGCCCGCGCCCGCGGCGCACCCCGCGCCGTCGCAGGCCCTGCCGGTCCCGGCACAGCGCCCGCTGCCCGCGCCCGTCGTGGCCGCCAAGCCGGCACCGGTGGCCGTCGTGGCCGCCAGGCCGGCGCCCGCGCCCAGCGTAGCCACGAAGTCGACGCCGGCAGCCGCGCCCGTCGCGGCCCTCAAGCCGGCGCCCGCGCCCGCCCCGACCACGGTCGCCGCCGTCAAGCCCGCGACGGTGGCGAATCCGGCACCTGCCAGCGGCGGCGCCGTCGCCGAGGTCGAAGCCGCCGTGCATGCCTGGGCATCGGCCTGGAGCCGGCGCGACATGACCGGCTACCTGGGTGCCTACGGCGCCGACTTCACCGGCTCCGCGCACACGCACAAGGCCTGGGAAGACGACCGCCGGGCGCGCATCCTGCCGCGCAAGCGCATCGCCGTCGAGATCGCCGAGCTGCACGTCAGCGTCAGCGGCGACCGGGCGGAGGCACGCTTCAAGCAGACCTACGCGTCCGACACGCTCAACACCTCCGGCCACAAGACGCTGACGCTGCAACGCTCGCCGGCGGGCAAGTGGCTGATCCGGCAGGAATCCGTCGGCGGATGAAGATGGCCGACATCGCCCGCCCCGAGCCAGACGACCGGCCGCCGCGCCGGCCGGGCTGGCCGCGCGCGGCGGTCGCACTCGGCTCGCTGGCCGTGGCCGGCGCCGGGCTGTTCGCCAGCACCGAGCTGCACGGCATCCCCGCCCTGCACGCCACGCCGCAACCCACGCACGCGGCCGGCATCGCGGCGACGCTGCGCCTGGCCGACGATCCGCCGTCCGGCCTCGTGGCACCGGTCTTCCCGGCCGGCGCAGCGACGCTGCCCGCCAACTCGCCCCTGGTCGGCGCGTTCAAGGGCTCGCCCGAGAGCCGGCTGATCAACATCTACCGCGCGATCGGCGAGCAACAGACCGACATCGCGATCGACGCCGCCGCCGCGCTCACCCACGACGTGCCGAGCTTCCGCCTGGCCCAGCTGGTCTACGCCGACCTGCTGTCCGCTCGCATGGGCAACTCGCCGCGTTTCGGGGCCGCGGCCGTCACGCCCGGCGCGCGCCCGGGCGACCCGAGCATCAACGCCGAGCTCGGCGACCTGCGCGACGAAGCCATGCTGCGGCTGCA
>Ga0302323_100004898_pt1 | contig 10928 bp, 6 predicted proteins | sample Fen_T0_3_FD_201950 | JGI IMG/M metagenome (GOLD analysis project Ga0302323, IMG submission 201950) | Peat permafrost microbial communities from Stordalen Mire near Abisko, Sweden - Fen_T0_3 | ecosystem: Environmental > Terrestrial > Soil > Wetlands > Permafrost | place: Sweden: Abisko... | reverse complement strand
ATGCTGCTCGCAGGCGACCTCCCGCTGCACAAGCTCAAGCCGATGAACCCGGGTTGGTACTGGCTCGGCATCGATGGCTTCGATGCCGCGGGAGAGCGCTACCATCCGTGCGGCACCGGGCTCGTCCATCTCACGGCGGGTTCGTACCACTTCCACTTCGATCTCGTGCGCGATACGCACGTCGAGGGCCGGATCACGAACGCGGGCGAGCGTGACAACATCTGCGTCGGCCTCGTCACCCGCGAAGGGCGAGCGGTCCAGGTGTTGCGCACCAATCGGCACCTGGACGAGGTGGTCAGCCTCGGCGAGGGCGGACGCTTCGAGATCGAGGGCGCCCCCGTCGGGGACTACGTGTTGCGCGTCGGAACCGAGCAGCAGTTGCGCGCGGGCGAGTTCATCCAGGAAGTGCCGGTGACGATCTCCCCCAAGGACAACGCACCGATCGTCGTGCCGCTCCATTGATGCGGGCCAGGGGATGTGAGTCTCGCGGCACTCTCCGGGCTGCAGTCTCATCTGCTGCAAGTTGGGCGCGGATGTAGATGGCACCCTGGCACATCCCACGCGGGATCAGTCCGCACGCGAGACTCAGGGCCGGCCCAGAGCCTTGAAGGAGTCGCCACCCTTCGCGACGAAAGCGCTGATGCGCTCCATCAGCTTCGGCCCGAGCTGCTTCTCGAGAATCTCCAACTGCTTCTCCGCGGGAACCTCGTAGAGCGGGTCGGTGACCCAGGTGCCGTCGTCCTGATCCTGGCGGTTGTTCTCGGTGTGGAAGTCGCGCAGATCCAGAAGCGCCCGCGCAACCTTGTCCGCTGGTTGCAGCGCGAGGAAGCTCGCGCAACCGAACGCCAGCTTGGCGCGCTCCGCATCCCAGCTCCCTCGACGCATCAGCGCGAACTCGGACATCTGCAGGGGCTTCTTCGCACGCGACTTGAACTGGTTCTTGAGGTCGCCTGGCCAGGCGCCATGCTCGGCGGCGAACACGAACTCGTGGCGGAACGGGAAGCAGTAGATGTTGCCGTCGAAGGCCCATTCCGCGGCCCACGCGACTCCCTGCTGCAGCCAGTAGGGCTGCTCGCCATGACGCTGCATGAAGAGGAGCTGCGCGGCGCGATCGACGAGTTCGTGCACCGGACTCCATTCCTCCAGGTCCATCGCGCTCTCGAGGTAGGCGCCGCAGAGCGGATCGACCAGCGAGAAGCCTGTCTCCTTGCGCGCCTCGGGCGTCCAGCTCGCGAGTGCGGGAGCGGCTTCGGCCACATGCGCGAGCAGCAAGGCGTAGTCCTCCTGGTTGCGCAGCACGAAGAGCGTGGCGCAGACGGGCTCGCACTTCGGCGCATCAGGAGCCAGCAGAGGTGGAAAGCGGGCGTCGAACCAGGCGCCGACCTTGGCGAGTTGCCGCATCTGCTCGTCGGCGTGCGAACCCTTCTCGTAGGTGCAAAGCAGCACGCGTCCGCTGGCCTCCACATCCGCACGATAATCGGCGCGCTTCAAGAACGGCTCCCATGTGGTCAACGCGGTGCGCGCGGCGTCGGGGAAGCCTTCGGGCAGAGCGGCGCTCGTGGCCGTCTTGCCCTGCCAGTGCACGCTCACCGTGTCTCCCGCAAAGAGCGGGGCGGCGAAGTGCACGAGAACGATTGCGAGCAGTAGGTGTCGATACATCTCATCTCCCTTCAGCGAGTCGGCCCACGAGACCTCCGAGAACTCGCATCGACTCCCGCGCCCGGCGCTGCGCTGTTCGTTCGACAGTCAGACACCTGCGGACATGAAACCTCCGAAGTCGAGGAGGCAACCCGGCGTTGGAAGCACCGACCGGGAGCAGAGCGAGCATCTGCATGGCGGCCGTGGACGTGTGGGAAGGCGGGAACTTCCGTTCGGGAAGCTGGTTGACCGGATCCGTACGCTCGTTCGAACCCACTCGTTGGCATTCGGTTTCGCGTCGGGTCGATCTTGTTCCGGGGTTGGTCAGCCAGGAACACGATTCACATGCTCGGACCCGTCACAGCAGCGCGAATTCGTTGCGCCGGAGATCAATCGATGCGCAGTTCGTTAGGACATACTTCAGAGACGACGCTCGTTTGCCGCGCCTCGAGCTGTGCGCTCATGTAGATTCAGACTCGAGGTCCGTCGGTGTGGCACCGAGCCTTGCGAGTAGAACGGTGCCCGGGAAGCCCGATGGAGCTCTCTCCCGGGACCGGTAGCCGCAAGGGTGCCGGTCCCCCTCGTTCCGGGATAGCGCGAGAGCGTCTTCGACCGCGATGCAGGCTGCTCGGTAGCCCCCTTCCCGTCCACGGAGACGGTGATACTGTGATCGAGGTCCAAGTCCGTGCCGCATTCTGATGCCGGCAACCTCAACAGGAGTTTCTCATGATTCGTCCCCACCTGACCCTTCTTCTCGCCCTCGCCCTCTCGTCGGCGGCGAGCGCCCAAGTCACGCCGATCGGCCCGTTCACGGGCGCGCAGTCCGATGGTTTCGAGACCCAGGGCTACGGCGGCTTCTTCCCCTGCATCGCCAACCGCGTGTTCAACAACACCGCGGACCTGTGCACGCCGGGCAACTCCGGCTGCAACATCACCGGCGGCTGGGGCTTCATCTGCTCGATCGGCCCCAACTCGGGCGGCGCGCTCTTCGGCAGCGCACAAGGCTATGCCGAGTACACCTTCGACACGCCCGCTCAGCGCTTCGGCGGCATGTTCGGCAACAACTGGCAGGTCAACGACGGCGTCGCCGTCTTCTTCGATGCCGCAGGCAACCAGCTCGCCAGCCTCACGATCAACGCGCCCGCGACCTGCAGCTGGACCTGGAACGGCTGGGATGCCGGCTCTGGCCCGCTGATCAAGTCGGTCCAGATCTGGGGACCGAGCCCCTTCAACGGTCCGTTCATGATGATGGACGACATGCAGGTCGACTACGGCCAGGGCTCGCCCGGCACCAACCTGTGCACGCCCGCCAGCGGAACGACGATCGCTTGTCCGTGCAGCAACCCGCCCTCGGGTGGCAACCGCGGCTGCGACAACTCGTCGGCGACCGGCGGTGCGGAACTGAGCTCCACCGGCGCGGCCTCGCTCTCGGGTGACACCGTCGTGTTCAGCACGAGTGACGAGAAGCCGACCGCTACGAGCATCCTGCTGCAGGGCAACGCCCTGATCAGCTCGGGTGTCGCGTTCGGCCAGGGCGTCCGTTGCGCGGGCGGCCTGCTGAAGCGCCTCTACGTGAAGACCGCTTCCGGCGGCTCGATCACCGCGCCGGGTGTCGGCGACCCGTCGGTGTCGGCGCGTTCGGCCGCTCTCGCGGATCCGATCGCCGCCGGATCGCAGCGCTGGTACAGCGTCTACTACCGTGACCCGATCGTGCTCGGCGCCTGCAGCGCGACGGCCACGTTCAACATCACCCAGACCCAGCAGGTCACTTGGGCCCCGTGATTCGATTCGGCTCGTCGACCTTTCGTTGACGAGAGCGCTCGAGCCTTCGATGCGAGGCCGACCCGGAAGCGGGTCGGCCTCGCTCGCTTTCTGCTGTGTATGAGGAGCGTTTGGACAAGTCGACGCGGGGGGCCGGGCTCTTACCTAGATCTACGGGCAAGCGATCAAACCAAGTCTTTCTGCCCCCTTCCCGCCCACGAAGACGGTGATACCGTGATGGACGTCTCAACCCATGCCGCATCTCGATGTCGGCAACCCAAACAGGAGTCTCTTCATGCTTCGTCCCCAACTGTCCCTCCTCCTCGCACTCGCCCTCTCGGCCAGCGCGAGCGCCCAAGTCACCGCGATCGGCCCGTTCGTGGGCGCGCAATCCGATGGCTTCGAGACCCAGCCGCAGACGATTTTCCTCCCCTGCGTTCCCACCCGCATGTTCAACAACACCGCGGACCTCTGCACGCCGGGCAACTCCGGCTGCCTCATCACGGGCGGCTGGGGTTTCAACTGCCAGATGAGCCCGAACTCCGGCTCGGTGCTTTTCGGCAGCGCCTCGGGCTACTGCGAGTTCACGTTCGACACGCCGGCTCAGCGCTTCGGCGGCATGTTCGGCAACCACACGCCGGATGCGTCGTTCGGCACCGTCATCCTCTTCGACTCCGCCAACAACCAGATCTTCTCGGGCCCGATCAACACGCCCAACGACTGCATCTGGCACTGGGGCGGCTGGGATGCCGGCACCGGCCCGGGCATCAAGCGCGCGCAGATCTGGGGCGCTCCCTCTTGGGGCGGTCCCTTCGAGCTGATGGACGACATGCAGGTCGACTACGGCCAGAGCTCGCCGGGCACCGACATCTGCATCCCCGGCGCGAGCGGCGTGATGAACTGTCCCTGCGCGAACCCGCCCTCGGGTGGCAACCGCGGCTGCGACAACTCCTCGGCCACCGGCGGTGCGGAACTGAGCTCGGCCGGCGCGGCCTCGCTCGGTGGTGACACCGTCGTGTTCAGCACGAGCGACGAGAAGCCCACGGCGACGAGCATCGTCCTGCAGGGCAATGCACTGATCTCCTCGGGTGTGACCTTCGGTCAGGGCGTTCGCTGCGCAGGCGGCACGCTCAAGCGCCTCTACGTGAAGACCGCCTCGGGTGGCGCGATCACCGCTCCGGCCGGTGGCGACCCGACGGTTTCGGCGCGCTCGGCCTCGCTCGGCGACACGATCTCGTCCGGTACGCAGCGCTGGTACAGCGTCTACTACCGCGACCCGACCGTGCTCGGCGGCTGCTCGGCCCTGAGCACCTTCAACATCACGCAGACCCAGGAAATCACCTGGGCTCCGTGATCCGGCTCGGCTCGTCGGCCCCGCGCTGACGAGCCTGTTCGGAGCACTCATGCGAGGCCGGCCCGGCTGTGGGTCGGCCTCGCGCATTTTTGCCGGTGTTTCAAACACGGCTGCGGTCGGGAGCCCCCTGGCCAAGGCCCACCCTCGGGTGAGCTCCCGCGCTTTTGGCGCTCCCGATTCGATTCCCGACGGGCAAGCGGGCGAATCCTCGGCTAGACTTGCGCGCGAGATCCATCGGTGTGGCGCCGCACCATGCGAGCGGTGCGGTGCCCGGGAAGCCCGATGGAGCTCTCTCTCTGGGACCGGCGGCCTCAAAACCGCCGGTCCCCCTTTTTGCTGGCGTGCGCGTGCGCTGGCGCTGCGCCCAGTGAGACCTTCGGGCCGAGGATCTGCTCCATGCACCCAAGTGCGTACGCACGATCCGCTCGCAGAACCCAGGCGTCGAAGCTGTCATCCGCCCCCTTTCGGCCCTGGAGAAAGGTGATATGGTCGAGTCAGCTTTGATTCCCCGGCGCGCGTTCGCGTCAGACCCCCCACTTAGGAGCTCCTACATGATTCGCCCCAGCCTGACTCTCCTGCTCGCGGTCACACTCACGACCGCAGCGAGTGCCCAAGTCACGACGATCGGCCCCTTCACGGGCGCCCAGACCGAAGGGTTCGAGACCGGACCCCAGACGATCTTCCTGGCCTGCATTCCGCAGCGCGTGTTCAACAACACCGCCGACCTGTGCACGCCTGGCAACACGGGCTGCCTCACCACGACCGGCTGGAGCTTCAACTGCACGCTCTACCCCAACAGCGGCAGCTGGCTCTTCGGCAGCGCCGGCGGCTTCGCCGAGTACACCTTCGACACGCCCGCGCAGCGCTTCGGCGGCTTCTTCGGGAACCACACTCCCGATCCGAGCGGCGGCACGGTCATCCTCTTCGACGCCAACAACAACCAGATCTTCTCGGGCCCGATCAACACGCCCAACGACTGCCTCTGGCACTGGGGTGGTTGGGACGCCGGCGCGGGTCCCGGGATCAAGCGCGCGCAGATCTACGGCGCTCCCTCTTGGGGCGGCCCGTTCGAGCTGATGGACGACATGCAGGTCGACTACGGCCAGAGCTCGCCGGGCACCGACATCTGCATCCCTGGCGCGAGCGGCGTGATGAACTGCCCCTGCGCAAACCCGCCCTCGGGCACCAACCGTGGCTGCGACAACTCCTCGGCCACCGGCGGTGCGGAACTGAGCTCGGCCGGCGCGGCTTCGCTCGGTGGTGACACCGTCGTGTTCAGCACGAGCGACGAGAAGCCCACGGCGACGAGCATCCTCCTGCAGGGCAACGCACTGATCTCCTCGGGCGTGACCTTCGGCCAGGGCGTTCGCTGCGCAGGCGGCACGCTCAAGCGCCTCTACGTGAAGACCGCCTCGGGCGGCTCGATCACGGCTCCGGCCGGTGCCGACCCGACGGTTTCGGCGCGCTCGGCGGCACTCGGCGACACGATCTCGGCCGGTACGCAGCGCTGGTACAGCGTCTACTACCGCGACCCGACCGTGCTCGGCGGCTGCTCGGCCCTGAGCACCTTCAACATCACGCAGACCCAGGAAATCACCTGGGCTCCGTGATCTGACGCGGCTCGTCGACCAGGCGTCGACGAGGTCGCTCAGAGCTTCCATGCGAGGCCGGCCCGGCTGCGGGTCGGCCTCGCGCATTTTTTGCCGGCGTTTCAAGCACGGACCCAAATTCGTCCACCCGCCGAGACCTACGCGAATGGGCGTAGCCTTTGGAGCGGGCGCGCATGAATCTCTCCCAGACGGGCTATGCCCGAGCACGGTCTTCGGGTTAGATTTCTCCTGAGGTCCATCGGTTGGTGCCGCACCATGCGAGCGGTGCGGTGCCTGGGAAGCCCGATGGCTCTCTCTCCCTCGGGACCGGCGGCCTTAAAACCGCCGGTCCCCCTTAGTTTCGTGCTCTCGCGCGGATGCGTCGGCGATTCCGGCCAGCGCGGGCTTCCTCGGCCCGTTCCCGAAGGGGATGATGTCCACGCCAAGTGGTCTCCGTCCTTCATCTCCGACTCGGTGCGCGCTCCCCGGCAACGCCTGGGCTAGGAGCCGGCGAGAACCGCGCGTGATGAGCGAGATCCGACCCAAGATGCCCTCCGAGCGCGCTCCCTCGAAGTCCTCCGAGTGGAAGGAGATCGTCGCGCAGTACCAGGAGTCCTCGCGCGGGCGCGCGATCTGGCAGATCGTCAATACGGTCGTGCCCTACGCGGCGACCTGGTACCTGATGTACCTGTGCGTGCAGGTCTCGATCTGGCTCGCGCTGCCGCTGGCCGTGCTCGCGGGCGCGCTGTTGATCCGCATCTTCATCATCTTCCACGACTGCGGGCACGAGTCCTTCTTCCGCTCGCGTCTGGCCAACGACATCACGGGCTTCTGCGCCGGGGTGCTCGTGTTCACGCCGTACTACCACTGGCGCTGGGAACATGCCGTGCACCACGCGACCGCGGGCGATCTCAATCGGCGCGGGATCGGCGACATCTGGACGATGACGGTGCAGGAGTACAACGAGTCCTCGCGCGGGAAGCGCTTCGCCTATCGCCTGGCGCGCAACCCGTTCCTGCTCTTCCTCGTCGCACCGGTCTACCTGTTCGTCTTCCGCGAACGCTTTCCCGTGCGCGGCGCCGGCGCGCGCGAGCGCAAGTCGGTCTGGTGGGTCAACCTCGCCATCGCCGTGATGCTGCTGCTCATGGGCTGGGCCTTCGGCTTCGTGCCCTACCTGATCCTGATGACGATCGCGATCTCGGTCGCGGGCATCGGCGGCGTGTGGCTCTTCTACGTGCAGCACCAGTTCGAGGACACCTACTGGGAGCGCACGGAGAACTGGGATTACAAGGAGGCCGCGCTGCGCGGCAGCTCCTTCTACGACCTGCCCGCCGTGTTGCGCTGGTTCTCGGGCAACATCGGCTACCACCACATCCACCACCTCAGCCCGCGCATCCCGAACTACAACCTCGGCCGCTGCCACGAATCCGCCGAGCTCTTCCGCGAGGTCAAGCCGCTCAAGCTCGTGCGCAGCTTCCGCTCGATGCGCCTGCATCTGTGGGACGAGAGCCGGCGACGGCTCGTCAGCTTCCGTGACGCGCGCCGCTCGCGGGCCACGGCGCGGAGTCACTGACTCCAGGCGGCCACGCGGCGCGAGCTGTCCTTCCAGCTCGCAAACCTCCTTGAGCCGTGTGGCAGTAGACTGCCGCCCATTCGCCACGGGCTCCCGCCCGTTCCCCCCTCACGGCCCTGTGCACCCCCACATGAATCGCCTCATCCTCACCTGCTCGGCCCTCGCCTTCGCATCGAACAGCTTGTGCTCCCGCGCGCAGGCCGAGATCCAGCTGCCCGCGATCCTCTCGGACCACATGCTGCTGCAGCGCGACAGCGACGTCTCGATCTGGGGCAATGCCGCGCCCGGCGCGACGATCGAGATCCGCGGCGACTTCCTGCCGCAGCCGGTCGTCTGCAGCGCAGACGCGAAGGGCGCCTTCAAGGCGCGCGTGCACACTGGCCCCGCGGGCGGGCCGCACACGCTCGAGCTGCGCGAGAACGGCGCGGGAGCGAAGTCGATCTCCGACATCCTCTTCGGCGAGGTCTGGCTCTGCGGCGGCCAGTCGAACATGGAGATGCCCGTGGCGCCCGTCGACGGCTACAGCGGCGTGCAGGACTGGGAGAAGGAGCTCGCGGGCGCAGAGGACGCACAGCTGCGCTCGTTCGACGTGATCAACACGGTCTCGGCATTCCCCGCGACGGACTGCCCCGGCAAGTGGGTCGCCAGCACGCCCGAGAACGCCAAGCATTTCAGCGCCGCGGGCTACTTCTTCGCGCGCGAGATCCGGCGCGAGCTCAAGGTCCCGGTCGCACTCCTCGGAGTGAACTGGGGCGGCACGCCGGCGCAAGCCTGGACGAGCAGCGCGGGTCTCGCGAAGTTCCCCGAGTACGCCAAGGACCTTGCGCTGCTCGCCGAATTCCAGCGCGACCCCGACGGCGCGCGGCGCAAGGTCGAGCAGCAGCTCGCGGACTGGATCAAGGCCCTCGGCGACGTGCCCGCCGGCAAGCGCGATGCCGCCGGCGGCTGGAAGCCCATGCAACAGCCGGGCATCTGGAGCAGCGAACTCGGCAGCTTCGACGGCGTGGTCTTCCTCGCGCGCAACGTCAGCGTTCCGGCCGAATGGGCCGGCAAGGAACTCGTCGTCGAGCTCGGCGCGATCGACGACATGGACACGACGAGCTTCGACGGCACGCGCATCGGCGGCATGGAGCAGACCGGCGCCTGGTCCACGCCGCGCAGCTACCGCGTGCCGGCCAAGCTCGCGACCGCGGGCGAGCACGAGCTCGTCGTGCGCGTGGTCGACACGGGCGGCTACGGCGGCCTCTCGGGCAAGCCCGAGGAGCTGCGCATCTATCCCGCGGGCGATGCCGGGTCCGCGCGCTCGCTCGCCGGACCGTGGAACGCGTACGTGGGGAAGAAGCTCGAGCAACTGCCGGGCTTCCCGAACACGGATGCGGTCGGGCCCTGGACGCCGACCGCGCTCTACAACGGCATGATCGCACCGGTGGCACCCTTCGGCATCCGCGGTGCGCTCTTCTACCAGGGCGAATCGAACCGCTACGACGCGCGCGGCTACGCGGCGCTGCTGCAGGCGATGATCGGCAGCTGGCGCGCGAGCTTCGGCCAGGGCGACTTCCCCTTCTACATGGTGCAGATCGCGCCCTTCGGGTACGGCGACAACCTGGGCGCGTCGGGCTTCCTGCGCGAATCGCAGCGCGCGACGGCCGAGTTGCTGCCGAACTGCGGCATGGCGGTCACGATGGACATCGGTAACGCGCGCGACATCCACCCGCTCGACAAGCAGGACGTCGGCAAGCGCCTCGCGCTGCTGGCGCTCGCGCGCACCTACGGCCGCAAGGACGTCGAGTGCTGCGGCCCGACCTTCGCCAAGGCGGTTGTGGAGCCGGGCGCGCTGCGCGTCACGTTCACGCACGCGAGTGGGCTCGTCGCGCGCGGCGGCGCGCCGGCGCAGTTCGCGCTGGCGGGCAAGGACGGCGAGTTCCAGCCGGCGGACGCGCGCATCGAGGGCGAGTCGGTCGTGCTCACGAGCGCCAAGGTCAAGGAGCCGCTCTTCGTGCGCTACGCCTGGTGCGAATTCTGCGAGACGAACCTGTTCAACTCCGCGGGGCTGCCGGCCGGACCGTTCCGCACCGACAGCTTCGAGAAGTGATCAGTCCATGTGCGCGACGACGCGCTCGTCGCCCATCTGCAGCGCGATGCGCGTCTGGCGCGGTGCGAAGAAGCGGTCGACGTACTTGGCGAAGATCACTTCGTAGACGCGCAGCACGCCCTTGGTGCTCAGGCGGTGGATGAAATCGACACTGGCCCAGTAGCGCGGGCCATTCAGGCCCTGCGCCTCCGAGTAGATGCGCGCCTGCTCGGCGACCATCCATTCCGACCAGAGCATGTACGAGATCAGGTAGGGCTTGGCGGCCCACTTCCAGCGGATCATGCGCGGCGCGAACTTCATCATCGAGGGGAAGCGCACGATCAGCGGGAAGAGCTTGTGCAGGTTCTCGACCTCGCTCTTGTTGTCGAGCTGGATCGACATGGTGCGGTTGAACTTGACCGGGAAGTCGTCGTAGCCCGCGACGGCGTAGCCCATGTCCTTGGCCATGTCCGCGATGTCGAACTGCGGGTAAGGCTGCATCAAGGAAACGAGCGGGTGGTCGACCTTGCACTCGATGTTGAGCTTGACCGTGTCGAACTCGTCCTCGATCGTGCCGCCCGGGCCGCCGAGCATGTTGAGCGAACCGAGGCGGATGCCGTACTTCTTGATCCAGCCTGCGGCGTCGGTCAGCTGCTGGCGCGTCGTGTGCTTCTTGAAGACCGCGTTGCGCACGTAGTCGCTGGCCGCCTCGAAGGCGATGCGCGCGTAGACGCAACCGGCCTTCTTGAGCTGCGCGATGTGGTGCTCCGTGGTCATGTTGGCCATCAGGATCACGTCGAAGGGCAGGCCGACCTCCTTGGGGAAGCGCTCGGCGAACTCGTCCAGCCAGTCGTTGCGCAGGTTGAAGATGTCGTCGACGAAGTGGACGAACTTCAGGTTGTACTTGGCCTTGACCGCGTTGATCTCGTCGATCACGTGGCC
>Ga0302323_100004896_pt1 | contig 10930 bp, 7 predicted proteins | sample Fen_T0_3_FD_201950 | JGI IMG/M metagenome (GOLD analysis project Ga0302323, IMG submission 201950) | Peat permafrost microbial communities from Stordalen Mire near Abisko, Sweden - Fen_T0_3 | ecosystem: Environmental > Terrestrial > Soil > Wetlands > Permafrost | place: Sweden: Abisko... | reverse complement strand
TTGCGCTATGTGCGCAAGTCCATGGAGGCCGAGTCCTTGCGCCGGAAACTGGCGCTCTTTGAATCCGGTGGCGCTGGTGCGCGCGAGGCCTTGTCTGCCGTCGATGCTGACCTGGGCGCCCGCGTGGCGATCCTGGACGAGTGCTGGCAGTTGGTGCTTGCCGCCGATGAACCCACGCTGATGGAGCGGCCGGTCTTGGCCCGCCTGCTGGAGATGGGGAATTTGACGTACGTCGATGAAGCGGAAAACGCGCAGCCCTACCTGACCCAGGACGAACTGCTCGCCCTGCAGGTTCCGCGCGGCAGCCTGACCGCCGACGAGCGGCAGCAGATCCAGCGCCACGTCGATCACACCATCGCGTTCCTGCGTACCATCCCCTGGGGCCGCACCTTGCACAACGTGCCGCACATCGCGGGCGCGCACCACGAACTGCTCGACGGCAGTGGCTATCCCAACCGCTTGCGTGGCAACCAGATCCCGGTCGAGGCGCGCATGCTCACCATCGCCGATATTTTCGATGCCCTCACGGCCTCGGATCGCCCCTACAAATCCGCGGTTCCCGTGGGGCGCGCTCTTTCCATCCTGGAAGGCGAGGTCAAGGCGGGCAAGTGCGACGGCGATCTGTTCCGCCTTTTCGTCGAGGCGGAAGTCTACAAGCGGGTGCTATGAGCAAGGTTGCTGTGGTTGTCCGTCCCGAGGCACGCAAGTTGATGGTGCGTGCACAAGAGCAGGTCCTCGGTGCGCGCTTGCGGGTGGCCCTGCGCCTGCTCGGCCGTTCGCGCTGCGAGGTCGCGCTCTTGCTCACGGGCGACGAGGAAATGCGCGCGCTCAATCGCGACTATCGCAAGCTTGACCGCACCACCGACGTGCTCAGCTTTCATCAGCAGGAACTGGCCGGGGAAACCGATCCCGCTTCCGACGGTGTGTTTCTTGGCGACATCGTTATCTCCGTGGAAACCGGGCTGCGTCGCAGTGGCAAGGGGCGGCTTCCCGGTGAGCTGGCCCGGCTGGCCATTCACGGCCTGTGCCACCTGTTCGGCCACGACCACCATCGTCCCAAGCAGGCGAAGAGCATGCGCGCGCTGGAGCAGCGCCTTCTGCGTGGAACGCGGTCAGGGCAGGTGCACGAGCGAAGAGTGAAGCATGCTAGAACGTCGCCGCGATGATAACGAACCCGGAGAGCGCTCCTCCCATCCTGGTCCGCGCTACCAAGGCTGAATCGGCTGGCGCGGGCCTGCGCGTGGCCGGACTGTCGGTCATCGAACGCAGCATCAAGCAGCTTGCCACGTTGAAGATGCGGGTCGTGGTGGCCAGCGACGGCAGCTGTGCCATTGCCGGGAGCAATCTGCCCGGGGTTGAGATGCGCGCGGTAGGCACGCCAGACGCTATGGATCGCTTGCGCGCAGAGCTGCCGGGCGCGACCGAGGTCGGGGCAGACGAAGTACGGCCCGTGGGGCGGGAGCTGGCGACCGCAATCCGCGTGACCGACGAAGCCTCACGCAAGCAGGCCGAGGATGCCGTGTTCGCGCAGCTTCTGCGCGGGGATCTCGGCATGGTGGCGCGCCACCTTAACAAGCCGGTCTCCTTTCGCATCACGCGCTACCTGCTGTGCCACCTGCCGTTTTCACCCAACCAGATCACGGTGGCCGCCGCTTTGGTTGGTCTGTGCGGGTGCGCTCTGGTGGCCACGGGCTATCGGTGGCTCATGATCCTGGGCTTCTTCTTGGCCCACGCGCAGTCCGTGCTCGACGGTTGCGACGGCGAACTTGCGCGCGTGCGCTTTCAGCAAAGCAAGATTGGCGAATGGCTCGACACCTTCGTCGACGAGGCGCTGAACGTCGTGCTGTTTGCTTGCACTGGCATCGGACTGTATCGCGCGACCGGCAGCCAGCTGGCCCTGACGGCCGGGTTGGTGTTCGCGGCCATTCACATCTACTACGACATCGTGGGATTGACCGAACTCAAGCGGCAGGGCCAGGGCGGTGAGCTCATGCACATTCGCTGGTGGCTGGCCGGCGGGATCAACATGAAGAAACGAACTGGCCAGAAGCGCTGGGATCCGGTGGTGATTGTTCACGGCCTTGGCCGGCGGGATTTCTTTGTTTTCGCCTTCTTCGTCTATGCGCTGGTGGGAATGCCCTTTCTGGCGCTTGTACATGCGTCGGTGATTTCCGCGGGGCAATTGGTGATCACCACCGCCCAAGTCGGCTGGCGGCTTTTCGGGAGCGGCAACAGCTAAGTTTGTGCCACTCGCTTGCGTCTGGGCCTATGGCCCCACGGGCACGGGCCAGCCGCTTGAATCCCAGACCAGATCCGCGATGCGCAGGGTGGCGTTTCCGTTGCTCATGGCATAGGCGTGGTACACGAGATAGGCCTTGGTGCCCACGACCATGACCGACTGTCCACCCGGGCCCGCCCAGGTGCTGTCGCCTTGTGCGATGAGAGTCCCGCCCCCTTGCATGGCCGCGGTTCCGGCCTTGTCCGCGAAGGGGCCGGTGACGCTGGTGCCGCGCACGACGCGCATGTTGTAGGTGCTGTCCGCGCCTTTGCAGCACGTGTCCCAGGACGTGAACAGATAATAGTAACCGCAGCGGCGGACCATGAACGGCCCTTCGAGTGCGCCCCCACTGTTTGGACGGGCGGCGATTCCAGTGACGGTGGTGCCCACGCGCGCACCGGCTTGGTCGAGTTGGATGATTTTGATGCCACCCCAGAAGCTGCCGAATACCAGCCAAGGTGTCCCGTCCGTGTCCACGACCAGGTTCGGATCGATGGCGTTCCAATTGTCACCGGTGGTGGTGATGTTCGAGCAGATCGTCGCCGAGCCTTGGTCTGCCCATGAACCGGAACTTAGCGAGATGCGCGTGGCGTGCCCGATGCAGGACTTGTTGGTCCCAAAGGTAGAGCCAGCGTAGTAGAGGTGATACGTGCCGCCGAAGTAGGAGATGTCCGGAGCCCACAGATCCGTCACGCCCGAGACTGCCGACTTGATCCACGCGGGCGCGGTCAAGGGCGCGGAGGCTCCATTCCAATTCGTCAAATTGGTGGACGTCTTGGCGCCCAGGCCAGTCTGGAATTCGTAGTAGGTGCCGTTGCTTTCGATGGCGCTTGGATCGTGCGCTCCAGGGTTGCCAGCCAGTGCCAGCACCTTGGGTGGGTTGGCGGAGTCATAGATGCCCATATCGCAACGATCTGTCGTTGCGGTGGCCGCATCCACGCTGTCCGCCGCGCCGCCGGTGCCGACGGAGCCCCCTGTGGCTTTGGCGCCGCCCGTGCTCGTGACCCCGCCCGTGGCCTTGGTTCCGCCCGTTGCTTTCGCTCCGCCTGAGGAGACCGCGCCGCCCGCGCCGGGTGCGCCGCCAGTACCCGGAAATCCACCGGATGCCCCACCGGATGTCAGGCTGCCACCACTGGCGACCGCACCACCGGAGCCGAGCATCCCGCCCGTTGCGCTACTGGTGCCGCCTGCCGCAAGTGCCCCGCCCGTGCTGGGCGCCCCACCTGTCGCAGTCGAACCGCCCGTGCTGGCTCTGCCGCCAGTGCCCTGCTTTGCGCCCGAGCCAGATCCTGAACACCCCCCAAGAGAAATCACCACCGATCCGGCGAGAAGGAGGGATCTTGCAAATCGAGTCGTCCTGATAGTACCTGGCATTGTGAGCATCCTAGCGAGACTCTCCTTGCGGCAGTGGCGTCGATCAGGCCATCGGCTCATGTCATTCGCTTGCAATCATGGCCACAGCCCCCGGCGCGGGCCATTTTGGATTGGCTAACGGCTTGGGCCGGCGAGCTGTTCCACGCGCTCGGCCAGCGGGCTGCTCGGGTGCGCTTTCAAGAAACTGCGCGCGAGGGCGTGCGCCGTTGCGCTATCGCCCGCATCGGTGAGCGCTTCGACGCGCAACGCGAGATTGAGAGCTTTCGCGATCTCCGGTGACGGCAACCCTTCCAACTCGTACAGGACGAACACTTCGACCAGGGGTGGCTCCATGCGTGCCAGCGCGAGGTCGATAAGTTCGATGTCGGATAATTTGTCCGACGTCGAACACGCCCGCTCGGCAAACCGTAGATCCATGTCTTCCTCAAGCTGAAGGCGCTTGGTCTTGCGGTGGTTCGCCTGCGCGATTCTCAGCGCGGTCCCGATCAGAAACGCGTGCTCGCAGCCGGCCTTGATATCGCCGAGCCGCTCGGCCGCGATCACGTAGGTCTGTTGCCCGGCATCCGCCGCTTCCTGCGCGTCCAGTCCCCAGCGGCGCAGCGTTCGCCAAACCGTTTGGTGGTGTTCCCGGAACATGCGTGCCCGCTGCGACCACTCCGTTTCATCCCCGAAAGTCCCTTGTCGAGAGCACCACACGCACCATGCATGGCAGATTGGTGCTTGGCCGCGAGCGCATTCACCGCCCAAATCCAGTTGACTGTTCGCCTTCCTATTCACGTCCACAAGCGAAATTGGGCAGGCCGAATACCAAGCGGCACCCAAAGCAAAGCTCCTTGCCAAAACCGGAAAAGCGACACAATATGGTGCCGTACTGAGTTGGCGGACCCAACGCAGCCATATGGACAAAGGTCGATAACATGGAGATTTGGAAAGTCATGGTTGCGGGCGCGATCTTGCTGATCGCAGCCTCGAACGCGATGGGCGCGAACGTGGAAAGCAAAGAGCGGGTAGCCAAGAAGGCATGCCTGGTCGGTGATGTCGAGAAGGGCGTGTCGATACTCGCCGACCTCTATGTGGATACCAACGACCCTGCGTACATTTGGAACCAGGGGCGATGTTTTGAGCAGAACGGCAAGCACGATCAAGCTGTGCTGCGCTTTAAGGAGTACCTGCGCAAAGCCAAGAACCTGCCTCAACGAGAAGCAGATGCGGTCCTGAAGAAGATCGACGAATTGCAAGGCAGCTCCGGCCAGCGCGAGGCCCAGCCAGTAGCTGTCCCCGCGGCGCAACCGTCCGCGGCCCCGGCCCCGGTAGTGCCGGACGCGCCCGCCGTTCCGCCTTCTGCCGCGGTTGCCACCACACCCGACTCGCTTGGAATCTCGCAATCCGCACCGCCGCCCGAACCGCAGGAAAGCCCACCGGCCTACAAGCGCTGGTGGTTCTGGACCGGCATCGGCGCGGTAGTCGCGGGCGGCGTGGTCACAGGGATCCTGCTGAGTAAGAAGTCGGCTCCAAAATCTCCTGGTTGCGATGGGCTCGGCACATGCGTTCCATAGTTGGCAGAACTTTCATCGTTGCGGCCGTCGTCCTGCTAGCCGCGGGATGCGGAACCGATCAGGGAACGGGTTTGCTGGCCTTGACGATCTCAGCCGACAACACCATTCCGGTCGCGGCGGCAAGCAGCCTCGTCCTTACCGGACCTGGCAAGATCAACCGTGGCTACACTGGATCCTTCCCGCCCGCAGGTGGTGCCGCCTTGGCGTTGGAGTTTCCCAATCTCCCAGCCAGCGACTCACCTGTGGCGATCACCGTGCAAGCCTTCGACAGCAGCCACTGCATGGTCGGGGCTGCCACGAAGCAAGTCACGATCAAAGGCGGCGTGAAGACGACGAGCGACATCGTGCTTAGCAAAGCCACCACCGTTTGCGCTGACGGCGGCGGCTCTGCCCGCACAGACGACGGCGGCGCAAACACAGAGGCTGGTACAGTGGATACCGGAGCGGAAATTCCCCGCCCCAAGGACGGCGGTATCATCGACGATGCCGGTGAAGCGGACGTTGGCGCCGATGCGCCCCAGTCTGACGGCGGCGGAACGGACCGGCCCGCGGATGTCCCCGTCACCGGCTATGACAGCGGTCCTGATGCCCGGATCGACCTGAGTATCGGCACCGCTGATAGCACTGGCTCGGGTGGGAATGGGGGTGCGGTCGGGACTGGAGGGATCTCTGGCGCTGGTGGTGGGTCCGGGCCGGACGCGCCGATAGGCGCTGGCGGATCGGGTGGCTTTGTCGCTACCGGCGGCACGTCCGCATCGGGTGGGACCATCGGCAGCGGCGGAATCGTCGGTACTGGCGGCGACGGGACGGGCGGAGCAGGCGGAGCCGGTGGTACCACGGCAGCCTGCCAGGGGAGCGCAACCCAGTGTTCGGGCAACAGCATTCAGACCTGTACCAGCGGACAATGGGGCGCGGCGGTCGCCTGCGGACCACGGCAGACCTGCACTGGGCCGGTCGGAACCGCCAGGTGTACCTGCAACATCGATCCTGTGTGCACCTCGGTCGGGAACACTTGCGCAAGCCAATCGACTTTAGCCGTATGCTCGCAAGACGCGGAAACCTGTTTTTATGAATCGACAGCAACAACCTGCACGAATGGTGCCTGCACTGGCGCCGCTGGCGCGGCATCGTGTTGCACGAACGCCTGTACGGTTGGGGCGACACAGTGTCAGTCGACCACGAGCCTTCAGATCTGCGCCATCGGTTCCAACGGCTGCACCGCCTACACATCATCTAGCTGCACAAACGGGGCGTGCACTGGTGTCGCTGGTGCGGCATCGTGTTGCACGAACGCGTGTACAGCTGGGGCGACCTGTCTGTCGAGCACTACACTTCAGACCTGCGCCGTGGGGGCCAACGGATGCACTGTCGCCACTACGGCAATCTGCTCGAGTGGGCAGGTCTGCGAGCGCTGTGGAACGGCCACGTGCGCCGATCCGAACTGGAACGCCTGGCCACTGCCCAACAGTCAAGCAGAGGTGGCCGCAGGTGCGCCAAATCTTGAAAGCTACACGGACAACGGTGACGGCACGGTCACTGACAACATCACCGGGCTTGTGTGGCAACAAGCCGTGGCGACGACCACGAATGATGCGGGTGCATCCTCCAGCTACGCTTGGTCCGATGCGGCTGCCTACTGCGCAACATTGACACTTAGCGGTCACAATGACTGGCGAATGCCATCACTAATTGAGCTTGAGTCTATCGTAGATTATGGGCAGACGCCTCCTAGCATCAACGGCACCTTTTTTCCCTCGACACCAGCGAGCTTGTTCTGGTCATCGTTTCTGGTCACTGGTTCGACGTCCATTGCGCGGGGTATCAGCTTCTACCAAGGCCGCATGTACGACTACGACATTACAAGCGCCCGCAATGTCCGGTGCGTGCGCTGAGGGCGGGCGATTCGACCTTTTGACACTTTGGCTTTTTGACTCAAAAGAGGAAAAGTGCTCAGCTACTACGAAGTATTGGCGATGGAAAGCCGCACTAGGAGTGGCCGCTCGGACATTTGCCGGATCGCGGTGTCGAGCAATCTCGGGCGGTGGTGGACGGCCGGCGCGCCCTCGCGTGCGTTTCCCCGAATAATCGGAACAGCGCTGGGGCAGGGACATCGGGTTGCCGTGGCGCTCGAACGCCCGGAGTCTTGCGGCAACGAGATGTGCTGGCGATTCGCTCATCCTGAACGTGCCGTGACCCTAGAATTTTGGAAGGAGAAGTCCCAATGACAGTTTCCAATGTGCGGATCATCGGTGTCATGGTGATCATGGCGATCACACTGTCTCGGTCGGCTAGCGCCGCAGCCCCATCCGGGCACTACGTGGTGACGGCCGGCACGGTCTACGACACGAAGAGCCAACTGACTTGGCAACGAACAGCACCATCGACGACGTATACTTGGGCTGATGCCAAGACCTACTGTGCCGGCGTTGGAGCGAGCCTTGGAGGAACGGGCTGGCGACTTCCGACGACCAAAGAATTGGTGTCCATCATAGACCACTCACAAACGACCGCCCCCTATATTGACCTGAGCGCATTTCCATCGACGCCCTCAGACTATTTCTGGTCATCGACGCCGTTGGCCGGTTTTCCGTCCTACGCCTGGGCAGTCGTCTTCGCGGGCGGAGGGTTCCCAGTCAACGACGTCATATCCAGTACCTACTATGCACGTTGCGTGCGCTGACGGAGCATTTTGACTCTTCGACGCCTTCTCCGTAATTGCCCTCGTCTGAAGAAGGCGTAATCCTAGAAAGTCACTTGTCCTAGCGTGAGTTTGCCTAAAGAGACTGAGCATAGGCATCAAGACAGGCTGTTCTTCCCTTGAGTAGTTACCCCTGAATAATCAGGCAACCAATCCTCCTGTCAAACACAACCCTCTGCTCTCAAAGTTAGAAAACCAATTCTGCAGGTGTTGCAGCAACAGAAATGGGCTTGGCCCTGACCCCACGTTCGATGGCTGATCGGTCACCACTCAATCCTGGCGGGGCAGGTTAGTCAACGGCCGTGCATGCAGGGTCTGCATGGGACAGAAAGAGCGCGCTTGTGCAGGGGTTGCCGAATACCGATAGGACGCGGAGGTAGATTTGATTGTCCGGTTGCGGTCAGTTCTACCTTGGAACAGTGATCGAGTCCTTTCGCGGCTGCCGGTCAGGGCAGAAGAAATTGGTGAGTCCTCGTTCGAGTTGGTAACAAAAAAACACCCCGGCGAGTCTACTCCCCGGGGTGATGATTGGAGCGGCTGTTGGTTAGGAACCGCCTTCAGGCACTACTAGTACTACTACTGCGTGCAGTTCTCGGTTTGGACCGTTACGGTCGGGTCAGCGGATGGATTGCCAATGTCTGTGGAGGCTAGACAGTTCGCTGCCACTCTGATTGGGCCCGTCGTTGTGCTGCAGTCGATTCCTGCAAACTTGTTGCCTCTGGCCTTTAGAGTCTGAGCGACAGCGCTAACAGTTAGATTTACACATAGACCGGCGCGTCCATTTGCGGTGGCGCTACCAGACGCGGTCTGCAAGGCATTGTGCCCGGCGTTGCCAGCCGCTGTAGCGCTGGTTCCGAGATCGATCCCAGTGAGATCGCTGCTTGCAGCAGCCGATATGATGTTGATACCATTGCCAGCATTCCTTTCGAATACGCTGTTGCGGACTTTGACACTGCTGCCTCCAAGGATCCGCATCCCATCCGAGGCTGTACTGTTGTAGCAATAAAGGCCATCGATGCTGCTTGCGGGTGTTGCAGTACTAGCGAAGTAGACGTTGCTGGCAGCGTTGTTCTTTGCCGAAACCGTGCGTACGGCGGACCCGGTCGAAGGCGCAACGCCGGCAATGTTAAGCACACCGGGGCTCACGACCCGAATACCGTAGTTGTCGTTGCTATCGAAGACTGTGCTGGTTTCGGTGGCGGCCACGGCGATAGTTGCTGTGCCGCCTGAGATGTCGAGGCCGTTGGTGCCTGAGCCTGTAACGTTGACGCCTGCATTGATGTCTACCGTACCGGCCGAGATGGCGATGCCGTGTTGGCCCGCGCCTGTCACACTGACGCCTCCACCCATAGTTGTCGTGCCGCCTGAGATGTTGATGCCGTTGTTACCTGCGTTTGTCACAGTCATGCCGGAATCTACGTGTGCCGTACCGCCGGCAATGCTAAGGCCATTGGCGTTCGCGCCCGTGGATGTCACGCTGATGCCGGCCAGGAAATTGGCCGTGCCTCCATTGACCTGAATGCCGTCACTGGCCGAGCTCGTTACCGTGATGTTGCCAAGGCTTGCGGTGCCGGAAGCCACCACGATGCCAACACTGCCTGCACGGTTCGCACCGTTGATGGTCAGTGTCGCGGCAGTGATGGGCCTAAGGCCTGCGCCGTCGCCGACGAGTCGGAACCCAAGCGTATCACCGACGCGGAGATTGAGCGTCACTGGGCCGGTCTTGGTTGTGATGGTCACATTGGCGGGCACCACGATAGGCAAGGCCTCGCCCCCGACAGCGTTCATGTCCAGGGAGGTGTTGCCGGTGGTTTGACCGACGATGGTGATGGTCGTCGCGGTCGTCGGGTTACCGATGACGGTCAGGGCTTGTGTGAGCGTGCGGAAGCTGCAACCAACGGCGGCGGTTCCTCCGGATAGTCCGCTGCCGGTGGCCGTCGCATCATCACCGCCGACTGGATCGACAAAGTAGGAATTGCTGGTCACACTGTCGCAGCGCGTGCACGTGTTTTGGCGGCAGACAAAGTCGGAGCCCAAAGAGGTGCAATCCGTATCGTCGCAGCAATTGCCGGGGACGCACTTGTTGCCACAGCAGAAGTCAGCGCTGTTGGCCGGGCACACATGGTTGTTACTGGCATTGGGGCAGAGATTGCCGGTGCCGGTCGTGGGATTGGCGACGCATTGGCCGATCTTGGTCTGGCCAGCGGTCGTCGTGCAGATGGGTTTCACCGGCGCTGCGGCGTAGGTCGCATCGTTCGCGCACTGGGTGTCACTGGTGCAGGCCCCACAAGTATGGTCCGTGGTGGCACCGCATACCTGCCCCGGCTTGGCGGGGGTGAGGTTGGGGCAGTCGGCGCTGGTGTCGTGGCAATTGCCCGGTACGCAGAGATTGTTCACGCAGAGGTGACCGGCCCCGTAGTGCGTATCGCTCGTGCATTGGGCATCCGTGGTGCAGTCGCCGCAGGCATGCGCTACGCTGGAGCCGCACAGGCGACCATTCGAGCAGCCCACGGAGTCGTGGCAATCGCCAGCCGTACAGGCGCCGGAGATACAGATGTTTCCGGTCCCGTAGGCTGTCCTGCACTTGGTGTCGTCCGCTGCGCCAGCGCACGCCGTGCACGCGCCAGCCGCGCAGAAACCTTTGTTACCATTGCCCAGGCTGCATGCCGCTCCAGCGACGCAGGCCGTGTCGATGGGCGGGGTGACATCGACGGGCGGGGTGACATCGTAGATCGACTGATCTTTGTTGGCGTCTTTGGGAAGGTCAAACCCGGCATCGACCGGACAGGCAGGCGTGCATGCACCGAGGGCGCCAGTTGTAAGGCAAACGCAGGTGCCTTCGCAACCGTCGGCAAGGGGAACCACTTCGCCCGGGTTGTAGGCCCTGCCAGCCCTGGTGCAGGTAATGGGGGCATCCGAAGGGGGGACATCCACGGGCGGTCGGGTGTCAGGCACGGTCGCATCGAGCTGACAGGTACCGGTGCACTGACCAACAGTGCCATTGCTGAGACAGCAAGTGGCAGG
>Ga0302323_100004889_pt1 | contig 10934 bp, 6 predicted proteins | sample Fen_T0_3_FD_201950 | JGI IMG/M metagenome (GOLD analysis project Ga0302323, IMG submission 201950) | Peat permafrost microbial communities from Stordalen Mire near Abisko, Sweden - Fen_T0_3 | ecosystem: Environmental > Terrestrial > Soil > Wetlands > Permafrost | place: Sweden: Abisko... | reverse complement strand
CCGATGCCGCGGCGCCCGCCGAGGCGGGGGCGGCTGCGCTTGCCGACGCTCCCGGAGAGGATGACGAGCCGGGGCTCGACGAGGCCGCCGGTGACGACGAGGGGCCAGGCGAGGCCGAGGCCGCCGGGCTTGCCCCCGACGACGGAGCGGGACTGCCCGACGCCACGGGAGAACTGCTGGGGACTGGCGTCGCCGCGGGTCCCTCGATGAGCCCAAGCGGGACGGTCCGGATCAACAGGTAGCCATCCGAGGCGGTCTGGACCTGGGATTCGAGGCCCTGTGCGGCGATGACATCCTTGACCTTGGCGGGGGTAACCGTGGGATCCTTGAAGCGGATCTCCCACTTCGTGCCGCCGGTGTAATCGATGGAGAACTGGAGGCCGGCCTTCCCGCCCGTGATCGGGCCGAGGAGGATGAAGAAAAGGCCGGGGACGACGATGATTCCGGAGAAGAGGAAGAACCAGCGCCGCTTGCCGATGATGTCAAGCACGGGCGCGCGTCTCCCCGCGGCGCCCGGGCGCCAGCGTTCGGGCCATGAACTCCTCGTCGCGGAGTCCGTAGAGGCGAGGCGCGCGGGCCCACTCGTTGCGGACCACCCAGCGCAGGATCGTCCGGGTCAGCGTGATCGCGGTGAACATCGAGCAGAGCACGCCGATGATGAGGACCAGCGCAAAGCCGCGGATCGTGGCCGATCCGAAGAGGTAGAGGATCGTCGCCGTGATGAGCGTGGCCACGTTCGAATCCAGGATGGAGTTCCAGGCCCGGTTGAACCCGGCCTCCATCGCGGAGTTCAGGGTCTTCCCGGACCGAAGCTCCTCCTTCATCCGCTCGAAGATCAGGACGTTCGCATCGACCGCCATGCCGATCGAGAGGACGAACCCGGCGATCCCGGCCAGCGTCAGGGTGACCGGGATGATCCGGAAGAGGGCCAGCACCAGCAGCGCGTAGTAGATCAGCGCGATGCACGCCATCAGGCCCGGCAGGCGGTAGTAGACGAGCATGAACAAGAACACGAGGAGGATCGCGATCAGGCCGGCTAGCAGGATCCGGTCGAGAGAGAATCCGGCAAGGGTGGCGCCGATCTCTGTGCTCGACTCCTCCTTGAGCGGGAACGGCAGCGATCCGTAGTTGAGGACCGTGATCAGCGAGTTCATGTCCTTGGCGGAGAACCCGCCGGCGCTGCCGCCCGTGATGATCCCCTGGCCGCCGGTGATCGCGCTCTGGATGACCGGGGCCGAGACGACCTTCCCATCGAGCACGATCGCGAAGAACTCGCCGACATGCTTGCTCGTGTAGTCGCCGAAGAGCCGGGAGCCGTCCGACTTCAGGCGGAACCCGACGGCCCGCAGGCCGGTCTGGTCGGTGGTCGGGTATGACTGGTCGATCTGCTCACCGCCGAAGAGCGGCGTCTCGGTCGTCGGGAGAGGCTGGCCGTCGACCGCCTGGTATGTCCCGGGTGCGCTCTGGGTCCCGTACTCGGCGGGCGGAAGCGGGATGAAGTCGAGCTTCCCGGTCTGGACGAGCAGTGCCCGGATCTCGTCCGGGTTCTTCGCGTTCGGCAGCTCCACGATCACGCGATCCGCGCCCTGGGTCTGGACCACGGGCTCCGCCACGCCGGTCGAGTTGACCCGGTTCTCGATGATCGACTTCGTCGTGGAGAGCGCGCCCGCATCCGGCTGCCTGTCGCCCACGGGAAGCAGGCGGTACTCGACCTGCAGGCCGCCGACAAGGTCGAGCCCGAGCTTCGTCTCCACGGTCCGCGATCCGCCGTTGGGATCACCGAAGTTCGGGATGGTCAGCCGAGGCCAGAAATCGACGATGAGGAAGAGGACGGCGATGACGAAGATGATGATTGGGGTTGTTCGACGCATCGGGTGGGGATGCTAACAGGGTTTCACCGGGCCCGTCGGCCGGTCCCCGGCCAGGTCAGTCGGCGAGGCCCGCCTTGATCCGCTCGGCGAGGGCTCTGCCGATGCCCGGCACAGCCGCGATCTGCTCGACGGGCGCCTCGCGGACGCGCTTCGCCGAGCCGAAGGTGCGCAGGAGCGCACGCTTGCGGGCCGGCCCGATGCCCGGCAGGTCATCGAACGCGGACTTGACCGCCGCCTTCCGGCGCAGGTCCCGGTGGTACGTGATCGCGAAACGATGCGCCTCGTCGCGGAGCCGCTGGACGAGGTAGAGCGCGGGCGATGTCGGCGGCAGGACCACCGGCTCGCTTCGGCCCGGGAGGAAGAGCTCCTCGCGCTCTTTGGCGAGGCCGACGATCGGGATCTCCGCCATCCCGAGCGCGGCGAGGACCTCGACGTCCGCGCTCAGCTGGCCCTTCCCGCCGTCCACGACGATCAGGTCGGGCAGGGTCCAGCGGAGCTCCTCGGCACTCCCCTCCTCGCCCGCCTTCGCGCGGTGGAGGCGGCGCCGGAGCATCTCCGCGTGGCTGGCGAAGTCGTCCTGGCCGGGGACGTCGCGGATCCGGAACCTGCGGTACTCGCCGGTCCGCGGCTTGCCATCCTCGAAGACCACCATGCTGCCCACGGTCTGGCTGCCCTGGAACGTGCTGATGTCATAGCACTCGATCCGCATCGGCAACGCGGCCAGGCCCAGCGCGCTGGCCAGCTCCTCGAGCGCGACCAGCGTCTTGCCGTCGTCCGCGAGCCAGCGGGCCTGCTCGCGCGCCAGCGTCTCGGCCGCGTTCCTGCCGGCCAGGTCCATGAGCCGCCGCTTCTCGCCGCGCTGCGGCACGAGAAGCCGAACCCGGCGGCCGCGCCGCGCGGCGAGGAACGCCTCCAGGTCAGCCGCGTCCGCCGGGAGGGTGGGAACGAGGAGGGCCGGCGGGACCGACGACGCACGGGCGTAGTACTGCCCCACGAACCCGGCCAGGACCTCGTCGTTGCCCGCGCTCGGGTCCGCCTCGAGAAGGAAGACGTCGCGGCCGATGAGGCTCCCGTCACGAACGACGAAGAGCTGGACCGCCGCCTGGCCGCCCGCGCGGGCCAGGCCCAGGACGTCCTGCTCCGTCCGGGCGAAGGCGGCCATCTTCTGGTCCTCCATCGTCCGTTCGATCGAGCGCACCTTGTCGCGCAGCGTCGCCGCCCGCTCGTACTCTGTCCGTTCTGAGGCGGCCTCCATCTCGCGGCGCAGGCCGCGCGCCACCGTCTCCTGACGGCCCTCGAGGAAGAGCTCCACCTGCGCGATGTCGGCCCGGTAGGCTTCGCGCGAGATCGCCTCGATGCAGGGCCCCTGGCAGCGCCTGATGTGGTAGAGGAGGCAAGGACGCTGGAGGGTCCGCTTGCCGTCCCGGATGTCGAGCGTGCAGGTCCGGAACGGGAAGAGCCGCCGGATCAGGTTCATCGATTCGTCGACGCTGCTTGCCGACGCGTACGGCCCGAAGTACCGGCTCCCGTCCTCCACCAGCTTCCGCGTCCGCTCGATCCGCGGGAAGTCCTCGCCGAGGCTGATCTTGATGTACGGGTAGCTCTTGTCGTCCTTGAGGCGAACGTTGAAGCGGGGCTTGAAGCGCTTGATCAGGTTCGCCTCGAGGAGCAGCGCCTCGGCCACGGAGTCGGTGAGCGTGTACTCCACGTCGGCGACGCGATCGATGACGCTCCGGATCCGGTGCGCCTCGCCGTACGGGCTCTGCTTCTGCCAGTAGCTCCGGACCCGGCTCCGCAGGCTCTGTGCCTTCCCCACGTAGAGCACCGTCCCGCGGCCATCGCGCATGAGATAGACGCCGGGACGGGCGGGCAGCCCAGCGAGTGTGGCGGTCAGGTCGGGGGTCACGGGCCGATGCTACATGGGGCCGCCACCCAAGGCCTGTCGGGACCCGGCGCATGACATGGCGAGGGCCCGCCGGGCGAACCGGTCGGGCCCTCGCTTGAAGATTGGGCGCCTCGGCGGCTTGCCGCCGCTCGTGGCCCGGGCGGCCGTTACCGGAAGACCACGCGACCCTCGATCGTGGGCGAGATGGTCTTCTGCTGGGTGACGTAGTCGATGACCGCGTCACGGACGTAGTACTGGGTGTCGTGGACGATCTGCTTGAGCGGCCAGATGCTCACGCCGCCGTTGTTGAAGTTGCAGGAGCCGGCGGCCAGGTAGTTGACGGTGGAGACGTTGTAGAACCTGGTGGCATTGCTGAAGTCCACCTTCGTCCCATTGATCGTGAGGGAGACAACATTGTTGCCGTCCGGGAGCGGCGGCGTTGCCGAGCTGCCCGCCTTCTGGTCGTAGGTGATCACGCCCACCTTGTTCGTATCGAGCATGCAGGTGGTGTAGTAGGAGTAGCCGCCGTAGTCGGGCACGTACTTGTAGTAGTAGTAGTTGCGATACCCGCGCTCGAGCACGGCCTTGATCTGCGGCCCGTTCATCCGCAGGACCACGAGCGAGTTCTCGTAGGGCATCAGGGTGAACATGTCGCTCACCTTGAGGGTGACCGGGCTCGCGGCGGTGGCGGCCGGGAAGAGGATCTTCGGGTTGGACTGGGTCATCGCGCCCGACAGGTGAACATCGACGTCGGTGATGCCATGGCTGGCGAGCTCGGCGACCGCCGCGTCTGCCTGCAGGTTGGCCGCGTTGGTCTCGGCGACATAGGCGCTGGTCGTATCGATCGGCACCGTGGTCTGCCCCACGACGGTGCCGGTATAGGTCGCGAGCTGGGTCACGTACGGGTCGACGATCGCCTTGATGGCCGGATCCTCGGGGGTCGTCGCGGTCACGGTGAGGTACTGGCCCGCCTGGGCAACCACGGCGCTGTTGCCCTCGTGGACGATCAGCCAGTTCGCGTCAGCAATCAGCGCCGCCGCGGCGGCGGCGCTGATCTGCTTACCGCGCTGAGCCTTGACGCTCTCGATGAACGCCTTGAGCTGGTTGAGGGCCGCTGACGTCTTGCCCTTGTCGAAGGCTGAACGGGCGGCATTCAGCTTGCTGAGCAGGGCGTTGCGGACACCCGCGTTCTTGATTGCCTTGCTCGCGTAGAAGCTCGTCACGTCGGCGATCGTGAGCTGCATCTTCGGGAGGACGCCGAGGACGACCTCACCGAGCGTGTTGTTGTAGCGGTAGGCCTGGTTGATGATGACCGGCGTGTTGCCTGGACCCGCCACGATCGTCGGCAGGAACTTGTAGGGCGCCTCGGGGTTGGCCGGGTTGGTGTGGCTGTGGCTTCCGATGATGGCGTCGACGCCAGGCACTGCGCCTGCGAAGCTCGTGTCGACGTTGCTGTCGACCTCGACGCTCTTCGGGTTGGTCGTGAACCCGATGTGGGTCAGGGCGATGACCACATCGTTCCTGGCCTCGAGCGTCGGCGTGATCGATTTCGCGCTCGTGATCGGGTTCGAGAACTTGAGCCCGAGGATGTTGCTGGGCAGCTCGTAGTTCGGGACCCGGTGGTTCGTGATGCCGAGGACGGCAATCTTGATCCCGCCCAGGGTCTTCTCGATGTACGGCTTCACGCCCCCGGTGTCGACTTTCGACAGCCCGTAGGCGCCGGTGTCCGTGACGTTTGCCGCCAGCAGCGGGAAGCTGGCCTGCTTGAGGATGCCCTGGAAGACGGAGCTGCCGTAGTTGAACTCGTGATTGCCCAGGGTCATGGCGTCGTAGTGGAGCGCGTTCATGACCGCGATCATCGGGTTGGTCTTGAGCGCGGCGGGGAGCGGTGTGCCGTCGCTCGCGAACCCACTGTACGACGACTTGAAGTAGGCCATCATCGCGTCGCCCTGGATGGCGTCGCCGCCGTCGAGCAGCAGCGTCCGGTTCGGGTTATGGAGCCGCTCCTGCTGGATCAGGGTCGCCAGCTGGGTCATCCCTGCGAACGTGCCCTTGGCCAGGTTGCCATGGGAATCGTTGTTGTGGAGGATCGTGATCGGGATGATCGACCCACTGTCCGGTGCGTCGGTTCCGTCCCGGACGATTCGTCCGTCGAGCTTGCCGTTGCCGGTGGGCCCCTTGTAGGCGGTCGCGGCAGTCCCGTAGTGGGCCGTCACGTAGGCGTCAACGGCATTGAGCATGTCGCCCCAGTACGTGACGTTCGTCATGTACTTGAAGCCGGCGTATCCGTCGCCGCCAGCGGGCGCGAGGAACTCGTTCGTGCCGACCCGGTAGGTCTTCTTCAGGTCGATCGGGTCGCATGCCCCGGTCTTCTTGCTGACAATGCAGTAGTCGAAGGCTCCCCACGCGTAGGGCTGCGGGCCGGGGTTCGTGTCGCGGTACGCGTAGTACTTGAACTTGAGGCCTGCCGGCTGGATGACCCCGTTGCTTACGAGCGGCGCCTGGTTGAGCACCTGCAGGATCTGGGCACCGGTCATGTCCCCGACCACCGTCGCGTTGCCGAAAGGCAGGATCGTGAACATGTTCCCGTACGTCAGGAGCGCCGGCGCATGGGTACCACCGACGCACCCGGTGTTGACCCAGCTGGTCCCGTTGTAGCACCAGTCGGTTCGGATGCCGCCGGCATTGTTGAGGAAGACGTCGATGTCGTTCTTCTTGTCCGCGTCCGTGTTCAGGTAGTTGTAGATGGCGTCGTCGATGAACGTCCCCATCATGTTGTCGGTCCTGGTCGACGAGGACGTGCCGACCGTGACCTGGCTGCGCCCGAGATCGACCGCGCTGTAGCCGATCGGCGTGTTGACCAGCGCCTGGTACGTCGTGTCACCGGCGTAGCCCGAGATCAATGCGTCGATCGCGGCGTCCTTGGTGCCGGCGGGATCGACCACGTGGCTCTTCCAGGCGACGGTGACCGCCTTCGTGGCCGGGTCGAAGGTGAGCGATGAGTCGCCGACCCGGCGCCCGTTGTAGTAGGCCTGGACGACGGACGTGTCGCCGACCTTCGCATAGGCGGCCGGAATCGTTGCTGGCAGAGGCGTGCCGGTAAGCGGACTCAGGTCCGTGTGCGTGTGGCCACCGATGATGAGCGGGACCGGCTTCTTGGCGTCGATCAGCTTCTGGGCGAGCGTCTTGTCGCCGTAGACCGGGATGCCGTAGCCATATCCGCCGTCGTTGTAGCCGAGGTGGCTGAGAACCACGACCACGTCGGCGTTTGCCTTCATCGTGTCGTAGTAGTGCAGGATCGACTCCGCCGGGTCCTTGAAGCAGAGCCCTGCGGTCGACGAGGCGATCGTGATGGTCGGCGTCTCGGTGGTCGTGACGCCGATGAAGGCGACCTTGACCTGGTTCGGCGCCGTGCCGACCGTCTGGATCACGTACGGCTTGGCGAAGGACGGCGTCGTCCAGTTGCTAGCGTCGCACGTGCCCGAGACGATGTTGGCCGTCACGAACGGGTATGTGGCCTGCGTCGTCCGCTCGACCAGGTTCGGCTGGCCCCAGTCGAACTCATGATTCCCGAACGTGGCAACGCTGTAGCCCATCGCATTGAAGGTCGCGATGGTCGGCTTGCCCTTCTGCAGGTTGGACAGCAGGGAGCCCTGCATCTCGTCGCCCGCGTCGACCAGCAGGGTGTTCGCCGCGCCCACCGACGAGCGGACGCTGTTGACCACGGCCGCCACGCGGGCCATCCCAGGGTTGCTCCCGGAGGCTTCCAGCTGGCCGTGGAAGTCATTCGTGTCCAGGATCGTGAAGCTGATCGGCCCGGCCGCGAGCGCGGGGCTCGCGGCGGCCGGGATCAGCGATCCAAGCAGCGCGACCGCCATGAACGGGGCGGCAAATCGGAAACGTCGACTCCGCACGGGGGCACCTCCGGCGAGCATGCGACGCACGAGCGTGCGCCGAACCGATGGTGCAGGGCGAGGACGCGAGATCCGGCGCCGCAGGACGGCAGCTGGGGGACCGGGCTGCACAATTGCTGTCTACCACGGTACCGAACCGCAACCTCTCGTACAGGGCCATCCTGCACGGGCCAACGGGCCCAGTGGCAATTCCACCCCACCCGGCGAGTCCGGGCAGACCGGGTACGCGCCGGTGAAGCCGTCTCCGCGACACTGCGGCATGCTCGCGCTGCCCTCCTCCGTCGCCAAGCGCCTCGACCGGCTCGCGCCGGACCAGCGGGACGCGGCCACGGCGCCGCCGGGGCCGGTCCTGTGCGTGGCGCCTGCGGGGAGCGGCAAGACCACGACGCTCGTGGCACGGGTCACGTGGCTCGTCGGCGCAGCGGGCGTCGATCCGGCGACGATCGCCGCGATCACGTTCAACACGCGCGCCGCCGAGGAGCTGCGGGATCGTCTCGATCCGGCGCTCAAGCCGCTCGGCGTGGCGGGAGGCGTCGTGCGCGTGCGCACGTTCCACGCGCTCGGCCTCGAGATCCTCCGCGATGCGGGCGCCAGCCCACAGCTCCGCGCACGCGATGCGGTCCTCCGCCGTGCGCGTCCGGACCTCGATGCGGCAGCCCGGCGCGGGCTCGACAGCGCGTTCTCGCGCCTGAAGCTGGACCTCGCGGTGACCGCTGCCGACGTCGCGCGCGACCCGGCGCCCGGCCCGGTCGCCCGGGCGTTCTTCGCCTACGAGGCGGCGCTCGCGGACGCCGCCGCGATCGATTTCGACGACCTCGTGGCGATGGCGCTCCGGCACCTCGACGCGAACCCGACGCTGCTGGCCCGGTGGCGGTCGCGGTGCTCACACCTTCTCGTCGACGAGGTCCAGGATGTCGATGCCAGCCAGCTGCGGATGGCGCTCATGCTGGCCGCGCCGGAGAACCGCGTGTTCCTGGTCGGCGACGACGACCAGTCCATCTACGGCTGGAGACTGGCTGACGTGCGCCGGGTGCTGGGGTTGGCCGGCGCGCTGCCGGGACTCCGGCGCGTGGACCTCGAGGTCAACTACCGCTGTCCGACTCCGGTCGTCGCGGCGGCGGTCCGACTCGTGGAGCACAACGCCGAACGCTTCGCGAAACGCGTTCGACCGCGTGCGGGTGCGCCGGGTCGGCTGGTCATTGCGCCGGCTCCGACGGCGCGCGACCCGGCGGCCGAGATGCGCGTTGTGGCCAGGGTCATCGACGGGTGGCCGGCCGATGACGGGTCCCGCGCGGTCCTGGCCCGAACCCGGCGCGAGCTCCTGCCGGCCGCGGCGCTTGCCCTGGACCGCGGGATCCCGTTCCGGGCGGACGGCGTCGCCCTGCTCCTCGAGGATACCCGGCTCGACGCGATCCTTGCCGAGGCCGCGATCGCACAGGGCGCGACCGCGCTCCTCCTGCGCCTCGGAGCGGTCGCGGCCGCCACGCTGGGCCGCGACCAGGCGCCTCCCGTTTCGGCGCCGGCCGCCCGCGAGCCGATCGCTGCGCGTCGCGTCGACGCCGAGGCGGCCGGCCGTGCGCCCACCGATGCCGCGGACCTCGACGATCCTGGGCCGGACGTTCCGCCCCTGGCCGATCTGCTGGCGGCGCTCCTCGCCTGGGCGACCGCGTTCCGCACGCTCGCAGGGCTCACGGCGGCGATCTCGACCGCGCGGTCCCGGCTGGCCGCGCTCCGCGCTGTCGACCCGCTCCTTACGCTCGCCACCGCGCACGCCACGAAGGGGCTCGAGTTCGACCACGTCGCCGTGATCGGGATGTCGGAGGGACGCTTTCCGAGCCCCCGGGCGCTCTCCGACGCGCCGAATCCGGCGCGCGCCCTGGAGGAGGAGCGTCGCCTGGCCTACGTCGCGTGGACGCGCGCGCGCCGGACGCTCACGCTGATCTACGAGCCGGGCGCACCCTCGCGGTTCCTCGAGGAGGCGTTCGGGGCCGCCCTGGGAGAGGACGACGGGCGGAACCAGGTCCCCGGATGACGCGCGACGTCGGCGGACGATGCCACACGGACATGAACGGGCGGCGCCTCGCGGCGCCGCCCGTCCTGCTCCTCCCAGGGGAGATGATCGTGAATGCCCGCTCAGGGGGCGCGGGAGGGCACCTCCGGCTCGGACGCCGGCCGGGGACCACCGAGCCGCACCAGGAAGCGTCCGAAGAGGGCCGCCCCGGTGATGCCGAATAGTCCGAGCGTCAGCCACAGGATCGGCCGGGCCAGGCCAAGGTTCTCGCTGCTGATGAGCGAGCTCGGCAGGCTGCCCAGGTATGCCTGGTCGGCGGCTTCCATCCCGTAGACCTGCGGGACGATGTACAGGATCGACGCGACAACGAGGAGGACGCTCACAAGACGGAAGGCCGCCGGGTCGTCGTCCGTGTCACGCAGGAGCTTCAGGACCAGCGCCCAGAAGAGGACCAGCGTGGCGATCGGGGCCGTGATGGGCAGCCCGACCTTCAAGTACAGGTTGGGCATCAGGAAGATCATGCTCAGCCCGAGCGTGATCGCCATCAGCGCGTCCCGCATGAGCACGTAGCTCAGCCACCAGACATCCCCGCCGAAGCGGAGCGTCAGCCGCATCAGGAAGCGGATCACGTACGGCCGGGAGAAGTGCAGGACCAGTGTGAAGGCCCACAGGATCGGCAGGACCGCGGCCACGGAGAGGACCATCCACCCGGAGCCGCCCTGCGTCAGCGCGGTGGCGAGATCGTCAGCATTCATCGGGTCGGCTCCTGGGTGGCCTTCGGGCGGCGCACGGACGTCTGCTGCAGGTTGTAGATGACGGCGACGATGCCGAGGATCCCGATCAGCGCCGCGGAGATGTAGCAGAGCGGCAGGGCCAGGTCGGGGTTCTTCGAGGTCACCAGGAGCGGCATGAACTGGTCGGTCAGCTTCCCGGTGAGCAGGGTCATCTGGGTCCCGAGGAAGTACGGACCGACGTACAGAACCGCGCCGATCCCGATCAGGAGCGTCTGGAGACGCATCCCGCGCAGGTCGCCATCACCCTTCGTCATGAGCTTGATCAGGAGCGCCGCGAAGGCGCACACGGCCGCCAGGCCGCCCGTGATCGGCAGATCCTTGCCCGAGACGACATCCGGGTAGAGGAAGATGAAGCTGCCTAGGAAGACCTGGACGAGGAAGATGTCGCGCAGCGCGACGTAGATGATCCACCAGAGGTCCGCGCCGAGGCGCAGCGTGAACTTGCCCGTCGTCCGCGCC
>Ga0302323_100004888_pt1 | contig 10935 bp, 9 predicted proteins | sample Fen_T0_3_FD_201950 | JGI IMG/M metagenome (GOLD analysis project Ga0302323, IMG submission 201950) | Peat permafrost microbial communities from Stordalen Mire near Abisko, Sweden - Fen_T0_3 | ecosystem: Environmental > Terrestrial > Soil > Wetlands > Permafrost | place: Sweden: Abisko... | reverse complement strand
TGATGTCTCGATTGTCGGCGACGACCCCACCGACGTCGCATCCCAAGTCTTCACGATGACGCCAAAGGACCCCCTGCAGACAGACACAACCTACCTTGTGATCATGGCCGCGGGCGGTCTGGACGCGTCTGGATCGGCTCTTCAAACTGTCGCGCCTCTGCAAGTGCGCACCCTGGCTACACCCGCCGTCCAGACGTTCAAACCTGCGACAGGCACGAAGACGTACGACACCAACCAACCGATTTCGCTCCGGTTCACGATCGCCATGGACGAGAAGTCGTCCGAGTCGGCGCTGACGGTTCTCGCCAACGGTCGAGCGGTTGCCGGCAGCACCAGCTGGTCTGAAGAGGACACCGTCCTGAACTTCACCCCCAGGCGCTCGTTCGCCATCGGAGCGTCGGTCACCGTGAAGCTGTCGACCGCGGCACGATCAACCGGCGGCCTTCATGTAACGGCCGCGAGCAGCACGTTCTTGGTGTCAACGCCACGATCGCGAGCAATCGCCGTCACCAGGTCGAAGATCCCGGTGACCGGGGGCCAGGGGACTTCGTCCGCTCCGTACAGAGATATGGAGAACTACTACCTCAGCTTGATGAACTGCACACGGACGGGCGGTTGGGTCACGTCCAGTGGCGACTGCAGTTCCCAGACCCGCCACACCCTTCCTGCTCAGGGCGCTCTTGGGCTCGACGCAGGCATCAGCAACAACGTGTCGCGCCCCTACGCGGCGGCGCTGGCCGATTCGGGGCTGCTGACCCACAACTTGAACGGGACGACCACCCACGGCAGGCTGTCGGCGGCAGGCTACGGCAGCGGCTCGTGGGGAGAGAACATCGCATCACCCGGGAATGCGGGACAGGGCGGCATGATCATGGTCGAAACCTTCTACCAGAACGAATCCGGCTGCCGCTGCGCCCACTACTACAACATCATGAACCGCTACTTCCACCGAGTCGGCATCGGGATCTGGGTCTCGCGTGGGGTCCGCATCGTGATCGACTTCTACGGTTGATCCGCCGGCCCAAAGGCACTACCGCGTCTAGAGACGCGCGGTCGGCTACGATCGGCCGATGAGAAGCACCGCTCACCGAGCCCTATGATCCCCATCGAGGCAGCGGCCATCCTGGGTGCGGGGCTGGCAGCCGGGACCATCAACACTATGGTTGGGTCCGGTTCGCTCATCACCTTTCCGACCCTGCTGGCTTTTGGATACGCGCCCCTCGACGCCAACGTGTCGAACACCGTCGGTCTGGTGCCGGGCTCATTGAGTGGGGCGGTCGGATATCGGCGCGAGCTGGCCGGGCAAGGGCAGAGGGCTCTCTGGCTTGGTCTCTCGTCCGGCGCCGGCGGGCTGACGGGGGCCCTGCTCCTGCTCGCTTTTCCGGGCGCATTCGCGGCCATCGTCCCCGTCCTCATCGGCGTTGCCCTGGTGCTTGTCGCCGCAGGGCCACGGCTGTCCAAGGCGCTGGCCGAACACCGGCACGCCGACTCGCATAGGTCGCTGCCCCTGGTGGTCACCTTTTATGCCACGTCGGTGTACGGCGGCTATTTCGGCGCCGGCATGGGGATCATCATGATCGCCCTGCTGACCATCTTCCTGGCGGATGACATCCAGCGACTCAACGGGCTCAAGAACGTGCTGGCGGCTATGGTCAACGGAGTCGCGGCGATCCTGTTCATAGCCGTGGCCCCAGTTCATTGGGACGTGGCTTTGCTGATCGCCGCCGGCTCGATAATCGGTGGCCAGGTCGGGGCACGGGTGGGTCGCCGACTGCCCGCACCGGCGCTTCGGACGGTGATCATCTGCGTCGGCCTCGTGGCAGAGGCGCGGCTCCTATTCGGCTAGAGCTCCGATGGGTCCGGTCTGGCCCATTCGCTCTCGGTCGCGACGTCGGCCGGCGAGAGATCGCCCGGAGACGGCTCTGCCACGGGCACGTTCGGCAGCCGCACCCAGAAGCTGGCGCCGCCTTCCGGCCGATTCGCGGCTCCTACAGAACCGCCGTGCTGGTCGACGATCCAGTTGGCAATTGATAGACCGAGACCGGTGCCGCCGGCCGGAGCGTCGTCGGCCCGCCAGAAGCGCTCAAAGATCCGAGGCAAGTCGGCTTCCTTGATGCCGGGGCCCTGGTCGTCAACCTCCAACAGGGCTCCACCCTGCGGGAGAAGCGGGCCTGCCGATTCCGGGCGCACGAGAACCGTGACCGTCGACCCGGTCGGGCTGTGCCGGATGGCGTTGTCGACGAGGATGGTGACGAGCTGGCGGAGCCGCATCGGATCGCCCGATACCGGCGACGGCAGTGGATCGAGGACGACCGCGACACCGCGTTCCTGCCCGACCGCCGACAGCATGCCGGCCGCTTCCGCAGCGACGTCGCCCATATCCAGCGGAACCCGTTCGATCTGGACAACTCCGGAGTCTGTCCTGGCGAGGAGAAGCATGTCTTCGACGAGGGCAGTCATGTGGCCGACCTCGGCCTCGATGTCGCCCAACGCCTCACCCACATCCTCGACTTTGCTGCGCCGGTTGCGCTTCAGGTCTTCGACGCTCGCCCCGATTACGGTGAGCGGCGTGCGCAACTCATGACTGGCGTTGGCGGCGAACTCGCGTTGCCGCTGGAGGGCTCCCTGGCGCCTTTCGATGGATTGGCGAATCGGTACGAGCGCCCTGCCGGCATACAGGTATCCGGCGAGCAGAGAGGCCAGGAGTGCGAGCAACCCTCCCCCGAGCAGGACGGTTCCCATTGTGTTCAGCAGATTCACTTCGCCGGTGCGGTTCTGCGCCCACTGGACTTTGTAGTTTGCGTAGCGAGGGGAGCCGCTGAAGAAGCTGATGACGCGGTAGGGCGTCCCATCGGGGAGAATGACCTCCCGCATGTCGATGTCATCCGGCATGGTCACGGCCGCCAGTCCGGCCGCGTTTGGGAGACCCGGCGGAATCCGAGACAGACCCGGCGAAACGCCCACGTTGCCCTGGGGATCGACAAGAACGGGAATGAGACCGGCTCGTGGGCCCTCGACGGTGAACCCATATGGATCGTCGGTGCCTGATTCGCGGATGCCGGCCGCGCTCTTGAGTTGAGCCTGCGCCCCGCCCTGGATTGCCGCGGAGACGACCCCGTAAATCGAGGCTCCGAGGATCACCAGGATGAACAGCATCACGATGCCGCTTACGCCCATCAGACGGAGACGGGTTCGGCGGAGAAGACGAAGGTCTTCGTCGGCAGCCTTTCGAGTCGGCGAGGGCAGGGCGTCCTCGTCTGCACCCGAACGGCGCGGCCGCCATCGCCACGGCCTGGGCAAACTGGGTCGCGGGATCCTCACCGATCAGCCCTCGCGTAGGCGATAGCCCACGCCGCGGACTGTTTCCACGTGAGCAGCTGCCTCCACACCCAGCTTCTCGCGGAGCAGGTGGATGTAGGCCTCGACGGTATTCGGCGTGAGGGCCACGCCATACGGCCAGGCATAGTCGAGCAACTGGTCGCGCGACAGGACTTGACCGGGCCGGCGCAACAGGCACTCGAGGATAGAAAACTCGCGCTGGCTCAGGTCTACTGATTTGCCCGAGACGGTGACCCGGCGTGTGGTCTCGTCCAACTCTATCGGGCCGGTCTTGAGGGCCGCCGACTTCCGCGACGGCGGGCGTCTTCCGAGCGCCCGCAGTCGAGCCAGCAGCTCTTCGTAGGCAAAGGGCTTGACGAGGTAGTCGTCCGCGCCGGCGTCAAGGCCTTCGACCCGATCTCCGACGGAATCGCGAGCCGTGAGCATGAGGATCGGCACCTGCGAACCGCCCTTGCGGAGCGCCCGTGCCACCTCGAAGCCCGACTTGTCCGGCAGGCCCACGTCGAGGATCACCGCGTCCAGCTCCAGGCCGGACGTTGCGATCTCGAGGCCCTCTTCGGCCGTCAGGGCCGTTTCGACGACATGCCGATCCTGACCAAGCAACCGCTTGAGGAGCCGACTGAGGCGGGCGTCGTCTTCGACGACGAGCAGGTGCACGAGATGCTCCTATGGCTGAGTGATCAGGATGTCCTTGGCGGTCAGGATACGACCACCCAGGGCGCCGGATGCACTCGGGTTCGGTGTCTCGCTGGCCAGCGCCGCCGTGTCGATCTGAACGGTAACGCTCGTACCTATCTTGACGTCCGTGGAACTGGCCGCGGCCGCGCTGTGGTAGGTGGTCGTGCCGGATAGATCTATGGTCTCACTGGTTCCGTTGGCGAGCTGGATAGTGATGCTCGTGCCGGAAACCGACTGCACAGTGCCGCTTACTCCGCCGGTCACCGCGCCGAGGCCACCGCGCCCGCCGAGGCCGCCGTTTCCGCCGCCGAACTGTGAGGTGTCGAAGGTTTGGCCCGGGGCCAGCGACGGCAACGCACGTCCGCCGCCGAAGCCGACGCGCCCACCACTCGGAACCGCCGCTGCCGTGGCTCCGGGCGCGGTCAAGTGTCCGAGGGCAAACCCGATTCCACCGACGGCCACGAAGGCCGCGATGAAGAGCAGGGCGATGGTCGTGCGGTCCTGCTTCTTGGGCTTGATTGGAGTTTTCGCCGGCGCGGGAGTGGGATTGGTCTCATCGCCGATCTGGTATTCCATCGTTCGTTGTCCCCTTTCATTCATGGGTGTGTTCATTCGTACCGGAGAGCTACGACGGGATCGAGTCGGGCGGCCTGGCTTGCGGGCCAGACTCCGAAGACAACCCCGACCATCAGACTGAAGACGACCGAGATGACCACGGTCAGCGGGTTGAAGAGGAAGCCCCAACCGGCGTAGGTGCCTATCGCGAACGAGGCGACGACGCCGGCGCCGATGCCGATGACGCCGCCGGCCAGCGAGAGTACGAGGGCCTCGACGAGGAATTGGGCCATGATGTCGCGCCCTCGGGCACCGATGGCCTTGCGGATGCCGATCTCACGAGTCCTTTCGCGAACCGACACGAGCATGATGTTCATGATCCCGATTCCACCGACGAACAGCGAGATCGAGGCGATGCCGGCCAGGAGCAGCGTCAGCACGTCACTGACCGAGCTGACGGTGCCCAGGAGCTGAGCCTGGGTCGTAATGGTGAAATCGGCCGTCCCGGTGCTGCTGATGCCGTGGCGCTGGTCGAGGGTGGCCGTGATCTCGGACGAGACGGCGTCGATTGCGTCCTGACTCGTGGCCGACAGACCGATCGACGAGACGCTGTTGCTGCCGACAAAGAGCTCGTGCGTCGTCGATAGCGGGATCATCACCTGGTCGTCGGCGTTGCCCGTCCCTCCCTTGGGCTGCGTGATCCCTATGAGCTCGAACGGAAGCCCGCCGATGTAGATGGTCGAGCCGACTGCCGTCTCGGTCAGTCCGAGGTTGTCGGCGGTGGTGGATCCGATGACTGCGACTCTCAGGTTGTGGTCGACCGACGCCTGGTTGAGAAAGTTGCCGGACCACATCTGGTAGGCGAAGACCTCGAGGTAGCCGGGCGTGGTGCCGATGATCCGGGCCGTCTCGTTCTGGGTTCCGGCGATCACGAGTTTGTTGGTCGTTAGTTGCGGAGCGATCGCCGCGACCCCGTCCAGAGTCGCCAGAGCGTTGGCGTCGTCGAGGGTCAGGGTCGTCGCAGAACCGATGGCTCCGCGCGTGGCCCCGGTTCGGGAGAAGCCCGGACTCACCGACACGAGGTTCGTGCCGAGGGACTGCAGACGATCGCTGATGCCCTTGGTGGCGCCCTGGGCGACACTCACCAGGGCCACGACCGAGGCGACGCCGATGATGATGCCGAGCATCGTCAGGGCCGTCCGCATCTTGCCCGTGCCGAGGCGGGAAAGGGCAAGGCCGAAGAGATCGGTGGGCTTCATGCGAACATCGCTTCCTGAAGCTGCCCGTCTCGCAGGTGGACGGCCCGGTCCGCCGCAGCCGCGACATCGGTGTCGTGGGTGATCAGAACGATCGTGCGACCGATGGCATGGAGGTCTCGGAACAGTTCGAGTACTTCGGCCCCGGAGTGGCTATCCAGGTTGCCCGTGGGTTCGTCGGCCAGGATCAGGGCCGGTTCCGTCACCAGAGCGCGGGCTATGCCCACCCGCTGCTGCTGGCCCCCGGACAGCTCGGACGGTTCGTGGCCCATTCGATCGCCGAGACCGAGCCGCTCCAGCGCTACCGCTGCTCGGGCCAGTCGCTCCTTCTTGCCCACGCCCTGGTACATGAGTGGTGTGGCCACGTTCTCGAGCGCGGTGGTGCGAGGCAGGAGGTTGTAGCTCTGGAAGACGAAGCCGATCGAGCGGCTGCGGATGAGCGCCAGGCCGTCGTCGTCGAGCTCCTCGACCGGCTGTCCGTCCAGGACATAACGCCCTGTGGTCGGCCGGTCCAGACAGCCCAGGATGTTCATCATCGTCGACTTGCCCGATCCGGACGGTCCCACGATCGCGAGGAACTCGCCTTTCGTGACCTGGAGATTGACCTGCTGGAGGGCCGGGACCTGGACCCTGCCCAGGTCGTAGACGCGGCTGACGTCGTCAAGTTCGATGATCGGCTCAACGAAGGCTGTGCTCATCGCCCGAACCCGCCGCCGGGCACTGCGCCACCGCCCGTCAGGCTATTGAGGTTTACGCCGCCACCGGTGGTCGTGGAACCGGTGCGTGCGGCTGTGGTGCCGGTCACGACCGTGTCGCCGCTCTTGAGGCCGCCGGTGATCTGGGCCAACGATGTGGTGACGAGACCAACCTGGACGTCAACGGTGGTGGGGTTGCCACCGCCGTTCAACACTTGGACGGTGTACCCGGCTGTCGAGGAACCCTGGAGTGCCGTCGCCGGAACCCGGAGGGCGTTGTCGACCGAGGCCGTGGTCACGGTCACGGTCGAACTCATGCCCGACAGCACCGTCAGAGGCGGGCTGGTCAGCGTGACGGTCACAGCGTAAGTTGCGACGCTGCTGGAGCCGCTGGATGTGGATGCCACGGGAACGATCTGCGTCAGCGTGCCGGGCACGGAGACCTTGGCGCCCGTGACGGAGACCGTGGCCGTCTGCCCGATCTTGAGGTTGGAGATGTCCGACTCGGCGAAGCTGGCCGTCGCGACCATCGGCCCAACGGAAATCTCGACGGCGTAGGCGGTCGGGGCATTCACACCGGGCAGAACGTTGACGGCAATGATCAAACCATCGGCGGGGGCAACGAGCGTGGCCGCCGTCACTGCCGACTGATAGCTGTTGACCGACGTCTGGGCCGAGGCGACTACGGCCTGGTCGGCCAGGATCGTGGCGTTTGCCGCGGGCGCGACTTTCGCCTGGTACTGAAGCTGTGCCGCCTGGTAGCTGAGGGAGGCGCTCGTGACCTGCTGGGCGGCCTGCTGGTTCGACTGGTCGACCTTGAGTTGGGTCGAAGCCAGGCTCTGTTGGGCCTGGGCAATCGCGGCGTTGTCCTTGTCGATCTGGGCCTGGAGCGCGCCGGCGGTCTGATCCGCGGCCAGTTGACTCTGCGCAGCCGTCACGGCGGCCTGGGCCTGGCTCAATGTCAGGGCGTTCTGCTGGTTTGTGTTGTCGCGATTGGCCTTGGCCTGGCTGTAGCTGTTGGAAGACTGGCTGAGCGAATTCTTGGCTTGGGCCAGGGTGACGGAGTCAGGACCGCCCTGGTCTGTGGTCAGTTTGGCCTGGGCCGAAGCGAGAGTCGCCTGGGCAGAAGCGAGCTGGAGTTGCGCGGCAGTGGCATCGGCCGTGGCCAGGGTCGTGCCCTTGGTCACCCGCTGTCCGACCGTCACTGCAACGGTCTGAACCGGCCAGGTCAGGGCGGTGCTCGACGAAGAGCTGCTCGAGTTGCTGCTGGTCGTGCCGCCGCTACCGGAAGTCGTGCTGGCGGAACTGACGATATCGGGCATTGACCCGAACTTGAGGCCGTAGACCGTGCTCGCGGCAATGGTGCCGTTGGCCACGGATTGGGCGCTGACCGTGCCTGTAGTCACCGTGGAGGTGATGTACTTCGAGCCGGACGATCCGCCAAACGTCGGCTGAACCACGGCCAGGGCGACGGCTCCCACCCCAACGAGGATCAGCCCGATTGCCATCAACCTGAGCTTCATTCAGCAGTGCCTCTCATTCGTCGCCGGATCACTTACACCAACGTCGTGCCATCACATGGGACGCTCAGCGGATGTATGGGCCCAGGGTCTGAACCTTTCCTGAATGAATTGAGCCGGGGTGTGGGTCGGGAATCGGGCTCCGGGGCGGGGCCCCGCTCGGGGTTGGACGTCCAGAGCGCAGCGCGATCAGGAGAGGTCGCCGGGGACCTACTTCGCAGCCGTCGAGATCAGCAAGATGGCCTGCTTGATCGGCACGGCAAAGCCCATACCCTGAGCGCCGCCAACGCTGGCCGTGATGACGCCGACAACCGATCCGTTGGCATCGAGCAATGGCCCGCCGCTGTTGCCTGGGTTGACTGCTGCGTCCGTCTGGATCAGACCCGAGAGGTTCTTCTCCGTCTTGGCCGCGCGGTCGCCGACGGTGATCGTCCGATCCATCCCGGACACGATTCCCTGAGTCACCGAGTCCGTGAGGGTCCCGAGCGGGCTCCCGATGGCGATCGCGAGCTGTCCGACGCGGACGGTGTCCGAGTCGCCGATGGTTACGGGCACCAGCCCGGCGACGCTCACCTTGATCACCGCCAGATCGTGCGGGGCATCGGTGACGACCACCGACGCCGCGACCTGGCGAGTGTCGTCGAGCGTGACGGTCAGTGACGACGCGCCCGCGACGACGTGGTAATTGGTGAGGATCAGGCCGTTCGCGGCGACGACGAAGCCGGAGCCGGCGCCGGTTGCCGGGACGGAGAATGGGTTGACGCCTGTGACGCCCGCAGCCGTGATCGTGACCACGGATGGCCTGACGGCCGCCGCCACACGCACGATTGCGTCCGATTGGGTCAGGCTGATCAGCTGGCCATCGGCCGGGAGACCGCTGGCCGCCGGCACGGTCGTGGGTCTGGTCAGGAAGACCGCCACGGACATGCCGGCACCCGACATGGCGGCGGACAGCGCCGCGGTCGCCAAGACCAGGCCGGCAATTCCGACGCGGCCGCGGCGACGTTTCGACCACCCTGGAACCTTGCCCAAGGCACCTTTGGATGGGTCGAACCGGCGGGCCTGAGCGGCGGGAGCGAACGAACCGGACGAGCCAGAGGCTTGGGCGTCCCCCGGCGCGGCAGGACCCTCCCCCGCGTCATTCGGTTCGAGTGGACTCATGACTGCGCTCCGTCTGGATGGCCCTGCCCTCGGATCGAGGCGAGAGCGCCGACCCAAGTGGATCTGAATGTACCGCGCCATCGCGATCCGCCTCGCAACAGCGACCCGCAACTAAACGTTTAGGCCGATCCACCTGGAACGGCCGGCTGCGCGGCCGGGATGCCCTGCTAGCATCGCCGGACATCCGCCCACCGTAGCCAGGAGTCCTGCCGAATGGCAACAGTCACGTTTGAGAACGTTAGCAAGCGTTATGGCGACGTTGTCGCGGTCGATGACCTGAACCTGGACATCCGTGATGCCGAATTCATGGTCCTCGTCGGCCCCTCGGGCTGCGGCAAGACCACCAGCCTGCGAATGATCGCCGGTCTCGAGGAAATTACGGACGGCACCCTCCGCATCGGCGAGAGGATCATCAACGACATTCCGCCGAAGGATCGCGACATCGCGATGGTGTTCCAGAGCTACGCGCTCTATCCGCACATGACCATCCGCGACAACCTCGCCTTCGGCCTGAAGCTGCGCCACGTCCCCAAGGTCCAGGTCGATGCCCGCGTCAAGGAAGCGGCCGCGATCCTCGACCTCACGAGATACCTCGACCGGAAGCCGCGTGAACTCTCCGGCGGCCAGCGCCAGCGCGTCGCCCTCGGACGAGCCATCGTGCGCGAGCCTGCGGTCTTCCTCATGGACGAGCCCCTCTCGAACCTTGACGCCAAGCTTCGAGTTGAGACCCGGGCCAACATCCTCCGGCTGCATCAGCGCCTCAACACCACGTTTGTATACGTGACCCACGACCAGATCGAGGCCATGACGATGGGCACTCGCATCGCGGTCATGAATGAGGGTCGCCTGCAGCAGGTCGGTACCCCCCAGGAACTCTACGATCGGCCGATCAACCGCTTCGTGGCCGGCTTCATCGGCAGCCCGGCAATGAACTTCGCCACTGTCGAGGTCACCGGGACCGGCGACAAGATGGAGATCGTCGGCCCGAGCATCACCCTCCCGATGCCACCGCAATTCCGCGAGTCGATCGGCTCAGTCGGCCGCCAGCTCATCGTGGGCTTCCGCCCCGAGCACCTCATCCTCGGCCCGGTCACCGGCGGCTCGGCCACGGTGAATGCCAAGGCCGAAGTCGTCGAGTACCTCGGCAACGAAGAGCTGATCCACGCCTCCGGCTCCGGCCGCGACATCGTGGCCGTCGTCGACTCCTCGTACCGAGTCCGCCCCGGCGACATGCTGGAGTTGCGGGTCCCGCTCGATCGGATCCAGCTCTTCGACCCAGACACGAACTTCTCTCTCCCGTTCGGATCCGTTTCCGCGTAGTTCCCAAGCTTGCCAAGAAGCGCCCCGGCCTCCGCCGGGGCGCGTTTCTATGGCCGCCGCGCCGCCGGTCGACCGGACAGGTTGCAGCTGGGCGCACCCGGACGCCGGGTCGGCAGAGCCGGTCCGCCACCCTCCCGTATAGTTCGACGATGCCCGACTCCCCCGCTCGCCGCCGGCCGAACCGCACCCCAACCGGCAACCCCCGTCTCGACTCGATCGTGGACGGACTGCGCGAGGCCGATGCGGCGCTGGAGGAGAGAGTCATAGAGCGCGCTCCGATCCACACCGGCCGGTATGTTGTCTTTGAGACGGACCGTATTCAACTCGCGGATGGATCGGAGTCCACACGCGACATCGTCGTCCACCCCGGAGCGGTGGTCGTGGTTCCGCTGGAGGCCGACGGCCGGCTCC
>Ga0302323_100004886_pt1 | contig 10938 bp, 12 predicted proteins | sample Fen_T0_3_FD_201950 | JGI IMG/M metagenome (GOLD analysis project Ga0302323, IMG submission 201950) | Peat permafrost microbial communities from Stordalen Mire near Abisko, Sweden - Fen_T0_3 | ecosystem: Environmental > Terrestrial > Soil > Wetlands > Permafrost | place: Sweden: Abisko... | reverse complement strand
TTGGAGGGCTGGCGGGTAACCTTTCGCTCGGCTTCTTACTCGGGGCAGTCCCTGCCGCGTTCGCGATCTTGCGCCTCCCGATCGACATTCGTCACGTGACGGTGAGCGCCGCCTCGTTCGCGCTGGGAGTCGCCGGCCATGGCGGTGCTGCGAGCACGGTTTGGCTGGCTGCCGCTGGCATCGGCGTGATCGGCGCGGTCAACATCTCGGTGTCTTTTGCGCTCGCCCTCTGGCTGGCGGTGCGCTTTGCGGTCGGACGCCACGGGTCTCGCACGGCTTATCCGCTGATGCGTGTGGCTCTCGGTCGTTGGCTGCGAAGGCGCCCAAATCCGCCGAAGCCGTTGGCAACGGCCGCCGCCAAATCGCCCGCGTGAGCGCGCATCGGTGCGAGCAGCAGCGCCAGTAGAAGGACCCTGAGGACGCGGGATTCAACCCGCGCCGCCCTCGCGTCAGGCCGCTCTGAGAGCTCACGCAGTAGCTGGAGCAGTGGCGTAACCCCGCTTAACCTTGGCGATCCAAGCCCCGCTGGGTGCTTACCACCTCCGGCAATCGGGCGAGCACCGAGTAAAGGTTTGACGCGTAGAAAGAGGGGCGATACTTTTGAATTTCAGGTTGGGAGAGAGGTAATTCGAGTGAAGGGTTTCTGGGCTCATCAGCGTGTCGTGCTCGTCCTTGCGTGGTTATGGAGCTGCGGGAACAATCAGGGGAACAGCCCCAATCTGACCCCGCCCGTGGGTTCGGAGCGGGCTCCTTGCTACGGCAACGGGACTTGCGACGCAGGGCTCGCCTGTCTGTCATCGATCTGCGTGCTGGACACGAAGCTTGACGCGGGTGCCCCCGGCTCTGCCGGCGGGACGAACGCGGATGCCGGCATGAGCGGAGTCGAAGAGGCGGGAGCAGACAGCGGCGCGATCGGCGGCAGTGGCGCGATCGGCGGCAGTGGCGCGATCGGCGGCAGTGGCGCGATCGGCGGCAGCGGCACGATTGGTGGCAGCGGCGCCCTCGGAGCCGGCGGGAACGGGGGGACCGGCGGCGGGAGTGCCTCGAGTGGGGCGGCGGGTGTCGGCAACGTCGGTGGTTCGCCTGGCTCAGGCGGGGGCGGCAATGCTGGAGCAGGCGCGCGTCCTGCGAGCTGCATTGGTCTCGCGCCGAACTGTGGCCCGGCCCAGAACGAGGACTGCTGCGCTAGCCCGCTGGTGAGCGGGGGCGCGTACTTTCGGAGTTACGACGGGGTCAACTACACGGATAAGTCGCATCCAGCGACCGTGAGCAATTTCCGTTTGGATCGCTTCGAGGTCACCGTCGGCCGATTCCGAAAGTTCACTGCGGCGTGGGACAGCGGCTTTCGCCCGTCCGTGGGCGCCGGCAAGCACAGCCATTTGAACGGCGGTCAGGGCCTTGCGGCAAGCGCGGGCGGCTACGAATCCGGTTGGAATGCGAGCTGGGCCGCGAGTCTCCCCGTGACCGCGAGCAACTGGGACGCAAAGCTTTGGACCGACCACCAGCTGAACGATTTGGTCAGCACCTGGACCAGCGCGCCCGGCGCGAACGAAAATCTGCCGTTATCTTGGACCGCTTGGACGGCGGCCATGGCTTTCTGCATCTGGGACGGCGGCTTCCTGCCTAGCGAAAGCGAGTGGAACTACGCCGCGACTGGCGGCGCCGAGCAACGCGTTTACCCCTGGTCAAATCCGCCCAGCTCCACAACCCTGGATTGCCTGCATGTGAATTCTCTAGCGGGCATCCCGTGCGTCGGTAAACCCAACATCGTAGGCAGCGAGTCGCCGCTGGGCGACGGTAAGTACGGCCAGGCGGATCTCGCTGGCAATCTCAGCGAGTGGGCGCTCGACTACTCCGGCGGCATCTATCCCTCGAACTGTGATGACTGCTTCGCATCCACGCTCCCTGGCGGGCGCCGAACTCGCGGGGGTAGCTACACCGATCCGAATGGTCTCCCAGCGTCGTCTCAAAGTTCAGGCCCTGAAGCGGATTACACCCCGCTGATTGGGATTCGATGCGCCAGAAGTCCCTAACTTGGTGAAGTTGCCGCCTCCGTCGCCCCGTGGGCAATCGCGCGATCGATTTGACCCAGTTGGGCCGCACGGCAGAGGCGGCCGCGGTGCTTCAGCCATTTGCACGAGGCGATTACGGCACCACGTACCGATAGGCCGAGGCGCAACACCTGCTCGAGGCGTTGGCTCGGTGATGGCGCCCGCGTCGAATGTGGAGGTACAACGGCCGGATGGCGAACGAACCCCTAGCAGCTCGTAACCGCTTTTCTCTCGTCGGAAAAATCGCTTTGGTGACGGGCGCTGCCCGCGGACTCGGTCGCGACATCGCGCTTTCGCTCGCGGACGCCGGCGCGGACGTTGCCTTGGGATTGCGCAAGGTCGACGAAGACGGTGGGCTTGGCGCCGCCATTGTCGCCAAGGGTCGGCGTGCGCTGCCGTTGCAAATGGACGTCACGCTCAAGCCCGAAATCGAAAGCGCGGTTCACGCCGTGGAGCAGGCTTTCGGTCGCATCGATATCCTGGTCAACAACGCCGGCATTGGACCCGCAAACGCCGCCGTAGACGTGACCGAGGAAGACTTCGATGCCACGTTGGCGGTCAATCTGAAGGGAACGTTCTTCGTGAGTCAGGCCGTCGGACGGTCGATGATCAAGAGCGGCGGCGGACGGATCATCAACCTGAGCTCTCAGGCGGGCTTCGTGGGACTGCCGACCGAATCGGTGTATTGCATGACGAAAGCCGCGATCGCACACTTGACCAAGTGCCTGGCCGTCGAATGGGGCAAACACGGCATCAACGTCAACGCGGTAGCGCCCACCTTCATTCGCACGCCCGGCACGGAGAAGTGGCTCCAAGACGAGGACTTTCGAAACGACCTGCTCGGAAAGCTGCCCCTGGGACGGGTGGGCGAGCCCGCGGACGTTTCGGGTGCCGTGGTGTTTCTCGCATCGCCTGCCGCCGCGTTGATCACCGGCGCGACTCTGCTCATCGACGGCGGATTCACGGCTCGCTGAGTACTTCGTTGCACCTATGCGCGCGGCGACGACGCTAGCCGGCATGACGACGCCTCGTCGCACAGGGGGGATGCACGGCACTCCCTGCTCCGCCACTCCGCGCCCCCGATCAAAACGTTTTCGGCACGGGCATATTGGAGAGATTGAGGGACTGCAAATTCGTGAGCGCCGCGAACGCGCCGAGTGGTGTCGTGATGCGGTTGACACCGAGACTCAGGCTCGTCAGCTGCGTGAGCCCGGCGAGTGGCCAGACGATTGCCTGGGTCACGCGCCCGCCCCAGCCTGGCTCTGGGAGAAATCCACGCTACGCGGGACAGGGCGCCAAGGGGCTAAGGACGAGCAAAGCGGCGTCGCCCCGTGCGGCCGGGTGGTTCGGCCAAAGAACTAAACGCCCTTTGCAACGACAATGCCAGGGACCGACCGATGATCGTGTGTGACGACTGCGTCATTGGACGGTGTTCGAGCGCGCCGCCTTTGATTGGAAATTGCGTTTCTCGAATCGTTGGCGTCGCAACGCTCTTTGCCGTCCAGGCGCGTGACGATTGAACTGGCGAATCTCGCTAGCGGTACTCGCGCGGGCTGCCGTATTCCGCCGCAAGACGCGCTCGCTAGAGCAAATTGCCAATTGCTGAAGGCGGTTTTAACTTCGCGAATCAAAGCCCACACCATGAAGTGAGTAGCGCTGCCAGATCGTGCTCTCGAGCGAGTTCGCCCGAAACGGCGCGAACTCGCCTTACGCCAGATTGACTAGGTGGGCGACGCGGTTCGCTCTAGGATATGACTCTTGCAAGGGGTTGACAGGTTCTGCTTCGGCATGGCATTTTTTCGTGCACGAGGGAGTGTGCCTGCGCGACGAGGGTGTTGCGCGGCTGAACGTCGGAGTATTCGCAAGAGCTCCGGAATTAGGGCAAATTCGGTCGACCCAAATATCCCCAGTGTGATTCGCCCTTTCAGCTGCGCACTAGACTGCTGTTTAGACATCGATTCTTCACTCGCATGTCAAATGCGGGACCGGGTTTCGACTGGTATGGGGGCTCGCGCGGTGCGCTGACGGAATCACCAATCCAAGCAGCCGCCCAAACCGCCGCGGCTCGCTCACTTCATCAAGAAGGGGAATTCGCGATGCGTACGTCGGAAAAAACTCATGTGAAGGGTCTCAAGGGTGCGGGGAATACCACACTGACGGAGGCGGAAATCGACATCCTACAACGAGTGCTGGCTGGCCGTTCGAATCGGGAAATTGCATCGGAGCGTGCCAGCTCCAGGCGCACAGTCGCCAACCAGATCGCGACGATGTTCAAGAAGCTGGGCGTGCGATCAAGGCGAGAGCTGGCCGCAAGAGCACGCGCCGAAGCAGGCGACGGTCAACGCGGAGGTGCGCTGACGTCGCGGGAGAGAAAGGTTTTGCTGCTTGTTTCCGAGGGCTGTGCGGACAAAGCAATTGCATCGGATCTTGGCTGCAGCACGAGCGCGGTCGGCGCTTTGCTCACCCGCGCGCGCAGAAAGCTGGACTCGCTCAAGCAGAAAGCTGCCCCCGATCAGAGCGCGTAGTGCGCTACGAGCGGCTACTAATACTGTGCGTTCTCTCCGAGGAAAATAACCATGGTGACGAGTATCCCTTTTCGATAGTTATGCTCGCGCGGTCGGCAGGGGCGTCGTCATTCGGCTTGCCTGGAGCGCTGCTGTCGATCGATTGCGCGTGTTCAATTCACAGGAGAGAACAATGAAGACCAATTTGCGCGTTGTCATGGTTTTGGCTGCAACTTCCCTCGTCCTTTCGGTGGCTGGTGCAGCTGGCGCTGCGCCCGATGCTGCCAAGTCGGACCCGGCCAGCGGGCGCCGAGTGCCCGGCCTGGAGGCAACCTCGGACGCCCCGGCGCTCTGCAACATCATGTATTGGGACGCCAACTACGGAGGGTCTCAGTTTACGACTCAGTCCAACTACGAGTGGTGGAATTTGGGCTGGTTCAACGACAAGATGTCTTCGATGGTCACCTACAGCGGCTGCAACTGCACCGTCTACTGGGACGCCAATTTCTTGGGCAGCTTTCTGAACTACAATCAAAGCGCGAGCGGCGACAGTAACATTCCCTGGATCGGGTCGCAGTGGAACGATAAGGTTTCTTCGATCATCTGTTACGGTCCCTGATCGTCGCTCGTGAGTTGAGGCGAGCTTCGACACCTGACCGCCGAGGCCGCAGGATCGCGATTGGCACGCGGGGCTGCAACGCAAATCGTCTGCAGAAAAAGCCCGGGCGCAGAAGGCGGAACGAAATGCGTTGCGGCTCCGTTAGGTGCGATTGAATACTTTATTGACCTGCGCTTTCGATAGCGAGAGTGCACGTGGCTCGTGTCGCTGGCACTGAGTCTTTGTATCCCATATCTGTCAGTGGCGGCAGCGCCGGCCAGGCGCCAGGGCATTATATTGTGCGGTCGAAAGGACATATCACATGATCTGTGGTGAGCGATTGGGCCTAAGGCCAACCGGTTTCATGGCGTGCGTAGTGGCCGTTTCCTGGTTGGGGTGTTCTGCGCCGATTGAAAGCTTGAATGGCTCCAGTGATGGCAACCGCGATTCGGCGGAACAGGTTTCATCACTCGCCTCCAGGCTGGTCGACACGGATCATCCAGCCGCTCCGCTCGACACCGACGATTCCGAACCACCACCCGATCCCAGCGGTCCCCACCCGATCTATTACGGAGGCCCGGTCGTCTCGCGAGCAGAAATAGTAGCAGTCAGTTGGACGAAAGAGGTTACCTCGCGCGCGCTCTTGCCTAGATTCTATTCTACGTTGACCCATAGTGGGTACTTTCGTTGGTTGCGGGAGTACTCCACGGACACGCAGCGCATTCACCCCGCTGAGTTCGTCGGTCACTTCGTCGATGAGGACGCCCCGACCGGGGACACGATCAGCGATGAAGACATCCGAGCGGAGCTATTGCATTTCTTGCGCAGTCGTCGGTGTGGGCAAACCAACGTCAACAGCGTCTTTGCCATTCACTTTCCACCAGGCGTAACCGTTACTCGAGGCACGCGCCGCTCGTGCTTCAATTTCTGCGGCTATCACAGCTCTTTTCTCGTCGAGGGCTCTCCGGTGCGCTACACGGTCGTTCCGGATCTGACGACTTGTGCGGGGCGTTGCGGTGGTCTCTCGGCACGCGACGACGCATTCTCCGTAGCGTCGCACGAGGTGATCGAGACGATCACCGATCCTGACGTCGCTTTGGCCGACGGTCTGCAGCCGCCCGTGGCTTGGTATGATCCGAACTATGGAGAAGTAGCCGACATCTGCAGCTTCCAGACCGACACCATCGGCGGGTTTGTCGTGCAGGAGGCTTGGTCGAATCGCGCGAACGCCTGTGTTTCGGGCGTCGAACAACCGAACCACAACGATGCATCCGATGATGCCTCCACTTCGCAGGGCTCGTGAGCACCGAAGCGAGCTGGGGGCCGGGGCCGAGACCATGAGCATCAAAGTCGCTCATCTGTTGCTGATTGCGGGCGTGGCGACCGTCGGGGTCAGCGGTTGTCAGCGCAGTGGCACTCGGGCGGCCCGCACCCAGCGCACCACCTCAGCGGCTGAGTCGCACGCGCACGCCCCTCTGACGGTGGCGTCCGCTACGTCTGCGGTCGCCTCGGGAGCTCGTCGGGCGCATGCCCCTCTGGGCCTGGCAGGTCTCTTCTTTCGCGCGGCGCGCGCGACCGGTCTCAACGGTTCGGCAGAAGCGACCATCGTCAGCTTGGAGGGACAACTCGAGAAAGCGTACGAGCTCCCGAATACGGCCGCTCGCGCTTTCCAGTCGGACCTCGCGTTTTCAATTCGAGGCCGCTCGATGAACACCGCCAAACTGGTTGCAGACGAAGACCGCTTCGCCCGATCGCTAACCGCGCTGACGGAGACTCAGGGCGATGTCTTCCGTGTGCTCCATGACGTCTTATCCGATGAGCAACGCGGGAGCGTGGCAAGCAGCATTCGAGCTTCCATGAATCGATCCGAACAGGCCACCGGCCAGTTTCGTCAACAACGCAGCGGCGAGCAGAAGCCCGACACGGCCGCCAAGCTCGCCCGGCGGCTCCAACAAATGAAGGCGCAGCTCACGTTAGATGCTGAGCAGGAGAAGCAAGTTGCGCTGCTCCTGGCGGGCATGAAGCTCCTCAATCCGCCCAGCCAGGCCGCCTTGCGAGACGAAGCTGCAAAAGCACAAATGCACGACCTCCTAGCAGCCTTCGAAAGTCCGGTGTTCGACTCGACGAAGGTCAATCTCGCGCCGATCGCCGACGATCCGGTGGGCGGACTCGAGCAACAGGTCCGCTTGATTGCTGGCATCGTCCCGCTCCTGAAGCAAGACCAAGTTCGCCTGCTTGCCGATGCGGTCGCACCGCCGCAGTCCGGTGCGCCGACCTTGTGACTTCAACCGGCCCCGGCGCGGGCGGGCGCAGCGCGAGTGGGCCCACACTGAGGCACCACACGTGCGACGGCGCGCCTGCTCGCGAATTGTCGCGCCTCAGTTGTCTATTGCACCCGCCGCAACCCACGTTTTGATGATTGCAGGATCGGCTGCTGGCAGATTCATCTTGCCTTGCGGCATCGAATCGCTCGACAAGACCGAGACGAACTGCGACGTATTCGAGCTTGTGTAGCCTTTCGCTTGCGTCGAGCAGTCATTGCCCTTTTGCTTGCCGGGATTGTGGCAAGCAGAGCCGTTGCAGTTCAAGGCGTAATTGCGCGTTGCTGATGTACTTGGTGTAAATCTCAGTCCGGCTGTACTCTCCGGGCCGTATTTTATCTGACCCTGCGGAAGGACACTCTTGTGATTGCTACGAAACGTACGATTCTCGGCCTTTGGGCAGCGATCTTGCTGATCGGCTGCGGAGGGAACCTCGACCAGCCTGGTGACATCGGTGTCGAGCAACGAAGCTCGGCCTTGACGACGATCGCCACGAAGTCTCTTCTCATCACGTCCCCTACCATCACCCAGGATCCCTCCCGAACGAAGGACCCCTGCGGCGCGGTTCCTGGCGACGAAAACCGCGTGTGGAGCTTCGGCCACATGATCAAGCGAGAGGCCGAGAAGAACGGGATCGCGCCGTCGACCTATACCAGCGCACTGATGAATGCCTGGCGCGGCACGGCCACAATCAATGGCCAGTCCGTTCCGCCCCTCTTGGGACCGGTCGTCGCGGGATGGTGGACGATGTTCGCCGGAGGCAACACCACCTTCCCGCTCCACAAGGCTCCGTTTTTTCTCATCGCCATGACCAGCCGCTTCGATCTTCGAGCGCACCGCGCCGGGGGAGAGCCCCTCGGAGGCGAGGTCCATTTCGTGTTCGCGACGCTAGGCGCTGCGCAAAATAACCCAGCCTGCCCGACCGTGATGTACTCGCCCGTCACGACGGTCATCTTCGAGTACTCCCCCGCGAAGGCCGATGAGAACCAGGTGCGCGACTACGCACGCCGCTGGCTCGACCTCTCGAACCTCAGCGGCTCCGCCTACCTGACGGCGCTCCAGAACCTGACCGAGGAAGTGATCAACAGCGGAAAGCTCCTCCGCATCCGAACGAACGAAGGCCCGGAGACGGGCAAGCAAGGCCCGCCCGCCACCGGCTCGACGGGCTGGGATCTGGCTGAGTTCGAGCCCAATCCATCGACGAAGCTGCTCCAGCGGACAACCATCAAGCAAACTCCGACCATGGATCTCGCCGGCAACAACTCTCAGCAGCTGTCGGACTGGATCTGGGGCCAGCGCGACGCTCTTTACGCCAACGCTTTCGACTACGAAATAGGCCGGATTGGCGTTCGCAGCGTGACCATGCTGCCGATTGCCAACTACAGCGTGCCAGACAAATTTCCTGGGACGCAGACCTGGTTTCGAGGGAGCATCAACCACGTCGCCAGCTCGGGCACTGAGTACTGGAGCGGACCTCAGCCCACAGGGTTGCCCGCCGGTTCGGAAGGCGACTGGTCTGACGCGAGGTTTCGCTTTTCCGTCGGGACCTGTCGAGGATGCCATGGCTCTGACACGGGAACTGCCTTCAACCACATTCGCGCCAACGAGCCGGGGGCGGAGCCGCACCTGTCGGACTTCCTCTTGGGCTCGGTCGATGTGCCGGACCCCATTACGGGTTCCAGTCGATCCTTCAATGAGATGTTTCGGCGTGAAAACGATCTCGTGGCTCTCGTGAACGGCTCGCCGGTCATGTTGCCGGTGTTCGCCAACAACTACGTGGTGCGGTTCAGAAATGCGAACAAGTGCATGGACTCCTTCGGCAACACCACGAACGACAATGCCGCCGCGGTGATTTACGGCTGCAGTGGCAACGCCAATCAACGCCTCTCGCTGGTCTCAGCCGGCGGCGGCTACTACAACCTGAAGTTCAAGCATAGCGGGAAGTGCCTGGACATTCAGAACGGCTCAACCCAAAGCGGCGCCGCCGCCGTGCAGCTGACCTGCAACAGCGGGAGCAACAGCCAGAAGCTCACTCTCGACACGCTCTGGAGCGGCTTGGGCCCTATTCCGCGCATCATCCGCTTCAAGCACAGCAACCTCTGCTTGCTGGTTAAGAACCAGGCCACCGCAGACTCCACGCCCCTCGTGCAGGGCACGTGCCCGGCTGTGTCCGACTTCGCAAAGGGTTTCGACCTCGTGGAGTGAGTGACGGACGTCGTCTTACGATGGCCGGCGCCTCCTCGCTCCGCTGGGTCACCCTGCACCAGCGGAGTAAGGCGCCGGTCTCACCTTCAAGGGGCACGACCCGTGCCCCTCTGCCTCCGGATGACCGTGGCCTGGACAACGCCCTCACCGCGCGGAGCTATTCGTCGAACTACGTCGCCGACGAACGCTTCGTGTACCGTGTGCCGGTCAATCTCGATGCACGTGCCGCAGCTATGTAACGATCGATCAAGTGGGTCTCGCGCGCAACGGCGCCGCACGGCTTGCCCGTCAGCGGCGAAGCGCTTATCGATTCTCGATCATTGATTGACTCGAAAGCTCATGGCTCCCTCCCGCCCCCCCGCGCCGTCGGCGAAAGTAACCGTGATCCTGCTTTCGACCGTCTCTCCCCGAGACAGAGTTGGGCACGACCCTGGCAATTTGCCGGCCCCATGACTCTGGCGGAGGTCTAGTTGCCGCCTTGCGGCATGGCCCCATGACCCGGGCGATTCGGCGGTCCCATCACGCGGACAATTCGTCAGCTGCGGGCTTCATTAGGCTGCGCACTGACAATTTTTTTTTTGGTGAAGGTTTCGCCTCGGCAAGGCTCTACGCGGCAAGCTCTAATCGAGTGGGCTCGAACTCCTGCTTCTGGGGGCTCGGGCCTGCTTGCGTCGGGTTGACTCAGCGCAATTCCGCGGCTAAATACGCGATCCGTGGCGAAACGACGGCACTCGGTCCGGTCGAGGCTACGGGGCTGAAATGGGGTCTGTCACTCCTCCTCCTCCCGCTTTTCGCTCGTCGACGCCTGTCGTGCGCCTCATTGGGCGTTACTTATTGTGCGACGTGATCGCGTCTGGGGGGATGGCCACGGTTCACCTTGGCCGGCTCGTGGGGTCCGAAGGATTTTCCAGAACCGTCGCGATCAAGCAACTCCACCAGCACTTTGCTCGGTCTCAAGAATTCGTGACGATGTTCCTGGACGAGGCGCGCATCTTGTCGCGCATCCGACATCCACACGTCGTAGCGCCCCTCGATGTAATCGTGCTCGAGGGGGAGCTGTTCATCGTGATGGAGTACGTGCACGGTGCGTCCCTGGCTGAGCTACTCGACGCCTGCTGTGGACCGATTCCGCCGCGGATCGCCAGCGCCATCGTAGGTCAGACGTTGCTTGGGCTGCACGCCGCGCACGAGGCAACATCGGAGGGCGGCGAGCCGCTTTCGATCGTGCACCGGGACATTTCCCCGCACAACATTCTGGT
>Ga0302323_100004885_pt1 | contig 10939 bp, 7 predicted proteins | sample Fen_T0_3_FD_201950 | JGI IMG/M metagenome (GOLD analysis project Ga0302323, IMG submission 201950) | Peat permafrost microbial communities from Stordalen Mire near Abisko, Sweden - Fen_T0_3 | ecosystem: Environmental > Terrestrial > Soil > Wetlands > Permafrost | place: Sweden: Abisko... | reverse complement strand
TCATTGGGTGGAGGTCTCCAACGAGTCCACCCGCGCGTCCGCCAGCGTATTGATGTAGCCCGCGCCGCTCTGCTTCAAGCCCGGCACGTGCTTGAGAAAAATCTGATCGAAGGAGGGGCCGCCCGCGACGCCGTCGTCGCCTTCCCCACCATTGGCGCGGGTACCGGGCGAGCTCGCGCCCGTGGTCGTGAACGGCGTGCCGGCTTCGTGCCCGCCGCCGCCCGGGCAATTGAGCCGATCGGCAAGGCCATAGAGCACGATCATGTCGCTCTTGAGGCTCTCGAACGGCAGCAGGATCGGAGAGAGCTTGAAATCAGTCTGGCTGCCCGTCGGCAAATAGCTCTGCTTATAGGTCCCGATGGGGAAATGAGTGAGCAGCATCCGCGCGGGGGATGTCCCTCCGGCAGCGGCGGACTCCATGCTGCGCAGCAGGACTTCGAGCGCGAACGCCCCGCCAATCCCGGCGATGAAGGAGCGACGCGCAAATCGATACGAACTCATGGGTTGGCTCCAGCGTTGCGATAGGTGAAGGCCTTCGAAAGGGCGACTTCACGAAGCAATGAGCTCAGGCTCTTGTCGCTCCGGTTGAAGGCCGTAACGATGGCCTGGGTCGCGCAGCTCGTTGGCGTGAGTTGCGACCCCTCTGCCAGCGACCAGTTCAGCATATTCTTGCTGAAACAAGCAGCAAAACCGGGGCTTTCGGCGATCCGTTGCTGCATGTCGACCGTATCCTTTGCGACCTGATTGTCGAACAGCGCAGGCAGGGTAACTGTTGGATCGATGGGGCGTCCTTCCGGATCCACGGTGCGGTAGCGACCAATACTGTCGTAGCTGTCGAGTGCGAGCCCGTATGCGTCGAAGTTACGGTGGCAACCCGAGCAAGGAGACGTCATCGCGCGGTAGTCCGCCCGAGCGCGCTCGGAGGCAGACGCGAGCGCGGTGCCTGCAGCCGCGATCGAGGCGAGCGTCGCGGCATCCGTCGGGAACGGTGGGTTCGATTGGCACAACATCGACTTGTTGATGACGAGCCCGCGAGCCACGACCGACGGTACGTCGGGACGCGAATTGGACGCCAAGAAGCCGACCTGAGTCAGCAGGCCGCCGCGATTGGCCGGCAAGGCCACCGCCACGAATTGACTGGGATCGGACTGTGCCGGAATACTCACGCCGTACAGAGCGGCCAGCGTACTGTTGAGATAGGACTTCTTCGCAGTAAGTAGCCCAGTCAACGGACCGCTCCACAAAGTGTTTGCGAAGAACAGCTCGAGCTCGTGGTAAGCGGACTCGCGTACTCCCGCGTACGGCGAGGCCGCGGTCCCAGAGGTAAACGCTGGGTCGTCGATCTTCACCGCTGCCAGGTTGTCGAGCTGAAAGTAGGAGAACAGCGCGCCCTCGAGGTTCTTCCTGGCCGCGTCGGTCAGCAAAATTCGATCGACTTGGCTCGCAATCTCAGCGGCCGTGCCAAGCTGGTTTTGCGCGGCGGCGCCGAGCAGCTTGCCGTCGGGCGGACCATCGGACAGAAAGTACGAAAGCGCGCTCGCGAGCTCGTACGGGCTGAGCGGGCCGGTCTGTTCCTTCGCAGCTCCGACCTCCGTGCGATACAGGAACTGCGGTGATTGGGTGATGGCGTAGACGCTGTTTTGTACCGCCTCGGGAACCGTGCCGTAGATGGCCTTGACCTCGTCGTAGACTTGCGTGAGCGACGACGATTCCGCCGCTGACAGCGGGTGGCGGTACGCCTTTTCAGCGAACGACAGAACGAAGGCTTTCGCGCAGGCATCGCTCGGGCTCGCGCCACAACCGGTCACTTGGGCCAGGTTGGCGAGCGTGTAAGAGCCCGCAGAGCTGGCGATCAAGTCCACCTTCTGCCACAGACCGGTGGTAATTGAGCTCCCTTCTTGCGCGCTCGCCAGGGGCGGAAACGTACGAGCAGTGGAAGACTGCGAGCCAATCTCGTAATCCGCGTCGACTTTGGCCCCGAACGAGTCACCCAGAAGGGTGTGCAGCGTGCGCGAAATCTGATTGAAAGTGAGGCGCACGACCCGCTTGTCGTCAGCGATATCGGACCCCTGACAGGACGTGCCGCCCACTCCGGCCCCGGCGCCGCCGGTTGACGCACCAGCCGAACCGACCGAACCGACCGAACCGACTGATCCGACCGAGCCGGGGCCGTTGCCGCCGCCGCTGGCCTGCCCGTGGCTCTCGACAATGCCCGTGCAACCAAACGCCAGCACGGCGCCGCACACGATCAGGGCGGGACTTCTGATGGCCTTCGCGAACGGCGTCATTGACCGACCTCGTACTGGGGACGCTGAGAGATGAGGAACGCTCTTTCCGATGGCCTGTCGCACGCCGATACGTACGTAGGGAGGCAACGAAGCAAAAGTCGCTCAGGAAAACTTTCGATTCGACGCATCCGCGACGCGCCGTGCCGAGACTTGCCGCCCCCTCGGCAAATTGCGCCCACCTGGAAGTTCTCGAGCGTCCGGGGCAAACCCACCGTCAAGAAACGTCGGCGTAGGCGGGGGCAACGCGAGGCCGGGTGCGCCACCACGGCGACGTTTGAGCTGCCTCGGCGTCGGCCAGCCTTCACCGTATTCATGGGCGCCACCCTTAGTCACTGCGAGGTGCCGCCAATGTTGTTAAGAAAATACACGGAAGCCGCTTAAAATCGCAAAAGGCAGCGGCCGGTCGCCGAAGCACGAGTCGTCCGGGAGCGGCGCGTTGTGGCTCGCTCGGCTCCACGCAAGGACCGATCATTTGTCGACGGATCGGCGTCGCTCGGCACACAGTACGATCACGCTTCGCGGGTGCTCGGTCGGCCGCGCCCCGAGGTCGCGTGGAAATCAAGAGAGACCCGATGCGGTATCGCGCGAGACCAGCACTTCCGTTGCACAACCCGCGCTTCGAGCGCGCCTTCTCGGCAGCATTGCCGTGGGTCCTAGCTCTGGCCGGGGCCGCGTCGGCGTGCGGCACCGACAGCGCGCCCGCTGGCGTGCTCGGGGGCGACGCCGGGGCGCGAGCACCGCTTGGCTCCGGCGGAGCCACGACGGCGGCAGCCGGCATTGGAGGCGTCAGCGCGGGCGGCTCCAGCGTCAACCTGAGCGGCTCGGGCTCCACCGCGGGCGGGCAGAGCCAAGGGGGAGCATCGGGTTCGACCGTAAGCGGCGCAGGCGGCGCAAGTGCCCTCGGCGGCGCAAGTGCCCTCGGCGGCGCAAGTGCCCTCGGCGGCGCGTCTAGCGCTGGAACCTCGGGTGGCGCAGGCAAAAGTGGCGGCGGCTCGAGTGCTGGGGCGGGCACTGACAACGACCTTGCGGCAGCAGCAGTGCTCTCCCACTACCAGCTCCACGATCCCTGTCAGTCGAGCTACAAGGCAGTTGCCACACCCGGCGATGTCTGCCCACAGGACACCCAAGTCAAGAACCAGGCGATCCCCCTCCAATTCGGAGGCGACGCGGCGGTCTCCTACAATGTCACACTGCGTGTGCGCGGCATCATGGAGGGCTATTGGTACTCGGGCGGGAACCTCGACCCTACGAGCAAAACCTTCTACACCGGCGGGGTTCCGACGGTGGGCGGCTTTAGCTCTGCCTGCAAGAACAAGACGAGCGAGCTACCCTTCACGCTACCGAGCGACGTGACGCCGACGGACAACTGCTGGAACGGCTTCAATATGTTCGCGCTCACGGTGTCAGCGCCCAAGCAGCACTTCTACCTCAACTACACGGCCAACAAGGACGGCGACCGACCACCGCACGCGGTATACGAAAGTGACTACACGGTCACGATCCCCATCCAAGGCCAAGCCAAGCTCGAGTTTTACATCGTCGGCTCGGACGAGCACCAGTGTTACAATTTCAGCAAGACGCTGACTGGCGTCAGCACGATGCCCAGCCCGTACATCGGGCAGTTCGTGCAATTCGACGTGCTCAACGTCACACGGGCGCCGTGACCTCGCGCCCGCTCTGCCTTCGAACAACACTCACGGTCGAGCCAGCGGAGCCGGCGTCCTTCGCGCGCGGCTCCGCTCTAAGATAGGCAATTGCTCTCTTTCGCGGAAGCCGCTCAGGGTCCGCTCGAAAGGCTGGCCTCGGACCTCAGTCGGCGTTGGCCGTAACCACGCGCGCCTCGAACGTGAACACGTTGGGGTTGTGCGCGTCGATGGTGGCAGCCACCCAGTGCGTGTTGCGGGCGCCGAACGTCTCGACGCGTGTGAAGTTCGCGATGACCCCACCTTTCGGCGTGGTCAGCGGCTTGTCGACCTTGAAGTAGTGCGAGTCGCCGTGCACCAGCGCCACCTGCCCAGGAAATGCGAGCGATGCACTGGCCAGCGCCGCCGCGTACGCCGGCAGCGCGTCGTAGGAACGCGTGTCCGCCAGGTGCTGCTCGTTGTTGAAGTTGAGATCGGCCTGAAACACGACCATCACGCCAGCGGCGTGAACCTTCTTGGCGTAGGCAAAGCCCTCGTTCAAAAAGAAGATGTCGGCTTCCTTGCGTGCCACTTCTTCGGCCCGCTGCACGTCGATCTGCGCTTGCGTGCGCGACTCGCCATCGACGCCGGCATACGGGTAGTTGTCGTTCGAACCCTGCACGTTCAAGCCGATGTAAACGACCGGGCCGTATTGCCAACGGACATTCTCTGAGTATTTGGCGTATTTCCCGCCTTCGTACGACTGGCGCCAGAGTCGCAGCTTTTGCTGACCCAAGCTGTACGGTGTCGAAGCGAACAGATCGCGCTCATGCTGCAGGCGCTCTTCCGGATCGGCGGTCTCGGGGGTGAAGGTGCCGGCGCCGTAGCGACCCCAACAATCGGTCCAATCGTTGTCGCCCGGGACCCAAACCAGCGGGCGCTTGAGCATGCTGAAATCGTTCAGGGCCGGCGTGTACAAGTTCTGATCCGTGCACGGCCCATCGCCGCCCGACTTGAGATCGCCGTCGAAGATGGAGAACGCCACGTCGGCGTCGTTCACGTCCAGCAGCAGATTCGGATACTGCTGCTTACCGAGCGCGTTGTACGGCATGTCACCCCACAGCGCGATCGTGTACTTCGAGGGCCCGTGCTCGTGCTCCTGCCCGTGTTCGTCGCGGTGCTCTTCGGCCTGCGCCGTGCCTGCGCCGCTCACTCCGACCAAAGCTGCAATCCCTGCTGCGAGCAATGCGCTCCAACCACGAAAACTGCGCGAAACGTTAAACGTCATGGCACTTCTCCCTTTGCGCGGCGGTCCTGGTTTGCGCGCCGCGAGCATGACACTCCCACACTCGCTCGGACTCCGCGGTCACGCTTGTGGCACAATGTCGTGAACCAGCGATGGCGTCCTGACGCTGCGACACGATAACGCCCGCAGGCCGCCAGCCACGGACCCACTCGGTTCGTCGGACCACCGTTTCCGCGTACGCCCACCCTGCAGCAATCACGCCGCGAGCATGACGCAGCGGAACCCTGTTGGAATCGGCGACCCACACGCCGTAGGCTCCCCCTCCCCGATGACCGACATGCCGGCTCCCACAGACAGCGCGCGCGATCGATTGAACTTGGTCGTCGAAAGCTACCATCGTCTCACGGGGCGACCTTTGCTCGACTCAAGCCACAGCGATCTTTGGCAAGCGTGTTGGACGCTCCCGCGCGTGATCGTCGCGCATGGCACAGAAGCAGATCCAATCTTCTTTTACGGCAATCAGCTGGCGCTCCGCTGCTTCGAGCTGAGCTTCGCGGCCTTCACGCGCCTGCCGTCCCGTTACTCCGCCGAACCCTTACTCCGCGCGGAGCGAGAAGCGCTGCTCCTGCGAGTGCACGAGCGCGGGTTCATCGACGACTATGCGGGCGTCCGTATTTCCGCTTCCGGACGCCGTTTCCGCATCGAGCAAGCCGTGGTCTGGAACCTGCTCGATGACGCTGGCGAGCGGCACGGACAAGCGGCCACGTTCGAGCACTGGCTGCCGTTGCCCGATCGCTGAAAGGCGGGCTGTCGCCCGCGCCAAGCCGCAGCTCACTCGGCCGGAGCAAGGCTCCTGCTCTGCCCGGTCACAAGCCACTCCAAGCCGTGCTTCCGCCTTCTTTCTTTGATGGTCACGAAGCACCACTCGGATCGGCCCAGCCTTCGGCGTCATTCAGCGGACGGCTCGCGCTCTCGGTTTACCGAGCGTGCAGCTCATGGTTGGCAAGAATGGTTCGCTCGCGCCCGCGCGTTGACCGAACGACGCTCTGCGCCCGCGCTGAAGGCCGGCTACTTCGCAAATTGCAGCCAGCGCAGCATCCGACAGTTCTAGCGGAGCGGTCACCCCCTGCCGATTGTTGTGATCGAGGGGATGCCTTCGTCGCATTACGCGCAGACCGCAAGCAAGGCGGTATTTCCGAGAGCCCCCAGGAGCGCAATGTTTGCCACCCGTACCGCACGTGAATCTCTGTTTCGAACGCGCCCAGCGCTCGCCGTCACCTTCGTCAGCAGTCTCGCTTTCGCAATCGGCTGCAGCAGCAATGGGGGTGTTGACCTCGGTACAGGGGGTGGGTTCGATAGCCCCGGTGGCAACACCGCGAGCGGTGGGCGTCCGACGGCAAACGGCGGAGCGGCTACGTCCGGAGCGAGCGGCGAGCAAAGCCAGGTTGCAGGCAGCTCAGGGGCCGGGACGGGCGCAGGTGGAGCCACCGCCATGGGCGGAGCCACCGCCATGGGCGGAGCCACCGCGGCGGGTGGAAAGAGCGCCATGGGCGGCGGAACCACCGCCAACGGCGGGACTACCGCGACGGGCGGAACCACCGCCACGGGCGGAACTACCGCCGCGGGCGGGACCACCGCGGCAGGTGGAAAGAGTGCCGTGGGCGGAGCGACCGCCACGGGCGGAGCAACCTCGACCGGGGGTGGCACGGCGTGCGGCGCGGGCCTCACGCCCACGGTCACGGTCACGACGGCCGCGCAGCTCGACGCCGCGTTCAGCAACGCGAAGTCTGGCGACGTGATCTCGGTCGCAGCCGGGACCTACTCACTTTCGGGTAAGGCCTTCAAGTTGGCGGTGGACAACGTGAAGATCTTCGGGCCCGCGGGGAAGACGATTCTCGACTACGAAGCCACCGTCTCGAATGACAGCGGCTACGGCCTCAACATTACGGGCAACTCGAACAGCATCTGTGGGTTGACCTTCGCGCATGCGGCGGACAACGGCATCCACATTACCGGTGATAGCAATACGATCGAGCGCTGTGAATTCTATGGCTGCTTCGACAGCGGCTTGCAGATCTCGGGGCCCGAGGCCGAAACGCCCCCCCACCCTGCCAAAAATCTCATCCTCAACTGCGATTCACACGATAACTACGACACCAAAGCCAGTGGCGGAAATGCCGATGGTTTCGCGTCCAAGATCAACATCGGCCCCGGAAACAAGTTCTTTGGCTGCGTGGCCCACGACAACTCGGACGACGGCTGGGATACGTTCCCCAAGACCGTGAGCGGGACGAACGCCGTGACCGTCGAGAACTGCGTCGCCTACCACAACGGGTACCATAACGGCGTTTTGGCTGGGAACGGCAACGGCTTCAAGGTCGGGAGTGACCAGACAGGCGGCGCCGCGCACGTGCTCAAGAACTGCGTCGCCTTCAACAACCCGGCCAAGGGGCTCGACCAGAACCATAACCAAGGCATCGCTACGATTCAGAACTGCACGGCGGTAAACAATGACCGCAATGTGGGCTTCAAGGAATACAGCGGAGCCAACATTACGAACACCGTCGCCACCGGTGGCTGGGAGCAGGCCGGCGGCACGGACTCGGGCAACGTGAAGAGCGCCGCAACCTCCGCATTCACCAACCTGACCCCTAGCTCGATCAGTCGCGCGGCCGACGGAACTCTGCACTTGAACGGTTTCTGCGTTTACACGCCATCGACCGCGGGCGCGCACTTTTAAAGCGCGCCTACCTGGCTTGCTCGCAGAAAATGTGAGACCCAGCGAGGCCGCAAGCCCCGTGTGACGGTCTTGCGAACGACATTCGCGCGCTCGGCCCTCGGGACAATGCCGCTCGGATAAGACTGAGAACAAGAAGCCGCCAAGGCGCCAAGAGCGCCAGCTCATGAAAATTCCCATAAAATTCAGATGGCGAACTTGGCTGCTTGGCGGTTCGCTCCGCTATCCGAACGGCATTGGCCTTAGGGATGCTGTATGCCCCGAACCGTCGAGCGAAACTGGTCGCCGCTGGTAGCGACGTTTGCCTTCAATTTAGCGGGAATCGCCTTATTCTTCTGGCTTGCGGCGCGCGGCTGGCCGGGCGCGCCGAGCCAGTGCTTGAAGGGCTTCATCTGTTATTGCGAGCAAACACAGCCCGGCCTTGCTCGGCAGCCGTTCAACACGTGGTCGAACCTCGCCGCGCTACCAGTGGCGCTGCTGATTGCTCACGATGCGGCCCGGCGCGACGGGCGCGCACTCCGCCGGCTTGGCTTCCTGTTCGGGGTTGCCGCGAGTTGTCAGGGACTCGCCTCGATGTTCTTTCACGGCTCGCTCACGACCTGGGGCGCAGTGCTCGACGCCGTGTGTATCTTCTTCGTCGTGGGGCTGGTGTTGGGAGTCAATCTGGTCCGGCTGCAAACCCTCGCGCTCCGGCAGATCCCGGCGTGGCTCGCGCTGTGCGTCGCCGGCGCGCTCGCCTATCGCCTGCTGCTCGCCCCGGTGATGGCGCCGCTGTTCTTGCTCGGCGGAATCGCGATCGTTTGGACCGAGCGTCGGGCTCGCCAGCGCGAAGCGGTTCCCCTCGCCCATGCCTGGTTCGCACGCGCCATGCTACTGCTCGGGGCAGCGGTGGTCGCGTGGGGCCTCTCACTCGCCCCGGGCCTGCCGCTCTGTTCGCGCGTCTTTCCCTGGGGCCACGCGCTCTGGCACGTGCTCGCGGCGCTGCTCACCGGCGCTCTTTGGCTGCACGCTCGCGAGGCACTGAGTCGTGCCCCGGCCAAAAGCCCGCCGGTTGTCACTCGGCTCTCTCGTCACCCGCAAGAGTAAATCGCGTCACTCGGCGCAACTTGCTCGAGTCGTCTTGCTCGTTGCCGCTCGGCCATGTTCCCGATCGCGCTCGCTAGGTGAGCGGCGTGAACGGCGCAGCTGAGAGCCGCTCCCGCTGCGTCACGCGCGCACGCGTCCGCGAGCCACGGTCGCCCTACACGCGGACACCATCGCACTCGGCCGTACCGCGGCCGTACCGCGCCCACAAATCGTTGCCCAGCGCGCCTTTCCAAGTTGAGGTTCGAGCCGATCTGACGATTACTGAGGGATCACCTCATGCCCATTTTTTGTCTTCGTTTGCTGCGCGGCACCCGGTGGCGCCCAGTGTGCTCGCTGCTCGGCAGCGTGGCGCTCGCGCTCGCTTGCTCCTCGGTCCCCCAGGTCACCTCGAGCGGTGACCCCATCGAGGGCGCGGGCGGCCGAGACACCGGCGACGGAGGCAAGCCGTCCGGCGCGGGTGGACCCGAGCTCGGCGTGGTGGCTGATGCCGGCGCGCGCAACGTCGAAGGGGGAGCCGGTGGCGAGGCCCCCGTTGGCGGGGACGTCTGCGGCAACGCGGTGGTCGAGCCTTCCGAGGGCTGTGACGACGGCAATGCCACCAGCAATGACGGTTGTGACAGCCAATGCAAGGTCGAGAGCGGCTATGTGTGCGAGAAGGCGGGCGAGCCCTGCACGAGCACGCTGGTGTGTGGCGACGGCCTGCCCGGCCCCGACGAGGCCTGCGATGACGGAAACAGCAAGGCTGGCGACGGCTGCTCGGCAACCTGCCAAGTCGAGAGCGGCTACTCGTGTCCGACGGAGGGCAAGGCCTGCACCAAAACGACCGCTGTCGCAGTTTGTGGCAATGGCACGACTGAATTTGGCGAAACGTGCGACGACGGCAACACTCAAGCAGGCGACGGCTGCTCCAAGCTGTGCCGCACCGAGCCTGGCTTTACTTGCAGCGGCGCGACCTGCACGCTGAACCAAGCCTGTGGGGATGGCACGCTGAACAGCGGCGAGCAATGCGACGATGGCAACCAAGTGCCGAGCGATTGCTGCAGCGCCAGCTGCCACCTCGAGTCGAACTGTAAGTGCAGCACCCCGGTCTCGGGCAAAGGTCCCCAAGTTTGCGTGTCGACGATCGTATGCGGTGACGGCGCGGTGACCGGTGACGAGTCGTGCGACGACGGCAACACGGTTTCGAATGACGGCTGCAGCGCCGACTGCACGACCATCGAAAGCGGCTACAATTGCCCCGCCGACGGTGGAAGTTGCAGTCTTTCGGTCGCGCCGTGTCCGAATGCCAAGATCGATGCAGGCGAGGAATGCGACGACGGCAACGCCACGAGTAGCGACGGCTGCTCGGCCAACTGCAAGGTCGAAGCTGGCTACGTCTGCCCAAGCGTCGGGCAGCCCTGCAAGTTGAAGGAGTACTGCGGAAACGGCGCGGTCAGCTACACCACGGGCGAGACTTGCGACGATGGCAACGTCGTCCCAGGCGACGGCTGCTCGGCGACGTGCACGATTGAGCCCGGGTCCACCTGTGACAGCTCGAGCTCGCCCTCGGTTTGCACCCAAGAGGTGTGCGGCAACAAGAAGATCGCAGCGGGAGAGACCTGCGACGACGGAAACCAAATCGACCTCGATGGCTGCAGCAGTAGCTGCAAGCTCGAGACGGGCTACACTTGCCCGGTGCTCGGTGCGGCCTGCCGCACGATCTGCGGGGACAAGCATACCCTCGGGACCGAGCAATGTGACGACGGCAACCTGCTCGACAACGATGGTTGCAGCGCTCGCTGCCAACTAGAACCCGGGTATGTGTGCGACGGCACTGGCAGTTGTCGTAAGACGGTGTGTGGTGACCACGTGAAGGAGGGCACCGAGCAGTGTGACGATACGCTGTCTGGAGCCACCGATTTGCCCTTCGACGGTTGCTTCCATTGCCTCCTCGAGCCCGATTGCTCGAGCGGCGCTTGCA
>Ga0302323_100004884_pt1 | contig 10940 bp, 7 predicted proteins | sample Fen_T0_3_FD_201950 | JGI IMG/M metagenome (GOLD analysis project Ga0302323, IMG submission 201950) | Peat permafrost microbial communities from Stordalen Mire near Abisko, Sweden - Fen_T0_3 | ecosystem: Environmental > Terrestrial > Soil > Wetlands > Permafrost | place: Sweden: Abisko... | reverse complement strand
GGCCGAGTTGTTGCCCGTGACCACGTTGGTCGACGAGCCGGAGCGACTGAAGGAGTTTCAGATCCTCGGGTTTCCTGGCGGGTTCAGCTTCGGCGACCATCTGGGTTCGGGCCGGGTGCTGGCCCAGCTGGTGAAACAGAGACTCAAGGACGATCTCACCGCGTTCACCGACAGGGGTGGCTTGGTCCTAGGGGTCTGCAACGGTTTCCAGACCCTGGTGAAGATGGGCATCCTGCCCAACCTCGCTGGCGACTGGACCCCCGAAACCTCGCTGATTGGCAACGATGTCGGGGTGTTCCAGGACCGTTGGGTGGGAGTCACCTACCATCCCCGGAACACCAGCCCCTGGGTGCGGGGATTGGGCGACAACGACTTGCCCATCCGACATGGAGAGGGGCGGTTCCAGGTTTCCGATCCGGGCATTCTGAAGGCTCTCCACGAGAAAAACCTTGTGGCCGTCACGTATCGGGGGCCCAACCCCAACGGCGCCGTCGACGCCATTGCGGGCATCACCGACCCTACGGGCAGAGTGTTCGGTCTGATGCCGCACCCCGAAGCCTTCGTCAACCGGTTCAACCATCCGCTTTGGAGGCGAAGGGCCGACGTGGGGCCCCTGGGTCTGGAAGTCTTTCTGAACGGAGTCAAGCACTTTCAATAGGAAGGGGAGGGGCGCCCATGGCCGAAAGGAAAAGGATCAGGGTTCTCAAGCGCGACCTCGAGAAGCAGATCTTCGACCTGAAGAACCTCCTCGAAATCAGCAAGAGCCTGAGCTCCACCCTTGACTACCACATTTTGAACGACTCCATCCTCTACACCTGCCTCGGGGCGCTGACGGTCATCAAGGCAGCGTTCTTCAGCAAGAAAAACATCGACGCCACCGATTTTACCCTCCATCGTTCGTTTTTGGGTTTCGATATCGACCACGACCGTTCCTACAGCATTGAGGAAGTCAGTCCCCTGGTGGAATACCTAAGCCGGCATCCCACCTGCCACGACCCCCAGTCTTTGTACCGCGTCGTTCCCTCGTCCCCCGAAATCGAGGTGCTCAAGAGCATCGAACCCCACATTCTGGTTCCCCTCCAGGCCAAGGGGACCATCAACGGCCTTTTGGTGCTGGGCGAAAAAATCGGTGGCGAACCCTTCGACGACAGGGACCGCGAGTACCTGATGAACATAGCGGGGTTGGCGGCCATCGCCATCCACAACGCCTACTTATTTGAACTGACGACCACCGACAGGATGACCAAGCTCAAACTGAAGCACGCCTTCCTCAACACCCTCCAGGAACGTCTCCGGCGGGGCAATCTTCCCGAGGAAACTGTGTCCTTGGTCATGCTCGACATAGACCATTTCAAGAGGGTGAACGACACCTTCGGCCATTTGGCCGGGGACGAGACCCTGAAGGGAGCCGCCGCCATTGTCCTCGAGGAAGTGCGGATGATCGACGTGGCCGCCCGGTACGGCGGGGAGGAATTCATCCTCCTGTTGCCCGGCACCGACAAGAAGGGTGCCTGGGAGGTGGCCGAGAGGATACGCCAGCGCATCGAGGAGGCAGGCTTCGTCTCGGGCCAACGATTGGTCAGGGTGACGGTGAGCCTCGGGGTGGCCGAATTTGACCCCTACTTGGACACTTCGCCCGCCGTCTTCATCGAAAGGGTGGATCGTGCCCTCTACGCATCCAAGCAGAACGGCCGAAACCGCTCCACCCTTGCCGACTAGGGGGATTTTCCCTATCCTGAGCCTATGGCTTCCCTTCTTCCGCCCACCGTTGCCGAACTTCGGCAACGCTCCCTCGACCTCCATCGCCGGCTGGCCGGCAAACTCACGGTGGTCTCCAAGGAACCAGTGGTCGGACCCGCCGATTTGGCCCTGCTCTACACCCCTGGGGTGGCCGAACCCTGCCTTGAAATCGCTGCCCGACCCGAAGCCGTGTACGAATACACAGGCAAGGGAAACACCGTCGCCGTGGTCAGCGACGGGTCGGCCGTCCTCGGACTGGGCGATATCGGAGCCGAAGCGGGCCTCCCCGTCATGGAGGGCAAGGCACTGCTGTTCAAGGAATTCGCGGGCATCGACGCCGTGCCTCTGGTGTTGGGAACCAAGGACACGGCGACCATCATCGCGACCATCCGGGCCGTCGCCCCTTCGTTCGGGGCCATCAACCTCGAAGACATTTCGGCTCCCCGGTGTTTCGAGATCGAAAAGGCCCTTCAAGAGAGCTTGAGCATCCCCGTCTTCCACGATGATCAGCACGGAACTGCCATTGTGGTTCTGGCGGCCCTCACGAACGCGGCCCGAAGGATCGACAAGCCGTTCCCCTCCCTGAGGGTGGTGGTCAACGGCGCCGGTGCCGCCGGAACGGCCATCAGCCGACTGCTCTTGGCCGCCGGGGTGACCGACCTCACCGTTTGCGACAGGTCCGGCGTCCTCCGGGCTGGCGACCCGGCTTTGAATGCGGCCATGGCCGACCTGGCCGCCGTCACCAATCCCCGGGGCCTCTCCGGCGACTTGTCCGTCGCGTTGGCCGGGGCCGACGTCTTTGTCGGCGTCAGCGGGCCCCGGGCGTTGACCACCGCCCACATCCAATCCATGGCGGCCCGGCCCGTGGTCTTCGCCATGGCCAATCCCGAACCCGAAATCTTGCCGGCCGAAGCCCTCGCGGCAGGGGCCTTCCTGGTGGCCACCGGGCGGTCCGACTACTCCAACCAGATCAACAACGTGCTGGCCTTTCCTGGCATCTTCCGGGGCGCGTTGACCGTCAGGGCTTGTCGGATCACCGAGGGAATGAAGCTCGCGGCGGCCCGGGCTATCGCCGGGTTGGCGGGGACGGGACCCGAGGGCCCCGACGCCGTCGTTCCGTCGGTGTTCCACAGGGAACTGACGTTTCAGGTGGCCTTGGCGGTGGCGTTGGCCGCCGTCGACGACGGTGTGGCCCGCCTTCCCCTGGACAGGTCGGCCATTGTCCAAGGCGTTCAGCAGGGTCTGATCGAGGCGGGGGCCCATAGGGTGCTTCGAACCCGGCATTTCACAGGTTCCTCGGCGTCGACCACCCGCCGGGTGCAGGAACGGATCGGAGAAAGCCTTCTCCGCCTTGGTGTGCTGACCCAGGACCAGTGCGACAGAATTCTGACCCTGCAGTCCGAGGGAGACCAACGGCTTTTCGGGGAGATTGGGCTTTCCTGCGGCTTCCTCGAATTTGACACCCTGATCGACTACTTACGGCGCCCCGGGGCCGCAGGGTGAGCAACCTCGTCGAGGCCGAGATCTGGACGGTGGCGAAGACAGACCAGGGGCACGCCGTGCTGGTCAAACCTGTGAACGGCGACAAGGCCGTACCCATCTTCATCGGCCCGCTGGAGGCCCAGAATATCTTGTTGGGTTTGGGTGAGGTGGAGATCCCCCGACCCCTGACTCACGATCTGCTGCTATCCATTCTGACCACCCTCGAGGTTCGCCTGGTTCGGGTCGACATCCACACCTTTAGCGAAAGCACCTACTATAGTAACCTCATTCTCGACCAAGGCGGCCGGCGTCTCGAAATCGACGCCCGACCTTCGGATTCCTTGGCCCTGGCCGTCAGGGCCGACTGCCCGATCTACATTGACCTCGACCTCGTGGATGAGAGTGGCGTCAGCCTGGAACAACTGCGCCAGGCCGCCGAAGTTGGCGAAGAGGGCGACGACGAACCCGAAGCCGAAAATGAATCCACCGCCAAAGACGCCGAACTCGTCGACCTCCGGCTCCGGCTCGACCAAGCCGTCACCCAGGAAAATTACGAGGAAGCCGCCCGGCTCCGCGACGTCATCCAGAAACTCGAAAACGCGTGAGCCTCCAGAGCTTACCCACCGCCCGTTCCAGCGAAGCGAAAGCCACCTTTCAGATAACGCCAAAAGCCCGATCCCCGAGCGAACCGTCAACCCCAAACGTTTTCCTTGACGGGTCTTGACCCCGGCTCTAGAGTGAGAGAACCCCCCATCCACGTCGACTCCCGGAGGTTCCTTCCCCATGGCTTTTCCTTCCTTGAAGACCCCGATCACCGGCACAGCGGTTCCTCTTTCCTCCCTTCGGAGCCGCTCGGGATCGGGCATCGGTGAATTTCCCGACCTGGTCGCCCTGGGCTCTTGGTGCCGGGACGCGGGGCTGTCCCTCATCCAGCTGCTTCCCATCAACGACACAGGCTATGAAAGCTCGCCTTACAGCGCTCTCAGTGCCTTCGCCCTCCATCCAGTGTACCTGAGGTTGTCGGACCTTCCGGGGTTCGCGTTCATCGAGGACAAGGCCCGGGCCCTGTCCGACCTCAACGGCCGGGTTCAGGTGAACCACGCCCAGGTCTGGGGCGTCAAGCAGGGGCTGTTGCGCCAGCTTTTCGCGAAACTGCCCTTCGGCGCCGCCGAAGCCGAGGCCTGGCTGGCCACCAATTCCTGGGGTCGGGCCTACGCCGTTTTTTCGGCGTTGCGGGAGAGGTACTCCCGATCGGGTTGGCAGGACTGGCCCGATTACCGCCAAGTCACTGCGGCCCAGATCCTCGCTTTGTGGAACGAGCTGGGCGCCGAGGCCCGGTTCCCTGTGTGGTTGCAGATCCAGGCCGAGGCCCAGCTTTCCACCGCCGTGAAGGCCCTCGAGGGCCTGGGCGTCGCTCTCAAGGGCGACATCCCCATCCTTTTGGGCGAAGACAGTGCTGACGTCTGGGCCCACCCCGAATACTTTGATCTTTCTTTGAGGGCGGGCGCCCCGCCGGACGGCCTGAATCCTGAGGGTCAAAACTGGGGGTTCCCCGTCTATCGCTGGGACGCCTTGGCCCGGGACGACTACGGATGGTGGAAAGACCGTCTGAAGCACGCGGCCCGGTTTTACCAGGCCTACCGCATCGACCACGTGCTTGGCTTCTTCCGGATCTGGGCTACGCCCCAGGAGAACCACACCGCCCAGTTGGGCCACTACCAACCGATTTCGCCCCTTTCCGAGGCGGCCCTGAGGGACCTCGGTTTTGACGGCGGCCGCCTGACCTGGTTGTCCGAGCCCCACGTCGTCGGGCTGGAACTTCGGGACCGACTGGGTGACGAAGCCGAGACGGTCGCCGGATTGGCTTTGAACCGGATCGGGCAGGAAGACCTCTTCCGGTTTCTCCCGACCATCAAGGGAGAGAGAGACCTGACCTCTTTGCCGGTGTCGGAAAGGGCCAAGGGAGTCTTGGTCCAGTGGTTCCGCAATCGGACCCTCCTGCGGCAGCCCGACGGCTCGTACCTGCCCACCGCCCAATACTATTCCACCCGGGCCTTCGGCACCCTCGGGCAAGAGGAGCGTTGGGCCCTCGAACAGTTGATCCGGGGCCTCTTTGACCGGGCCCAAAAGGAATGGGAGACCCAGGGACGCACGTTGCTGAAGTTTATGAAGGACACAACGTCCATGCTGGTCTGCGCCGAAGACCTGGGCTCCATTCCCGATTGCGTTCCCCCGGTCTTGGCCCAGCTGGGCATCCTGAGTCTCAAGATCTGCCGATGGGCCCGGGATTGGAACACGGCTGGCCAGCCGTATTTCCGGGTCGCCGACTATCCCGAACTTTCGGTCTGCACCCCCTCGGTCCACGACACCTCCACCCTCAGACAGTGGTGGGACGAGGAGAAGGACCACCGAGGGTTCCTCTCGGCCCTGGGGCTTGACCCCCAGGCCGACGGCTTGTACACCCCTGCCCAGGCCCGGAATGTGCTAGCCGCCCTGATGACCACCCGGTCGCGCCTTTGCATCCTGCCCCTTCAAGACTGGTTCGCCATCGAGGCCGGTTTGGGCACAGCCGACGCCGTCGACGAGAGGGTGAATACCCCTGGTACCGTCGGGGGTGCCAATTGGGCCTGGCGGATGAAACCCTCGCTGGAAGACCTGGCGGCCCATCCGACGTTCACCGCCCAAGTCCGGGGCCTCTCGGACCTCAGGAGTCGGAAATGAAAGCGCTGTCCCTCTCACTTTCCCATGTTTCTCAGAGAATACCTGTGTGCCGGGTAACCCAGGAATTCCACATCGCCCGGAAGATCCGGGACCTTTACGATTTTGACGATGGGTTGTTCTCCACCTCGGGAAATGTGGTCTTCGGGAATTTTCTGGCCACCCGGATCTTCGCTCAGAAGATGAATGAGAAGCGCGACCTCGTCAGGCACCCCGACCAGGCCGTCCTTCCCGGTCACATCAACGCCATGGGTCTGATCGACGAAATCTTGCATTACGTGGCCGCCCTCTACCGTGAGGAGTACGGTTCGGACCTCTGGGGCCGGGCCCTGGACTTCATCTCCCTGAAAATCGGCCCATCGGAGACCGACGACGTGCTGGCCCGGTTCAGCCACCACTTTCCCACCGTGGATGTTTACCGAGATAGGCGCACCGAGGCGGACTGGCTCGACGGGCGCACCGACGGCGTCAGTCACAGAGAAGTCGCCTTCGAGGAGATTCTCCTCTTGGGCCTATCGAACGCCAATCAGGCCTTCCGACCGTACATCGAATTGTTCGATGACCAGGCCGTCCGGGCCGAATCGTCGTACGCGGCGTTCGTCCAGGCGGCCCACGAGTTCTTCGACACCGTCCCTCCCTTTGGACCCGACCGGCAAAACCTTCTCGACATGCTCGCCGCCCCGGCGGTGGCCGTCCCCCACAGTCTGGCAGGCCAATTGCAGTACATGCAGGAGCGATGGGGCCTGCTGTTGGGTCAATTCCTCCTGAGATTGCTGGGGTCCTTGGACTTCCTTAAAGAGGAGGGGCGGTTGTTTTGGGCCAAGGATGGCGTCGGTGCCGGCCAAAGTCAGGACTATGACCACTCTCTCTCCTTTGGGGGTGTGGACCATGAGCCCGAAAGGTTCAGCTCCGACAAGGATTGGATGCCCAAGGTCATCCTCTTGGCCAAGAGCACCCTGGTCTGGCTCGACCAACTGAGCAAGCAGTACGGCCGGTCCATTCTCACCCTCGACGCCATCCCTGATGAGGAACTCGACCAGATGGCGGCCAGGGGGTTCAACGCCCTGTGGCTCATTGGTTTGTGGGAGAGGTCCATCGCGTCGAAACGGATCAAGCAGATGTGCGGCAACCCCGAAGCCGAGGCCTCGGCCTACTCGCTTCACGACTACGCGATTGCGAACGAGCTGGGAGGCTGGGCCGGCCTCGACAACCTCCGGGACCGGTGCCGGCGCCGGGGCATTCGGGTGGCCAGCGATATGGTGCCCAACCACACGGCCATGGACAGCCGGTGGGTAAGCGAGCACCCCGACTGGTTCCTCCAGCTCGACCATTGCCCCTACCCCGGTTATCGGTTCGACGGTCCCGACCTCAGCCGGGACCCCAGGGTGGAGATCAAGCTCGAGGACCACTACTACGACCGCTCGGACGCCTCCGTCGTGTTCCGCCACATCGACAAGGGCAGTGGCCGCCACCGGTACATCTACCACGGTAACGACGGTACCTCCATGCCGTGGAACGACACCGCCCAGCTCGACTACCTCAACCCCGCGACCCGGGAGGCCGTCATCCAGGTCATCCTCGAGGTCGCCCGGAATTTCCCCATCATCCGGTTCGACGCGGCGATGACCCTGGCCAAAAAGCACATCCAGCGGCTGTGGTACCCCATCCCCGGCACCGGGGGCGATATCGCCACCCGATCCGAGCACGCCATGAGCAAGGAGGCCTTCGACAAGGCCATCCCCGAAGAATTTTGGCGTGAAGTGGTCGACAGGGTCGCCCGAGAGGTCCCCGACACTCTGTTGTTGGCCGAGGCTTTCTGGATGATGGAGGGCTACTTTGTCCGCACCCTGGGCATGCACAGGGTGTACAACTCGGCCTTCATGCACATGTTCAAGAAGGAGGAAAACGAGAAGTATCGTTCGACCATCAAGAACACCATCGAGTTTGATCCCGACATCCTCAAACGGTTTGTCAACTTCATGAACAACCCCGACGAAGAGACCGCCGCCGTGCAATTCGGCACCGGGGACAAGTATTTCGGCGTCGCCACCGTTTTGGCTACCATGCCCGGCACCCCGATGTTCGGCCACGGACAGGTCGAGGGTTTCAAGGAAAAGTACGGCATGGAGTACCGCCGGGCCTACTGGGACGAGAAGATCGACGGGTACTTGGTGGAGCGCCATGACAGGGAAATTTTTCCCTTGCTCCACCGACGCTACCTCTTCGCCGAGGTGCGCCGTTTCCGGCTGTACGACCTGTTCAACCCCGACGGCGGGGTCAACCAAAACGTGTTCGCGTATTCCAACGGCACGGGTACCGAGTACGCCCTGGTGTTCTTCAACAACTTCTGGGAACGGGCCTCCGGCTGGATCAAGGAATCGTCTCCCTATGTGGAGAAGCTCGCCGATGGGTCGAAGTCCACCCACCACCAATCCCTGGCCCAGGCTCTGGGTCTGGCCGATGCCGAAGATCAGTTCCTGGTGATGCGCGAACAGGGCTCGGGACTGTGGTACATCCGAAGGTCCCGGGAGGTGCATCGCTCGGGGCTTTTCATCGAGCTTGATGGCTACGGGAAGCAGGTTTTCCTCGACATCCACGAGGTTTCAGGCGGGTTGTTCGGCGACCTGTGCAACCACCTGAACGGCGCCGGGGTCCCCGACCTTCCTGACGCTCTGCTCGAACTGGCCCACCCGGAGCTGTATTCGGCGTTCACCCATCTCGTGGGCCGGGAGGCCCTCACCCGATGGGTGGCCCTGGTGGAAGGAGAGGCGGATCCGGCCCTCTGGGTCGACCTGACCGGACGGCTCGGTTGGCTCTACGGACAAGCCCGTCGGGTTTTGAACTCGGTGACCGATCCCGGTCCCATTGTCGCCCGGGTCGTGGATGATCTCAAGGCTGTGGCCAAACTCTGTACCCTCGCCTGGGCCGGCGGCCACGCCGAGGTCCTGATCGCCTGGGCCCTCCTGGGGCGCCTGGGTGAGTTGGGAACCCCAACCTTGGAATCCGGGGTTACGACCCGGAGCATCCTCCAGGAGTGGGGTTTTGATCGCCGACTCACCCGGATCTGGGTCCAGCGGGGCCTTTCCCCCCGGGAGGCCGCCTACCGAATGACCTTGGTGAAGTTGCAAGCCCTGCTGGTCGGACAGACCAACCTCAAACAAGTCCTGGTTCATCCCGAGGTCCAGGCTTTGGCGGGAGTGAACGTTTACCAAGGGATCGCTTGGATCGACAAGGGGGGGCTTGAGACCTTGGCTTGGTGGACCACCACCCGGAGGGCCCTCGAAGTCTTGGCCCAGGGAAGCCTCGCCGACCCTATTGCCCTGGCCAAAGCCGTCGCCCCGGTGGTGGCCCAGGGAGAATCCTGGTTGACCCTGGCCCAGACCTCCGGATATCGGTACGAGGTCTTTCTTGCGGCTCTCGATGTTGCTCCGAAAAAGTCGGCCAAGAAGGCTACCCTCCCCAAGGTTTCTAGCAAAAAAACACCAGCCAAAAAGGCGGTCCGGAAGAAGTCTTAACCCTCAATCCGGGCCTCGGCCAGGCACACGATGGTCATTCGGCTCTTCATGGGGTATGATTGTCTTTAACCGGATTAATGGAATTCTGTCGAGTTTTCGACCCCAGTACCCGATATCTTAAGAGTAGTCCGTTCGGAAGGAGTCACCCATGAACGCCCAAAGACAGCGGAGAAATACTGCCGCCGCCGTTGCCATTATTGTCCTCATCCTGCTGATTGTCCTCGGCCTTGGCCTGTACTTCCTCTTCAATAAGTCCCCAACTCAGGCTCCCGTCACTCCGACTCCTGTCACTGTGCCCGCACCCGCCCCGTCCCCAGAAACGATTACGGAGCAACCCGTGGCCGCCGTGCCTAAGGTGCTGGGCGTCCACACCGTTGCCACGAAAGACACACTGTGGTGGATCAGCGACAAGTGGTACAAGGACCCCGTGCTTTGGCCGTCAATTTACGAAATCAACAAGACAGAGATCAAAGATCCTGATTTGATCTTCCCTGGCCAAAAATTCGACATCCCCGCCCTCACGGGTACGGCTGCCAACCTGTCCCCCGACGACAAGAGCCTGTTGGCCCAGGGCTACCTCGAAGCCTACAGGGTCTACAAGGAAAAGGGTCGGAAGGACGCCCAGGACTACAAGGTCTCTGGTGACCATCTGAACAAGAAATAGCGCAGCCAATTCAGTAAAGCGGTTATTCCCCGACCCAGGATTTCAGCGCGGCCCAGGCCGCGCTGATTTTTTTGAACTGGGCCGGGTCGCCGCCCCTGTCGGGGTGGTGGTCAAGACTGAGCTTCCGCCATCGGGCCTTCACGGCTTTTGTGTCGGCGTCCGCCGGTAAGCCCAACACCGCGAGGGCTGTTTCGACCTGGGGTCGCCCCCGCCACCACCCGAAAAAACTGTCCATCAACTTCTGAACTCCCGCTTCGGTCATACCGTCCAGGTGGGATGGGTCGAGGTAGTAGGATTTCATGCCGTTGGGTTCGGGAACCGTAGGGTCATGCCGGGAACAGTGGTTGCCCACCGAAGGTTCCAGGCAGTATCGCCCCGTTTCGGGGTCGAGTCGTTCGCATCGACCCGGGGGCGGTGGGGAGACTAGGGTGGAGCGGATGCCCCGAATCCACAGCCGGTGGCCCGACGAAAGCCGCAATTCGTCGTCGAACAACCACAACCGACGGTAGAGCAGGAAGTGTTTCCTGTAGAGGTCGAGGTTCGCCACCCCCTGGGCTTGGTCGGGAAAGAACTCGTTCAGCAGCTCGGTTTCGAGAACGTCTTCGCCGGACCTGGCCGAGAACCAAGCCCAGAGAACCTCGTGGTCCCAGGCCGGTTCCATCGCCTCAGCCGAGCACTCCCTTGAGGATCAGGGGAAGGGTGGCGTACATACCAATCGTCGCCCCCACCGTGGAGAGGAGGACCACCAGGAGGATGCGAAGGAGCCGGTTCTTGTAGTATCCCGTGAACTTCATGGCATCGTCGGAAATCTTCTCCAGGTC
>Ga0302323_100004882_pt1 | contig 10942 bp, 6 predicted proteins | sample Fen_T0_3_FD_201950 | JGI IMG/M metagenome (GOLD analysis project Ga0302323, IMG submission 201950) | Peat permafrost microbial communities from Stordalen Mire near Abisko, Sweden - Fen_T0_3 | ecosystem: Environmental > Terrestrial > Soil > Wetlands > Permafrost | place: Sweden: Abisko... | reverse complement strand
TCAGCTGGCGGACCTCGCGTGCCGTGTGCTGGCAGAGCGCGTGGAGATCGCCGGCGCCCCGGATGCGGACCAGGCTGGTCCGGATCCGGTTGTAGAAGTAGGCTTGTTGAAACGCCGCCTCGGAGATCTGCGGCTCGCACTCCAGGATCAAACGCCCATCGTGGCGATGCGCGACCGCGTCGAGCACGGCACCGGACGCGAGCCTCAGCTCGAACGGGTTGCGGTCCTCGAGCTCCGGCCTGGCCAGGCTCCGGGCGATCTCGGCGGCGTCGACGATCGCCGCGATCTGGGCGACGCAGCGCCCCAGCAGCGCGACGGGCTCGATGCCGAGGATCGCCGCGGCGTTGTCGCTGACCCAGGTGATCGTGAGATCGGCCGGCTCGAGCACGAGCATGGCCCCGTGGGGCTGGATGGCGCCGGGGATGTGCACGGGCTCGCGCGCGCATGGCGAGACCTCGGGCGGCGGCTGGAGGTCACCGGTCACCCGACGCCACCGATCGCGCCCCTGCGAACGATGCGCATCAGGTTCTGCCCGATCGGCGGGCCACCTTGCGACGCGCCCGCGGGCACCTCGTCGCAGCGGCTCGTGCGTCGCCCGGCGCGACACGTCGCGGGCCGTGTGTCGTCGTCGCGGTCCAAGCCCGAAACCATAGACCGCTTCCGTGCAACCGGGGACTCGCCCGCACCCGGCGGCTCGGAGGCAGAGCTCACGGCCCGGCGCGATCGCGAAAGCCGTGGCACCGGCGCTCGCGCGTCACGACGTCCGCGGCGTCGGCGCGGCGGAGCCCCGCAACCGGACCGCGGACCTGATATCTTGCGGAGCGCAATGTCGCTAACGTGTGTGGGGCGCGTCCTGGCCTGGGCGCGCCAGGGCTGCCGCGATCACCGACGGGTCCGCGCGACGATCAAGACCACGACGCGCGCCGATCCCGCGCGTTTGTCGCCCGGGTCTTGCACGGCAAGGCCAGCACGTGCTGGGAGGTCCCCACCCGGCGGTGGCCGTGCGTGCAGCTGGTCGCCGATCCGCAACGTGCGTGGCTCCTGGCCGATGATCGGCTCGATCCCCGGACCGGCCAGGTCGCCGCCGCCATCATGTCCGGACTTCCGGAGGAGGTCGGCTCGGTGTGCCAGGCCGGCGATTGGGTCTGCGTGTCGACGGGGCGCGAGCTGTTCGCCGCGCGGCCCGACGGCCGCGATCTGTGGTCGGTGCTGGTCATTCCCGGGCAGATCGCGGACCTGTGCTGCGACGGCCAGTTCGTCCACCGCCGGTTGACCTGCCATCTCACGCTGCCGTTTCCCGACGCGGCGGACCGCGAACGGCTGTGGCGCGTGCACTTGCCGCCGCAGCTTCCCATCGACGGGCCGATCGATCTCGGCGGCCTCGCCAGGCGTTACGAGATGTCGGGCGGCTACATCCGCAACGCGGCGCTGCGCGCGGCGTTCCTGGCCGCGGAAGATCATTCGCCGCTGACCCAGTTTCACCTCGAACGCGCGATTCGCCTAGATCACCGATGGCGGCTCGCGCGCCCGGTCCGGTCCCCCGAGGTAGTGCGACGAGGCAACCCGCCTGCCGCCGCTCGGCGCGCGCTCTACATCAGTACGCGAAGGGAAGCGTCAGCGCGAGATGGGCGATCACCGCGTTGCCGAACCGGTTGTTCTGGATGGAGTACTCGAGGATGCCCTCGAACCGGGCCGCAGCCCACATGCCGGGGAGGCTCACCGCATCGCCCAGCACGCCGAGCTTGCCCTCGATCGTGTGGCCGGTGAAGGTCGACAGCTTGACGTCGTCGGACACGTACTGGGTCATCGCGGCATCGTCGGCGGGGTAGCGGGCGTGGAAGAAGTACGCGCCGTCCTGCGTGTAGTAGCGATAGCGCAGCGTCGCGTCGATGTCGTGGCCGAGCTCCTGGACCACCCGGACCTCGGGCGTGTGCGCGTGGATGTGCCAGCTGTCGCGGTAGTAGCGGTACGCGCCGATCACGGTCGTCGCGGTCGATGCGATGTAGTACCGCGCCGACGCCGCGAACGCCTCGCGGTTGCGCGCGGTGGGGTGGCGCTCGATCACCAGGCCATCGCCGACGATCGCCTGGCGGTAGGGGTTGGACTGGAAGCCGTGCAGGACGCCGAGGTCGGCGGAGACGCCGACCACCGCGTTGGGGCTGATGATCTGGCTGATCGAGCCATACAGCGCGTAGACGTGGAGCGGACACGACGACTCGGCGGCGTGGTCGGCGTCGCACCGCAGCGTGGGGGTCGTGCCCAGGCCCTGCGCCGCGGCGGCGCTGACGCGGTCGATGCTGACGCCGCCGCCGAGCCCGAGCACGGTGTTCTTCTGGCCGAGCTCGAGCTGGCCGCGCAGCCCGGCGTAGAACGACCGGTAGTCCGATTCGGTCGAGTACTTGGCGTCGGCGCCGATCGTGAGATCGCCGAGCTGGTGGGCATAGCCAAGGCCGCCCTCGTAGCGCTGCTCGGTGAACGGCTTGTCGCCCGCGGCGCCCGACGACGCCGAGGCCGAGGTGATCGCATCGACCAGGAAGTGGCCGGTCGCCACGCCGTGCAGGCCGGCGTCGAACATCGCGTCGAGCATCGGCTGGACCACGCGGGTCGCGCGCTCCTTGTAGTAGACGCCGCGCGCCTCCAGCGTGCCATCGGCGCGCGCCGGCGCCGCCGCGCCGGCCACCAGCGCCGCGGCAAACGCTAGTTGCAGCCGCATCCGCCGCCTGGCTCGCCGGTGCCGCCCTCCGCGCCTTCGCGCGAGCCGCGCTCGTGTGCGGTGAACCGCGCTTCGCCGACGTCGCTATCGTCGGTCATCGCGCGCTTGGCGAGGTGGCCGCGTTGATGGGCCCGGACCACGACGCACCCCGAACTGGCAACCACCCCGAAGACGATCACGGCGGCGAGCGTGGAAAGGTACCGCACTTGGCCGGTGACCATATCACGCGTGCCGCGTGGCGGCGGTCCGCGGATCCGTTGTACACATCCGACCATGAAGAGCTTGCCGTTCCTGCTCGTGACGTTGGTGGCGTGTGCTGGCAAACCGGAGACCGTGAACCAGCCTGGCGCGCCCACCGGCGAGAGCGTCTCGGCGGCTCCCAAGCCCACGACCTCGGGCGACGTCTCGTTCGAGGTGCCGCCGATCGAGATCAAGGGCGTAGTGCTCGAGCCCGAAGCGCTCGGCCGGCCCGGCATGCCGCTCGTCGAGGCCAAGAAGAAGACCACGATCGACAAGCAGCGCGTGCAGGTCGCCAGCACCAAAGACCTGGTACAGAAGCAGGCCCAGGCCGCGGTGCTCGCGACCATGCTGTATCTCGAGTCGAAGACCAACAAGCCGAACGAAAAGCAGCTGCTGACCGAGGCGCGCCAGGTGCTGCGCGACACCGCCCAGCAGGCCGGCGACAAGGCGGTCGACGAGATCACGCTGCGGCTGCTCGGCAGCTACGAGCTCTTGCTCGAGGACTACCCCGCGGCCGAGAAGGCGTGGGGCACGCTCGTCGCGTCCGATCCCAAGAACAAAGAGGCGTCCTACAACCGCGCGTGGCTGGTCTACTCGCTGCTCAAGCAATTCAAGAACGCCGAGGCGCTGGCCGCCGCCGGAACCGACAAGCTCGACGACAAGCAGCCCGAGCTGGCGTACGTCACCGCGTGGGCCAGGTGGCGGGCCGGCGATAGCGCCGGCGCCTGGCAGGCGCTCAACGTCGCCGCCAAGGGCCTCGGGCCCAACACCAACCGCGAAGAGCTCGAGCATGACTTCTTCGTGTTCGCCGCGCGCGGCACCGTGCCGGTCGACCAGGCGCAGGTCCCGCTGACCACCGTGCTCGCCAAGGGCAAGCTGGCGCAGGGCGAGCTGATCGCCAAGCTCGGCGTGCTGGGCTACGGGCTCGCCGGCCGCTGGGCCGACGGCGTCGCCGCGCTCGACAAGGCCCTCGACGTCGCCGGCGACACGATCCCGCCGAGCGACCGCGTGGTGATCCGCTACTCGCAGGCCGACTACGAGATCTGCCTCGACACGCCCGACGTCACGGTCACCTACGCCAAGCAGGCGATCGACGCGCTCGGCGCGTGCGCCGGCAAGTGCACCGACAAGGACAGCACGGTCCAGCGCATCTACAATATCGGCCGGCTGTTCCATAACCTGTACGCCACGGCCAACGACCGGCGTTACTACCAGCCGGCCAAAGACCTCTACGCGATGACCGTCCCGCTGCTCGCCGATGCGGCGGCGCGGACCGAGGCGCAGAAGGTCTCCGAGATCCTCGAGAAGACGTTCAAGAACACCAAGGTCGGCACCGGCACCCACGACAAGGGCACGCTGAGCGCGCTGCTCAACCATCACAACTTCGAGATCCAGGCGTGCTACGAGGCGGGCCTCAGCGCGAACCCCAAGCTCGGCGGCAGCGTCACGCTGAACCTCGAGTCGGACGCGACCGGCGCGATCAAGGGCTCGGTGACCGAGCCCAAGGCCGGGCTCGCCGACCTGCCGGCGGTCGCTGGCTGCGTCGCCGAGCGCGCCAAGGCGTGGAAGCTGCCCAAGCGCGGCATGCCCGGCTCGACGCGGATCAAGATGCGCTACGCGTTCTCGGTCAAGAAGTAGCGCGCGGCTTGGCGCGGCGCGGAAGCGGCCGACCGGCGAGCCGCGCGGTGCGTTCGAGCTCGGCCAGCATGCGCTCGGCGCAGCCGACGCGCGCGGGCTGCTCGGCATCGCCGAACAAGCCGCTCGGGATCGCGCTGGTCGAGACGAACCGGCGGAGCGCGTCGTAGCAGCCGCTCACATCGCCCAGCTGATGCAGCGCCGCGGCGCGGTTCCAGTGATGCAGCGGCCACTCGGGCTCGGCGGCGAGCGCGCGATCGAGCGACGCCAGCGCGTCGCCGGGGCGGTGGAGCGCGAGCAGGCACGCGGCGTGGGCCGCCGCGGCGTCGGGGCTGTCGAGCGGGCAGCGCTCGAGCAGCGGCAGCGCCCGCGCGTGATCGCCGGCCGCGACCAGCTCGATCGCGTGGGCGAGCGCGGTCGAGGCCGGATCTGCCGCCGCCCGGCCGCCGAGGTGGGCGTCGCCGAGCTCGAGCAGATCGCGGCCCAGGTAGTACGGCGAGGGCAGGGCGCGGGTCGATTCGGCGGTGCGCCGCGCGGCGGCGGCCACCACGTCGCGCGCGTGCTCGCGCTCGTTGCTCGCGACCCGGTAGCCGTCGCCGCACAGCGTGGCGATCAGCGGCTCGGCGCCATCCTCGGGGCCGGCGTCGTCCTCGTGCAGGCAGTCGTCGATCCGGCCGCCCGCGCCGATCAGCACCGCCCAGCGCCGCCAGCCGCGACCGCCGGCGCTCCGCCGGCTCGCGATCACGACCAGCCGCGCGGCTGCGTCGACGAGCACGGCGACCTGGGTCGGCCGATCGCGCAGCGCCGAGGCCTGGCGAACGGGCCCCGACGCCAGCCTGGCGACCAGCGTGCACAGCCCCTCGCGCGCGGCGGCCGGCGCATCGAGCCGCAGCGTCAGCTCGCTCGCGAGCCGGTGCGCGGCGGCCGGCGCCGAGATCGCCATGACCTCGAGCATCTCGATCATGTCGCCGGGCTCGAGCTGCTGGAGCATCAGGTCGGCGGCGCCGGCGACATCCGCGGCGGTCTCGAGGTGCGCGGCCAGCGCGATCGCCGAACGCTCGCGGATCCGTGCCGGATCGGCAAACCGGGCGTCGGCGTGCTCGCCGAGCTCGGACAAAAGGCCCAGCGCGACGACCTTGGCTTCGTCGGGGACCGCGCCGGAGGTGATCGCCTGCAGCTCGGCGGTCACCCGGCCGCGCGCGGTCTCGCCGAGCGCGGCCAGCGCCTCGAGCGCATCGCGCGCAGCCTCGCGTCGCCTCGCGTCGGTGCTGGACAGCTGACGGCCGAGCAGCGGCACCGCCGTCACACCGAGCCGCTTTAGGAGCCGCTCGATGTGAGGCGCCGAACGCGGCCGACCCAACGAGTCTGCGAGCCGCCGCAGGTCTCGAAATGCCGCGTCGTTCACTGACCATACCATAGATGTATGGTCATGCCGTCGTCAACGCCGATTCAATCAGTTAGTGGTGCCGATCGATGCCTGCTCGGGGCACCAGGAGAGATCTGAGTCGATCTCTGAGAATGCCGCCTAAGTCACTTCCAGGTGAGGGGAATTGGCAGATTTCTCTTGCGAACTCCCGCGCCGTCCGTGATTCTGCTCCAAGGTCCCACACGTAGGCGTAGCGAATCCATGGCGAACCGATACGACACCGCCCGCGACCTACCCATCCCGGTGGAGGACCCGACCGTCAAGACGTGGGTTCGCAGCGTGACGATTCCGCCGCTGCCGTCGCCTCCACACGCGGGTTCGGCGGCAGCACTGGCGCCAGCTGCAGCTGGCGCTGAGCCGGCAGCGGCACGGGCACCGGCACCCGCGCCTGCAGGGCCACGTGCATCGGTACCGCCACGTGCAGCCGCCGGTGCCCCGGGCGCCGCACCGGCACGTGCAGAGAGGCCTGCACCAGGGCGTGCTTCGGCAGAGGCGTGGGCAGCGGCGCGTGCGTCGGCACCGGCAGCTGCAGGTGCTTCGGTGTCGGCAGGTGCGGCATCGGCACATGCATCGGTAGCTGCCGCTGCTCCGACGGCGGCAGGCGCATCGGTCCCGGCGGCTGCAGCTGGGCCGACACTGGCACGTGCATCGGCTGCTGCCGCTGCGCCGGCATCCACACGTGCAACGGCAGCTGCGCCGGCACCCGCACGTGCACCGGCGCAGTCAGCTGGGCGGGCACACGCACCGGCACAGGCAGGGTCGCCAGCGCCTGCACGTGCACCGGCAGCTGCCGCAGCGCCGACACCGGAACGTGCACCTGAGGCTGCCGTAGCGCCGACACCGGAACGTTCACGGGCGCCGGCCGCTGCGCCGGCACCGGGAGCTGGACGTGCACCAGCAGCGGCGCGTGCGGCAGCAGCTGCACTTGCGCCAACACGTGCATCAGCGGCGACACGTGCACCAGCAGTGGCCCACGCACCAGCAGTGGCCCACGCACCAGCAGTGGCCCACGCACCAGCAGTGGCCCACGCACCAGCAGTGGCCCACGCACCAGCAGTGGCCCACGCACCAGCAGTGGCATCGCCAGCGCCCCGGCGCCTCGCGCGCGGCAGCGTGCCGAGCGCGCCGCCGACGATGTCGGCGCCAGCGCTGCCCAGATCGCCGGGTGCCGCACGGCCTGCCGGCGCACCCGGCTCGGAGAACCGCGGCGCCCCGCCGCCGCAGGTCTTCGGCCCGCCGTCGAGCATGCCGGTGGCCGCGCCGTTCGAGCTACGGCGCGCCGCGATGCCCGCACCTGCCCCGGAGATCCCGCGTGCACCGGTCGCCGATGGGGCCCCCGTACCGCCAGTCACCTCTCCGACCGCCACGGATTTCGCCACCGCGGTGAGCCAGCGCTGGGCGATCCCCTCGCCGGTACCCGCCGCCGCGGCGGCGCAGAAATGGCCGAACTGGAGCGATCCATCGAGGGCGTTCCTGCCGACGCCGGAGACCTTGCATTCGCGCGCGCGGTTCACGGCACCGCTCGCGTCGCCGCCGGCGCTCAAGTGGCCGCCGCCGGGCGGCGAGTTGCATGCGGGGCCGGCGGGCCCTCAGGTGCCCAAGCGTCCGCGGTCCTCGCATCCGCGTCGAATGCTCGGCAAGCTCGCGATGCCGGTGATCGTGTTCGTCATCGCGGGCGTCGCGATCGGCGGATACCTGACGGTCACCGCCTCTCAGGACTCGGACGAGGGCGCTGCGTCGACCGCCCGTCCGGTGGCGGTGGTCCCGCCATCGCTGCCCCCCATCAACCAGCCCGTCGCGGCGAACGCCCGTGCGGACGCGCCGCCGGCTGCGGTCAAGGCCGTGGAGCCGCCGGTGGCCGAACCGCCGCTGGCCGGGTCGGCCGCCGCCGCAGCGCCGACCGCCGCCGCGGAGCCGCCCGCGGTAGCGCCGGCCGGGTCGGCCGCCGCCGCAGCGCCGACCGCCGCCGCGGAGCCGCCCGCGGTAGCGCCGGCCGCCTCAGCGCCGCCCTCCGCCTCAGCGCCGCCCGCGGTGGCGCCGGCCGCCTCAGCGCCGCCCGCCACGGAGCCGCCGGCCGCCGCGGAGCCGGCCGCCTCAGCGCCGGCCGCCGATCCTACCTCGCTGGCGCTGGTCGACGTGCGGATCCAGTCCACGCCGAGCGGCGCCACCGTCACGCTGATCGATCGCGGACACGCCGCGCTCCTCGGCGTCACGCCGGTGAGCGCGGCGGTCGATCCGTCGCGGGACTACGACCTCGTGTTCAGCTCGGAGGATCATGCGACGCGGGTCGAGCACCTCGATCCGCGCACGACCCGGCGCGTCGTCGTCGCGCTGGACAAGTCCACCGCGGTCCGAGCGGCCGACAGCGCAGTGCGGCGCGACGCCGGGGGCAGCTCCGCGAAGCACGCGGAGCGGTCGAGCGCGGCCGGCGACGGCACGCTGATGATCTCGAGCAAGCCGCCGTGCGAGATCACGATCGACGGTACGCCGACCGGCCTCACCACGCCGCAGCGCTCGATCGCGTTGCCAGCCGGCCGTCACAAGATCACGCTGATCAACGACGAGAAGGCCATCAAGAAGACGTTCACCGTGCAGATCGCCGCCGGGGCGACCGAGAAGCTGATCGAAGACCTGATGGACCGCTGAGAGGGTCGACCAGAATGCGTTCGGTAGGCCGTGGTTGTCCTCCGACACCTCTTGATTGAGAGCGTGTCATCTCCGCACATCCCGGAGATCGCGGCTCGCAGGGCTCGCCAGGGGGCGCGAGGCTGGTCGTATGGCAGCGGGGCTTCCCAACTGCGCGCCGCTGGTGCATATCGAGTGCAGTGACGGTCGCCGAACTGCTCGACGTCCTGTGGCGCGACTACACGGCCGCGACGCCGCAGGCCGCACGCATCCGCCAGCTGCTGACCCAGCACGGTGAGCTGCTGTGCGACGACCATATCGCGCTGCGCAGCTATGGCGCGCCGGGCGTCGGCATGGCGGCGCTGGCGCGGCCGTTCGAGGCCCGTGGCTGGCACGCGCGCGAGCGCTACCGACGCGCCGGCGGCCACCTGCGCGCATGCTACTGGCAGCACGACGATCCGGCGCTGCCCAAGGTGTTCATCAGCGAGCTCGTGCTCGAGGAGCTATCGCCATCGGCGCAGGCGCAGGTCCGCCGGTTGCTGGGGCAGCTGCCCCCCGGGTTCACCGAGCGCGATGATCTGGCGTGGGCCGGCCGGCCGTGGTCTTTGCGCCACGCCGAGTACCTGGCGCTGCTCGCGGAGTCGGACTACGCCGCGTGGGTGGCCGCGTTCGGGTTCCGCGTCGACCACTTCACCGTCGACCTGGGCTCGCTGTCGACGTTCCCCGATCTCGCGGCCCTCGACGCGTTCCTCGTCGAGCACGGGTTCGCGCTCGACGAGCGCGGTGGCGCGATCAAGGGCTCGCCGGCGCAGCGGCTCGAGCAATCGTGGACCCGGGCCGATACCGCCTTGGTCGCGTTCGACGACGCCACCGTGCGGATCCCGAGCTGCTACTACGAATTCGCGCGGCGCTACCGGCTGCCGAGCGGAGAGCTGTTTCAAGGCTTCAGGCCGCCCAGCGCCGAGCCGCTCGCAGAACGGGTCGATGCCAGGTGACTGCGAGGATCTGCGACGATCTGTGTCCAACCCCGCGCGCCGGGCCAGGGCGCCTCTAGAATCGGCTCGCGTGACCTGACCTGTCCCGAGAAATCCTCGACTCACTGCGCTGTGTTCCGGAAATGCCACCGCCGATCTCCAAACCACGTGCCGAAACGCTTTACCCGACGGTGCGGGCTGGGTAGCTTCGCGCCGGCGTGAAGGTCCATCTGATCGGTATCGGCGGCACCGGCATGGGGGCCGTGGCGGGGTTGCTCGCGGAGGCCGGGCACGAAGTGCGCGGCTCCGATGCCGCGGTCTACCCGCCGATGAGCGCCCAGCTGGCCGAGCTCGGCGTGCCGGTGATGCTGCCGTACGACGCGGCCAACCTGGCATGGCGGCCTGACCTGGTCGTCGTGGGCAACGTCCACGGCAAGGATCATGTCGAGGTCGTGGCGGCGCAGGCGCTCGGCATCCCGCTGACGTCGTTTCCCGCGGTGATCGGCGAGCGGCTGCTCGCGTCCAAGCACGCGATCGTCGTGTGCGGCACCCACGGCAAGACCACGACCACCTCGCTGGTCGCTCACATCCTGACCGAGGCCGGCCGCGATCCGTCGCTGTTCGTCGGCGGCGTGCCGGTCAGCCTCGGCCGCGGCTACCGGCTGGGTGGCGGGCCGGACTTCGTGATCGAGGGCGACGAGTACGACACCGCGTTCTTCGACAAGGGCCCCAAGTTCCTGCACTACCGCCCCGAGACCGTCGTTCTGACCTCGATCGAGCTCGACCACGTGGATATCTTTCCGTCGTTCGACGCCGTGCGCGACGTGTTCAAGAAGCTGGTGACCGCGATTCCCCCGACCGGCCTGCTCATCGTGTGCGCCGATTCGCCCGACGCCGTCGCGGTCGCCCAGCACGCGACGTGCCGGGTCGAGCAGTACACCGTGGTCGATGCGGGCCAGGAGCCGCCGCCGAGCGTGACCTGGTGGGCGCAGAGCTCCGAGCTCACCAAGAGCGGCCGCGCCGCGTTCGACGTCTTCCACCGTGCGCCCGGTCACGGCGAGGGCGGCGATCGCATCGAGCACTTCGAGTCGTTGCTGGTCGGCCGCCATAACGTCGCCAACGTGGTGGCGGCGGTCGCGGTCGCGCGCTCGCGTGGCGTGCCGGTGGCCGAACTCAAGCGCGGCATCGGCAGCTTCGCCGGCGTGCGGCGGCGCCAGGAGCTGCGCGGCGTCGCGGGCGGCGTCACCGTGCTCGACGACTACGCGCATCATCCAACGGCCGTGCGCGAGACCCTGAAGGCGCTGCGGCTGCGCTACCCCAAGCGGCGGC
>Ga0302323_100004881_pt1 | contig 10943 bp, 8 predicted proteins | sample Fen_T0_3_FD_201950 | JGI IMG/M metagenome (GOLD analysis project Ga0302323, IMG submission 201950) | Peat permafrost microbial communities from Stordalen Mire near Abisko, Sweden - Fen_T0_3 | ecosystem: Environmental > Terrestrial > Soil > Wetlands > Permafrost | place: Sweden: Abisko... | reverse complement strand
TTTGATGCGATGCTTGATGGATAACATTCTCGATTAGCACGACTGCTCCATCTAGAATGATGCCAAAATCAATGGCACCCATCGAAATCAGGTTGGCGGGCATACCTAACTGGTAGAGTCCCAAAAACGCCACCAATAGGGATAGTGGAATGACAACCGCAACAATGAGTGATCCCCGAAAACTACGCAAAAACAGCCAAACCACGCCGACCACAAGAAAAAATCCATGCAGCAGGTTATCGAAAACCGTATGTAACGTGTTGCTGACTAATGTTGATCGATCCAGGAAAGGCACAATATGCATTCCCGGTGGGAGTATTTTTTGATTCAATTCTTCTACTTTAGCGTGCAGGGCATCGAGTACGCGTGAAGGGTTTTGGCCTCGCCGCAATAAGGCAATACCTTCCACAACTTCTTTTTTTTCGTTCAATCCGACAGTTCCACGCCGAGGGGTATTTGCCTGAATTAATCGCGCTACATCACCTACCGTGATGGGCGTACCTTCCCTGTTTTTAAGCACGATTTTTTTAATATCTTCGGGCGAAGTTAAATTACCGACACCCCGCACCACCATCTCTTGATCGCCATGACGGATGAACCCGGCGCCGACGTTACGATTGGATTTTTCAATGGCGACAGCAACTTCTTCTAACGTTAAGTCCAACGATTCGACCCGTGCTGGATCGATTTCGATATGTATTTCCTTGTAGTACCCGCCAAAAGATAAAACATCAGCTACACCGGGAACTTGGCGCAGCGTCCGCGACACACTCCATTCCAGTTCTGAACGTAATTCAAACAGGGTATGACGATCACTGGCCATAGTAAATTTATAAATTTCACCGAGCGGCGTATAGTCAGGTGCCAGGACTGGCGTGACATCAGTCGGTAAATCGGCCCCGGAAATACGCTGGGAAATTTCCGTCCGCGAATGAAAGCTATCGATATGATCCTCAAAAGTAATCGTAATCAAAGACAATCCAAATAAACTTTGGCTGCGCATTTGAATCATGTCGGGCGTTCCATTCAACACCCGTTCCAACGGAACCGTCACTTGCCGTTCGACTTCCTCGGGCGCGTAACCCGGCATTAGGCTAATAACGGTAACCTGTGTATTAGTCACATCAGGATAGGCTTCGATGGGAGTTTCCATAAAAGCGTGCACACCAAAAACCGTAACTATCACGGTTATTACAATGACAGCAAGTCGCCTGTGTACACAACTATCAATTAGCGTCCGTAACATGATGGCTGCCCCCTATAACAACATTGAAGCTTCTGAATCCAGCAACAAAGTTCCCGATGTCACCACACGCTCACCCGTATTAAGGCCTTCCAGTACGGGCACAAAGCCATCATGCGCTTGTCCGATAAGTACATTGCGGGGCTCAAACACACCATCGGAACTTTCTATATAAACAACGGTTTGATTTTTATCTTTAATTAATACTGCTGAAGTCGGCAATACGATTCTCTTGGGGCCTGCAACCTCAATCATGGCTCTAGCAAACATCCCAGCTTTTAACGGCAGACTGGCGTTATCCAACTCTATATAAACGGCACCGCGCCTGAGATCAGCTTGCATTGCTGCGCTCACTGCAGCAACATGCCCTGTGACGGGTTTGGATACGGTGGAAATTTGTAAATTAACTTTGGCGCCTTTTTCAATCAACGGCAAATCATTCTCGAAAACGTCCGCAACAATCCAGAGCGCTCCCGGCTCACCCAGCTCAAACAGGACTGCTCCAGCTTCCACCGCAGTCCCAATCGAAACATTAACACGTAAAACAACCCCATTGATGGGTGCGCGTAATACCACCGATTGGTCGGTGCCGCTGCCTAGCAATTGGGTTGCCTGCACACTGCGCTCATAGTCGGTGCGGGCCTCCCTCAGCATGATGTTAGCTTCGTTCCGTTCAATTTCGAGGCCAACACCCTTCTTTAACATAGATTCTTGCCTTCTTGCCCTATCTTCCGCACGTTGCAACTCATCTTTTGTGCGTAAAACATCCGAGCGCATTTGCGCAGCTTCTGTGCTTTCAAGAATGCCCAACCGGGTTCCTGCCTTAATAGGGTCACCAACTTGCACATCAATATCACTTAAACGCCCAGAAACTACAGCGCCTACAGTGGAGAGTGCTTTTGCACGAAATTCTACTCGCGATGGCGCTTGCACAGTGGCTGCAAAGGCTTGTGGACTAATGGTTGCCACAGTAATGTAGGGGCGAGATGCCTTTGGAATTGTAACAGTGTTATGTTTATTTATGGTTTGCCTATCTGGCTGCTGTTTCGATGAAGGTTGAATTTGCTTAGCCTGAATTTCCGAAAGCTGTTTGGAATCTGAGCTGCTAGATTTATTATCTGTGCAACCAATCAGCAAAAGAATTGCCAGACATCCCGGTAATAAATAATGAATTTTGGTTGTAGTATTATTGTTATACATAAATAGATTCAATGATGCAGTCGATCAAATTATTCAATTTTCAGTCGATTCGTTTTTTCAAAGTAAAATAGATTTCTGATTAAGAGCTTTGACAAGCTCAGGACAAGCGGAATCAACTTGTTCTGAGATTCTTAAAGGTTATTTCAACATCAACTACCCCAAATCGGAATCCCTTTCACCGCTACTTACACGGCCACCTTTAAGGGCATCGATAATATACACTTTACCGTCACCATGCTGCCCGCTATGTGCGACGTGCATGATGGTTTCAAAAATAATTTCCACCAAATTGTCAGGGGCGAAAATCTCAATCCGCTTTTTAGGCAAAAATGGCCCGTAATCTCTAGCATGTCCGATAAGTTCACGCCCAAAACCACTACAATCGATGACTGTCATCCCGGGGAATTTAGGTATTTCCATCAATGCCATTGTTACATTGCTAAGCTTGTGGGGCTGGATAAAGGCTCGTATTTCTTTCATGATATTCCTTTAAGGTTCGTCAGTTTCGGCAAAATAGCGATACAACGCTGGCAATAGGGTTAATGTCAAAATAGTTGCCGTCAACAATCCGCCAATAATCACCACAGCAAACGGTTTTGCCGTTTCTGAACCGACGCTGGTGGAAAGGGCTGCTGGAAACAGGCCTAGCATAGCCATCATTGCAGTCATCACTACCGGCCTGAGACGACTGACCGATCCATTCACAATAGCATCATGAAGCGATTGGCCTTCCCTGCGAAGTTTATTCAATTGCGAGACCAGGATCACGCCGTTTTGTACGGCAATCCCGAACAGGGCGATAAAACCAACTGCGGCGGAAACGCTGAGATTAATGCCGGTAACCAATAAAATCAGTAAACCGCCGATCATCGCAAAAGGTACATTCATGACGATTAGCAATGCATTCTTAATTGATAGGAAGGCCCAGAACAATAATACAAAGATGAGTCCCAGACTGATCGGCACAATAATCGCTAGCCGTTTCATGGCACGTTGCTGATTTTCAAATTGTCCGCTCCAGACAATATGGTAGCCTGGCGGTAAATCGACCTGTGCTGCGACTTTTTGCTGGGCCTCGGCGACAAAGCTGCCTTGGTCGCGGTCGATCAAGTTACATTTTATTGCGATCCTACGCATATTGTCTTCCCGGCTAATCCTTGAAGCGCCTTGATTGACCCTGATGGTTGCCAATTCTGATAATGGTATACGCTGACCGTTTGGCGTTTGCACCGTCAGGCTTTCAAGGCCCGCTACTGAATTACGGGCGTTTTCATCATAGCGCAGGGTAATATCGAATCGCCGTTCACCTTCCAGAAACTGGGAAGCGGCTTTACCGCCCATGCCAATTTCCATGACCCATTCGACATCGGCGATATTGATGCCATAACGGGATACTTTAGCTCTATCAATATCAACGATGACTTGCGCCAAACCGGCTTGCTGTTCCGCCGCAACATCGGTAGCGCCGCGAATTGAAGCAAGTATATGGGTGATTTGATCAGCCCTGTCTTGAAGTGTGTTCAGGTCATTGCCGAATATTTTGACGGCAATTTCACCCTTGACACCGGAAATCGCCTCTTCGACGTTATCCTGGATCACTTGGGAAAAGTTGGTGAGTATCCCAGGAAAGATCGCCAGTTCCTTATCCATCGCCTGTACCAGGGCATCTTTTGACTTATAACGCCAAGTGTCTTTAGGCTTAAGGTCGATCAATACTTCCAGATTATTGAAGCCCTTTGGATCGGTGCCATCTTCCGGTCGTCCCAGTTGAGTCAGTACCGTTTTGGCTTCAGAAAATGTTTCCAACTTATCACGTACTTTGATCTCAAACTCTTTGGCGGTAGTCAGTGATACCGGGGTCGGCAAGGTGATGGTCAGCCAGATATTGCCTTCATCGAGCTTGGGCATGAATTCAGTCCCGATGAAACGCACCGACAGAAAACTAAGGACTAACGCTGCAACCGCAGAGAAAAAAACTACCCTGGAATGTCTAAGCACCCATTCCAGAAGCCGCCGGTAGTGATGTTCCATGGCGTGAACGAGCGGGTTATGGCTTTCTGCCAGTTTCGGCCCCAAGAAATAGGTCAGCATGGCTGGCACAAAAGTCAAACTGAATAGCATGGATGCTATCAGCGCAAAACTGAGCGTATAAGCCATCGGCGAGAAAATTTTGGCTTCCACTCGCTGGAAGGTAAAAATGGGCAAAAAAGCGATAATGATTATGGCTTTTGAAAACAAAATGGGCCTACCCATTTCAGTCGCCGTATTCAATAGTGTTTGCCGCAGATGGCGGATATCTACATTCCGGTGTAAATCCAGGGTTACCTGTACCATGACCGCTTCGACCAATACTACGGCACTATCGACGATGATGCCAAAGTCGATAGCCCCCAGCGATATCAGGTTGGCGGAAATGCCGCCGAGGTCGACCAGAATAAAAGCAAACAGCAGCGATAAGGGTATGATCAGCGTCACCAGGAATGCAGCCATAAAACGTCGCAGAAACACCAACAGGATAACCAGGATCAGTGCCGCACCTTCCAACATATTGTGCATGACAGTATGTATGGTATGCCCTACGAGTTCGGTACGATCGTAAATCGGGGTTATTTTGACACCGGGTGGGAGGCCAAAATCATTGAGTTCTTTGATCTTCTCTTTGACGCCACCCAACACATTGACGGCATCTCGGCCTTTGATTAACAACACGATGCCTTCGACTATATCGTTACGCTGGTTCATGGCGACGATGCCGGTTCGCGGCTGCGGGCCGATGCTGATTTCGGCGACATCCTTGACACGTACTGGCACACCGCCATTTGTGGCAACCACAATCTCGCCAATTTCCTCGGCAGTCTTTAACAGTCCGATTCCCCTCACCACCAGCGCTTCATCACCATGTTCAATATAGCCGCCGCCCGTATTGGTATTATTAGCGGCAATGGCTTCGAATACTTGGTTGAGGCCGATGCGGTAATTTTTCAGACGATCCGGTTTGGCGGCTACCTTATACTCCTTGACCCCGCCGCCATAAGAAACCACATCGGCAACACCTTGTACCGTCCTTAAATGAGGCTCAATGACCCAATCTTGTAAGGCGCGTTGTTCTATCAGCGGTAAATGTTTGGCATCGATGACATATCGGTATATTTCCCCAACGCCTGTTGATAGGGGGCCAAGCTGAGGTTGTATGTCGGTGGGAATGTCGGCATTTTGCAAGCGCTCCAATGCCTGTTGCCTGGAGAAATAATCTTCGGCGCTATCGTCAAAAGTTAGCGTCACTACTGACAAGCCGAAGATGGAAACCGAACGCATGTTCATCAGGTGCGGCAAACCGTTCATCACCCGTTCTATCGGCAATGAAATCAGTTTTTCCACTTCTTCAGGTGCTTGACCGGGATATTGGGTAACTACCTGGACAAAAACATTTTGCACGTCAGGAAATGCCTGAACCGGCAAGTTTTCAAAGGCGATAATGCCAGAGACGGCAATCGCCAGCGTCGCGCCGATGACCATCAACCGCTGCTGCAAGCAAAACGCGATGATACGCTCAATCATATCGGTATCCTTTGTGTTGTGCTAAGGGTTGGCGGCATCGGTTTCGACTTCTTCTTCAGCACGCAACATCAATGCGCCTTCAGTCACCAATTTCTGGTTAGGTTGTAAACCTTTAGTGATTACGGCGGTGTCTTTAAGCCGCAAGGCGATTTCAACAGGCCGCTGCTGGTAGTGATTTTCGTCTAGGGCAATGAATACAAAATCGGCATCGTCTTCGGTAAACACCGCTGTCAGCGGAATCGTGATAGCTTGATCGCTAGGATCACTTTCGACAGTGATGGTGGCGTACATGCCGGGCAATAATCGCCCGTTTGTATTAGGCAGTTCACCACGCACTTGCACGGTTCGGGTTGTTTCATCCAGCACTTGGCCGATGTACTTCACGGTGGCTGGAAAACGCTCACCCGGATAGGCTGGCACAGAAATCGACAGCCTTTTTCCTTGCGTTATTTTGCTGAGATTGACTTCAAAGACCTCCATTAGAACAGTCAGTTTTTTAATGTCAGAAACCACAAACAACGGTGTGTCGCGGTCAGGCCGCACTTCCATGCCCGGATTGACATCACGTTCAACCACCACACCAGAAACAGCCGAACGCAAGGCGTAGCGACCATCATTTTGTCGTACACCCAACCGCAGATTTTTCAATCGATTCTGTGTACGCTGCACTTCGCTTTGGGCATCATTAAGATTGTCTTGCGCCTGTTCCAGTTCCTTGCGGGACACGGCTTTGCCAGCATAAAGCTCACGCTGACGGTTAAAGCCGTGGCGGGCAAGCATCAGATCCGCTTGCGACTTGGCAAAATTCGCCTCTGCATCGGCGACATCGGGGCTGTCCAGTTCCAGCAATGCCGATCCGGCCTGGACTAAAGTACCGAGAGCAACCGGCGTGGTAATCACTCTACCAGCAACCGGGGAACTGATGCGTGAAGTCGTCGTCTCGTTATAAATGATTTTCCCGGCCAGCGGCTCCAACAACGGATGTTGGCTCAGGCTCAGGTTGGCGGTCTTGACGTAAGCTTTTTTCGGAGAGTCGGGGGACAGAACCACTACGCCCGGCACTTTAGGTTCTTGGGATACCGGCTGGGTTTTGTCCGACGAATCCGAACAAGCCGATAACAATGCTGTTAACAGCATACAGCATAAAAATGGCATATTACTTTGATAAGGGTTCCGTTTATTCATGTCTTTTTTCTGCACAGTTTAGTTCTTAAGTTTCGACGAGTCGAAAGACTTATTCAAAGCTTCCTTAGTTTGTGTGTTTATGGGCGGCAGACACTTTCTCTGCGTCCAATTCAACACCCAAGGATTTTGCTAAATCGTAGTAAGCGTTGGTGCGGTTGACTATTGCCGTGAAATAATCACGCATCACATTTTTGTAACTGCGTTGGGCTTCGATAAAGTCCAACACACTGGTTGCGCCTTTGCTATAGGCCAACTCGGAACTGTCCCTTACCGTAAGGGCATCGTCGAGCAAACCCTCCTGGAAGCGTTGCACGATTTTGTCGGCACTGTTCCAAGCCGCCAAGGCACTGACAACATCGCTGCGGATATTGAGTTCTGTTTGCTCCGCCGCCAACTGGCTCTGGTTAAAATTGACGGCGGCTTGATCGGATTCGCCCTTATGCTGATAAAACAAGGGCAATGGCACACTGAAACCGATGAAACCGGTGTCAAGGTTGTTATTGCTGGGGTCGCGGGCATAGCCGCCTGTGATAGTGACATCCGGGTAGTTGAGCCGCCGTGCCAATTCCAGCTCCTTTTGGGCTTGCTGGGCGCGTTGCTTGTCGGCCTCTAAATCCGGGCGCTGCTTTAAGGCTACACTAATCAATTCCTCTTTTGGACGGTTTTGGCCGATGTCCATAACCTCCGGCCACTGCTCCTTGGCTTCGAATTGCATACTCTTATCCGGCCAACGGAGAACCGTCGCCAAACTGGCTTGTGCCTGTTCCACGGCTGTTTGTGCGCTGTCAAGATCGGACTCCGCACGCATGGCTTCCATCCTTACCCGCAGGAAATCAGATTCGGAAATATCGCCACTGCTTAAGCGCAAATTGTTGGCCCTGGTAATATCCTGATAATGATCGACAATTTCTTGGGCCAGCCAACGATTTTTCTGCATTTGCAGCAGTTGGTAGTAAGCATCCCTGACCATGTTGGAAAAGATGCGTTCGGCATCGCGGAAATCGCTTTCCGCCGCCTGGGTGGCGAAGCCGCTGCTTTGGATCCGCAGACCGCGTTTTCCCGCCACTTCAATCAATTGGCTGAAAGAAAAATACTCGGCGGGGCCGCAGGATACGCTCGGATTATGATCGCATCCTACCGCATTAGCACCACGGTTGGTTTTGCCGGTAAGTTCAGAGAGCTGAAAGCTAAATGTTGGATTGGGAATAGCCCCGGCAATCAGTTCTTCAGCACGGGATCGGTCGATGTTATATTGGGCGGCGATCAGGTCAAGGTTACGCTGATAAAAAATTGCCAGCGCTTCATCGACAGAAAGTTCTACATTCTGCCCGTAAACATCAAAAGTGGTAAGCAAGCTAAACAGCAACAAAACTGTTTTTGATTTAAGGCGGCATATTTCCATAAATTTTGGAATAATTTTTAAAGACCTCATTAATTTATTAATCAGTCGGCTTCTGGCCTAAATTTGTTGACATGTAACGCGTTGATTAGAAAAAATATATCGAGCAGTTATCTAGATGCCCTTAAACCTAGAAAAATCAGTTGGGCCTTCCAAATCCCGTTCGCCCTGAGCCTGTCGAAGGGTGATCGGAATTTGGAAGGCCCACCCAATGGGTAGTGTGCTGTAGTCCGTTCTTGCTGAGCTAGTCGAAGCATAAACGGTCTACAGCATACCTCAACTGATTTTTTTAGGTTAAATAAGTTGTTGTAGTAGTTCAGGCCAAATAGGCCAGGCACCTATTTTGAGGCTGTGTCAGTCAGTTCAAAAACCCAGGTGTTGATTTATTACGGGATAATGTCCATTTTTGGGTTTACCTTGTTCTTCGCCATAATGAAAACTGCATGGGGTACATGCAAAAGGTCTGCAATTTTCCGCACCAGATATTCTTCTTGTATATCCAATACGCCATCAATGAACGCAATTTTCCATAGCGATTCAATCAATTGAATTTTCTGCTCCAAACTGTATGTTTTATTGATTAGGGAAGTAAATTGAAAATAATCAGTCGCTTGTTTCCTTTGTTGTTCGGCTAACGCCATTAAAGAAGTTGCCTGTTCATTCGTCAGCGAAAAATTTTGCTGGACCAGGGCTAGGATAGTTTCCTGCTCTATCGGCTTAATGTTATCGTCCATAGCCATCATCTCCAAGAACAAGGCTGTGGCCGCAAGTTGTAGCCTTTCTTCTGGTTTAGCTTCCGGCGCTGAAAGCGCCAAGTGTTGCTCAAAGAAAAGTTTGATTTGGTTAAGCATGATACCTTTGACCTTGAACTTTATATTTTATTGATAAAACCCCATTCTGAAGCGCGTTTCTGTGCAGCCGCAATTTGTTCTGGCGTTAATTCTGTTTCGAGCTTGTTAAGAAATTCATGTGCGTCGGCATCGCCCTGTGCGGATGCCAGCGCGAACCATACATAGGCTTCTTGATCGTTTTTTTCTACCCCTTCACCTTCGAAATAACATAGGCCAAGATGGTATTGGGCGATAGCATTCCCTTGCACCGCCGACAACCTGAACCATTTTGCGGCTTCATTGGAATTTTTCGCTACGCCCTCGCCGCGAATATACATCAAGCCTAGATCAGCCTGAGCTGTTGAATGGCCGCTCTCTGCTGCCTTGCGAAACCATTTGAAGGCTTCTTGGTAGTGCCTGGGCAGCCCATCACCATTGGCGTACATCAACCCAAGGGTGAGCTGTGCTGGCACATCGCCTTGCTGAGCCGCCTTCAAAAACCATTTCGACGCTTCTTTAAAGTTAGTTGGCAAGCCTTCGCCGTGCGCATACATCATACCTAGCATGTATTGGGCCAGTGGATCCCCATGTTCGGCGGCGGCTCGAAACCATTTTTCAGCCTCATGATAATTAATGGCGACACCATCGCCTAACGCATATTTGCTACCCAAGTCGGTTTGGGCAACCGCATCGCCCAACTCCGCCTGTTTAGTTAAATCAGCCAGGCTTTCCGCCCATACAGCGGGTGAAAAGACTATCCAAACACTCAACATCCATCCTAGCCATTTTGATTGCATCTTGTTTACCTAATAATTAATTTTGAAAAACCGAGTATGGTGGATTAATCATTATCACGATTTTGTCGATACCCACCACCGCCTCTGCCATAGCTGCCCCTGTTCCCGTCATCATTGTCGCGGCCGCGATAAGGCTGTTGATACCCTTGATAATTCCCATAGTTGCCATAGTTGCCATAATTTCTGTATTGCCCTTGTCCAGGGTAACCATAGCCATAGTAACCATTCTGGTTTCCCATTTGCCCAGAATATCGACCATACTGAGGGTAACCTATACAGCCGCTTATTGAGATAAAAAAAGCGACTGCTACCATCGAACGAACTAGAATAGTTTTCATGTTTTTCCCCAAGCGATAATTGCTGTTAAATTCTTTCTTTCGTTACTAAATTATGTGCAAATCTATAGCCTACAAAGATTGTTCTTTAGGCTTTTCTAAATTCAGTTGTTTTAACGTATCGCCAGCTATTTTTGCCGCATAGATCAATACTGCCAACAAAACCAATAAACCAAAGACCAGCATTGCGTGTGAAACAAATCCAGTCTGTGATGCTCCTTTGACTAAAAAACCGGATAGATGTTTAGTGGTGTAGCCCAAATAAACCAGCGTACCGTTGTAAATTAAAATACCGCTGGTTGCCACCAGATAAGGCCAGAATTTGGCTTCCGTAACCGATAAGGCATAACTGAGCAGGGCGAAAGGCAACGGTGTCAGGCGCAACAAAAACATCAG
>Ga0302323_100004880_pt1 | contig 10945 bp, 9 predicted proteins | sample Fen_T0_3_FD_201950 | JGI IMG/M metagenome (GOLD analysis project Ga0302323, IMG submission 201950) | Peat permafrost microbial communities from Stordalen Mire near Abisko, Sweden - Fen_T0_3 | ecosystem: Environmental > Terrestrial > Soil > Wetlands > Permafrost | place: Sweden: Abisko... | reverse complement strand
GAGCCCGACCGCGTGTCGAAGGCCGCGATGGTCCGGAAAGCCGACAAGGTCTGCACCGCCGGGCTGCGCGACGCCGACCGCCTCCGGGCCCAGGCGAAGCCGGGCGCCTCGGGCAAGGCCGCCGGCGCGGAGATCGATGCGTCGATCGAGGTGCTGCAGCGGCAGATCGACGCGTTTGCCGACCTGCGCGGTCCGGCGTCCACCGACGCCGCCCGTGAGCAGGCGGTCAGCCAACTCGGCCTCGCCCGCGACGGGCTCGAGCGGCTGCGCGCCGCCGCGGTCGACCACGGCCTCACCGTCGATGCGGCCATCCAGGCCAACCCGGGTGTGGTGCAGCAGGTGAACCGGGCCTCGGCCAAGGCCAGTGACGCCCTCGGCGAGCTCGGCTTCCTCACCTGCATCGGAGTGGCCTCCGGCTGATCCCGCCCGCGAAGTCCGGCCCGCGTGACTCGCCGGAGCCGCGCGCGTCGTAGCCTTCCACCGTGAGCGCGTACGACCGCCTCTCGGGGCTCGACGCCAGCTTTCTCGCGCTGGAGCGGATCGAGACGCCGATGCACATCGGCTCCCTCGCGATCCTCGAGGGCGAGCCCTTCTTCGACGAGCGTGGCCGCTTCCGCCTCGCCGAGGCCCGCCGGCTCGTGGGATCGCGGCTGCACCTGATTCCGCGGTTCCGTCAGCGGCCGATGGAGGTGCCGTGCGGGATCGGCCGTCCGGTCTGGGTCGACGACGAGCGCTTCGACGTCGCGTACCACGTGCGGCTCACGGCGCTGCCGTCGCCCGGGGCGCGCGCCCAGTTGCTCGCCCTGTTCGAGCGCGTCGAGGCGCAGATGCTCGACCGCAGCCGTCCGCTGTGGGAGCTGTGGTTCGTCGAGGGGCTCGAGGGCGGCAACGTCGCGGTGATCCAGAAGACGCACCATGCGCTCGTCGACGGCATCTCCGGTGTCGACGTCGCCACCGTGCTGTTCGATTTCACCCCGGAGCCGACGATCCCCGACGCGCCGGAGTGGACACCCACACCCGCGCCGTCGCCCCAGCAGCTGCTCGTCGACACGGTCTTGGAGGAGCTCGGGAGCGTTGTCCACGTCGGCCGGGTGGCGGCCGAGGCCATCCAGGTGCCGCGCCGTGCGCTGGGCCAGCTCGGCGAGCTGGGTCGGTCGATGGCCACGTTGGCGGAGGGTCGGCTGTTCGCGCCGCGGCTGAGCATCAACCGGCCGGTGGGGCGCCACCGCCGCTTCCTCGGTGTGAAGGTCTCGCTCGACGACGTGAAGGCGGTGCGCCGGGTCTACGGCGGCACCGTGAACGACGTCGTGCTCGCGGGAGTGGCGGGCGGGCTCGCGCGGCTGCTCGACGCGCGCGGCGAGTTGCGGCCCAACCTCACGGTCAAGGTGATGTGCCCGGTGTCGGTGCGCGACGAGAGCGAGCACCTCGCGCTCGGGAACCGGGTCTCCGCGTTGGTGATCCCGCTCGCCGTGGGTGAGCCCGACCCCGTGTCGCGCCTCGCCTCGGTGCGCGCGGCCACGGAGGGGCTGAAGGAGCGGCACCAGGCCGTGGCCGCAGCAACGCTCGTCGATCTCACGCAGTACGCGGCGCCCACTCTGCTCGGCCTTGCCGCACGTGCCGCGCACCACCAGGTCTTCTTCAACCTGATCAGCACCAACGTTCCCGGTCCGCAGGTACCGCTCTACTGCATGGGCGCGCGCATGCTCGAGGCTTACCCCATGGTCCCGCTGTCGCGGAACCTCGGGCTCGGCATCGCGATCCTCTCGTATTGCGGCAGCCTCCACCTCGGGCTGCTTGCCGACCGCGACACCTTCCCCGATCTCGACGTGCTCGCGGCCGGAATCACCGACGCGTTCGCCGAGATGCACGCGCACGCCGCTCAGCACGACACGGCCACCGGCGACGACGCCCGCGTCGACGAATCGGCGTCGTGAGCACGCTCCCGGCCGACTTCGTCACCCGGGAGGCCTGGCAGCTGGCCGACGCCGTTCGGGCGGGCGACATCCGGGCAACCGACCTGCTCGACGGCTACCTCGAACGCATCCGCACGATCGACCCGCAGCTGAACTCGGTCTGCTTCCTCGACGAGTCCGGCGCTCGGGAGGACGCCGCGGCCGTCGACGACGCGGTGGCGCGCGGCGTGGACCCCGGCCCGCTCGCCGGTCTCCCGCTCGGGGTCAAGGAGCTGTTCCAGGTCGCCGGCTGGCCCGACACCCACGCCTCGCTCGTCTACGCCGACCGCGTTGCCGACCACGACGACGTGGAGGCCCAGCGGCTCCGACGCGCCGGCGCGGTGCTGACGGGGCTGACCACCGCGTCGGAGCACGGCACCGTGAGCTTCACCAACACGCCGCTGCACGGCGTGACCCGCAACCCGTGGAACCTCGACCGCACGCCCGGCGGCTCGTCGGGCGGGTCGGCCGCGGCGGTGGCCGCGGGCCTGTTCCCCCTGTGCTCGGGTGGCGACGGCGGGGGATCGATCCGCATCCCGTCGGCCTACTGCGGGCTGTTCGGCATGAAGGTCACGTACGGGCTCATCGGCCGGGGGCCGGGGCCGTTCAACTCGTCGCTCACGCCGGTGCGGGGCCCGATGGTGCGCACGCCGCGCGACGCGGCGCGCTACCTCGACGTCGTGACCGGCCCCACGCTCTCCGACCCCACGTCGCTGCCGAAGCCTTCGCCGTTCGAGCCCGCGCTCGTGTCGGGGTTCGCGCAGGACGCGCTCCGCGGTCTGCGCGTCGCGTTCGTCGACGCGCTCGGCGGGTTCACCGCCGAGCCCGAGGTCGCGCGCGTCGCGGCCGAGGCTGCGGAGGCGTTGATCGCGGCGGCCGGGTCGGTGCGGGTACGCGTGCCGGTCGAATTCCCCGCGCCCGCGATGACGTGGGGCCTGCTGTCGTCGATCGACGACATGGCCTGGCACATGGACGCGATGCGCGACCGGCTCGACGACGTGACGATCGTGCACCGGCTCGAGTACGAGTCGGTGCAGCACCTGCGTCCCGACGTGCTGCTCAAGGCCATCCGCCGCCGGGCCGAGCTGTGCGCGGCGTCGGCCGCGGTGTTCGAACAGGTCGACCTCCTCCTCACCCCGACCACGCCGACGCCCGCGTTCGAGGCCGAGGGCCGCCTGGGCGGGACGCTCAACGGCGAGGAGGTCACGCTGTTCGGGCTGTCGGCGCCGTTCACCGCGCCGTTCAACGTCACCGGCCAGCCCGGTTGCTCGATCCCGGCCGGGTTCGTCGACGGCATGCCGGTGGGCCTCCAGGTGGTGGCGCCCCGCCACCAAGACCTGCACTGCCTGGCCGCGGGGGCGGTGGCGGCCGAGGCCCGGCCCTGGCCCCACCTCGCGCCGATAGTCTCGCCCGCGTGACCGACACCGCCGAGACCTCCGAGACCCCCGCACCCGCGCCCCGCCCGCCCAAGCAGGAGCAGGAGCCGGCCTCCGAGGAGATCACCGAGGTCGCGCCCAACGTGATCCGGATGCAGCTCCCGATCTGGATGCCCGGCCTCGGGCACGTGAACATGTACGGCCTGCTCGACGACCGCGGCCTCGCGGTGGTCGACCCCGGCCTGCCCGGCCCGTCGTCGTGGAAGGCGCTGAAGAAGCGGCTCAAGGCCGCGGGCTTCAAGCTCAAGGACGTCCACACCGTCGTCGTCACCCACTCGCACCCCGACCACTTCGGTGGAGCGGGGCGCATCCGCAAGGAGTCGGGCGCCGAGCTCATCGCGCACCGGGCGTTCACCACGTGGTCGCTGAAGGAGTCGGAGCGGCGCAACCACCTGCCGAGCGAGCAGGAGGCGCTCGAGGCCGAGCAGATCGCGGCCGCGGCCGCGCAGGCCCTCGACGTGTGGGACGACGAGATCCCCACCATCGGCGACCACGCCGACGACTTCTCGGGCGACCCACTGCGAGACAACCCCACCCCCGAGTTCAACGCGCAGTCCGTGCCGTGGGGCGGCGAGACGCCGTGGGGCGGTTCGAAGCACGCGATGCCGAAGCTGTCGCGCCGCATGGTCATCAAGGCGATGCGGATGCTGTTCGCGCCGCCCGACCCGAGCCGGCGCGTGCGCCACGCCGAGCGCGTGCAGCTCGCCGGCCGCGAGTGGGTGAGCGTGCACACGCCCGGCCACACGATCGACCACCTCTGCCTGTACGACCCTGAGTACGGCCTGCTGCTCTCGGGTGACCACGTGCTCCCGTCGATCACGCCGCACATCTCGGGGGTGGGCAACGGCGCCGACGCGCTGCACAGCTACATCCAGACCCTCGACCTCGTCGCCGCGCTCGACGGCGTGCAGCTCGGCCTGCCCGCGCACGGCCACCCGTTCGACGACGTGCCCGGCCGCGTGGAGGCGATCAAGGAGCACCACGAGGAGCGGATGGAGATGCTCGCGGCTGCGTCGGTCGCGATCGGCCCCGCCACGGTGCAGGACCTCTCCCACGAGATCTTCCCCAAGAAGCACTGGGGAGTGATGGCCGAGAGCGAGACCTTCGCCCACCTCGAGCACCTCGTCAACGAGGGCCGGGCCGAGCGCTGGACCGACGACGGGAAGCTCTACTACCGGGTCGCCGTCGCCTGATCGCGCTCCACGCCGGACCCGAGGGGGGCGGGGAGCGGGTGGGCCAATCGGGGAGGGATAGCCTTCGGGCGTGACCACGCGCCTCGACGATCCCGAAGCAACCGATCTGCTCCAGCAGATGATCCGCAACGGCTGTGTCAACGACGGCACGGTCGAGTCGGGCCACGAGCTGCGCAGCGTCGACCTGCTCCAGCAGTACCTCGGCACCAGCGGCATCGACGTCGAGCGGTTCGAGCCCCAGCCGGGGCGCGCCAGTCTCGTCGCCCGCATCGAGGGCAGCGACCCCGACGCCCCCACGCTCATGCTCATGGGCCACACCGACGTCGTGCCGGTGAACTACGACGGCTGGACGCGCGACCCGTTCTCCGGCGATCTCGAGGACGGCATGGTCTGGGGCCGCGGCGCGATCGACATGCTCAACATCACCGCGTCGCAGGCGGTGGCGTTCCGTCGGCTCGCCGACTCCGGCTTCACGCCGAAGGGCACGTTGATCTACCTCGCGGTGGCCGACGAGGAGGCGCTCGGCACCTGGGGCGCGCACTGGCTCGTCGACCACGAGTGGGGCGCCATCGCGGCCGACTACGTGCTCACGGAGTCGGGCGGGTTCCAGATGCCGTCGCCCGGCGGGCCGCGTCTGCCGGTGATGGTTGCCGAGAAGGGCACGTTCTGGTCGAAGATCCACGTGCACGGCACGCCCGGGCACGGCTCGCAGCCGTTCATGACCGACAACGCGCTCGTGACCGCCGCCGAGGTGGTGCGCCGGCTGGCCGAGTTCCAGCCGACCGCCCACATCGGGGAGGTGTGGCGCCGGCACGTGGAGGCGATGGACTACCCGGCCGAGATGCGCGACGCGTTCCTCGACCCGAGTACGGTGCGCGACTACTGCGCGTCCCTGCCGCTCGGCATGGGGCGGCTCGTGCACGCGTGCACGCACACCACGTTCTCGCCCAACGTCGCGCACGGTGGCACGAAGACCAACGTCATCCCCGACCACGTGGAGCTCGAGGTCGACATCCGCACGCTGCCGGGGCAGTCGGGCGACGACATCCGCGACCTGCTGCGCGACGCGCTCGGCGACCTGTACGACCGCGTGGAGATCGAGTCCAACGAGGATCTGTCGACCGCGTCGCCGATCGACACGCCGCTGTGGGACACGCTCTCGACGGTCACCGGCCGCTTGGTGAAGGACTCCGCCCTGGTGCCGTTCCTCATGGTCGGCGGCACCGACAACCGGTTCTTCCGGCGGGCGGGGGCGACGGGCTACGGCTTCGGCCTGTTCTCACAGCGGCTCGCGTTCGAGGACTACGCCACGATGTTCCACGGCAACGACGAGCGGGTCGACGTCGAGTCGCTCGCGCTGTCGGAGCAGCTGTGGCGCGCAGTCGCCGAGGAGATCCTGCTGTGAACGACGCGGCGCCGTCCGGCGCGGCCGACGCTATCCGCAGGCACTGTGCCTACTGGAACGCGATGGACAAGGCGTCGTGGCTCACGCTCTTCGCCGACGACATCGAGTACGAGGACCCGCCCGGCACCGTCGCGAGCCGCGGCGTCGAGGTGATGTCGTCGCACGCGTGGGACGGCGCGTTCACCGATGTGAAGCGCTGGATCCTCGAGCCGGTGAAGGTCATCGAGTGCGGCCGCGAGGCGCAGGTCTACATGCGCAACCACGGCGCGGTCGACGGCGTGCCCGTGCTGGTCGAGAGCATCGAGCTCTGGCGGGTGAACGACGCCGGCCAGGTCGACCTCATCCGCGCGTTCTGGGAGCCCCCGGAGGAGATCCGCGAGCACCTGGCCCTGAACACCTGGGACCCGCTTCGTCTTGGCGCCGCCTGACCACCGGATGCGGGGGCGGGAGGCGCCAAAAGGGGCCGGCGGGAACGGGGGCCGGGGGGAACGGGGGGAGGGGAGGGGGCGGTCAGTCGGGGCGCTGGTCGCGGAGGAACTGCTCGAGCTCGGTCGCGAGCTCGTCGCCGGTGGGGAGCTCGTCGCCCCAGTCGGGCGTGGGGTCGTCGTCCTCGGCGGCCTCGTCGTAGCGGGCCTCGAGCCGTTCGACGTAGCCGCGGATGTCGTCGTCGTCGGCCGCGACCTGGTTGACCTGCTCTCGCCACCGCTCGACGGTCTGCTGCACCCGGCTGAGGTCGAGCGTGATGCCGGTGAGACGGCTGAAGCGGTCGAGGATCGCCGCGCTCGCCGGCGGGTTGGGCGGGGACGCGATGTAGTGCGGCACCGGCGCCCACAGCGACACCGACGGGAGGCCCTCCTCGCGGCACACGTCGTGGAGCACGCCGACGATGCCGGTGGGGCCCTCGTAGCGCGACGGCTCGAGCGAGAGGCGCTCGATCAGGTCGGGGTCGGTGGCTGTGCCGGTGACCCGGACCGTGCGGGTGTGGGGCACGTCGGCGAGGAGCGAGCCGAAGGTGACCACCATCTCGCAGCCGGTGGCCTCCACCACCTCGAGCACCGCGCGGCAGAACGACTTCCACCGGTACGACGGCTCGATGCCCCGTAGCACCACGAGGTCGCGCTCGGGGTAGTGCGCGACGGAGAACGTGGACTCGGGCCACACGATCGCCCGGGTGACGCCGTCGACGAGCTCGACCTGCGGGCGACGGGACTGGAAGTCGGTGTGCGCCTCGGGATCGATGTGGGCGATGCGCTGCGCGTCGCCGTGCTGCGCGAGGTAGCGCGCCGCGAACGTGGCGGCGTCGGCGGCGTCGTTCCACCCCTCGAACGCCGCGACGAGGATCGGGCGGCGCAGCGGCGTGGGCTGCTGCTCCCAGATCAGGCCGTCGGCGGGGGCGGAGGGGTCGTTCGGCACCCCTCCACCCTAGATGTCCGCCCGGCCGGGTCCGCCGGGCACCGGCCACGGCTCACGCGGCCGCACCCGCCGCTCAGCCCGCGTCCCCCAGCGCCCCGGTCCGGCGCAGCGCGGCGATCTGGTCGGCCGAGAACCCGGCCTCGGTCAGCACCTCGTCGGTGTGCTCGCCGATCCCGGGCGCGGCCCGCCGGACCACGACCTGCTCGTCGTCGAACTGCATCGGCGCGGTGGCCACGCGCATGGTGGGATGCGCGGGGTGCGGCGCGAGATAGCCGTTCGCGACCACCTGCGGGTCGTCGATCACCTCGAGTGGTGACGCGAGCGCGGCTGAGATCGTGTCCTCCGCCTGCAGGTGTGCCCGGAGGTCGGCGAGCGTGCGCGACTCGATCACCGCGCGGATCCGGTCGTGGAGCTCCTGGGCGTGCTGCGCGCGGGTCGTGGTGTCGACGCAGCGTGGGTCGTCGACGAGGTCGTCGAGGCCGAGCGCGCGGCACGCGGGCACCCAGTGGCGCGTGTCGTCGATCATGTTGAGGATGAGCCAGCGCCCGTCGGCCGTCTTGTGCGGGCCGACGAGCGGGTTCGACCGCGCGACGGCATTGTTCATCTTCGGCGGGTCCTCACGGGTGATCGTGGTGGCGGTGAGGTCCACCCCGATCTGCCACACGGCGAAGTTGAGCAGCGACACGTCGACCACCATGCCCTTGCCCGTGCGCTCACGGTGGAACAGCGCGGCCGCGATGCCACCCGCGAGCATCGCCCCGCTCGGCGCGTCGCCCATCGCGGCACGTTGCATGACCATCGGCCCGTCGGCGGGCGTGACGATGTGGCCCACGCCGCCACGCGCCCAGTACGACACCGAGTCGAACCCGCCCGCGTCCGCGTCGGGTCCCCGCTGCCCCTGCCCGTGGCCCTTCGCGTAGACGAGACGCGGGTTGATCGCCCAGAGGTCGTCGGGGTTGGTGCGCAGCTTGGCCCGGGCCGACGGCAGGAAGTTGGTGACGAACACGTCGGCCTGCTCGATGAGCGTGGCGAACGCGGTGCGCCCCTCGGGGACGCGCAGGTCGAGCGCGATGCCGCGCTTGTTGCGGTTGATGTGCTCCCAGAGGAAGTTGACGTCGCCGGTGTCGGTGACGAAGCCCGCACCCATGATCGCCCGCAAGGGGTCGCCGGTCGGCCGCTCCACCTTGACCACGTCGGCCCCCCAGTCCCCCAGGATCGCCGCGCAGCTGGGCACGAACCCGTGCTCGGCCAGCTCCACCACCTTCACGCCGTCGAGCACGCCCATCGTGATCCTCCCCCCGGTCGCCCGGCGGGGCCGGGCCGATTCGGGCGTCAGTCTGGCGCAGGTTGCCGATAGCCTCCACCGCGGATGTTGGAGCGCTTCGCGAGGATGACCCGACCGCACCGGATCCTCGTCCTCGCCGCAGTCACCGGCGTGTTGGTGGGCCTGGCGGTGGCGGCGTTCGAGCAGGTGGTGGGGCGCTGGCTGCTCGAGTGGACGCTGGACCTGCCTGCGGGGTTGCGCGCCCTCGCACCTGCCGTCGGTGTCGCCCTGGCCTGGGTGGGCCTGCGGTACGTGGGGCGGGGCGCGACCCCAGCCCTGGCCGACGAGTACCTCGACGCCTATCACGGCCGTGACGGCGCGGTGCCCCTCGAACCCCTGCCCGGCAAGATCGTGGCCGCCGGAGCCACGCTCGGCCTGGGTGGCGCGATGGGGTTCGAGGGCCCGTCGATCTATCTCGGCGCGGCGATCGGCTCGTTCGTCCGCCGCCGGTTCCCACAGCTGATCGACGGACGCGACCAGCGGGTGCTCCTCGTCGCAGGAGCCGCCGCGGGCGTGGCCGCGATCTTCAAGGCGCCCGCGACCGGCGCAGTGTTCGCGGTCGAGGTCCCGTACCAGGAGGACTCCGCGTCGCGTGCCGCGGTTCCCGCGATCGTTGCCGCGGCCGCGTCCTATCTCACGTTCGTGCTGTTCTTCGGGCTCCACCGCCTCTTCCCGATCCAGGGGAATCCGGACCTCGAGGCGCGCGAGCTGCTCGGCGCGCTCGCGATGGGACTGCTCGCCGGGCTCGGCGCGCGCGCGTTCGCTGCCATGGTGCGTGCGTCGAAGCGGATCGCTGGCTACACCGAGCCCTGGAAGCGCGTCACGGCGTGCGGGCTCGGGCTGGCTGCCGTCGCGGCGGGCACGTGGCTGGTGTACGACCGGCCGTTGTCGCTCGGCCCCGGGTACGGCGCGGTGCAGTGGACGCAGACGGCATCGCGCTCGTTCGGGCTCATCGTGCTGCTGCTGCTTGTCCGCGCGGTCGCCACGTCGCTCACGATCGCGGCCGGCGGCGCGGGGGGCATCTTCATCCCGCTGTTCGTGGAGGGGTGGATCCTCGGTACCGCGGTCGAGGTGGTTGTGAACAGCAACACGCTGCTGTTCCCGGTCATCGGGGCGGCGGCGTTCCTCGGCGCCGGATATCGTACGCCGATCGCGGCGATCGTGTTCGTGGCCGAGGCCACCGGTCGTCCGGGGTACATCGTCCCGGCGCTGATCGCGACCGGGGTGGGGCAGCTGGTGATGGGACGGCAGTCGGTCACCGCGTCCCAGCTCGTCCGACGCGAGGACCCGGTTGAGCTGCGCGACGCGCGGCCCGTGGCCGACGCACTCGCGCCACCGCCCGATCCCGTCTCACCCGATGCGCCGGTCGCCACGCCCGACTGGACCGTGGGCCAGGCCCGCTCCACCCTCGCCGAGAGCGCGGCGCCCTACGTCGCGGTCGTCGACGGCGACCGCGTCGTCGGCATCGTCACGGCCGCCTCGATCCTCGCGCTCGACGACTGAACGGAGGGTCACCAGGCGCCGGTGAGGAGCAGGCCGAGCGCGGCGGCGAGGGTGGCCGCGGCGGCGCTGCCGATCGCGTAGGCGACGGCGATGCGCGGATGACCTTCCTCGGCGCGGCGGACTGTCTCGTACGCGTAGGTGGAGAACGTGGTGTACGCACCGAGGAACCCGGTGCCCACGATCGTGCGGGCGTCGGGGTCCAACCCGTGCGCGAGCGCGAGTCCGACCACCAGGCCGAGCGCCAGCGAGCCGGTCACGTTCACGACCAGCGTCCCAGTGGGGGTGATCGTCGGCCACCGCGTGCGGACCCACCACTCGAGCGCGTACCGGCTGGGCGCGCCGAGCGCACCGGCCACCGCCACGAGCGCGACCACGGCCGCCCCGTTCACGGTTCGCTCCTCATGACTCGTCCTCGTCGGGCACCGGCGGCACGCGGAAGCCCGCCAGGACCAGCCCCGCGAACACTGCGGCCACGCCGGTAAGCACGCTGGCTGCGGTGTAGACGAGCGCGATCCCGCCGTCGCCATCGCGCCAGAGCAACGCGATCTCGGTGGCCATCGTGGAGAACGTGGTGAACGCGCCGAGCACCCCCACGCCGACGAGCAGGCGCAGCCAGTGGTCGGGCGCACCCCGGCGCAGGAGCGACTCGAGCAAGAACGCGAGCGCGAACGCGCCGGTGACGTTGATGACGAACGTGGTGGCTGGGAAGGTCCCCGGGG
>Ga0302323_100004879_pt1 | contig 10945 bp, 8 predicted proteins | sample Fen_T0_3_FD_201950 | JGI IMG/M metagenome (GOLD analysis project Ga0302323, IMG submission 201950) | Peat permafrost microbial communities from Stordalen Mire near Abisko, Sweden - Fen_T0_3 | ecosystem: Environmental > Terrestrial > Soil > Wetlands > Permafrost | place: Sweden: Abisko... | reverse complement strand
CGCGATATGGCCTCGCGCTTGGGCGTCAGCTCGCAAGCCCTCGACGATACGCTCTACGATGCCTTTGGTCAGCGGCAAATCTCGACCATCTTCACCCAGCTCAACCTGTATCGCGTGGTCCTCGAGGTCGCGCCTTCCTTCCAGCGCGATCCCACCGCCCTGCGGTCCATCTATGTACGATCTGCCTCCGGCGATCCCATCGCGCTCGACACGCTGGCGCACTACGAGCAATCGCCCCATGCCCCCACCATTGCCCACCAAGGACAGTTTCCGGCGGCCACGCTCTCCTTCAACCTGACCCCCGGCGAGGCGCTGGGTGATGCGGTGTCCGCCATCGCTACCGCCATGCAATCGCTCGACCTTCCGGCCAACGTGCATCCTTCATTTCAAGGCACGGCCAAGGTCTTTTCCGAATCGCTCGCCAACGAACCCATCCTCATTCTCGCCGCGCTCATCACCATGTACATCGTGCTCGGCATTCTGTACGAGAGCTACATCCACCCCATCACGATCTTGAGCACCTTGCCCTCGGCCGGCGTGGGCGCCCTGCTGGCTCTCCTCGTCTGCCGTATCGAATTCAGCATCATCGCGCTCATTGGCATCATCTTGCTCATCGGCATCGTCAAGAAGAACGCCATCATGATGATCGACTTCGCGCTGGAAGCCGAGCGAGAAAAGGGGCTGGATCCCGAGAGCGCCATCCACCAAGCCTGCCTCTTGCGCTTTCGCCCCATCATGATGACGACCATGGCGGCCTTGCTGGGCGGGCTCCCCATGGCGCTCGGGCGAGGCACGGGCGCGGAATTGCGCCGTCCGCTCGGCATCGCCATCGTCGGCGGACTGCTCATCTCGCAGGTGCTCACGCTGTACACGACGCCCGTCATCTATCTGGCCATGGACCGCGTACGCCATCTGGGACTTGCGCGAGGGCGACGCTCGACGGCCGTGGCCACCTCCCGCTCTACAGTGGGAGAACCCGCGGCGTGAACCTCTCGGGACCTTTCATTCGTCGACCGGCGGCCACGTCCCTGATGGCCGTCGCGCTGATCCTGGCGGGTATCACCGCCTACGCCAACCTGGCAGTGGCCCCCCTGCCCCGCGTGGATTTCCCCACCATCAATGTGCAGGCCGCGCTGCCGGGCGCCAGCCCGGAAACCATGGCCAGCGCCGTCGCCACGCCGCTCGAGCGTCGCTTTGGCCGCATCGCTGGTCTTGCCGAAATGACCTCGGCAAGCTCGCTTGGCGCCACCAGCATCACCATGCAATTCGATCTGAACCGAGACATCACGGGGGCGGCCCGCGATGTCCAAGCCGCCATCAACGCGGCCGGCGGTGAGCTGCCGCCCAACCTGCCCAGCCGTCCCATCTATCGCAAGGTCAACCCGGCCGATGCCCCCGTGCTCATCGTAGGATTGACCTCGGACACGCTGCCCCTGGCGCAGGTCTACGACACGGCGAACACCATCCTGGCGCAGAAGGTGTCCCAGGTGCGGGGCGTGGGCCAGGTTTTCGTGGGCGGTGGTCAGCAGCCCGCCGTACGCGTGCGAGTCGACCTGGAGGCACTGGCGGGGCTGGGGCTGGGTATGGCAGACGTGCGCGCGGCGCTGGCCCAGGCCACGGTCAACAGTCCCGAAGGGGCGCTTTCCGACGATCAGCGCACGCTGGTTCTGGCCTCCAACGACCAGATCTTCGGTGCCGAGGCCTTTCGCAATGTGATAGTCACCTACCGCAGTAGTGCTCCGGTTCGGCTGCGCGACGTAGCCACCGTCATCGACGACGTGGAAAACACGCGTGTCGCGGGTTGGGTGGATGGCAAGCGCGCCGTGCAACTCATGGTTCGCCGCGAGCCGGGCGCGAATATTCTCGAGACCATCGACCGGGTCAAGGCGCTCCTGCCGCAACTGGCGACGTCGATTTCCCCGGCTATCCAGATGCAGATCGTGGTCGATCGCGCCGGCACCATCCGCGCTTCGGTTCGCGACGTCGAGGCGACCTTGCTGGTCAGCATAGGCCTGGTCGTGCTGGTGGTCTTACTGTTTCTCCGCCGCGTGCGCGCCACCATCATCCCCGCTGTGGCCATCCCGCTCTCTCTGACGGGAACCTTTGCCGTCATGTATCTGCTCGACTACAACATCGACAACCTCTCACTCATGGCGCTCACCATCGCCACCGGCTTCGTGGTCGATGACGCCATCGTGGTGGTGGAGAATATCATGCGCCACGTGGAAGAGGGCATGGCCCCCAAGGAAGCAGCCTTTCTGGGCGCACGCGAAATCGGATTCACCATCGTCTCGATCACGTTGTCGCTGCTCGCGGTCTTCATTCCGCTGCTGCTCATGGGTGGGATCGTCGGCCGGCTGTTTCGCGAGTTCTCCGTCACGCTGAGCATTGCCATCGTGGTTTCGGCTGTCGTGTCGCTGACCCTGACCCCAACCATGGCGTCGCGTCTTCTACACCGACGAACGGGCGAAAGACCGACACACTTTGCCCGCGTGTCCGAGCGTGCCTTCGCGGCACTCCAGAAGATCTATGCTCGCTGCTTGGATTGGATCCTGCGCCACCAACTAGCAGCCCTCCTTCTCACCCTAGGCACGATTGCTTTCACCGTCCTACTCTACGTGGTCGTGCCCAAAGGGCTCTTCCCCCAGCAAGACACAGGCATGTTGACCGGTACTACCGAGGCCGGCCAGGACGTGTCGTTCCCGGCCATGAAGGCCTACCAGGAGCAGCTGAATGCCATCGTTGCGGCCGATCCCGACGTCGAGCATGTGGTATCAGTCCTCGGCTCACCCAATGCCTCGGCCGGCAATGTGGGCAATCTGTTCATCGCCTTGCGCCCCCAGCCTGGACGCAAAGCCAGCGCGGATGAGGTCATCGCCCGTCTTCGTCCCAAGATGGGCCGGGTGCCAGGCATTCGCCTATTCCTACAATCCGTCCAGGACTTGCGCTTGGGCGGAAGGCCGACGCGCACCCAGTACCAGTACACGCTTCAGGACGCCACCCTCGAAGAGCTGAATCAGTGGTCACCGCGCGTGCTGGAGGAGCTGCGTGACCTGCCCGGGCTCAAGGACGTAAACACCGACCAGCAGACCGCTGGACTTCAACTGGGCGTGACCCTCGACCGTGAGCGCGCATCTCGCTTCGGCATTCTGCCCCAGGCAGTAGACGAAGCCCTCTACGATGCCTTCGGCCAGCGCCAAGTTGCGGTCTCCTACACCCAGCTCAACTACTACCGTGTGGTCTTGGAAGCCTCGCGCGAACAGCAAAGCGGCCCCGAAGCCCTGCGTCGCATCTACGTGCCCACGCCAACGGGAGCCCAAGTGCCGCTGTCGGAAATTGCGACCTTTGGCCCCGGAAACGCCTCCCTGGCCATCAACCACCAGGGCCAATTTCCGTCCACCACCATCTCCTTCAACCTGGCCCCGGGCACTTCGCTGGGCGACGCCGTCGATCTCATTCACAAGGCCGAGGGACGACTGGGCTTTCCCGAAAGCCTACGTGGCAGCTTCCAAGGAACCGCGCAAGCCTTCAAGAGCTCCACCAGCAGCCAACCCTGGCTCATCCTCGCTGCGCTCGTCACCGTGTATCTCGTGCTCGGGATCCTCTACGAGAGCTTGATTCATCCCATCACCATCCTATCCACGCTGCCCTCGGCGGGGGTGGGCGCACTCCTCGCGTTGTTCGCGCTCAAGACCGAATTCAGCATCATCGCCCTCATCGGCATCATCCTGCTCATCGGCATCGTGAAGAAGAATGCCATCATCTTGGTGGACTTCGCCATCGAATCACGACGGGCACGTGGTACCTCCGCCGCCGCGGCGATCCGCGAGGCCAGTCTATTGCGCTTTCGTCCCATCCTGATGACCACCATGGCGGCCCTTCTCGGCGCGCTTCCCCTTGCCATCGGCGGCGGAGCCGGTTCCGAGCTGCGCCGGCCGCTGGGCATCGCCATGGTAGGCGGCCTCTTCCTCTCGCAGGTCGTGACCTTGTTCACGACCCCGGTCATCTATCTTTGGCTCGATCGCCTCCAGACCCGCCGAAGGACGGCACTGTCGCTCGCGAGGCTTGACACGAAGAACGCTGCGACAGAGCCGTCGTAGCTGGCAAGGCTACCGGCCTTTCTTCTCGAAACGATCGTCGGCGACGATAGACCGGTCCGGCACAGTGTCGATCCAGCCCAGCCTTGCGACGGGAAAGTCATCATAGGCCGGTACGTAAGGCTTGATATCGAGCAGCGGTGTATCGTCGAGAATGTCCACGTCGGCAATGTGCAGCGTCGTTCCTTCAATCCCCAGCAAACGAACATTGGATAGACCTATGGGATTGATGCGCGCCGGAGCACGGGTGGCGAAAAGGCCACGCTCGACCACGTCACGGTAGGGCACCACGGTCAACTTGGCGGCCGCCGCCCGGTCGAACCAGTAGACCAACCACACGCGGTCGAAGCCTGCCAAGTCCCTCAGCCCCGCGGCGAAGTCCGGCGCGAGCTCAATGTGCCCCTCAACGCCCTTGGCCCGACTGGGCTGGATGGGTGTGCCCGTAGCCTGTTTGAATGGGCTGTGAATACGGCCGATCTCGATGAGCTGCATCTCGTGAACCTAACTCGCTCAGCTCAGCACTTCCAGGAAGGTCTTTACCTTCGTGATCTGCTCTTCCGTCGGTGGCTGGTCGTGTACGGTGGTCTCCAGCGCCACCATGGGCACCCCCAGCTTCTTGAAGTGCTCGCGCTCCAGTCCCTGGACCACGCTGCCGTAAGGACAGCCGGTGATGAAGGACGATATGATTCCCCGCGCCTTGGTTTGCCGGACCAGCTCCTCTACCCTGACGCGCCGATAGGTGGCAGACGCGCCAGCGGCTTCGCCCAACTCACCCTTCACCTGCGCCGCGAACAAATAGTGAGCAATGGATTCGAGCGGAGGAATATCCTCGCGAAAATCCGAGGTCGAGGTCAGCACCCAACCAAGGATTACACCGCTCGACTCTTCGATAGCCTCGAGCAAACCGCGCCCGCCCACGATGCCGCCGATAAGACCCGCAAGCACCAGAGGGATGTACGGCTTCTCGGTCGGACTCTTCGCCGCCTCCTCCAATTCCGCAGTCAGCTGATCGATGATGGACTCGAACTTCTCTGGATTGCCAAAGTAGTGAACGGAGCCCAGCAACACCTGCAGTGTCGGAATGCTGGGCAGAAAGAACGGACTATTCACGCGCAAGTCCAGGATGCGGCGGATCTTGCGGGTAACGCGATTCTTGAGCTTGATTTCTTCCCTGACCCGGTCCTGATCCGCCGGCTTGCCGGTCAGCCACACCGCCACCTTCTCCAGCTCCTTCACCAGGAACCTGACCAACTCGTCCCGCTTGTCTTCGGGCTTGAAGGCCGTGGCAGCGTCGATCCAGTAGATGTCATAGCCGTCGCGCTTGGCATGCTCGACCGCATTGCCGATGGGCTCGCAGGTCGAGCCAAACAGCAGGACGCGCTTGATGGGACCATCCTTCTTCAGGTGCAGCCGCCCCACCATGGCTTTGATCATCGAGCAGAATTCGGAGGGTATCTGATGGTAATTCTCTGCGATCGCCTCGGCGCGCAGACTGTCCTCCCGCCACAGCTCATTGATGCCTATGGGGATAGTGTCGCACGCACGGATGAGCGGGGCCTCCCACGAAGCTCCGCCCCAGATGGCCGATTTGCCTGCCGCGGCCTCACGCTCGATTTCTCTGATGGTGTACGTGCCCGCAAGCTCGGCCAGAGCCGGGATCGCCCGTGATATGACCTCGGGCTGGGGAATTCGGTTCGTCCCATTGCCGCTATTCAACGTCGCTGTGCTGCTCATGCCATGGCCCTCACTTGATATGTTTCCGCGCTAGGACCTCGAAGAACGATTTCCGGTGCCCGTAGCGCAAAGTCGTCAACTTTTCCTGGGATACGATTTGCCACTGTCCGCGAAGCACAGTGGCAAGCTTCTCGACGGTAAAGAACTGTTTGCTCACACCGTGGACCGAGACCCGCTGCCAGCTGGACGCGTCCCGTGGTGCACCAGACTCGACGTCGTCGTAGGCGTTCACGCGAAAGGCGAGCACGCCGTCGGGATTGAGCAAACGGTGGATACTCTGAAAGATACTGATCGTCTCCTCGCGACGAAAATAGTGCAAGGAGAGGCTAGCCACGACCACGGCGAAGCCACCTTCGAGCCTGTCAATCTCGCGCAAATCCATGACCCTGTGGAGCACGCCAGGGTTTCTTCGCTTCGACCTTCCCACTGCCACCTGGGACACATCCAAGGCCGTCACTTCCAAGCCCCAGCTGGTCAGCACCTCGGTGTCATAGCCGACACCGCAACCGAGCTCCAAAGCTCGGTCGCCGTGTCCCACCAAGATCGCCTTCCACCGCTCGAGCCACGGGTCGTACGCCCCACCATCTCCCGTGGCGTAGCGCTGATCCCAGATAGCAACGGCCTCGGACATCGGCCCCCTACTCGGCTAACATTTCCACGAACGCCTTGATGCGAGTCACCTGTTCTTCCGTCGGTGGCTCTTCGGCGTGGACGCTGTGTTCTAGCCCGACCAACGGTACGCCCTTCTTCTTGAAATACTGGCGTTCCAGCCCCTGCACCACGCTGCCATACGGGCAGCCGGTGACGAACGACGAAACGATTCCGCGCGCGTTGGTCTTGTCCACAAGTTCTTCGACACGACGGCGGCGTAGGGTCGCTGACGCACCTGCTCCCTCCCCCAGCTCACCCTTCAATTGAGCATCGAACAGATAGTGGGCCACGGCCTCTAGGGGGGGAATGTCCTCGCGAAAATCCGAGGTGCTGTGGATAACCCAGCCCAGTACCACGCCATTCGCCTCCTCGATGATCTTGAGCAATTTGGGCCCGCCGGCCACGCCACCGGCGAGGACAATGGGGATGAAGAAGCGCTTCTCCGGAACAGCCGACGCCACTTCCAGGTCCGCAATCAGCTGGTCGAGAACCCTCTCGTACTTTTCCCGTTCACCGAAGTAATGGGTCGACCCCAGCAAAACCTGCGATGTTGGTGTGCTGCTCAAATAGAACGGGGCCTTCAGCCGAAGGTCGAGGATCCTTCGCACCTTCCGCATCATGCGGTTCTTGAACTGCAGCTCCTCCGTCAACCGATCTTCGTCGACGCGCTTTCCCGTCAACCAAAGCGCGACCTTCTGAAGCTCGTTGATGAGAAATGCCACCAGCTCGGGACGCCGCTCGCCAACCTTGAAAGCCGTGGCCGCGTCGATACAATGCACATCGTAGCCGTCGCGTCCGGCGTGGTCGAGCACCATGCTGATGGGTTCGCAGGTCGAGCCGAAGTACAGGATGCGCTTGATGGCGTTGTCCTTGCGCAGATGCAAGCGCCCGATCATGGCCTTGATCATCGAGCAGAACTCGCCCGGGATCTGGTGGTAGTTCTCGGCCACGGACTCGGCCTGCAGACTGTCTTCCTTCCACAACTCGGCAAAACCCACGGGCGTCGTGTCGCATGAACGAATCAACGGCGCCTCCCACGAGTTTCCGCCCCAGATCACGGACTTCCCTTCCCTGGCCCAACCCTCGATCTTCTCGAGCGAGTAGCTTTTCTGTAGCGCGGCCAGCTCCTTCACAGCACCGGAGTCGGCCCCCGTGCGCGGCGCCCCATTCTTGCTGCCACCGTTTTGCGCAGACCCGTCAGTCCCCGAGTTACGCGTTGATGTGTTGCTCATGGCTCGTAACCTCCCCTCTCTCTTTGAGGACCTCGACAAAGGCCTCGATGCGCGTCTTCAATTGGCCGTAATCGCTTTCGGAGTAGTCACTGGACAATTCCAGCACAGGCAGATTCTGTTTCTGGAATTCCGTGAGGAATTCCTTCTTGCTCACGCCGTAGCAGGCGCAGAACTTCAGGAACACGTAGACCACGCCGTCCACAGCATATTCCCGCGCTAGCTTGCCGGAGAACGCAATGCCATCCTCCAGCGGCTTCATGCGCGCACAGGGTGCCTGGTCCAGATAGCCATTGGCCAGCGCACGATACGGGTCTCCCGCTTCACTCACGCTGTGATAGAATGGGCGTACGCCAGCGCAGTGGTCTTCGATGACCACGCGCGCGCCCAGCTCCCCTTCGAGGATATCGAGCAGGCGTCGGTCGCCATCAGCCATGATGCTCCCCGAAATCATCAGGCGCAGGGGACGGCCAGAGCGCTTGGGAGCGTCTTCGAGGTGACTCTGAACCTGCTCGAGAGCGGTGACCAGCTTTTCCCCCGGAAGGTAGTAGTAGCCCCGCACCAGATCCAGAAATTCCGCACCGGTCAGAACCGGATTCGGCTTCTTGCGCAGCTCGGAGATCTCCTTCAGGATGCTGCGCGCCCTATTGTAGATGGTGATCTGCCGCTGCACCTCGTCGTCGTCAACGGGCTTCCCGGTCAACTCGCCAAGGTCATTCTTGAAGTTGACGATCTCCTCACGAAAAAAGTTCCGCGCGTCCTCGCTCGAGCGCAACTTGGGCAAGTTCAGCAACGTGGTGGGAACGAACTGCTCGATCACCTCCGACGCGCGCTTCATCGTCGAGCAAGTGTGAAAATTGTAGACCTTGTCGAACGACTTGTAGAACGGGTCATCCTGCTGAAAGAACCCAATGCAGCTCTTGGTGAAGTCGCAGAAGACGCTCTGGGTGTAGAGCTCTCCCGCTGAGACCGTCTTCGCGCTGCCCGCCTTGATCAGGCGCGAATGCCGAACTCCGGCAGCGCTCAGCAGTTCGACCGGTGTGTAGTTGCAAATGTAGCCGACCTTCTTGACGTCCTTCGCGTCGACGAGTGACTGTTGTTCATCGTCAATGAGCTTCGCGAAGCCCTTCAAGTCCAGCTTCGCGGGCTGCTTCTTCGTCTTTTGCACCTTAGTCGCCATTGGGGAACCTCACTTCCTCTCGCACATCATGTTTCGCTACCTTCTTCTTCGTCTTCTTCGTGTTCTTCACTTCATGTGTGCTGGCGAAGAACTTCCAGGCATGAACCGCCGCGCCCAGCGCACCAGCAAAAATCAAGTCCAGCTTCGCCGGTGTGAACCTTGCTCCGATTTCCTCTTCCAACACCTTCCACATCCCCACGTTGTTCGAAACCCCGCCGGTGAAGACTATCTCGGGTTCGATCCCGATACGACCGAGCAGATTGTGCACGCGCCGGGCCGTCGAATAGTGGACGCCCGCCGCGATGTCCGCACTGATCTCCTCCAAATTCTCTCGAGCGCCGCGCGCGCGCAGCGAGATGACCTCTGATTCTGCGAAGACTGCGCACTGGCTGCTCACCTGCGCTGGCTTCTTCGATTTCAGCGCTACTTCGCCCAGTTCTCGCAAGTCGATGCCAAGAATGGCCGCGGCCTTCTCCAGGAACCGCCCGGTTCCGGCGGCACACTTGTCGTTCATGACGAACTCGACCACCTTGCCGGTGGCGGTATCCACCTTGATGGCCTTCGAGTCCTGCCCGCCGATGTCGATAATGGTGCGCGTCTTGGGAATAATTGCGTGCGCCCCCATGGCGTGGCAACTGATCTCCGTAACGACCCGGTAGGGAATGTCGTCATAGTTGAGCGAGATGCGGCCGTACCCCGTGCCCACCACCGCCTGGATGTCACTGCGTTCCAGGCCAGAGGTTTGCAACAGCTTGGTGAGCAGCTCGTCGGCGGTCTCCTGCATGTAGAGCCCGGTCGGCAGGAGAACGGTGGTGACTTCATCGCCGTCGAGAAGAACGCCCTTGGATCCCCGTGAACCGATGTCGAGGCCGACAACGGGCACGGTGGTCGTGAACTTCCACGGACCCTCATTGATAATGTCTTTCGCTTGGTGTTTCATATTGTCTCGTTGTTGGCTGTTTCGGAAACGTGTCTTTCGGGTAGATCCAGGTGCAAAACAGGGGCACGCACGGGAGGCGTCAGCTTTCCTTCGCGAATCTCCCAGCGGTTGCCCGCACGCTCGGCCAAAGCCCGGTCGTGCGTCACCAACACCAGCGCGAAGCCCTCGCCAGGAAGGCTGAGGAGAAAATCAGCGACTTGGGAGGCCCGGCGCGCGTCAAGGTCGTTGGTCGGCTCATCGGCGAGGATCACCGAGGGACGCAGCACCAGCGCGCGAGCCAAAGCCACACGACGCTTCTGACCTAGGCTCAGCTGGTGCGGCAGAAAGCTCGCACGCGCACTCAGCCCGAGGCGGTCCAGCAGATCGTGGGCAAACTCCCGCCTTTCGCGGGTCCTTCCAGCAAGAAAGGCAGGTAGGAGGACGTTGTCCAGAACGGACAGAGAACCCACCAGTTGCGCGGATTGAAAGATGAAACCATAGAAGATGTTGCGCAGACGAGAGCGCTCACCGTCGGAGAGCGTGCCTGCGTCGACGCCATCTATGCGAATTTCCCCTGACGTGGGCTCCAGCAACAGCGCAAGCAGCGCCAACAAGGTGGTCTTGCCACTGCCGGAGGGGCCGACAATGGTCGTGACCTGCCCGGCGCGCACCTGCAACGAAACGTCGTCGAGAATCGTCTCTGCCCCGTACGACCGGGTGACGTTCCGCGCTTCCAGCACGATTGGAGAATGCGCGCTCAATCGATATCTCCCTGGGCCATGGTGAGCGCGGGCTCGAGCTGGGCCACCCGCAAAGCGGGGCCAGCAGCAGAGAGAAAGCCGATGCAGCCGTAGAGCAGCAGCGCGCCTACCGCCGCCGCCAGCAGCAGCGCATTGCCCGGCGGAATGAACGGAAACGCGTTCTGTGAGGCAAGGCGGGCAAAGGCCAGCCGGTAGAGGCCGTAGCCCAGCGGCAGCCCGAGCAGCGCGCCGCCCAGGGAAAGGGCGGTGGACTCGCCTACCACCAGTTGCACCATGCGAGGCTTGGTCGCGCCCAGCGCCCGATAGAGGGCCCATTCCCCTTTGCGGTCCCAGGCAACCGAAGAGAAGTGTCCGAGCAGGTATGCCACACCACC
>Ga0302323_100004878_pt1 | contig 10945 bp, 11 predicted proteins | sample Fen_T0_3_FD_201950 | JGI IMG/M metagenome (GOLD analysis project Ga0302323, IMG submission 201950) | Peat permafrost microbial communities from Stordalen Mire near Abisko, Sweden - Fen_T0_3 | ecosystem: Environmental > Terrestrial > Soil > Wetlands > Permafrost | place: Sweden: Abisko... | reverse complement strand
AGGAGGCGCGACGCGCGGCCGTCGCCGATGCCCGCCACCGAGCCGAGACCATCGCGGACGCGGCCGGCGGCCGCCTCGGCCCGCTCGTGGGCATCGCCGAGGGCGCCCCGGCGGGCCCGTCGCCGTTTCCTGCACCCCGGATGATGGCCGTGGCCGCAGACGCTGCGCCCACGCCGGTCCTGCCCGGGCGCATCGAGGTGTCGGTCACCCTGACCGCCGAATGGGAGCTGCTGCCGGTCGGCCTCGTCTAGGCTCGCTCAGCTGCCCGCGACCAGCCGCAGGACCCGGCCCCGTGCCAGGTCGGTCAGGTACACCTCGCCATCGTCGTCCGTCCCGATGGAGCTGATCGACGCGCCCGTCTCCACGAGCACCGCTGGCTGCTGTTGCGCGCCGCCCCCGGCGTCGATCGCCCACAGCGTCCCGCTGCAGTAGTCCGAGAACAGGTAGCCGCCCCGGAGGGCGGGGATCGCGGCGCCGCGGTACACCACGCCGCCGATGACGGAGCAGCCCGCGCCGTGCCCGTACTCCGCAACGGGCATCGTGACGCCCGCCGGGTCGCAGCCCGTCGGCGGGTCGTAGCAGTGCCGCCCCTCCCACCGCCGCCAGCCGAAGTCGAGGCCGCGGGCGCCGGCGGGCGCGACGTCGACCTCCTCCCACGCGTTCTGGCCCACGTCGCCGATCCAGAGGTTGCCGGTGGCCGGGTCGATGCTGTCGCGGAACGGGTTGCGCAGCCCGGAGTGGAGGATCTCGGGGCGGGCGTCGGTCCGCCCGGCATACGGGTTGTCCGCCGGGATCCCGTACGGCTGTCCCGCGGGCGGGTGCAGGACATCGACGCGCAGCATCTTGCCCAGCAGAGCCTGCAGGTTCGAGGCCCGGTCTCCCGGGTCGCCGGCGGAGCCACCGTCGCCCAGGGCGATCAGCAGCATCCCGCCGGGGTCGAAGCCGATCCAGCCGCCGTTGTGGTTGGCGTACGGCTGGGGCTCGGTGAGGATGACCCGCTCGGTCGCCGGGTCGAGGACCGTGGCGTCGTGGGCGTCGAGGCGGAACTCGCTGATGACCGTCGCGCCATCCGCCCCCGAGTAATGCACGTAGGCGACGGGCCGCGTGGGGCCGAACCCGGGCGGGAACGCGAGGCCCAGGAGCCCTCGCTCGCCACCGGAGGTCACGCGGTCCCGGATGTCGAGGAACGGCGTGGGCAGCAGGGCGCCGTTCTCGATCACGCGGATCCGGCCCGCCTGCTCCGCGACGAAGAGGCGACCGGAGCCGTCGCCTGCGCTCGTGACGAAGACGGGCTGGTCGAGGCCGTCCACGAAGGGCGCCGCGGTCACGCGGGCGGCGGCGAGGTCCGGGCGGTTCGGGGCGGGGCTCCCCTGTCCCGCGGACGCGGCGGAGGCGGCCGGCGAGCCGCTCGGCGCCGGGGCGGTCGTGGGCGCGGGCGTGGGCGGCCGGGTCGCGGCCGGGGTCACCGTCGTTGCGCCGGGCGTGCCCCGGACCTGCGGGATCGGCGGCGGAGCGCTGCAGCCTGTCGCCAGGAGGGCCGCGAGGGCCGCGATCGCGAGGCGGAGGACGGGGGTCGCGCTGGGCATCGGTACGGGCTAGGGTACCTGCATGCACGCCTTCACCCTCGACGAGGCCCTCGGGCGCCAGCGGGCCGCCGGCGGGCCCTGGGCCGAGCTCCTGGGCGTCGCCGACCTCTCGTTCGGCATCTACGTGCTCGCGGCGGGCGCCGCCGACCGCCAGCGGCCCCACACCGAGGACGAGGTGTACGTGATCCTTGCCGGGCGGAGCCGGTTCACGGCCGCTGACGAGACCCGCGACTGCGGCCCGGGTGACGTCATCTTCGTGCCGGCCCAGGTCCCGCACCGCTTCCATGACATCGCGGAGGAGCTGCGCGTCGTGGTCGTGTTCGGCCCCGCGGAGGGGTCGCGCGCCCGCTAGGCTCAGCCCCGGGCGCGGATCCGGTCGATGCGCTCAGCGAAGCCTTCGGCGTGGACGGCGCTCGTGCCATCCTCGTCGTGGCGGAACAGGACGTAGGCGTCCATGCCGTCGTCGAGGAACGGGACGAGCCTGGCGGCCCAGGCCTCGAGCGCCGCGTCGTCGTAGCTCGTGCGCCGCAGCCGCAGGTAGAGGAACGGCCCGGTCCGCCGGATATCGGGCGTCTCCTCCTGGTCGTCGAGGTCCGTGGTGCACAGGACCGCACCGGCGGCGCGCAGGGCAGCGAACGTCTCGTCTGCCGTCCATGACGGGTGCTGCGCCTCCACCACGAGCGGGATGGATCGCGGCCACGCCGCCAGCAGGCCTGCGAGGCGCTCGTCATTGCGGGCGGACTTGGCGTCGATCCGGAACAGCACGGCGCCGAGGCGCTCCCCGAAGCCCGGCAGCGGCTCCGTCAGCCAGGGCACGCTCTCGGTGGGGTCGGCGTAGAGGGCACGGACGCTCGCCCCGCGCTGGGCCTTGACCACGAAGCGGAACCCGGGCGGTGTGGCGGCGACCCAGGCCGCGATCTTGTGGGCCGTCGGGCGCGCGTAGAAGGTGTTGTTGAGCTCGACGGCGGGGAGGCGTGACGCGTAGTGGGGGAGCAGATCCGGGCCGCGCAGAGAGGCGGGGTAGAACCGCGGCGCCCAACCCGGGTACGCGAACCCGCTCGTGCCCGCGTAGAGGCGGCCGGGCGTCCGCGGGCTCGTAGTGCTCAGGCCCTGGGGATTGTGCAGGACGAGTCCGACACCGCGTCGCGACCGAGCTCGTCGAGGATCTGGTTGCAGCCGCGCTCCATCGAGCCGCGGTCCGCGTCGGCGATCACCCCGAGGAAGTAGTGCTGCACGCCGTCGAGATGGGTGGCGGATGCGGCACGGAGCGTGGCGAGGCCCCGCGCTGTCAGCGCGGCCTCGGCGCCGCGGGCATCGGTCACGCAGGCGGACCGCTCCACCATGCCGGAGGCCACCAGGCGATCCACCAGGCGGGTGATGCCGCTGCGCGACAGGAGCACGCGCTCGGCGAGCACGCTCATGCGGAGGCGCCGGTCAGGCGCGTTCACCAATTGGAGCAGCGCATCGTACTCGGCGAGCGACAGCCCGTGGGTCCCCTGGAGCTCGTCGTCGAGACGGCGAAGGAGGCGCGCATGGGCCTGGATGAAGGACCGCCACGCGCCGAGGCGCGGGTCGTCCGGGGTGGGTGTGGGTGCGAGGCTCGGGACGGACATCGCCATGACGCGCATCCTACCGCATCCCGTATGTAGTTGACAAGACAACGAAATGGCATATAGTTGCGCCATCAACTACATAGGGCGGCGCACGTGCCGCCCGGTCTGGGAGGACCACACCATGACCGTCACGACCTGGAACATCGACACCGCGCATACGGATGTCCTGTTCTCCGCCAAGCACATGATGGTGACCACCGTGCGCGGCAAGTTCGCCGATGTCTCGGGCACGATCAGCATCGACGAGGAGAACCCCACCGTCTCGACGGGCGAGTTCAGCGTCGCCGTCGCCTCGCTCAATACCGGCGTCGAGCCGCGGGACGGGCATCTGCGCTCGGCCGACTTCTTCGATGCCGCCAACCATCCCACCGCGACCTTCGCCTCCACGAAGGTCCTTGCCAAGGGCGGCAACGACTACGTCGTGACCGGTGACCTCACGATCCGCGGCACGACGCGCCCGGTCTCCTTCGACGTCGAGCTCCTGGGCTTCTACACCGGCCTGAACGGCGCCCGTCGTGCCGGCCTCCACGCAACCGGCAAGATCAACCGCGAGGACTTCGGCCTCAACTGGAACGTCGCGCTCGAGACCGGCGGCTGGCTCGTGGGCAAGGACATCAAGCTCGAGCTCGACCTCGCCATCGAGCAGGCCGAGGCCGTCATGGCCGAGTCCGAGGCCCGAGCCCTGGTCGCCTGACCCGGCGCCCATCGGGGCGCGCCGGGCCGGCGTTCCATGGCCCGGCGCCTCGTCCCCGCGCGACGCGCGTCCCACACGGCGCCCCGGCGGATCGTCCCACCGCCGGGGCGTCTCCATGTCCGGCGACGAGCGGGCGCCCAGGGCCGCAGGGCCGCAAGGCGACGAGCGCGCCCAGGGCCGCCGCCGCCAGGCGACGAGCGCGCGCCGAGGGGCGCCGCCGGCCGGCCGCCCGGCGACGAGCGCACGCCGAGGGCCGCCGCCGGCGGGCCGCCAGGCGAGCCATTCGTCGCCCGCGGTCTGCGTTTCGCTCGCTGATGGCGAACGATGGGAGCCCAGGCTTGCGCACAGCGAGCCTTCTGCTCGCTGATGGCGAGCGATTCGTCAGCGCATCGCGACGAATGGGCCGCCCGGCGGCCGCCCGCGGCCCCGCGCCATCGGCCGCCCGCGGCCCCGCGGCATCGGCCGCCCGCGGCCCCGCGGCATCGGCCGCCCGCGGCCCCGCGGCATCGGCCGCCCGCGGGCTGGCGGTGGGACGCCGCTCGGCGGCGCCCGCGCTCCCGTGGCCGGCTCGCCGCGGCAGGCTCGCCGTGCGGGCCGACCGGGCCACGCGGATGCTGGGCCAGGCCGTCGGCCGCGGGCCGCCGCGCCCGACGACCCCGGACCCGCGACCCGGCGCGCTACGATCGCCCCACGACCAACCCCCGAGGTACCACCCATGCCCGAGTTCGACGTCGAGGCGCTGCGCGCCCGTTTCCCGGCCCTCGCCATCGAGCAGGACGGGCGCCCGGTCGCGCTGTTCGACGGCCCCGGCGGCACCCAGGTCCCGGACTCGGTCATCGAGGCGGTGGCGACGTACTACCGAACCTCCAATGCGAACCACGAGGGGCCGTTCCTCACCTCGCAGCGCAGCGACGCGGTCGTCGCCGAAGCGCACGCCGCCATCGCCGACCTGCTCAACGCCGCGGACCCCGCCGAGATCAAGTTCGGCAACAACATGACGTCGCTCACGATGCACCTCGCCCGCTCGGTGGCGGCGTCGTTCCAGCCCGGCGACACGATCGTGGTCACGAGCCTTGACCACGAGGCAAACGTGGGCCCGTGGCGGTCAGCCGCTGCAGACCGCGGCCTCGTCGTGAAGACCGTGCCGATCCGCCCCGACGACGTCACGCTCGACATCGAGGCGTTCGACGCGATCCTCCACGAGGGCCCGAAGCTCGTGGCGTTCGGCTGGGCGTCCAACGCGGTCGGCTCCATCAATCCAGTCGCGGAGCTGGTCCGGCGCGCGCACGAGGCGGGCTCGCTGACGTTCGTCGACGCGGTGCACGCGGCGCCGCACCTGCCGATCGACGTGCAGGCCGTGGGCACGGACATGCTCGCCTGCTCCGCCTACAAGTTCTTCGGGCCGCACGTGGGGGTCCTGTACGGGCGCCGCGCGCTCCTCGACACCCTCCCGACGTACAGGCTCCGGACCGCGTCGGACCGGTTCGAGACGGGGACCGGCAACTTCGAGGGGCTGGCCGGGGCACTGGCGGCCGTGGAGTACCTCGCGGAGGTCGGCCGGAGGTTTGGCGCCCCCTTCGCGGCCGGGTTCCCGGGGATGGTCGGGCGCCGGCTCGAGACCCACGCCGGCCTCGCGGCGATCCGGGCCTACGAGATGCCGCTGTTCGCGCGCCTGCTGGACGGCCTCGAGGCGATCCCCGGCGCACGCGTCTGGGGCATCACGGACCGCGCCCGCCTTGGCGAGCGGACGCCGACGGCGGCCGTCACCCTCGCCGGGCACACTCCGCAGGCCGTCGCGACGGCCCTGGGCGAGCGCGGCATCGCGACCTGGTGGGGCAACTTCTACGCCGCGGGCGTCGTGGAGTCGCTGGGCCTCGAGCCGGAGGGCGTGTTGCGCATCGGGCTGACCCACTACAACACCGCCGCCGAGGTGGACCGCCTGCTCGCCGAGCTGCGCGCCGTCGCAGGCGCCGCGTAGGTCCCGGGGGGCCGCCCAGGGCGATCGTCGGCAGGGCCATCATCGGCAGGGCGATCGTCGACAGGGCGATCGTCGGCAGCCCGCCCGATGTGGAGCGCGGGGTCGGGCGGGCCCCCGGATCGCGGTGACCTACCTCGCGGCGATCCGGTAGACGGCTCCGCCGAGGTCGCACAGGTACAGCTCGCCCGCGTCGTCCTCGCCGAACCCGCTGATCGCGCGCCCCGTCGAAAGGAGCGTCACCGGCTTGGCAGGGCGGCCGGCGCCGGCCGCGACGGCCCACACCTGGCCGCCGCAGTAATCGCCGTAGACGTACCAGCCCGCGAGGGCCGGAACGGCGGATCCGCGATAGACGTAGCCGCCCGTGATGGAGCACCCGCCGGTGGCCGCGTGGCTGTACTCGACCAGGGGAAGCGTCTTGCCCTTCGTGCTGCAGCCGCTGGAGGGCCGATAGCAGTGGTTGCCCTCGAGCGCGTGCCAGCCCCAGTTGATGCCCTTTCCGGGGCCCTTCGCGGTGCGGACCGCCCGGTCGACCTCCTCGTACCGGTTCTGGCCGACATCGCCGATCCACAGGTTGCCGGTGGAGCGGTCGAAGGAGAACCGCCACGGGTTGCGGAGGCCCCGCTGCCAGATCTCATTGCGGCCGGGCTTGCCCACGTACGGGTTGGAGGCGGGGATCAGGTAGTGGCGCGTGGACGTGGAGCCGTTCACGTTGATCCGCAGGATCTTGCCCAGCAGGCTGTTGACGCTCTGCGCCCGGTTGCCGGGATCGCCCGCACTGCCGCCGTCGCCCATGCCGATGTAGAGGTAGCCGTCCTTCCCGAAGGCCAGCATGCCGCCGTTGTGGTTCGCGTAGGGCTGGGCGATCTTCAGGATCGTGCGCCCCGACCCCACCGCCACCACGTCGGGGTTGGAGGCCGACGCCCTGTACTCGCGGATCACCGTGTCGCCGCTCGTGTTCGTGTAGTCCACGTAGAACTTGTGGTTGGTCTTGAACGACGGATGGAAGGCCAGGCCGAGGAGCCCCTGCTCGCCGCCCTTGGACACGGAGGTCGCGATGTTGAGGAAGGACCTCGCGAGAAGCGTCCCGTTCTTGACGATCCGGATCCTCCCGGCCTTGGACACGATGAACAGGCGGTTCGTGCCGTCGTGGGCCCCGATGGCCAGCACCGGCTCCGGGACGTCGGCGACCCTGACGAGCGCAACGGTCGAGGCGGTTGGGGCGGCCGCGATGCCCCCGTCGGTGAGCGCGACGGGCATCGGAGCGGCGACGGCGGCACCCGGCACCAGGGCGGCGACCAGGCACGCGCCAAGGAACGCGGCGCGGAGGACGGGACGGATCGTGGGGCGGATCATCGGCGGAGGCACTCCTGGGGACGGACGGTCCGGCGCCGCTCGCAGGGCGCCACGCGCACATCGTGCGGCCCATCGCGGTTCCTGTCGAACGCCCTGGCCCCTCGCGCGCCGTATCCTCGCCCCATGACCGAGACGACGGACCGCGCCTGGGGCGCCCAGAGCATGACCGCACCCCTGCGCGAGGTGCTCGTCAAGGCACCAGGACCCTCGTTCGGGCGCGCGTTCGACGACCCGACCGTCGGCTTCCTGCGGCCCGTCGACCTCGATGCCGCGCGCCGCGAGCACGACGGGCTCGTCGAGATGCTGACCCGCCTCGGCACCACGGTCCACGTGCTGGACGCCGAGACCGACGACCCCGACCTCGTCTACGTCTTCGACCCGATGCTGATCGCGGACGGCGGAGCGATCCCCCTGCGCCCCGGCAAGCCCAACCGCACGGGCGAGCCCGACGTGCTCGAGGCCTGGACACAGGCCCGCGGCATCCCGACCCTGGGCAGGATCGAGCCGCCCGGCACGCTCGAGGGCGGCGACACGTTCTGGCTCCGGCCGGACCTCCTGTGCATCGGGCGGACGCTGCGCACCAACGATGCGGGCGCCCGGCAGCTGGCGGCGATCGCGGGCGGCGACGTGCACGTCTTCGACGTCCCGTACTGGAAGGGGCCGGCGGAGCTCGTCCACCTGCTGTCGGTGATCTCGCCGGTGGCCGACGACGTCGCGGTCGTGTTCCTGCCGCTGCTGCCCGCTGGCCTGTACGCGCTGCTCTCGGACCTCGGGATCCGGCTCGTCGAGGTCCCCGCGGAGGAGTACCACACGCTGGGCTGCAACGTGCTGGCCGTGCGGCCGGGGGTGGTGGTGACGGCCGACCGCAACCCGGTGACGCGGGCCCGGCTCGTGGCCGCCGGCGTCGAGGTGCACGCCATCCCGATGGGGGAGGTGGGCGAGAACGGCTCGGGTGGGGTCACCTGCCTCACGCGCCCGCTGCTGCGAGCATGAGCCCGCGCCTTCGCGACTCGGCCCGCGCTGCCGCGGACGCCGTCGACCCCGAGGCGCTCATCGCCGACCTGGTCGAGCTCGTCCGGATCCGCAGCGTCACCGGCGACGAGGGTGCGGTCGCGGCCGGGCTCGCGGACCGGCTGGAGGCGCTCGGCCTGGCGGTGGAGGTGTTCCACCCCGATCCCGCGGCGGTCCGCGAGGACCCGGACTGGCCCGGCGAGGAGGTGGTGCGGACGTCGCTGCCGGTCGTCATCGGGCGCGTCGGGCGGACGGGCGGAACCCGAGTCGTGCTGTCGGGGCATACCGACGTCGTGCCCGCGGGCGACCCGGGCACGTGGACGGGCGACCCGTGGTCCGGCGAGGTGCGCGACGGCTGGCTGTACGGCCGCGGCGCGTGCGACATGAAGGGCGGCGTGGCCGCGATCCTGGGCGCCGTCCGGGCGCTCGGCGTCACCGGCGCGCTGGACCGCCTCCAGGGCGAGCTCATCGTGGCGTTCGTGCCCTCCGAGGAGGACGGCGGGCAGGGCACGCTCGCGGCCATCCGCGCCGGGGCGACGGGCGACCTGTGCGTCATCCCGGAGCCGTCGTCGCTCGACGTCGTCATCGCCCACGCGGGTGCCGTCACGTTCCGGCTCACCGTCCCGGGCCGGGCCGCCCACGCGAGCCGCCGAACCGAGGGCGTGTCGGCGCTCGACAACCTGGGCGACCTCGTGCGCGCCCTCGAGGCCGACGAGGCCCGTCGCAACGCCGAGGAGACGGAGCCCCTCATGACGGCGCTCGGCCTGCCGTATCCCACGATCATCGGCACCGTGGCGGGCGGGGATTGGGCGTCCACCGTCATGGACCGCGTCACCGCGGACGGCCGGTACGGCGTGCGCCTGGGCCAGACCACCGACGAGGCCGCCGTCGAGCTGCGTGCCTGCATCGACGCGGCGAACGAGGCCCACCCGTTCCTGCGCGAGCACCCCGCCACCGTGGAGATCGTCGGCGCGCGGTTCGCCTCGGCGCGGGTCGCCGCGGACCACCCGCTTCCCGTTGGGCTTGCCGCCGCCGCGAAGGCGGTCACGGGCAGGCGCCCGGCGCTGACCGGCGTGCCGTACGGCGCGGACATGCGCCTGTTCATCAGCGCCGGCGACACGCCCTGCGTGATGTTCGGGCCGGGCGACGTGCGGGTCGCCCACGGCGCGGACGAGCGGGTGCCGCTCGCCGAGGTCGAGGCGTGCGCGCGCGTGCTGGCGGCCTGGGTCGCCGACGAGCTGGGGGCCTGAGCCGTCCGCAGGCTGCGCGATGGGTGTGGCGACGCGGGCGGCCCGACAGGGTTGCCGCAGGCCCGCCGGCGTGCGATAGTTGTGCCATCAATAGTGCGCCGCGCAACCACATGGTCGGCGTCGTCAGCACGCAATGGAGCGCAACGATGCCCGACTTCGACCGCGCCGCCTTCGAGAACGCCCTCATCGAGGACATGCGCGCCCACGGCGGCGCCGTGACCGGGGGTCCCATGGCCGGCAGGCCGCTCCTCATCCTCACGACGACGGGCGCGAAGACCGGCGAGCCCCGCCGCGCGATCCTCGCGTACATGCGCGACGGGGACGACTACGTCATCGCAGGCTCCAACAGCGGGCAGCCCGCCGACCCGGCGTGGCTCCACAACATCGCCGCGACCCCCGAGGTCACCGTCGAAGCCGGGGGCCGCGTCTTCGGGGCGTTGGCTCGCGTCACGGACGACGACGACCGCGCCGTGCTCTGGGGCCGCCTCGTGGAGGCGATGCCGGCCTTCGGCGAGTACCCGGCGAAGGCTGGCCGCGTCATCCCGATGGTCCGCCTCACCCCCGCGGCCGGCTGAGGGCCGACCACGACCGCTGGGTCGCCACCCCTCGCCACCCCGCGCCTGCGCCTCGATCCGCTCCGGGTCGAGGACGCGGAGGTGATGGTCGAGGTCCTCGCAGACCCGGCGCTCTACCACTTCACCGGCGGCGAGCCCCCCACGTTCGCGGGCCTTCGTCGACGCTTCGAGGCCCAGGTCGCCGGGGGTCCGCCGGACGGCTCCGAGCGATGGCACACCTGGATCGTCCGGGTCGCCGCGCGTGACCGGGCGATCGGGTTTGTCCAGGCGACGGTCACCGACCGCGGCCGCCGCGCCGACATCGCCTGGGTCATCGACGTCCCGTGGCAGGGCCGGGGCTATGCAACGGAGGCGGCGGGGGCGCTGGTCGCGTGGCTGCTCGAGGCCGGCACGGAGGACATCACCGCGCACGTCCGCGCCGACCACGCGGCCTCGGCGCGCGTGGCGCGGGGCGCCGGCCTCGTGGCGACGGACGTGTTCGAGGAGGGGGAGCGTGTCTGGCGGCTGGGTTCCGGGCCGGGACCCGGGCCGGACGGCCAGGGCATCGAGGGCTGACGGGACGGGAGGATCGGCGGACCGAAGGACCTGTGCCCGTCGTGTCCACTGACGGTCCTCGGCCCCGCCTGCCAGCGACCATCGGCCGAACCGGCGCGCCAGCGGCGTCCAACCGGCTGGACGCGGCAGGAGACGCGGTGGGAGCTCAGGTGCGGCGGCGGCCGCCGGCCCCGAGGCCAGGAAAGAGAAGCAGGGGGCCGTCGTCGGCGGCCGGTGGGCCCGGGGTCGCTCCTGGGCCCGCACCCAGTGTCACACCCGGACTTCGACCCGGAGGCGCACCCGGTGTCGGACCCGGACGCAGACCAGGTGGCGGCTCCGGCGAGACGGCGT
>Ga0302323_100004877_pt1 | contig 10949 bp, 9 predicted proteins | sample Fen_T0_3_FD_201950 | JGI IMG/M metagenome (GOLD analysis project Ga0302323, IMG submission 201950) | Peat permafrost microbial communities from Stordalen Mire near Abisko, Sweden - Fen_T0_3 | ecosystem: Environmental > Terrestrial > Soil > Wetlands > Permafrost | place: Sweden: Abisko... | reverse complement strand
TGCAAAATATGAAAAAATATCAATGAAATGGAGAGTAATTGGCTGATACCCGTGATTCAGGTCGTGAAGGTAGCCAGGCAGCGCAACGTCTGAGCATCAATCATGATGGTAAGCTGTGCATTATGTGTTGCATCGATTATACAGACACGGATGGCCTGAATGCCATTGTAGTCAACAAGGTGGTAGGGTTCGCTGATAAGACGCTTGTGCAGGAGTGTGAAATGTTGGACGGTAGGATGTGCAAGAACAACAGCCGCAATATCAGAGATAGGATTTCCGCAAGCAGAGCAGTCAGAAATAACCCAGTACCGATCTGGTGGTAAAAGAATCTGGCTCTCTGAGGATTGAAAAATGCGAATGTTAGCTGGTCCCTGGCAACGATAACACGTGCCCTCAGTTGTAGTCCAGGAAGAGAGCCTGGATAGATCCTGAATAGTACGTTTTAGTGCTGGCCGAAATGTACGCAAACCCTCGAACGAGGACGGCCCATGTGAACGCATAATGAGCATATCATAGCGACTAGAGCATTCTGGACAACGCATGCAAAAATCTCTATGACCATCGGCCTGTGTTTCAAAGCGGCCAAGCATCTTGTGTTTGCCACAGAGCCAGCACCAGTGGTGCATCTCCTGCCAGTTTTGTGCATCTTCCGGGTCAAGCAGTAATCCGAGGCTCTGAGCATCGGCACGCAAAGTACCGTTGAATATCTGGCGCAACTGGCGTCGAGCGCGGTGCAGGCGTAGCTCTAATGCTCCGATGGTCAACCCCAGACGCTCAGCGGCCTCACGTTGGGGAATTTCCGCAAGGTAGCACATTTCCAACAGTTCACGTGTATGGGCGGGAAGATGTCCTAACGCACGGCCTATCAATATTGTTAGGTCTTGCTGGCTTAGCTCCTCCAGAGGATCAGGCGTTGACGGATCGAGAATATCGACCGCTATACCCATTTCTGCAATCTCATCGATGCCTGATAGTGAACCATAGAGCAACTCGGATAAGGACAGTATATTGTCCGACGCGCTCTTCTGGCGGCGACAGACGTTACGGCAAATGCCATTTAACCAGGCATCGAAACGTTGCGGATCGCGTAGATTCTCCAGGTGCCGCCATGCCTCTACCAATGTCTCCTGAACCACATCTTCGATGCAATCGGGCATGACATTGTTCAAACGAGCCAGTCGCACTAAGCGTGGGCGAGCTTCGGTGAATAACTGTTCTATATTAACTAGCGTCTGGCTAGCATTGATATTTTTGGAATCTGGCATATTCAAGGTCATATCGGCCATGTCATCCTTCCTTTCATATTATCTTGTCGAAAAAAAGGAGGATTACCTTACGCATTTTTTATTTTTGTGGACCATTTTTATCTTGAACTTCAGTAAGGGTTATGATGCCACGGGAGCCATCAACGGTGATCATCTGGCCCGTTGTGATCTGCTCTATGGCTCCACTCACGCCAACGACTGCCGGGATGCCATATTCGCGAGCCACAATGGCTCCATGTGATATCGGCCCACCCATCTCCATCACCAGGCCACTCGCGGTGAAGAACAGCGGTGTCCAGCCTGGATCGGTGGAGGGGGCGACCAGAATCTCGCCTGGTTCTAGATGTGCACCTGCTGGATCGAGAATGACGCGTGCCTTGCCACTCACGATACCTGCCGAAGCTGGTGTACCTCTGAGGCCAACGCCTGCTTTTTGCGTAATGGCAGCCTCTGGCTCAGTACCATCGGAGAGCATGACGCGTGGAATATGTCGTCGCCCCAGTTCGCGTTCGTAGCTGGCCCGGCGCTCTTGTACGAGAGCCCGCATATCCTGACCGGCCAGAGCCGCATGAGTCTCTTTTAGTGTAATGAAGAAGATATCCTTGGCCGCTTCCAATCGGCGGCTATGTGCCAGATCCTCGCCAATTGCGACCAGATAACGGCGTGCGGCTGCCATCATCAAGATAATATCGAATTTAGGTACTTCGCGCAAGCCCAGGAGATCGCGCATGCGGTGCAAGCAAAGCGCTGTCACCTGACCATACAGCCAGCCACGTCGCCGTGCCCGCTGTATCAGCGTCTGTACCATTGCATCCGCCTCTTGAACGCCACGCTGGAACTGAACATCGGGGGCAGTATCTGCATTGTCCAATTGCATATAGTTAGTGAGCATACCGAACAGATACGTTGGATCATCGGACCAGCGTGGTAGTCCCATATCAATCTCGGCAACACCACGGTGGCCGTAGAGCGCGAGGAAATCAGCCAATCCTTGCTGCAAGAGCGTGGGTAAGATCTTGGTACGATACGCCTGTGTTAGCTGTGCGGGCTGGTTATCGCGAAAGAGCGTAACGATGGTCGGCTCGGCACGCAGCTCTTGCGCCAGTTGCCACAGCTTCAGATCCATCTCGGTAGTGGGATTATGGGGCAGGCCACGGCGCACCATTTGAATCTCGTCCTCGGTTGCCAGCCCTTGCAGCAAGCGTTTGGCTAAAGCTGGTAAGCCAAAGACTATCAGTGCGATAGGCACGATACTAAACATGATTGATGGCGACGGGAATTGTATCAGCATTCTCTGCTCAATCGTCGCCAATAACTTGCGTGGGGTGGCCTGGGGTTGAGGCGGCAACTCGCGCCATGAGCGCAGTCGCTCTTGTATATGGGCCTGACGTGCCCGTGCAGCTGCGGGATTGAATAGTGCTTGTAGCAGAACGAACAGCGGACGAGCATGAGTGCGGATGAGCAGGGCCAGTAGTTTGCGGAGAACAGCCTGGCGTGACGTAGGTACAGGCGTGAGACGAGGATCAGAGGCAAGTTGCCGAAAGACAGAGCCAGAGCGTGTTTCTATCTGTCCCATAGCCTGGAGCAATATGGGATGCCAGAGCGTACTACGAAACATCGGCGTGAAATCAAGGAAAAGACGATCTCCTGCATCAACCACAAATGTCGGTCCGGCTAGCAGATCCTGTGGGGGAAAGCCCGCCATCCTGGCACCAGCTGAACCAATAAGGTGAAAAAAGGCTGCCCCCATGGGCGTAAATGGACGATAGACACCCTGAGCGACATTGAGCGACAAGTAGACGCGCAAGTGCTCTTCGTCTGTAGGTGCCGAAGCAGGCAAGGGATAGAGCGTCGTAATAGGGCGTGCCTGTGTTAGCCAGAGCTTGCCCGTATCGTCAATGGCCCACTCAGTATCCTGCGGCGCACCAAAATGAGCCTCAACCCGCTTGCCTAATTGCGCCAGAGTAGCTATCTGCTCGTCAGCAAGACAGAACGTCATATCGGCATCCGTTAATTTGTGTTGCTCTGTGCCACCGCCCGGTAACGCACGAACAAGCAAGCGCTTCTCGCCTAGATGACGCTCGACGATCTCGCCTGTATTCGTATTGACAACAAAGTGATCGGGAGTCACCGCGCCAGAGACCACCGCCTCACCCAGGCCAGGATTGGCATCGATAACCGCTTGATGACGCCGGCCAGTAAGAGGATTGGCCGTAAAGAGAACGCCGGCAACGCTGGCATTGACCATCTGCTGCACAACGACAGCCAGATGCACTGTGTGCACATCAATAGCATTGTTTGCTCGATAGCTGACCGCTCGATCGTTCCAGAGCGAGGCCCAGCAGCGCCGTACAGCGTCAAGCAGAGCGTCGAAAGTAAGCACATTCAGAAACGTATCCTGCTGCCCTGCAAAGCTGGCAAAGGGAAGATCTTCGGCTGTGGCTGAGGAGCGCACCGCGACCGCCAGTGGAGCATTGGATGTGAGTTGCTGATAGGCATCCTGTAGCTTTGCCACAAGCATGGGTGGTATCGTCACAGCCAGTAGGCGCTCGTGCAGCATCGCTGCATAGTGCTGCAGGCGATTGATATCACTGATAGGTGTTGCGGCCAGCCCGTCAAGGAGATCCGTAAGCATGGCCTGCCGGCTAACGAGTTTGTAAGCTGCTGTTGTGACACAGAAACCTTGTGGTACAGGCAGCCCTGCCCGTATCAGCTCGCCTAAATTTGCCCCCTTGCCGCCAACCAATGGTAACTGACTTGCATCAAGTGCACTCAAAGGGAGGATGAGTGCGCTATCACTCATCTGTTGTGGGAGATGTGTTTGATCCTGTGTGTTCATCGCTGTACCTCCTGGCAGCTGCGGCGAGCATCTGCATTGCCTGCTCTACGATAGCTCTCTCTTCCGGTAAGATATAGGCCATGGCAGCTATCTGTGCCTCTGCACGCTTCTTTTCGATTGCCTGTACAAAAGTTCGGCCATCTGCGCTCAACGCGACGAGTTTGGTGCGTCGATCCCGTGCATCTTCGTTGCGGCTGATCAGTCCCCGTGTCACCAGTTGATCGAGCATACGGCTGGTGGCGGATACGGAGCGCCCGATCAACTCAGCTATCTGCTTGATGGTAAGTTCACCTTCACCAATCAGCAAAAAGAGCGTGGCAAGCTGGACCGCCGAAATATCGAAGTTGCTAGAATTGACAATGGTGCTGATCATCGCCTCCTTCCACATAATGCGTCGGAAGGCGATCAGGTTCTGCACCATCTGCGTATAATCGTACTCGTCGCTAATAATCGTTGTATCTCCTCAACTTTTGCATTTTTGTAATGGTTGCATCGCTGCAATGATATCACAAATGTAAAGAAACAGCAATCCTTTTGGCATAGTGATGTTATATGCTGGAGCTGGATGCCTGCCACTAATGAAGAGCTTCTTGTGCGAAATGGAGAGTATCGCGTTTTGCCTGCCGATTGGCGATCAGCAGCGTACCGACCATCAGGAGTAGCAAGAATGCGACAATGCTGTAAGCTTTCTGAATCCCAACGTGATCGGCGAGCCATCCTAGCACAAATGGGGCAATGAGGGCCGCTATTCCTGATCCTAGCGCGAGACGAGCGTTCGCGGCATCTGGACGTTGAGGAACTGTCCCCAGCATGAGTGCGATGCCTGATGGCCAGAAGTTTGCCACTCCAATGCCAGTAATGAACAGACCCAGGAGACGGAGTGGCACAACTGGTGCGAGCCAGAAGATCGGAAATCCAAGAATCGCGAGACCGAGCGCAAACAGCATGATCCGCGAGCCTGCAAACCTGCGTGCGAGGCGGCTGCCAATGAAGCGCCCCACAATCGCCGCAAGAAAGAACAGGCTGAGCAGGCTGGCCGCAACGCTTTTGTTCAGCTCGCCGCCCAGGGCTAAAAAGTTAGTTCCCCAAAAGACAATGCACCATTCGATTGCAACTCCCAGCAGTACAACAGCCCAATAGGCCCAGAATGCAGGCGGAAAAGATTGTGGGCGCAGAGCGACAGAGGAGGATGTCTCTAGCATCTGCGGCTTCCTGGACAGAGGAATGGTGCGTCCCAGAAAAAAAGTAATCAGGAAGACGATCACCATCAAGACGAGAGCACCTCGCCATCCCAGAACGCTGCTCTGGAAGCCACCGATCCCAAGGGGGGCAAGGGTAGCGGTAATGCTAGCCACGACGTTAGCTTCTGTAAGTGCCACTGAACGTTGCTCACGATACTGATCGGAGAGCGTGGATTGAATCGTCATAAGCAGGAGGTTACCAGTATATCCCATAATGAGAACGCTGAGCAACGTCAGGGCAGGGTGGCGGCTGATCACCAGCGCACCTGCGCCAATTGCCATGCCACTCGCACCGCCCCAGAAGATACGCATGCGGCCAAAGATGCGTGTCATGCGATCACCACTGAGGCCAACAAGCACAGCACCAAGAGCGAACGAACTGAAATGAAGCCCTTCTATTGTGTAGCTCATATGTAACTCGCTACTCAAAAAGGGCATAAGAGGACCGACTGAGGACTGCATGTAGGAAAAGTAGCCTAACAAAATATAGGCCAGCCAGGTAGAATGAGTACGCAGAAAGAGGTTTGTTGGTAGTCCTATGGGAGCTTGCCTCTGTTTCATATCTTCCTCTTTCATGGAGCCCAATATGGATACCCATAAGGAGTATCCATCTAGCTGAATCTGGTCAGGTATGGGCTTGAAACAAGCTCCTGGCTTTCAGCTATGGGGTTCTTAACAGGAATGGCATCACTAGAGAAGTACTATGCTAAAAAAGCAAAGATCGGCGGTCAGTACTTGTAATATACACCTTTCGTCAAGAACGTGCATCGTTCTAGTTTACTATAGTTTCAGGAATATCAAAAGGTATCCTTATTTCTGTAGGATACCTTTTTGGATGTTTGGCTCGGCATTTTCGTTTATGCTTGAATGTGTGCTCGCATACCTGGAAATACTCCACCTGCTATGTCAGGCTCCAGGACCGGCGGCCGTAGGCGACTGCTATACAAAGGAGCCCAAGTACAAGTGTAGGCAGCATTCCCACGACACTACCAACCATAAGTGTCATCGTAGTCGCACCGATCATAATGATCAGCAGGCAGGCTGCGGCGATCTTGGTCAGGCCCGGTCGAATGCGGAAGAGTCCAGGCAGGATCAAGCCAAGTGCGCCCGCGACCTCAGCTGCGCCAAGGAAGCGCAGAAACAGGCCCGGCAGCGGTATGGGCATCTGTGCCGTCATCACCTCGATTGGCAGGAATAGTTTCGAGCTTCCGGCGAACAGAAAGGCAAGTGCGAGCAACCCTTGAACGACCCAAAGCGCTATGTTCGTGATTAGTTTTTGCTGCTTCGATGATTTTGTCTGTTGGATGAGCAATGCAGTGAACATTTCTATTTCCTTTCATTCCGCTTGTACAACTTGCAATTTAGAAGTGGCTGATACTACACTATTCTATGAGCAGGGAACAAAAGCGGAAATCGTGTTGATGTTTAGGCAATGAGAGTCATCAACTACTCTTGAAGGGGGTAACCAGGGCATATGAAGGAAGTGGTACAATGGCACACACTGATCAACGGGTTGGTCAGAGAGCCGGAGGAAGCGATTGCATTTGTACAGAGGTGTGGTTTTTGTACATGGGGGCCGCTGCCACGCCTTGCGTTCCCCAATCTGGCCGAGGCAATGGGAGAGACGGCCACCTCTGTCTTAGAGCGCACCTGGTATTGGAAGGATGATTTTCATTTTGCGCAACAACTCTATTATGGTAAGATCATTGGGGGCCAGCCCTGTTTTATTTCTCCCGATTTTTTGCCGGACTTCATCTCTGCCCTGGCTGGACCGGGCCTGGAGAAAGAGCGTGACGTGAATCGACTCTATCTCGATGGTCGGCTCTCTGGTGAAGCGAAGATGATCTATGAGTTCTTGCTTGATCATCCTGCGCAGCCCTCGCGTGAGCTACGGCGCGGCGCTCGGCTGGGGGAAAAATCGAAGAAGCTGGCGACCGAACGCGCGCTTGTGGAACTGCAACGCCGTTTTCTCATCTGCAAAGTTGGCTTGACAGGGCGTACGCGAGGAACATACTCATATATCTGGGATCTCGCCGAGCGCTTCTGGCCAGAAGTTTTTGTTGATGCTGGCCACACATCCCCGGCTATTGCTCGTGGAACCATCCGTGGTCAATTGCACGAGTTTGGCATTGTGTCGAGTTCGCAAATGGAGAAGCAACTTTTCCTCTGGACATAGGATTGTAGTTCCTTCCCATTTGAAAGTATGAGTCACGGGGTCTGACTGTATCCCCTCACCTCTCTTCGGGTTATTGTGATCTCGAAGAATCTCGGGCTATAAATTCTGCAATAGTATTGTTCATTAAGGTATGAAAGATGATTTCTTATGAACTTTTAGATAATACGCTTTCAACGGCCTGAACAAGCATCTCATCTGAGAATGGTTTGAACAAGTAGTAATCTGCTCCTTGACGCAGGCCCCACTTCTGGTCTAAAGGGGTATTCTTCGTACTCACGAGAATAATAGAGAGCATATGGTTTGGATCGATTGTGCGCAGTTGGCGACACAGCGCAAAGCCATTAATATCGGGCAAGATCACATCCAGGATGATGCAGTGTGGGCGCTCTTGCAGCACCTTCATCCATCCATCGCGCCCGTTTGCGGCTGTGCTTACTTGATAGCCCCCTTTTTGTAAGACCCGTTTCATAAGGTGGTTTACTGTAGGGCTATCTTCAACAATCAAGATTTTCGCTATATTTAGCACTGAGTGTATCACTTTCTTTCCTTTATACTATTTAGGGATATGTCTATCACAGGAAAAGTGTTTGAGCCCGCCTTTTTTGGAAGAACCAGACTGTGGCGAGAGAACATATCCTTGCAAGTAAATACATAGTACATCACATACATACGTTTTATCGTTACACAAGTTGTTTTATAGCCCTAATTAACTATACCACAGATTTTTTCCATGTTATAACATGACGTGTGTAACAATCAAATTTCTAACAGTCCGTAATTTTTGTACAGGATGAATACCTGGTGCCCTATTCATCGGAAAACTTTACGATATGTAAGGAAAATAGGATTTTGTTACAAAATCCCAGCTGTATTTTGACCCATTCACAATATGCTATAGGCTTGCCGTACGATAAACTGAGCAATGAGAAAGACGCAAGAGGAGATTGGAAAGAGTGGCGGAGCTTAGCGTCGGCACCGTCAAGGCTCAACATTGATATCGTGTAGCGAGATAATCCAGAAGCACATCTCTAAAGGGAGACATTGCTTTGTAACGGACCATTGCTGGCGGCATCGTTTTTATCACGGTATACATACGACGTGCAGTCTCAGGAGTCGTTACAACTTCTATCAGCGGAGCCTGGTATGTATGAATCGTAAAAAGAACGGCGCCAGGCAGATGGACGAGCCCTTGCCGCTCTATGCGCAGAAGGCACCGAGCGCCTATATTCTCGTGGGTGATCTCACGCGCTGATTGCTCTTCTTCAGCACGAAAACGCGGTATCTGGTTCAGACGTGCAGTCGTCTTCAGCGACCAATTCAGTCGCCAGACTGGCCTGCCCGCCTTCAAGCGCTGCAATAAAAGACTTGATGAGCGTCCCAACTGTTCTGCGAATAGTGGAACATCTCCGTGAATAGCCATAAAAGATTGCTGCATCTTATCATCCAGACACCATGCATTGGGAAAGCAGAGCTGTCCTGCCACAAGAGGCATGCGTCCATCAGTTGTATTCTGCAAGATCAGGAGATCTTCCTGCACTTGTCGCCCAACCCAGTCCAATGGCTCTTGTGGCAAGCCATTTTGTTCCCCAAACACAAATTGAGTCTCTGTATTAAGGAAGTGATTGTGCCATGTCCAGCGTTTTCCATCCTGCGTAAGCGTAAAATATTGTGGATAGTGAGCTGCCATATCAGGCAAAAGCAAGGCAACGACAGCCCATTGCAGAGATTCAGTATCTGGCAGAGCCTGAAAATAGTCATGTGGCGTATCGGCAAGAAGTTCATGCTTGAGCGCCAGCTCACGCTGATAGTGCTCTTCATCAATTTCGATCAGATGCGCACCTGTCTGCACGCCCATTGCCATCTTGAACGTATCACCTTGAAAGGGAAAATATGGTAGCACGTTGAAGTCTCCTCTATTCCTGGTTCCAGATATTCGGCCCCTCAATCTAATAGACGCTACTCCACACATAATCGGTACCTGGAGTATCAATGTCTCATTTCTGCTGGGTGTGGAGTATATAGTAAAGACGTGAATACGATAGATCGTGCTATCGTGGTAAAGTGTAGACAGGTTGATATAAGCGTTAAGAAGGAGGGATCGAATGTCTACGATGTTTGCTACAGCGCAGATGCAGCCCAGTGGAGTGCCAGAAAAAAATCTGGCAAAGGCAGAACGTGTAATCGCCATTGCTGCGCAACATGGGGCGAAGCTGATAGTGTTTCCCGAAGTCTATATGGCATGGATGGCTCCCGGTGATATGCGAGCTGACCGTGCCCGGCAGCTCTCCCAATCGCTCGATGGTTCCTTTGTGCGTGGACTATCACGCGCGGCACGAGACTACGGAATCTGGGTTGTCTCTGGTGTGCTTGAGACGGCGGAGCGAACAACCGATAAGTGCTATAACACGACGGTTGTTATCAATGAACGTGGCGAGATGGTAGCTTATTATCGTAAGACACATCTGTTCGATGCATTTGGCTATAAAGAATCAGATACCTATGGATGTGGAGAGAAGCTCTTTAGCCCGATTGATACGCCGTTCGGGCGTATGGGACTATTCGTATGTTACGAGCTACGTTTTCCAGAGGTAGCACGTTATCAGGCGGAGCAGGGCGTTGATTTCTTCATTATGCCATCGGCCTGGGTGAATGGCTCTATGAAAGAGGTGCATTGGCGTCATCTGGTCATGGCGCGTGCAATCGAGAATACGGCGTATATGATTACCAGTGATCAGGTTGGTAATCAGTATATGGGACGCTCATTGCTGGTCGATCCTATGGGAGTTGTGCTCGCCGAAGGGCCAGAAGGAGAGGGTATTCTCTACGTAGATGTCGATCTGAGCCGTGTGGAAGAAGTGCGTAATAAAGTACCTTCTGTATCACATCGTCGCCCTGAACTCTACACATAAGTGCGAGAAAATATAGAATATGTGATGCACATCACATATTCTATATTCAGCCTCAACTATACTACAGTCATCAAGAGAACATAACATACGGCATATTTTGTATTTTATGGAGTTAGTATGATCATTTTTGGTTCACGCAGAAGAAAAACGGTTGTGGGACGCATGCAGTATCTTTGTCCGCGCTGCCATCAGCAGAGCTTTCATACCGTGGAGCGTTCTCAGAGTCACTTTACACTATTTTTTGTGCCTGTGATTCCTTTGCCCAGCAATACTATTTCACGTTGTGAGACATGTGGCTATCGTGCACCCGTCGATAACCAGACTGCTATCCAGCCAGGTGCAGCAGGGATGCAAGGTCAGGGGATGTATGGCGCTCCGCCGATGCAGGGTCAGGGGATGTATGGAGCTCCACCGATGCAAGGTCAAGGGATGTATGGAGCTCCGCCGATGCAGGGTCAAGGGATGTATGGAGCTCCACCGATGCAAGGTCAAGGGATGTATGGTGTTCCGCCAATGCAG
>Ga0302323_100004876_pt1 | contig 10949 bp, 6 predicted proteins | sample Fen_T0_3_FD_201950 | JGI IMG/M metagenome (GOLD analysis project Ga0302323, IMG submission 201950) | Peat permafrost microbial communities from Stordalen Mire near Abisko, Sweden - Fen_T0_3 | ecosystem: Environmental > Terrestrial > Soil > Wetlands > Permafrost | place: Sweden: Abisko... | reverse complement strand
GGCGCGCGGGGTGGTCGGGTGTAGCTACGCGGGGGTTGACGAGGCCGCTCCGGGCGCGTCCCCGCGCCCGGACGCCAGGCCGAGTAATAGCGAGGATGAGCCCCGTCCGCGGGGCTCGAACCGAGCGTCCCCCGAGTAGCTACACCCGACCACCCCGCACAGCCGCCGCCCTTACAACTCCCATGCCCGCCCCACAGTGCACACCCGAAACGCAAACGACGAACGAGCACCCACCACATCCGTCGCTGTCACCGTAATCGTGCTAACAACACCGCTAGCTTCCGGCGCAATGAACGTGGCGCCGCTACCATCGATTCCGTCGACTTGATTCGACACAGTTCCCGCGCTGGCCGTCCAAGTCCATCTCAATGGTTGTCCCTCGGGATCGATGGCCTCGGCGTGCAGCAACACGGAGCCGCCAGGCGAGACCTGGTCGCTGCCTTGGTAGGTAATTCCCATTTGCGGGGCCACGTTGATCGCGGGCCTCGCGCTCGACAAGACCACCACCCCGCTTCCCTTGCCGCCGCGACCGTCGCTTACCTCGACAGAAAAGTTGCACTGGCCGGGCGCTACGGTAGCCGCCCGGAATGTCGTTGGATTGGCGCTTGGGCGATCGAAGGTTCCCGCACAGGTGCTGGACCACAGATAACTGAGGCTGTCTCCGTCCGCATCCCGGGCACCGGCAGACAAGACTATTGGCGCGTCACCAACAGCTGCGGGCGAAGCCGACATCGAGGTCACCTTGGGCGAGCTATTGATGGTGACGACAACGCGCGCACTGCCCACGGCCCGTGCGCCCTGGACGTTGATTCGAAGTCGCGCGTGGCAGGCGCCGCCCCGGCTGTCAGTGACCAGGGCGTCCAGATCACAGGTCGCTTCACTGTCGGGTGCGACCCACACGCTGTCGGGAAGGCTAGGGTGCAACATGCGTCCACACGATGGAGTCCAGGTGTACGAAAGCAAGTCGTCTGACCGGGAACCGTGGGCAAACACCCTGACATCGACTGCCTGATTCGTTGAAACTTCGGTGGCCGAAGCTAGCAGAGCATCGACGACCGGAGGCTGCTCATCGCCGTTCGGCTGAGGCTTCTGCAAAGCGAAGTGAAGCAGAGCGGTCTCGGCTTCGCTGACGACCAGCGCCCCGACCCTGGCAGTGGAGACGCCGTTGCCCAGGCCATCCGTGGCCACAGCCGTCACATCGTACTCGGACGTGGTCGAGCCTAAGTCGGCGCGCCCGCCCCAGACCTCTCCCTGGCGTACCAAATCGACGCGAGTCATCGCGCCTTGCCCAGAAGCCAAAAGAACGTAGACGTTGGCAGCGGAAACGTCGGACAGCGCCTCGATCTCGACCTGTCCCCTCGATGGCGTTTCCTGGCAGCCGAGCATCGAGGCAAACAATACAAGGGGCACGACAAGGGGCACTACAAGCAGCACGCGCACGGCGGCGCCGCCAGGGCATACGAATCCGAACGAGTCGCGCATCGGTTAGATCCCTCCCGTCGCGTAGCGCGGACGGGTATCCACCCAGGAACAGACCGCGCAGGTTGGTACGACATAGAAGGCTTCGGCTCTCTCCCCAAAACATTAAGAGCTGTTTCCGTTACAGTTTTGGGGGTGAACGAAAGCTCGCCCGGCAGGCCTGAGGGAATTCGGTCACCGAGTTGTAACCAAGACTTCACCCGCCCTTACCCCGGGACTGCACTAGAAGGCCAGCGAGCTTATGAGCCGAATCATTCCCAGGCATATGGGCGCTGCGGCGCTCGCGACTGCTCTCCTTTGTCTCCTTGGGGCATGTGGTGGAGCTGCCACGACGGCACCCAGGGATGCCGCAGTCCTTGACGGTGCTACACCACCCGCCGACGCAGCCGGCCCGGACGCGCCCGACTGTCCGGCAAGCTGTGACGACAACAATACCTGCACCGTCGACAGTTGCGATCCCGTCACCCACCTCTGCGTACACGCCCCGGTGGCGAACGCAACGAGTTGCGAAGACGGCAGCGCCTGTACCGTCGGTGACGTTTGCCAGGACGGCCTGTGCTTTTCGGGACCTTTCAAGATTTGCAAGCCACTCGACCAGTGTCACCTCGCAGGGGTATGCAGTCCCAGAACGGGCGAGTGCACCAACCCCATCGCTGAAGCTGCAAACACGCCCTGTGACGACGGAGTCAATTGCACCACGGGTGACCACTGTGCAGGCGGCGTTTGTCTGGGAACGCCGATTGTCTGCGATGGGATCAGCATTTGCAATGAGGCCGTTGGTATCTGCGTGTTGCCTGACGGCGGGTCGGCCTTCCCTACGGCCTCGCTGGCGACAGCGTTCCAGGACCTGTCCTGGATCGAAGCGACCGACGGCAGCGCGGGTAGCGTGTTCGCGACCGGGCTCTTGAAGGGCACCACCGATCTGGGCGCGGGCCCACTCGACTCGGGGGGGGCCAACAACGTTCAGATTCTCGTCGCCAGGTTCGACCCAACCAACGGCAGAGCGCTCTGGTCTCAATCCATCGGCGACGCGACGGATCCCCAACAACGCGAGGTCAATGCCATCGGAGCCAATGGCGCCGACCAAGTCGCCATCCTGGGTCCGCTCAGCACCATGGCCGTCTTCGGGACCCAGGTGGCGGCCGTCGGAGTTGGTGATTTCTATATCCTCGCAGCGGACGCGGCCACGGGTGCGCCTCTCTGGTTGCGCGGCGATCCGGACGTGGCAGGTGAAGCCGTTGCTGGCCTGGTCAACGGTGACCGGCTCAATTTGGGAAAGACAGGACAGCTGACCTCCCTAGCCGGCGATCCGGGCAGCGACACATTCGTCTTCTGCGGAACCGTGTCCCAGAAGGCCATCAACGGGAAACTGTTCGACTCCAATCCTTACTCGATCGTCCATCATGGCGGCACCGACGTCGTCGTCGGCAGCATCAGCGGAACGAGCGGCAAGCTTTCCTGGGCACAACAATTTGGCGGAACCAACAACGAGGAGTGCTCCAAAGTCGCCGTCGATAGCAACGGAAACATCTACGTTGCGGGAACCTATACCTATGGCAGCACCATCGTTTTGGATGGCCAAGAGCCGCTTTCCTTGGTGGACAAGATCGGGGCGACAGGCATGTTCCTGGTCAAACTCGACAAAGCCGGGAAGCCCATCTGGGCCAAGGGGTATTGGTCACCCCAGCCCTCATCGTCACCGACCGCCTCGGTATTCGTAGTTCCAACAGCGATTGTGGCCACCCATGACGGAGTCGCCCTTGGCGGCAAACTTGGTCTTTCGGCCAAATTGGGGGACCTTCCTTTCAAAGACCCAACATCGGGGTCGTTCCTGGCAAAGTTCGACGGCACAACAGGTGCCACCCTCTGGGTTTCCGAGTGGGGAACGAGCTCGCTGTACGCACCGTCCGCTGTCGCGAAGACTTCCAGCGGCAATCTATTGGTCGTCGGTTCCTATTCCGGAGCTCTAAGTCTCGGTTCGCTGGTCTTGCCGGAGACGACTTCATCGGGCGCCTATGTGGCGAAGCTCGACGGAACTCAGGGAACGTTTCTCAACGCCCGCGGCTATGCCAAGAGCGCGGTGGAGGACGACCGCCTCTACGGCGTGGTGGTCAACCAAGCCGGCTTGGGGGCCGAAAAGGATGCCAGCCTTCTCTTCGGCGGATTTCGAACGACCATCGCACTGGGCGCGCCCCTGCCCCCCCTGACCTCGGCCTCGACCAACACCGCCGCATTCCTAGCCAAGCTCGTGCCTTAGTAGGGAAAGCAAGAGCAACGAATAATGACCCCACGCGAGGAAACCATGATCCCAAATGTAGACCGAACCAATCGACGTTTGACCCAACTACTCCTTTCCGGTACCGCCCTGGCGGTTGTGCTCGCGGGCTGTGGCAGCAACGGAAGCAGCACAACGCCCGATGCGGCGGTGAAGCTGGATTCCCCCACGACGATCCCGCAAGACGTGCGGCCGAGCTCCGACCTTCCAACGCCGCAGACCGACCTCCCCACCGGCGCGGGCGGAAGCATGAGTCCTGATGTCGGCGCCGACTCGTCGGGCGCGGGCGGCAGTGGGGGAACGAAAGATGCCGCTGACGCGAGCGGAGGTGCCATCGGAAGTGTCGATGGTGGCACCGACAAACCCGCAACAGATGTACCCCTTGCGGATGCAGCTGATGCAACGATCGTTCAAGACGGCCAGAGCGTCGACATTGCCACGTCGGAGGCTGGGTCCACTGGCGCATGTCCTCGGGTGACTCTCGCGCAGAAATTCACCGACTCGGTGAAGTACTTCAACGGCGCGACTTGGAGCAAGGACGGCAAGGTGGTTGTCGCAACCGAAAACTGGTCCTTGGGCGCGTCAGTGGCGTCGACGTTCCTCACGACGCCAATCCTGAACGCTGGCAGTTCCGACGTTCTGGTAGGAAACCTCGGACTCCCGGCGGGAACCAATTCGTATAGCGCCGCGGCCTGGGTATTTTCGGCCGGGGACGAGAACGATCAGTACGCCTACCAACTGGCCGCCAGCCAAGACAATCACATCGGCCTGATGGGAAGATTTCTGGGCACAATGGCCGTTGGTTCGACGTCTGTGACGAACCCATCCGTAAGCGAGCAGTCGTACGTGGCGGGACTGGACGGCGCAGACGGGACTGGGGCGTGGGCTAAGCTGGTCAGCCTGGGTGGCGAGCAGCTCTACGCTCTCGCAGGCAATCCCAACCAGGACTTCTTCGTCGCCTGCGGTGCCGCAAAAAACGCGGCGCCGGGCTTGGCTGCGGGATTGACCGCGGGTGGCGGCAAGGATGTGGTGGTCGCCGCGTTCAAGGCCAGCGATGGCACCGTCCTGTGGGCGAAGCTCTTCGGTGGCGCGCTCGACCAAGTCTGCTCCTCGGCCGCGCTGGACGATGCTGGCAACGTGGTTCTCTCGGGAAGTTTCGTCGGCACGCTCGACTTTGGACTTGGCGCGCTCCCGGTTGTCCCGCAGTCATCGGGCGCGGACGGCGGGGCCGCCGCGGCCAGCCGCAGCCTTTGGGTGGCCAAACTCAGCGCTACGGGCACCACGCTTGCTGCAACGTCCTTTGGAACTACGGCTGGCATCGACGTTCCGCTCAGCGTCTCGCTGGGCTCTACGATTGCGGTCGATGCCCAGGGCAACACTGTTCTGGCTGGCAAGTTCAGAGGCGCCGCGATGACTTTTGGCAACACCACACTGACTCCCAAGGGTGTCGATACCTTCGTTGCAAAATTGGACAGCAACCTGGTGCCTGTTTGGGCAAGGCGGTGGGGTAACGGCACGACTGTCGGCGTCGATCCGAATGGGCTGGCGGTAAATTCTCTCGGCGATGTCGTCACCGTCGGGGCCTTCACGGGAACGGTTGATTTCGGCCCGGGCAACACGACCCGCACCTCGCAAACCGTCAGCAACGGAGCCGATATCTTCATCGTCCAGCTCAACGGCTCTAATGGAGACACGACTTGCTCTCTTACCTTCGGGCAACCCGGCACACTGTCCACTTCGACCATCGGTCAAACCGCACAAGCCGTCTCCATCAACCGGTGGGGAACCGGCGCCGCCAAGGACCAGATTGCCATCGTGGGCGGCTTTTACGGCGTGCTCGACTTTGGTGCACCAAGCTCGGCGATGGCCGCTGGTTCGTCTGTCGGTTCCGAGGCGGCCTTTCTTCTGCAGATGCAACCGTAACTTCCAAACCAACACGCAAAGGGGACGTTCGAGTCCCCTTTTTCCGTTCAACCTCGCGAACGGAGTCAGGCCTACAGTATGACCACACACCTCCGCAGTTCCGGCCAGCCAAGATGCTGCAAACCATGGGTGCTCTTCCTGGGTATGGTCGCTGCTTGTGGCAGCAACACTTCGTCGGAGAAGGTCGACGCGGGTCATCGCAAGTACTGCGATGCCCAGTGCCTCGATGCCAGTGCATCAGATGCGGCCCACGCAGATGCGATAGCAATCGACAGCACATCGTCCACGGACTCGGCGGGCGGAACTGACGGTGGTAGGGTGAATCTGGACGGCTCGGGTGTGGCGACCAGCGAAACGGGAAACGCGGACGTCGAAAAGGTCGACAAGGGCGATTCCGGCAGCGAAAGCGGCACCGACAGTTCGAACGCTGTCGTAGCCGACGCACCCTCGGACAGCACGGCGAGTAGCTCTGACGGTCCAAGCAGTTCGGATGTCGCCGATAGTTCCTTGACCTTCGCGGACACGCCCATCGTCAAGCTGGACAGCTCGATTTCGCCCGACGCTACGGACGCTTCGCACGACTTGCCGAACGATCTGCCAAACGATCTGCCAAACGATCTGACAAACGACCTGCTAAGCGACCTGACAGGATCAGATGTGTCAGACGGAGGTGACGCGAGAGCCATAGACGGCACCAGCACCTCCACCTTGGAAACGCCCACGTGGGCCCAAAAGGTGGGTAGTGCGGCCAAGGTGATCGCCCTGTCGGGTAGCGCGGACGGAACCATTTGGGCGGTCGGCGACATCTTTGCCGACGGCATCGGCGCAGCGCCGTCCGTTGACTTGGGCTCGGGTTCCATTTCGTCCACCGGCGGCCAAGACATCTATCTGGCCAAGATCAACCCGGCCACGGGTCGCGCTACGGCGGCCTTCAGATTTGGTGACGGCGCTTCGAACGACCAGTCCGCCACTGCAGTCGCGTCTGCCTCGGGAGGCGGCGTGGCCTTGCTCGGCTATTTCATAGGCGAGCTCGACATCACCAACAACTACTCTGACGGGTCAGGCCCTGGCGACAACGGCGCCGGTGTAGCCGGTCTCGACTTCGTGACCAGCTCGGCGACGGTAGACGTGTACTCGGTGTTCGACAGCAGCGGCGTGCCTATCAAGACCCATATGGCGAACATGGGCACGGGAAGCTTGGCCGCCATTGGCTCCAATCCCGGCCAGAACGCCTACGCCATCTGCGGCAAAGCCAGCGCCCTGGTTCCGGCCTACGCTGCTTCGGGAACGGGCAAGGGCATCCTACTCATCCCCGGCGGCGCTGGTTACACCAACGCGGCTGGCGGTGGCTTCGACATCGTCGTGGCCAAGATCGACGCCACCAGTGGCGCTGTCCTGTGGGGTCGTCAACTCGGTGGGGCCGGAGACCAGGATTGCAGCGCGGTCACGCTCGACAACAACGGCGACGTCATTCTGACCGGTACATACAACAACACACTCGACTTTGGTGGCACGACCACGCCGCTCCCGACGGTTGCCGACACCACCGCTGCGGTCCTCTACGTGGCCAGGTTGAGCGGAAGCAACGGCGCGGCCATCTCGGCCTCCGCGTGGGGCAGCGCCGGCCGTCAGCAGCCAAAGAGCATCACCGTCGATGCTTCCAGTAACATCATCTTGGTCGGCGCACTCGGTGCCAACGTCGACTTCGGTGGTGGCCATGCCATCACCAACCTGGGCCTCACCGACGCCTTCGTGGTGAAGCTCGATGGTTCCCTGGTGGCTCAATGGGCCTTCTCCTACGGCGACGCCGTCTACAATCAACAGGCAGTCAGCGTTGCCACCACGTCCAACGGGGATATTCTTCTGGGCGGCCAGTTTACGGGAACCATGGGCTCGATGAACCTTTCCTCCCATGGCAACACGACCTCTGACGCCTTCGTGGCAAAGCTTGCAGCCGCGAACGGCGCGCTCATCGGGGCACGCGCGTATGGCGATGCCGATGGGAGCCAGTCCGTCGACAGCATAACAGTAGCCCGCTCGGCGACGGCGCTGACTGATGCCGTTACCATGTGCGGCCAGTTCGCCGGTACTATCGACTTCGGGGCTGCCGGCTCGTTCACCACGGCCGCCGCAGGCGACTACGCCTCCTTCATCACCCAGCTCAGGAGATAGCGGACTCGGCTGGCTCGGCAGAGGGCCGATGCCAGTCGGACCGTTTACCGCGCAGGTTACTGCATATACAGCGCGTAGCCGTCGTCGCCCATGAAGCGCTTGAGCAGCTTGGGCTCGGTCTTGCGCAGGTCCACGACGATCAGGCCGTCCACGCAGTCGCCGAAGGCGGGGTCGACGTTGAAGCTCAGCACGCGCGCGCCCAGGCGCAGGTAGTAGCGCAGCAACACCGGCATGCCTTTGTTGTCGTCTTCGATATCGGAAATCAGCGACGAGATGTCGTCGTCGTCCTCGACAAGCATCTCGATGGTGCGGCTTTCCTCGCTGTTGAGGTTGGTCGAGGGTGGGTTCTTGGCCTTGACCAAGGCGGCGAAGTCGGCGTCGCCGCGCGAGCGCTGCAGGTACTCGAGCATCAGACGCATGGAGGTTGCTTGGTAAGAACGGCTGATGCTGACGGGGCCGAACAGCACTTTGTACTGGGGGTTTTGCGCCAAGTATGCACCGATGCCTCGCCACAGCAGGGCCAGCGCGGTGGGCTTGCGCTGGTACTCTTCGCGAATGAAGGAGCGGCCCATCTCCAAGGCGGGTCCCATGCGGTCGATGAAGCCGCCGTTGAACTTGAACAGGCTGCTGGTGTACAGCCCCGCGACGCCCAGCTTGTTCAGGATTTGGTCGGCGCGCCCTATGCGGTAGCTTCCCACGATCTCCTGTTTGGCCTGATTCCACATGAACAGGTGCTGGTAGAAGCGATCGAATTCGTCGAGATCACACGCTTCTCCGGTGCCCTCCTGGGCCGCGCGAAAGGTTTTCTCGCGCAAGCGACCGATCTCGCGCAACACAGTCGGAATCTGGGGCGAGTTGGCCACGAAGATCTGGTAGTCGCCAGATTGGTGCAAGCAAGCGCTGTAGGGCAAGCTGAAGATCTCTTCTTCCAGGACCCGCGAGGGCAGCGCCTCGATCACGGGTTTCTGTTTGCTATCGAGGAAAGGACGGGGCGGCACGAAGCGCATGCGCACGGGGCTTTCGCGCCGTTGCAGCGCATAGGTCTTGAAGCGCAGATACTGGATCAGGGTCTCATCCTCGGGATAGCGCTCGACCTTCTCCTGGCCGATGGGACGGCCGATGCGTACGCGGATCGTCGAGTGTTGGCGCTTGACGGTTTCCGAAGGCAAAAGCGCCGTGCGGAAGGCGGGGTGAAGCAGCCCGGCCAGCTGAAAGAGCATGCTGTTCTGGCCCTCGAAGAACACGGGGACCACCGTGGCACCCGTCATGCGAACCAGCGCCGCGATGTTGGGATGCCAGGCCGGATCGGACACGCCGTCGCCCAGGCGCAGATGCGAGACGGTGCCCGAGGGAAACACGCCAAGGGCGGCGCCTTCGCGCAACCACTTGATCACGCTGCGCATGGACCCGATGTTAGCCCGCGCAGAATCGGGCCGCGCATTGGTATCGACAGGAATAATCCAGCCGCGCAACTCCGGAATACGGGCAAGAACGCGATTACCGAGAATGCGCACGTCCTGCCGGGTGTGGGTCATGATGTCGCCAAGGACGAGGCCGTCGACGGCGCCGAAGGGGTGGTTCGCCACCATGATCAGCGGACCGTACTTGGGTATCTTCTCACGGTCCTCGTCGCTGACCTGGTAATCGATGGCAAGGGTGCGCAGAATCGTTGGGAAGTAGTTCTCTTGGTCATGCAGGGTCAGTGACCGGGTGTACAAGCGATTGACCTCCGTAAGGGACAGGACTCGGTTCACTGTGCTTTCGACCAGACGAAAAAGCGCGCGCCGGCCCGGACTGCGAATGGAACTGCGCAAATCGACAAGGGCAGAGAAGGACGGGACAGCGTTTGGGCTGGGTTTGTTCATGGGTTGCTCCAACCTCATCTTCGCCCAGCCGATGTTCCAACCGCGCTACACCCCGGTGACGTTCGCGCAAACCTCCTCGAAACGCCACGACGTCCACGCCCGGGTGGCTGGTGTCGCCAGGTGACGGCAGACGTCCTTGACCATGTCGCGCACCTCGACGCCGGCACCGATGGTGAGCAGGATCAGATCCGCCAAACGCGGAACCGCGCTTACCACCTCGTCGCTGAATGGGGCACCGAAGTCGTGGAAGCGCTTTCCTTCCACGCCGGCGATGATCACGTTGCGAAGGTCGCCGTCGCAAGAAACCTGGCGCGCCAGTTCGATGACGTCGGAAACGATGGCACGATGGCTACAGTCCGCGCTGGCCAGTGCAGCCGGCAGCTCTGTAACGTCGGCGACAGTGCACATGCCGGGCTCGGTTCCCTGGCCCATGGCCAGCGCGTCCACCACGACCAACGTCTCGGCCTGGGCCAGGTCGTCCAGCAGGTCGAAGCGCAGGTTAGGCATGACCGACACCATCACGTCGGATGGCAAAGGCAACGACTGCAATACGCGCCCGACCCGGGCGCCAAGGCCGTCGTCACATACCCGTTCATTTCCAAAACATACGATGTGAGTTCGCACGTCTTCCGTTACACACCATTTCGACCCCTGTCGGTCGTGAGAAGGCTGCAACGTTCGTGTGGCGAGAATGTGAACAATGGCCTTGCCAGTACGAAAGTCCGTAACCAAACCGTGGCCTCCCGTATGGAAAGCAAATCGTAGGGTGCGGCCGACCAACAAGGAGGTCGCCCATGCTCGAGTTTCATCGTAGACCATCGCTCTCTTCCCTGCTCCCCCTGGGAGCCTTCGCCGCAACCGCCCTGCTGGCCGGCTGTGGCAGCAACCCCACCACCAGCACCGGCGGCGCTGACATCAGCATGCACGCGCTGGGCGCGCTCGATGTTCAGAACGTCGTCGCCACCGTCAGTGGCCCAGCGTTGCCCGCCCCCAAGTCCGTCGCGCTCTCGGCGCGCGGAAGCAGCGGAACGTGGGGCGCCCTCATTGGCTCGCTCCCCGTTGGAAGCAACTACGTCTTTTCCGTCAGCGCCTCCGATCATGCCAACGCCCCCGACTACGCGGGCTCGGTTGCGGGCATCGCCATCCTGAAGGACCAGGTAACCTCGGTCATTATCACGGCCCAACAAACCGCTGCCTCGGTGCCCTTCAAGAATGCGGTCCCCGTCATCGATTCG
>Ga0302323_100004875_pt1 | contig 10953 bp, 9 predicted proteins | sample Fen_T0_3_FD_201950 | JGI IMG/M metagenome (GOLD analysis project Ga0302323, IMG submission 201950) | Peat permafrost microbial communities from Stordalen Mire near Abisko, Sweden - Fen_T0_3 | ecosystem: Environmental > Terrestrial > Soil > Wetlands > Permafrost | place: Sweden: Abisko... | reverse complement strand
TGTGGGCGGACTTCCGGACCAACCAGATCAACGGCGACATCTACGGCGCCGTCTCGCATTGACGGTACGGTCCCTCGCGGCTAGCTTCCTGCGACTTTCCAGAGGGAGCACGACATGGCCACCGAACGTACGTTTTCGATCATCAAGCCCGACGCCGTCGCCAAGAACGTGATCGGACCGATCACCGCCAAGCTCGAGGCCGCGGGCCTCCGCGTCGTGGCCTCGAAGATGGTGCGGCTCACCGAGGCGCAGGCCCAGGCGTTCTACGGCGTCCACAAGGAGCGCCCGTTCTTCGCCGGGCTCGTGAAGTTCATGACCGAGGGCCCGGTCGTGGTCCAGGTCCTCGAGGGTGAAGGCGCGGTCGCCAAGAACCGCGAGATCATGGGCGCGACCAACCCCGAGAAGGCCGCGGCCGGCACGATCCGCAAGGAGTTCGCGAGCGACATCGAGCGCAACGCGGTGCACGGCTCCGACGCCCCCGAGACGGCGCGCGAGGAGATCGCGTTCTTCTTCTCGACCGCCGAGCTCGCCGCGCTCGCCCGCTGATCGCGCCGCTGGTCACGGCCGCGCGCCGTTCAGCCGCGCCGCCGGCCGCTCGTCCCCAGGAGCGCCGCCGGCCTTCTGCTGCCTGCATGATAGTGTTGGCGTGCGGCCAATCACGATGGGGATCGCCAAGCGAACACAGATCTACTGGCTGTGTCAGTTCGCGGGCTGGTTCGCGTACAGCGGGTTCTGGCTGCTGCCGTCGCTGTACGCCGGCCTGCCGATGGCGGCCATGCACTCCCTGCTGGAGGGCGCCGCCCTCGGCACGCTGATCTCGATCGGCTGGACCCACGTCGAGCGCTACGCCGTGCGGCGGCTGGGGTGGACCGCGCTGAGCCCGGCCAAGCTCGCGTCGCGCGTGCTGGTGACGACGTTCGTGGTCGCGATGGCGATCTCGCTCTCGGCGCTGCCGGTGAGCCTGCTCATCGGCCGCATGCCGGGCCCCGTGACGGTGTTCCTGATGTACCGGTTCACGATCGACGTCACCAACGTGTTCCTGTGGAACATGGTGTACTTCGGCGTGCACTACTTCGAGCGCTGGCGCCAGGCCGAGCGCGACAAGCACGAGCTCGCGGTCGCCGCGACGGAGGCCAAGCTGCACTCGCTGATGTCGCAGCTCAATCCGCACTTCTTCTTCAACTGCCTCAACAGCGTGCGCGCGCTGATCGTCGAGGATCCGGGCAAGGCGCACACCAGCGTGACCGCGCTGTCCAAGCTGATGCGCTACTCGCTGCAGTCCGGCCAGGTCCAGACCGTGCCGCTCGAGGCCGAGCTCGAGATGGTGACGACCTACCTGACGCTCGAGGGCATCCGGTTCGAGGACCGGCTGCGCTGCGAGCTCGCGATCGCGGCCGAGACCCGCGGGGTCGCGGTGCCGCCGATGCTGGTCCAGTCGCTGGTCGAGAACGGGGTCAAGCACGGCATCGAGCGGCTGCCGCGCGGCGGCACGATCGGGGTGGCGTCGTGGCTCGAGCCGGACGCGCTGCGGGTCCGGGTCACCAACACCGGCCAGATCGTCGCGCGCAACGACTCGACCTCGGTCGGCCTCCACAATGCGCGCGAGCGGCTGCGCCTGCTCTACGGCGCGCGCGCCAGCCTGACGATGCGCGAGGATGCCGGCGAGGTGATCGCCGAGCTGACCGTGCCGCTGGCGGGAGCCTCGGCGTGAAGGCGATCATCATCGACGACGAGCGCCTGGCGCGCAACGAGCTGCGCCGCATGGTCGAGGCCGCGGGCGGCGTCGAGCTGATCGGCGAGGCGGCCGAGGCCGAGCAGGCGATCGCGCTGATCGGCCAGCACCGCCCCGACCTGATCTTCCTCGATATCCAGATGCCGGGCTGCGACGGCTTCGGCCTGCTCGAGCGGCTCGACGCCGCGCCCGCGGTGATCTTCACGACCGCGTTCGATCGCTACGCGCTGCGCGCGTTCGAGGTCAGCGCGCTCGACTACCTGCTCAAGCCGGTCGCGCCCGAGCGGCTCGCCGCGGCGCTGGTCAAGGCGGCGGCGCTGCACCGCGCGGCCCCGGGCGCGGCCGGCGCGCCGGACCGGGTGCTCGGCCGCGGCCAGCGGATCTTCGTCCGCGACGGCGACCACTGCTGGTTCGTCGCGGTCGAGCAGATCATGCTGATCGAGTCCGAGGGCAACTACGCGCGGCTGTGGTTCGACGGTCACCGCCCGGTCGTGCCGCGCTCGCTCAACGCGATCGGCGATCGGCTGGATCCGGCGATGTTCTTCCGCGCCAACCGGCGCCAGATCATCAACCTCGCGTGCATCGAGGCGATCGCGCCGTGGCCCAACGACGGCTACCTGGTGCGATTGACCGGCGGGATCGAGATCGAGATGTCGCGGCGCCAGGCGCGGCTGTTCCAGGCCGCGCAGAGGTTCTGACCCGCCGCCGGCCCGCAACTCCCGCCGCTCATCGTCGCGCCCGGCCGCCCATCCCATTCGCAGCGTCGGCCGCCTGGATCCGGACCACAGTCGCGACCATGCAAGTGATGGTGAGATCCGCTCGAATCGTGCTCGTGGGGGTGATGGCGTGCACTGGCAGCACCCGCGCCGAGCTCCCCGCCAACCCCGCGCCGGCTCCGGCGCCCGCGCCGACCGCCGGTGACCTGGCGATCACCGATGTGGCCGTGGTGCCGATGTCGCAAGCCGGCGTGCTCGAGCACTACACCGTGGTCGTGCGTGGGGGCCGGATCGCGGCGGTCGCGCCGAGCGCGTCGATCCGGCTGGCGCCGGGCATGACGACGATCGACGGCAGCCACAAATGGCTGATGCCCGGCCTCGCGGACATGCACGTTCACACCGGCGGCGACTCCGATCTGACGCTGTTCCTCGCGGCCGGCGTGACCACGGTCCGCAACATGTTCGGCAGCGAGATCCACCTGGCGCTGCGCGCGAAGATCGCCCGCGGCGAGGTGCAGGGCCCGACGATCGTCACCGCCGGTCCGATCATCGATGGCAACCCGCCGGTGTGGCCGGGCAGCACCGTGCTCGAGAACCCGGCCGACGCCGATCGGATCGTCGCCGAGCAGAAGGCCGCGGGCTACGACTTCCTGAAGCCCTACGTCCGGCTGTCGCGCCCGGCGTACGAGGCGCTCGTCGCGGCCGGCGCCAGGCACGGCATGCTGCTCGAGGGCCACGTGCCGACCGCGGTCGGGCTCGAGGGCGTGCTCGCCGCCCGGCAGCGAACCATCGAGCACCTCGACGGCTGGACCGGGACGCTGCTGCCCGATCCGCTGTCGCCGTCCGGGACCGCCGCGCCGGAGATCCCCGGGTCGGGGTTCGACCCCGCGAAGCTGCCCGGCCTGATCGCCCGCACGCTCGCCGCGGGCACATGGAACTGTCCGACGCTGATCGTGATGGATCGGCTCGGCGCGCTCGAGGATCCCACGGCGGTGATGCAGCGCACCGCGTGGATCGCCGAGATCCCACCGGCGTTCGTCGCGGCCTGGAGTTCCAAGGAGGGCTGGATGAAGCGGTTCACCGCGCACCAGTTCGCGGCGATCCGCGCGGCCAACGCGTCGCGCGCCCAGGTCCTCGCGGCGCTCGCCGCCGCGAACGCGCCGATCCTGGTCGGCACCGACACCGGCAACCCGTTTGTGATCCCCGGCGAGGCGATGCACGAGGAGATCGAGTTGATGGTCGCCGCCGGGATGCCGCGCGCGCAGGTGCTGCGCGCCGCGACCGCGCAGGCCGCCGTGTTCCTCGGCACGCCGCACGAGTTCGGCGTGGTCGAGGTCGGCGCGCGCGCCGATCTGGTCCTCACCTCGGTCGACCCGCTGGTCGACCCGCTGCCGCTCGTCCCCGATGGCGTGATGGTGCGCGGCGCCTGGCTCCCCCGCGCCGTGCTCGAGGCCAAGCTCGCCGAGATCGCCAGGCACAGCGCCGAGCCGCCGAGCCTGTCGTGGGACGGCGTCGCCCCGCTCGCCCCGCGCGGCGGCGACGTGCAAACCCATGACTACGAACAAACGAGCAGCGGCACCGTGTCCGCCAAGGAGCGCGCCGCGACCGGGGTCGTCGCCCCCGGCAAGCACGCCATCGTCGGCCAGGTGATCGCCAACTACGGAGTGCAGATCACGACGTCGTATACGTTGCTGCCGGACGCCACCACGGTCGCGGTGACCTCGCCCCGCGGGACGTTCGAGCTGTCCGGCAAGCGGACCGCCGGCAAGCTCGTCGTCACCGGCAACGACGTCATGACCGGCCAGCCGGTGTCGCTGAGTGCCGCGTTCCCCGCCGGCGCATTCCTGTCCGGCCCGGGGATCGGGGGAGCGCTCGCGCTGGTCGACCAGCTGACCGGCATGAAGGTCGGCGAGCTGCGGAAACGGACGTCGCTCGCGATCGACTATTACCCCAGGGCGGCGATCGCGACCGCGGCCTACCGCATCGAGCGCAAGCCCGACGCCGGCGATCATCGCGTGTTCGCGGTCACCACCACCGCCGGCCCGGTGGTCTCGTCGAGCACGCTCGAGCTCGATCGCGACGGCGTGGTGACCTGGACGCTCGCCGCGCCGCTCGACACCATGTTCACCCGCTCGCCGCCGTGACCCGCCACAACGACAGAACCGCCACAACTCGAAGCGGCCCGTAGTCCTCAGCACGCAGCATCGAGTGCGCGTGGCAATCAAAGCTGTATAGAGCGCAATGAAGTTGCGCATTGTCAGACCACACGACTAGCGTGCAGCAATGGTGTCGTTGCTGCACGAGGGAGTGATCAAGTTGGTGCGCGATCGTCCTGCGTTCGTCGCCGAGTTGCTCGGCGGCGTCCTCCACGTGGAGGTTCCGGGGTTCACGGAGGCGCGACTCGCGGAGGCCGCGCTGAACGAGCTGGTGCCGGTCGAGTATCGGGCCGATGCGGTCGTGGTGTTCACGGAGGACGCCCCGGTGTTCGGCGCGATCATCGAGGCGCAGCTGCAGCGCGATGACGACAAGCCGTTCACCTGGCCGCTGTATGCGGTGGCCGCGCGTGAACGCCATCGCTGCCCGTTCGTGGTAATCGTGGTGACGCCGGACCGAGCCACCGCGAGCTGGGCGGCCAGGACGGTCGATCTCGGCGGAGGCGTCCGGTACTGGCCGTTGGTCATCGGACCCGACGGCATTCCGAAAGTGACCGACCGCGAGCAAGCGCGCCAGCATCCTCAACTGGCCGTGCTGTCCGTCCTCGCCCACGGGCAAAGCAACGCGGACACCGCGAGGGCGATCGGCGCCGCGGCGGCGTGGGCGATCTTGCCGTTCCCCGAAGACGAGCGGCTGCTATACTCACTGCTTATCGAATCGAACCTGAGCGAAGCGGCACGAAAGGCAATCGAGATGGAACCCGGGCTCGACAAGTTCTTCACGGAAGCGCAACGGCGAAACTACGAGCGGGGCAAGGCCGAAGGCAGAGCGGAGGGCAAGGCCGAAGGCAAAGCCGAGGGCAAGGCCGAAGGCAAAGCGGAGGGCAAGGCCGAAGGCAAAGCCGAGGGCAAGGCCGAAGGCAAAGCCGAGGGCAAGGTCGAAGGCAAAGCGGAGGGCAAGGTCGAAGGCGCGGCGGCAGCCCTGCTGAAGATCCTGACGCGGCGAGGTCTGACGACGACCGCGGAGCAGCGCCGTCGGCTCCTGGGCTGCACTGACCTTGCGCAGCTCGAGCAATGGCTCGATCGCTCGCTGGCAGTCGACTCCGTAGACGAGCTCTTGTCGACGTAGCTGACGCGCCGTAGCCCGACCGTGAGCGTGGTGTCCTTGACCAACCGTGGTCGATCGAGAGCTTCTTGCTGTCGGCGAGCTGCGAGCCGAGATGGCGGTTCGCCCCCCACCGGAAGGCGGTGGTGGGAGGAGGGCCACGGGTGCCAGCGCCGCGTTTTTCGTGATCTACGGACGGATTCGAGGAGGTCGAGCCCCAGCGGCAGGCGATCGCGGCGCTGCTGCGGTGGCGGCACCGGGACGACCACAGGCACACCGGTTGTGATGTCCACCGTGGCCGGGATCTCGAACTGGTCGAAGGTGTAGGGCAGACCGTCCGACTCGAGCGGCGCGGGGCCGTCCATGACGTGGAAGTGCAAGTGAGGCTCGGTGGAGTTACCGGTATTTCCGATCAGCCCGAGCACATGGCCGCGCTCGACCCGGTCGCCGGGACGGACCCGGACGCTGCCGGTCTGGAGGTGCGCGTAGAGCACGAATCGGCCGTCGTCGAGCGCGACCACGACGTGGTTACCGGCGGCGGTCTGGATGTCGAACGGCGGCAGCGGCTGGGTCGGAACGTTCTCCGCCATGCCATCGCTGGCCTCGACGATCCGCCCCCGGCCCACCGAGATGGCCTCGGCGCCGAACAGGAAGTAGCTCTCGTTCTTCGTCGGGTCGCCCGCGAAGGTCGCCAGACCATCGATGCGCACGAAGTCGATCGCGAACCGCTGCGCGAGGAACAGGCCGCCGTCCAGCGCGAACAGCGAGCGCCGGTGCGCGCCGTCGCAGCAGCCGTTGAGGTCGAGCAAGCGGTCGCCGTGCAGCGGGGGCCCGATCGGGCGCGCGCGGTCGTCGATCACCGCGACCGTGGGCGCGGCCAGGGTGGTCGTCGCGTCGCCCTGCCGGAGCGTGAACCGCGTGACGAGGCGATCCGGCAGGGCGCCGCGGAGCGCGAGCGGGAGATCGAAGAACGCCACCGCGATCCCGCCCGGCGCGAGGCTGTTTGGCGTTGCCCCTGCGCCGGCTGCGATGGTCAGGATGCCCGCGAGCGCCGCGTCGCGATAGGACGCCAGCGGCGCGCGCCGGTCGGGGTCGACCACGTCGACCCCGACGAGCTCGACGCCGGTGTCGCTCGTGTTCTGCATCACGAGCTCGAACAGGAGGTGGCGTCTGTTGTCGGTGGTGAACGCCGGACGGGACGGCGCGACGCCGACGATGGCGAGCGGGCCGGGCGCGGGCTCAGGGGGCTGATGCCTGGCGATCGCGCTCGCCAGCGCGGCGGCCTCGGGGAGACTGGCGTCGGCGGGGACGCAGCCGGCGGCGCAGCTCGCGGTGAGCAGGATGGCGGACAGCCAGCAGGTGCGCTGGCGCGGACGGAGAACAAGACCGTGCATGGGAGACCTTTCGTGAATGGACGCAGCGCTGCGATCGAGATCGACGCAGCGAGATCGCGAGCAGGAGCTGGTCGCGCGGCGCTCAGAACCGGGCGCCGAGCGCGAGCGCGCAGCCGCCGGCCACCGGGACCAGCGCGAACCTGGCGGTGCCGGCGAGGCTGGGCTCGTGATCCCACAGCCGGGTGGTGCGCTCGATCGGGGAGTCGTTGAAGCTGTCCAGGAACCGGATCGCGCCGATCGCCAGCAGGCTCGCGATCAGCGGGTTGTAATACGGGTCGCCGCGCGAGAGCCGGTAGCCGTCCGCGCGGTCCGCGATGTGCGCGCCGGCCGCGAGCGCGACGCCGATCACCCCGGCCCAGCGCGTCCGGATCCGGAACGCGCGCGCCGTGCGCGCCGCGGCGTGCAGCCGGTCATCGACCTCCGCGACGACGCGCGCCGGATCGCGTCCGACAGCGAGGCCGCGGACCAACGCCTCGCGCATCGGGGCGGACTGCGGCCGGATCAGAGTGATCGCTCCGAGCGCGGCAAACCCCAAGCCGGCGCCGATCAACGGGCTGCGCTGGCGGAGCGACCCCGAAGTGAACCCGGCGACCGCGAGCTCGAAGCCGGCCGCGGCGAACCAGTAACCGGCGACGATGTCGCGCCGCTGGGCCTGCGCGTCGTCGACCTCGTCGAGCAGTTGGCCAAGGCGCACGACGTCATCGCGCGCGATCCCGAACACGGGGAGCGGCTCGGCCGCGCGCTCGGCGTCGTAGCGCGCGAGCGCCGCGGGACCGAACGGGCGCGCGAACAGGGCGTGGAATGGTTCGTCGGCGGCCCGCGCGGCAGGCGGCGTCGCCGCGGCCGGCAGGTCATCGAGCCCGGTGCTCGCAGGTGCGGTCACCGGCGGGGGGAGCTCTCGGCGCCGCACGCCACCCTGCAGATCGTGCTCGTCGACGCTGGCCGCCGCCGCGGGCAGACGCAGCGTGAGCGCCGCGCCGGCCTCCTTGTAGAGGTCGAGCCACGGCAGCTCGTCGCGATCGCGGATCGTCAGCCGGATCGGGCGCGCGGCGTCGAGCGTCAGGCGAAGCCCGCGGTCGGTCGGCGCGACGATCGCCGCCTGGTCGTCGCCGCCCGGGCCACGCGCGTAGACCTTGGGCCGGAACGCGCTGTTCTTGATCTCCGCCGTCGCGGTATCGACGAACGCGCGCAGCTCGTTGTAGCTGATCGTGCCGTCGTGGTTGGCGTCCGCCGCGCCGGCGAGCCCGCTGCGGACGGCGTGGCTGAACACGCCCGACTGCAGCGCCGACCACTCGAAGACCTCGGCTTCCGCGCTGGTCGACACGAACACGCCGACCCCGGGCAGCAGGCGCGCGAGCCCGGCCGCGGCGTCGGCCGGGGTGGCGAAGCGGCGGCCACCCGGGCGGCGCGGGTTGACCACGAAGAACGAGTTGCAGCTGTCGAGGATGACGTGGCTGTGGGTCGCGCGGATCGAGCCGATCAGCGCCTGGAGATCGGCGGCGTCGAACGCTCCGTCGATCAGCTGCAGGAAGCCGCGGCCGTGCCGGACGTCGCCGTGGCCGGCGAACACGAAGTAGAAATCGACCGTATCTCCACCGCGCTCGGCGACGGCGACCTGCGCCGCGATCGCAGCTGCCGCCGCCGCAACGCGGCCCCGCGACGGCGCGCTCGCGATCGCGAGCAGCGCTGGGAGCAGCCGCGCGGTGTCGCGATCGAGCTCGGTGAGCAGGGTGACGTGCTCGGCGGGCACGAGCGTGGCGAACAGCTCGTAGTAACGCGCGCCGTCATCGTCGGCGTACTGCAGATCCGGGCGACCGAGCTCGCCGCCGCGGTTGTTGGTGACCACGAGCGCGAACGCGGTGTGGCCGGCCTCGGCCGGGTCGGCACCGGCGAGCGACGCGAGGATGGCGGCGGCCACCGCGGCCAGCCGCGCCGTCACGGCGAGACCTCGAGCCGCAGCTCGCTGACCGCGGCGGACGCGAACCGGCGTTGCAGGGCGGTCGCGGTGAGCTCGGCGCCGCGCAGCCGCTCGATCGCGGACACCCGCAGGCGGTCGGCGCTGACCACGGCGATCACCCGCAGCGTCCCGGTGGCAACGCCGTCGAGCACGACGCTGTCGGGCATCAGCCGCGTCGCGGCGCTGGTCGCGAGCGCCGGCGCCGGCGGATCGTCGCCCGCGGCGGTGAAGCCGGGATACAGCCAGTGGATCTCGTCCCGGGCGTCGACCGCGAACGCGAGCACGTACAGCGGGACGGCGCGCGACAGGTTGCGATAGCCGAGCACGAATGCGGTCGACGGCGACACGCGGGCGCCCGCGGCGAGTGGCTCGGGGTGCGCGCCGAGCGCGAACAGGGTCGTACCGACCTCCCGGTCGATCGCGTCCGCGGTCACGTGGTCGGCGCTCAGTGGGGCGCCGCCGCCGCGCGCGGTGAGCTCGTCGCGGCCGCGCGCCGGCCATACCGCCGCGATCGCGACGGCGCCGGCGACCGCCGCGGCGGCGAACCTGAGCCGCGGCCAGGCGTGCCTCGGCGGGCGGACCGCCGCGTCGAGGCGTCCCATGACGCGCGCGACCTCGCGCGGTCCGGGCGGCGCGCCGGGCCTCGCGATCGGCGCGCGCAGGTCGGCGACCAGGGCCGCCAGGGCGGCGAGCCGGTCTCGACACGTCGCGCAGCGCAGGACATGCGAGCGCACCGCGTCGGCGCGGGGCTCGCGGAGCTCGTGCTCTCGGAAATGGATCAGCTCATCGCGATCGGGGCACGTCATGGCGAATCCTGTTCGAGCACGCGCTGCAGCTTGCGCAGCGCGTGGAACACCTGCGAGCGCACGGTGACCTCGCGCTTGCCGACGATCTCGGCGATGTGGGCGTAGGACAGCTCTTGCTCGAAGCGCAGCAGGAGCACCGCGCGTGCGTGGTGCGGCAACGCGGCCAGCGCGGCCAGCGCTCGGCGCTGGCGCTCGAGCTCGAGCAGCCGATCGACGTGGATGGGCTCGCGCACCGGCACCGCGTCGATCTCCTCGGGCTCGCCGAGGACGCCCAGCCAGCGCAGCCGCCTGCGCCACGACCGCGCGTGGTTGCGGCAGCGATTGAGCGCGATCGTGAACACCAGCAGGTGAACCTCGCGGTCGGGACGGTAGCTGGCGCGGCGATGCCACAGGGCGAGCAACGTGTCCTGCGCCAGATCCTCGGCCGCGCTCGTGTCACGCGTCAGCTTGGCGCAGTAGCTGGTCAGCCGCGGCAGGTATCGCGCGACCAGCACCTCGAACGCGTCGCGGTGGCCGGCCGCGCTGGCCGCCAGGAGCTGCGCATCGGTCTGACCGGAACAGCCGACCGGCGCCCCGTCTCCCGGCACGCTCGGTTCCCGAACGACGTGGAGGTCCCGGTCGCTGCCCATCCTGGATCAGAGAACACCGAAGCGCGCCGCGCGTTGAAGCAAAACGCTCGCGATCCGCGTTCGCGTCGCGAGATCGCAGGTCGGTGCGTAGCGCGCGGCCAGGGTAGTGTCCCGGCGCCGCGGGGCACATGGTCAGCGCAGCAGCTGGATCACCGCGAGCGCGATCTCGAACACGATCAACACGACGATGTAGTACTCGACGTTGAGCGACCGCTTCGCCTGGTGCAGATCGAGCATCGTCTGCGCCGCCCCCGACACCACCTCGAGCTTGCGCTCGAGCGCCAGCACGCGCTCGCGCAGCTCGTACTCGTCCTCGAGCCGTGCGTACAGCCGATCGAGCTCGGGCTGGTCCCACAGCAGATCGGGCTTCTCGAGGATCTCGGCGCGGCCGACCAGCTGGTGCTCGACCAGCATCGCGTCGCCGATCTGGCGCACCAGCTCGCCCTGCTTCCACGGCAGCC
>Ga0302323_100004874_pt1 | contig 10955 bp, 9 predicted proteins | sample Fen_T0_3_FD_201950 | JGI IMG/M metagenome (GOLD analysis project Ga0302323, IMG submission 201950) | Peat permafrost microbial communities from Stordalen Mire near Abisko, Sweden - Fen_T0_3 | ecosystem: Environmental > Terrestrial > Soil > Wetlands > Permafrost | place: Sweden: Abisko... | reverse complement strand
CGGTGCGGCCAGATCGCGCGGGTGCGCTCGTCGTCCTGCAGGCGGCACGCCACCCTTGCGACGTCGGCGCCGTCCGACCCGGTGTCGAGCTCCCAGGCGCGGTCGCGGGCCAGGCCGTGCTTGGGCAGCGGGCCGCGCCCGGCGAACTGCGGGAAGACGACGGGGACGCCGCCCCGGATCGCCTCGCCGGCGCCGCACCGGGCCAGGGGGCTGAGCCACAGCCGGTCGCGCTCGTCGGACGCGGGCGACCACCCGAGCACCTGGCCGCCGTGGGCGCAGGCGACCAGCCGGGCGCCGTCCCTGGCGCGGACCCGGACAGGCGTGCAGGGGGAGGTGGGAGGGTCGAGCGAGATCACGTCTCCACATTCCCACGACGGGGCCGCCGACACGGCTCCGACCCGGAAGAAGCGGGGAGAATCGCAGGCAACCGGTCCGATGAGGATCCCGGCCCGCCGGCGCTCAGGGGGGAGGCGCCGACGAACCGGGATACGTGAAAATTTAACAGCCTCCGGGGGCGCCCGCCAGTGCGAAGGTCCTCCGGGCGCGGACCACCGGGCCGATGGGCCTTGGCGCCGTCGCGGCGGCCCGTGTCAGACTGGATCCGTGCTCGCTCTCACGTCCCGCGTCGCCGGCCCGGTGTGTCCCCGGGCCGCGCGATGCGGGCGAGGGCGCCCGGGTCGCGCGGCCTGACCCCTGCACCGGCACGATCGTGCCGGGCGGCCGCGTCACCTCTCGGAGAGACCTCCCATGCTTGCACCGAGCCCCGTCCTGCCCGCCTTCCCCTCGCTCGCCGGCCACACCGTGGTCGCCCTGCACGCCCATCCGGACGACGAGACGATCTTCACCGGACTGACCCTGCGGCGGCTCGCGGACGCCGGCGCCAGGGTCGTCGTCGTCACCGCGACGGACGGCGCGGCGGGGGTCTCGCGCATCCGGCTCGCGCCCGGCGAGGCCCTGCGCGAGCGCCGCCGCACCGAGCTGGAGCGCGCCTGCGCGCTGCTCGGCGTCGCCCGGCTGGAGCTGCTGGGCTACGGCGACTCGGGCGCCCACCGCGGTCCCTACGCGCCGGGAACCCTCGGGGCCGCGGACCCCGCCGAGGTGGCCGCGCGGGTGGCCCGCATCGTCGAGCGCGAGGGTGCGGGCACGCTCGTGCACGACGACCCGCGCGGCATCTACGGTCACGTCGACCACGTCCAGGTGCACCGGGCCGGGTCCCTGGTCGTCGAGCGGCTCGGGCTCACCGGCTACCAGACGACCGTCGACGCGCACGAGCTGCGCCGCGGCCCCCGCCACGTGCTCCAGGGGGCCGCGGGCGACGACCTGGACGTCGGCACCCCCGCCGCGGGCATCAGCGTCACCGTGCACGCCGGCGCCACCGACCTCGCCGCCAAGACGGCGGCGATCGCGGTGCACGCCAGCCAGATCGGGCCCGAGTACCTCGACCCGGCGGACCTGGCCGGCGCCTACCACCGGGAGTGGTTCGTGCGCCGCGGCGCCTGCGGCGTGGTGGACGCCCTCGCCGGGACGCTTCCGGCTCAGCGGACCGGTGGCGCCGCCTGCCGCAGCGCGCCGACCGCCGTCACCGGCACGGCGGGTCGCGCCGGCGGGATCGGGTCCAGGCGCCGGTAGGGCTCGCCCACCGCCGGGCGCGGGTCGGCGTCGCCGCGGTTCGGCCACAGCGACAGGGCCCGCTCGGCCTGGGCGGTGATCGTCAGCGAGGGGTTGACGCCGAGGTTCGCCGCGACCGCGGACCCGTCCATGACGTGCAGCCCGGGGTGGCCGTAGAGGCGCTGGTAAGGGTCGACGACGCCGGTCTGCGGGGAGTCGCCGATCGGGCACCCGCCGATGAAGTGGGCGGTGATCGGCCGCTCGACGAGGTCGGTGACCGAGCCCGCCGGGACGGCGTTCCCGCGCCGGCCGAGGCGCCGGGCGACGTCGTGGGCGACCGGGATCCACGTCGGGTTCGGCGCCCCGCGGCCCTGTCGGGTGGTCATCCGCCGGCCGAACGGCCCGCGGCGCGTGAACGTCGTCACGGAGTTGTCGAGGGTCTGCATGACGAGCAGCACGATCGTCTCCTGCGACCAGCGGTGCGGCAGCCCGATCGTCCGCAGGTCGGGCAGCAGCCTCACCAGTTCCGGCACCGCGCGGAGCCAGCGCGGGGTCCGGTGCCCGCCGTCCACCAGGGGCGCCGTCAACAGGGAGAGCAGGTTGCTGCCCGGCCCGTACCGGCACGGCTCGATGTGGGTGACGGCGTCCGGGTGGATCGACGACGTGATCGCCACGCCGTGGCTGAAGTCGACGTCCCGGCTGCGGTGCCGGACGCCGATGATCGCTTCGGAGTTGGTCCGGCTGAGCTCGCCGAGCCGGGGGGACAGGCGGGCCAGGGTGCCCTCGTCGCGCATCCGGTGCAGCAGCCGCTGGGTGCCGAGCGAGGCCGCCGCGAAGATCACCTCTCGGGCGGTGAACGTGTGCCGGTGGCGGCGGGCGGCGCTGCGCCCGGTGCGGACGGTCTCGATCGCGTACCCGGCGTCGCCGTCGCCGTCGCCCCGGCCGATGGGCCGCACCCGGCGGACCGTCGTCAGCGGGTGGACCGTGGCGCCCGCCTGCTCGGCGAGGTACAGGTAGTTCTTGACCAGCGTGTTCTTGGCGCCGACCCGGCACCCCACCATGCACTGCCCGCACAGCGTGCAGGTGTGCCGCTCGGGGCCGGCCCCGCCGAAGAAGGGATCGGGGACGGCGGTGCCGGGCTCGGTCCCCGGCGCGCCGAAGAGCACCCCGACCGGGGTCGGCCGGAACGACCCCCCGACGCCGATCTCCTCCGCGACGCCGCGCAGCGCGACGTCCGCGGGCGTCTCGACCGGGTTGGGGACGACGCCGAGCATCCGCTTCGCCTGGTCGTAGAAGGGGGCGAGCTCGGACCGCCAGTCGGTGATGTGGGCCCACTGCGGGTCGGCGTAGAAGCTGTCCGGGGCCTCGTAGAGGGTGTTCGCGTAGACGAGCGACCCGCCGCCCACGCCCGCGCCCGACAGGACGAGCATGTTCCGCAGCAGGGTGAGCCGCATGATCCCGTAGCAGCCCGCGGCCGGGGCGAACAGGTAGTCCCGCACCCGCCAGCTCGTGCGGGCGTGCTCGTGGTCGGCGAAGCGGCGTCCCGCCTCCAGCACGCCGACCCGGTAGCCCTTCTCCACCAGCCGCAGCGCCGAGACGCTGCCGCCGAAGCCCGAGCCGATCACCACGACGTCGTAGTCGTACTCCATCCGATCACGCTGTCCCCACGGGTACCGGCCGGTCAAGGAGCAGCCCGGGCCGGACCGCCGAGCGGTCGACGCCCCGCGGGCAGCGGGGACGCGCTACAGCCCGGCTCACGCCCGGCCGATGGCTGTCGTGTGGACCACTCGGACTGCGCCCTACCGGCGGCGCCGGCACTGGGCACAGCCCTGACGGCGCCGTGCGGCCTGCTGTCGGCGGGCTGGCGGCTGGCGGCCGAGCACGGCGGACCCGCCTGCCTGCTCACGCCCGGGAACGGCGTCCTGACGGTCGCCTGGGCCAACCGGGGTCTGTGCGAGCTGCTGGCGCTCGATGCCGGGTCGCTCATCGGCCGCTCCCTCGGCGAGCTGGCCGCCGACACCCCCTGGGTGTCGCTCGCCCGTGACCCCGCCGATCCGGACGCGGACGACGGGCCCGCCCCGGGATGGGCGACGGCGGCGCACCGGCTCGCCCGGGACTGCGGCGGGACCATGATCGCCCGGCTCGGTCGCCAGGACGGCTCCTGGGTCCGTGCCCGGGTCCGCGTCGTCCCGATGTCGGCCCCGCCGGCCCTCATGCCCGGCGCGGCCTCGCTCCGCGAGCCCGGCGTCGTCGACCGGCTGGGCTCCCCGCCGCCGCCCCGCACCTGGCTGGTGGTCCTGGACGAGGTCGTCGAGGGGATGCGCGACCTGCAGGCCGCCCTGGCCGTCGCCGAGCACCGCTTCACGGCCCTCGCCGGGTGCGCGCCCGTCGGCATCTTCGCCTCGGACGCCGGGCTGCGGCTCGGGTACGTCAACGGCCTGTTCGTCGCCCTCACCGGACTGCCCGCGCACGACCTGCTCGGCACCGGCTGGCTCGACGTCATCCACCGGGACGACCTGGCGTCCGTCTACGAGGCGGTGCAGACCGTGCTGGGCGGGTCGACCGTCGCCCTGACCGTCCGGCTGGCCCGGGCCGACCACGACCCGCCCTGCTGGCTGCTGCTGCGCCTCGCACCGACGACGACGCCCACCCGCGCCGTCGGGTTCATCGGCACCGCCGAGGACGTCACCGAGCGCCGTTCCTGGGAGCAGCACCTCACCTACCAGGCGCGCCACGATCCGCTCACCGGCCTGGTGAACCGGCGCCGGCTGATCGAGGTCCTCACCGACCTGCTCTCGGGCCGGCGCGCGCGCGACCACGAGTTCGCCCTGCTCTTCCTCGACCTGGACGGGTTCAAGGAGATCAACGACCGCTTCGGCCACGAGGCCGGCGACCGCGCGCTCGTCGAGGTGGCCGACCGGCTGCAGGCCGTCGCCCGCGACACCGACCTGGTGGCCCGGGTGGCGGGCGACGAGTTCGTGATCGTGCTGCGCGGCGTCACGACGAGCGTGGACGCCGCGGCCGCGGCCCGCCGGCACCTGGCCGCGCTGGCGGCGCCGGTGCGCCTCGGGGTGGCCGACTTCCCCCTGACCGCGAGCGTCGGGGCCGCGCTGCCCGCGCCGGGCGACGCCCCGGACACCCTGCTACGGACGGCGGACCAGGCGATGTACGAGGCGAAGTCGGCCGGGCCCGGGCAGTACCGGGTGGTCCCTCCTGAGGAGGTGCGATGACCGCCGATGCGGCCGCGATCCTGCTCGCCCGGCACGAGCAGCTGCCGCCCCGGGCCGCCGCCGCCGCACGGGTGCTCCTGCTCGTCGAGGATCCCCGGACGGCGGGCAGCGACCTGGCGCGGGCGGTCGGCGCCGACCCGGTGCTCGCGGCCCGCGTGCTGCGGGTCGCGAACTCCTCCTACTACGGCCTGTCGGGGCGCGTCTCCACGCTCCCGTTCGCCGTCTCGGTCGTCGGGTTCCAGGCGGTCCGCAGCCTCGCCGTGGTCGCGGCCGCCGGGCTGGACGACCCGCGCGGCGCCCCGCCGGGCTTCTGGCGCGCGGCCTCGCTCGCCGCGACCGCCGCGGAGGCGCTCGCCCCGCTCACCGCCGCCGACACCGGGGACGCGTTCTGCGTGGGCCTGCTCCACGGGATCGGGGCGGCCCTGCTCCACCAGCACCAGGCCCTGGACCGGATCTGCCTGCCGGAGGTGGACGACGTCCACGAGCTGCTGCGCGGCGAGCAGGACCGCTACGGCATCTCGCACGACCAGATCGGGGGGCGGGCGCTCGCGGCCTGGCACCTGCCACAGCGGCTCTGCGACCTGATCGCGACCCACCACGAGCCGATCGGTGCCGACGCGTCCCCGCTCGCGCGGACGCTGGCCGGCGCGCGCCTGGTGCCCGACGAGCTGCTGCCCGGCGTCGACGTCGACACCGAGGAGTTCCGGGGGCGGCTCGGCCGCTTCGTCGGGGGCGTGCCCGACGACCTGGACGGGCTGCTCGGGCAGATCTCCGAGCGGTCGGGGGCCCTGCTCGACGGGCTGGCGCCGCGCAGCTGAGCGCCGGCCCGTCGATCAGGCTGTCCGTCGATCGATCAGGGGAGGGCGAGGACCTGGCCCACCTGGATGACGTTCGGGTTCTTGAGCACGGAGCGGTTGGCGGCGAAGAGCTGCTGCCAGCCGCCGGACACGTGGTTGGCCACGGCGATCGTGGAGAGGGTCTCGCCGGACCGGACGACGTGCTTGCCGTTCCCGGACGTCCCGCCCTTGGCGGGGTTGGTCGGCGAGGACAGTGCGGTGCGGACCGTGGACCGGGACGCCGCGGTCGTGGCCCGGGTGTCGTACTCCGGCGACGTCGGGGCGGCGCCCCGGATGCCCGCCTTGGCCGAGCAGACGGGCCAGGCACCCCAGCCCTGGCTCGCCGCCACCTTGGCGGCGACGCTGATCTGCTGCTCGCGGGTGGCCTTGTTCGCGGTGGCCGCGAAGGCCGAACCGCCGTAGGCGCGCCAGGTGCTGGCGGTGAACTGCAGGCCGCCGTAGAACCCGTTCCCGGTGTTGATATTCCAGTTGCCGCCGGACTCGCACTGGGCGAGGGCGTCCCACTGGGTGTTGGTCGCGGCGTCGGCGAGCGGTGCGGTGGCGAGCGCGGCAGCCGCAAGGCCGCCGGCAGCCGCCATCGTCGTGATGGCCTTACGCATGGTGGCATCCCTTCCACGCCTGCGAGGTGAGCTGTCGGGTTCGGGTCGAAGGCTGACCCGGTCGCTGCGTCGCGACTTCACCCCGAGGGCGCTCACGCGCCCGAGGAACGTGGTTCCCCCGCTCCTGCCCTGGTTCTGTCGTGGGCGGTGCGCGACCGGGCAGGACTGGGCGTCTGCCGCACACCGGATCGCCCGTTCGAGGGCGGATCGGACGACACACTACACAACCGCCCTCCGGGCGTGTCGTTATCCCCACGTGACCATGCCCTCCCCCGGCCGGGATTCACGGAACCGGTTCAGGTCCCGGCGGGCCCGGTTTCGAGGGACGAAGGTCATGCCCTCGGTCCCTGGCGCCGCCGGGTCCGCGCGCCCGAGAATCGGGTGGAGGCCCAGGCCAGGGCCTCCGTCAGGGCGGTGTCGCCGGCGCCGTCCGACCGTCTCGTCGGAGGCCTCGATGACGAGTTCCGCCACACCGGGTTCCGCCGTGCCGGGCGCCGGGGTGCTCCGCGCGCTCGTGGCACGCGCCACACTCGCGCCCTCCCCGCGCAACGCCCAGCCCTGGCGCTGGACCGTCCACCCCGATCACGTGGAGCTCGACCTCGACGTGGAGGTGGCCCGCCGGCTGGAGGCGAACGACCCGCTCGGCCGAGAATCGATCATGAGTTGCGGTGCGGCCCTGCTCACCCTGCGGGTGGCCGCGGCCGAGGCGCTGCTCGAGGTCCGGGTGGACGCGCTGCCCGACCCGCACCGGCCCACGCTCCTCGCCGCCGTGACGGTGGCGCACGGCGCCATCGACGCCGCCTTCGCCGACCTGGACGCCGTGGTGCCGCTGCGGCAGACCGCGTGGAGCTCGTTCGACGAGCGCCCGCTGCCCGAGGGGCTCGCGGCCCGGCTCGCCGTCGAGGCGCAGGTGGAGGGCGCCGCGCTGCACGACCTGACGGGCGCCCGCGAGGCCCTCGGCGAGGTGGTGCGCCGGGCCGACCGCGACCGCTTCGAGGACCCCCGCCGCCGGGCCGAGGTCGCCGAGTGGATCAGCTCCCGCTGGTCCGACGACGGGCACGTGGTGCCGACCGTCGCCGCGGTGCCGGCCCCGGCCGAGGCCCGGCCCCCGGACCTGGGCGAGCGGATCGCCCAGCGCGACGCCGGGCTGCTGCTCGGTGCCCCCTACGTGGGCGTCCTCTCGACCGCCGCCGACACCCCCGCCGACTGGCTGGCCGCGGGCCAGGCCCTGCAGCGGATCCTGCTCGTGGCCGCCGGGCGCGAGGTGCTCGGCGGCTTCGTCAGCGCGCCGTGCCAGGTGCCGGCCGAGCGCGACCGCCTGCGTGACCTGCTGCCGGGGCGACCGTTCCCGCAACTGGTGCTGCGCCTCGGCTTCGCGGTGGCCCGGCCGCCCGGCACCCCGCGCCGTCCGGTCGACGACGTGGTGACGGTCGAGGTCGGGCCGCGCGGCCGCTCGTTCCGGTCCGAACCGGGCCGGGTGCGCGAGACCGCCACCGAGTTCACCGAGGACCAGCTGGGCTGAGCCCGGCCGGCGGAAAAGGCGGGGCGAGGGGGCGGCGCCAGGAGCGGCGCGTCGCCCACACCACGTAGCCCGCCGCCCCGGCCGGGAACTCGGCGAAGAACGCGAACCCGCTGAAGAGCAGCACCGCCGACGTCGCGGTGTCGCCGTCCGAGCCGAGGGCCACGAGCAGCCCGGCCACGCCCGTCTCGGTGACCCCGACGCCGCCCGGCGTCACCGGCAGCGTGGTCAGCAGCCGGCCGAAGGCGTACCCCGCGAACACCTGCGCCGGTCCCAGGCTGCCGCCCAGGGCGTGCAGGCTCAGGTAGAGCAGCAGGGCCTGGCTCCCCAGGAAGCCGATCAGCCCGACCGTCATCCGCAGCCAGGCGACGCGCACCAGGTCGATCACCAGGTGCCGCCGCGCGGGGACGGCGTGCGCCCAGTCCAGGCGCCGCGGCGAGCGGGCCAGCCGCAGGACGGCGTGCCCGACCGCCTGCAGCACCCGGCCGACCCCGCGGGCCACCCGCTCGCTGGTGAGCGTCCCGGCGAGCACGGCCAGCGCGACGGCGAGGACGGCGACGCCCACCGCCGCGCCGACGGCGAGCCGCCCGGTCGCGACGTCCCCCGCCAGCAGCAGCCCGGCCAGGGCGACGAGCGGCAGCACGAGCTTGGCGAACACGTTCCACACGCCCGTGACCAGCGCGGACAGTGCCACGGTCGCGGGCGGGAACCCCCAGCTGCCGAGCATCGCGAACGTCGTCGCCAGGCCCGCGGCCCCGCCCAGGGGCAGCAGGTTGGAGACGGCGCTGCCGGTCACGTTGACGGTCACGGCCTGGGCGTGGCGCAGGCCCGGCACGGACGCCACCAGGACGGTCGCGTAGCAGGCCAGCCCGGCGCACCAGACCGCCGTCAGCAGCAGGATCTCGCCCGCACCCAGCTGCCCGAGCCGGGTGCCGACGACGGCCCAGTGCGCGCCGGTCACCCGGGGCAGCACGACGACGAACAGGACCGCCGCCACCGCCACCGACACCCCGCCGCGCAGCACCCGGGCCCGGCGGCCCGGCGGTGTCACGTCCGTCCCGCGGGGGCGTCGAGGGTGGCGAAGACGTCGTCGAGCAGGCGCCCGGCGGGCTCCAGGCCGCGCTGCACGAACCATTCCCGGCCGAGCGCCAGCCGGTACAGCGGCCGGGGCAGGCGCAGCAGGGCGGCGAGGGTCCGGTCGCCGGAGTCGGCGGTGGCCTGGCTGGCGTGGGCGGCCATCGAGGCCCGCTTGGCCGACGTCCAGTCGCGCACGTCGATGCGGTGGGTGATCTGCGCGCGCGGCGTGTAGGCGCGCTCGAACGCCGCGACGTCCACCGCGGCGGGCAGCAGCCGCAGCCGCCGCACCAGGTGCAGCGCCCGCAGGAGCAGGTCCCGGTCGACGGTCGCCTCCAGGACCACGGGCGTCCCGGCGAGCTCGGCCGCGGCGGCCCCCACGTGGTGCACCTGCACGTGATCGGGGTGCCCGTACCCGCCGGTGAGGTCGTAACCGGTCAGGACGTCGGCCTCCTCCTCGCGCAGGACGGCGGCCAGCCGGCGGGCGGCCTCGGCGACGTCGGCCCGCGCGAACGGCGACACCCCGGGGCCCGGCTCCACCTCGCCGTGCAGCCCGGAGTCGGCGTACCCGAGCAGCACCACCCGCGAGGCGCCGATCGCCGCCGCCGAGCGGTGCAGCTCGGCGACCCGGTGCGCGCCCAGCTCCGCGGGCGTGCCGAAGGCGGAGGCGGCCAGCCCGGCGGCGCCGTCGGTGGCGCTGACCAGCACCACCCGGTGGCCCAGGGCGACCGCCTTGGCCAGGGTCCCGGCGCACAGCAGCGCCTCGTCGTCGGGGTGGGCGTGGAAGGAGACGATGGTCCGGCGCACCCGCGCATTCTGTCGCGCGCCCGGTAGGCTCGGGAGTCGCGATGAGGATCCTGCACGTCTCCGACTGCTACCTGCCGCGTCTCGGCGGGATCGAGACCCAGGTGCACGCCCTCGCCCGGCAGCAGCGGGCGGCGGGCCACGACGTCGAGGTGCTGACGGCGACCCCGCGCGCCCGGCACGACCTGACCCGCTCCGAGGATCTCGACGGCGTCCCCGTGCGGCGTGCCACCGCCGACCTGCCGTTCGAGCTGCCCGTGCACCCGCGGGCCCGGCGCGAGATCGCCGCCGTCGTCGACGCGGTCCCCGGGTACGACGCCGTCCACGTGCACCTCGGCGTGGTGTCGCCGTTCGCGGCGGCCGCGATGCCGGTGCTGGTCGCGCGCCGCGTGCCCGCCGTCGCGACCGTGCACTCGGTGTGGGGGTACGCGACGCCCGCCCTCCGTGCCCTGGACCTGCTGAACCGGTGGGCGCGCCGGCCGATCGCCTGGTCGGCCGTGAGCGACGTCGCCGCCGCCCCGCTGCGGCGCATCGGCGGTCCGGACCTCGCCGTCGACGTGCTGCCGAACGGGATCGACGTCGAGCGGTGGCGGGTCGAGCCGGTGGAGCGCGACCCGGACGACGTCCGGCTGGTCGCCGTCATGCGCCTGGCGCCGCGCAAGCGCCCGCTGGCCCTGCTGCGGATCCTGGACCGGGTGCTCGCACAGGTGCCGCCGCGGGTACGGGTGTCGCTGGACGTCGCGGGGGAGGGGCCGCAGCGCGCGGCCATGGAACGGCACCTGCGCCGGCACGGCACGGCGGCGCGGGTGCGGCTGCTCGGCCGGCTGACCGCGGACGAGCTGCGCGAGCTGTACCGGCGGGCCGACGTCTTCGTGGCACCCGCCCGGCTGGAGTCGTTCGGGATCGCGGCCCTCGAGGCGCGCACCGCGGGCCTGCCCGTGGCGGGCCTGCAGGGGACCGGGCTGGTCCACTTCGTGCGCCCGCCCGACGAGGGGGTGCTCGCCGCGTCGGACGCCGACCTGGCCGCCCAGCTCGCCGCGCTCGCCGGCGACGCACCGCGCCGGGAGCGGATCGCGGCCCGCAACCGCGCCGTCGTCCCGCCCGCCGCCTGGCCGCTCGTCCTCGCCCGCTGCGACGAGACCTACGCCCGTGCCGCCCGCCTCGCCGGACGCGCCCCCCTCCAGTCGTGATCATGCAATCCGGGACGATCATGCAGTCCGGGACCGGCCGGTGCTCCCGTCGGGCTGGTCAGGGGTTCCCTACG
>Ga0302323_100004873_pt1 | contig 10959 bp, 6 predicted proteins | sample Fen_T0_3_FD_201950 | JGI IMG/M metagenome (GOLD analysis project Ga0302323, IMG submission 201950) | Peat permafrost microbial communities from Stordalen Mire near Abisko, Sweden - Fen_T0_3 | ecosystem: Environmental > Terrestrial > Soil > Wetlands > Permafrost | place: Sweden: Abisko... | reverse complement strand
AGACACGCAGGCGACGACCAGCGCGAGGTATTTCTCGGGACCACGCATATACGCAAGCGGCGGAAAGAGCGTGCGAATCGAGGCGTGCGCGCCGGTGTGTTTCCCGAAGGCAACCAGCAGCGCCAACAACGCCAGCGCGCCCAGCGCAGTGGCCAGTTTGCGCTCTCGCCCGAACGCCAGCAGCGCCAACACCAGGACGCTGCTGCCGAGGTAGCACCCATAGAGAAGCGGCCTGTCCCCGAGCCCGGGGTCGCCAACCCAGGCGCCCGCGGGATACACGGTGTAGGGATCCCCCATGGCGCCTGGCGCGATCATCTCTGCCAGCCGCCAAGGGTGAAAGGAACCGACCTCGGCCAGGCCGCGCAAAAGCGGCGCGGTTCGGGCCGTGGCGGCCATGCTGTGCTTGAGCGGCAACAGCACAACGGCGGCCAGGCTGGCGGCCAACACGGCGGAAGCGCCAATGCCCAGGCCCAACCGCCCAACCATGGTCCAGGCGCTGGAGCTTGCCGTCTGTGCCCGCGTCTCAAGCAGGTCACCGACAGCGACGACCAGCGCGAATGCGGCGGCCATGAATGGAATGAATATTTCCCCAGTCAGGAAACACAGGCCGAACGGAATCGCCGTCTTGGCCACCGCGCTAGCGCAGGCGCGCAGCGTTCGCCCTTCACGAATCGCCTGCGATAGGCCAAGCATGCCAAGGGCGCACCAGGGAAGATAGGCGCCCGCGATCAACCGAAGACCAGCTGTGACTTCGGACGTGGCATAGCCCGACAGCCCCCAGGCCAGTGCAGCCACGATTGCGGGAATCACGGCATGCTGGGCCAACCTGCGCACCAGCGCCATCATGCCGACAGCGCCGAGCAAGATATGCGCGAAGAGGAAGAAGGACGTGGCGCGCGGCGAATGCACGCCAAGCAGGAGCGTATTCGGCGGATAGAAGAGCTCGTTGAGCGGATTGGCCAGCGTTGAGAGGCCGAGGCCGATCAGCGGATTCCACAGAGGCGAATCCGCATTCCTGAAGCTGTGACTCAGAAAGGCTTGCTCGGGATAGATCCAGCGACTGATATCCCGCTGGAAGAGGATCTGGCCAAAGAACAAAGGTGCATAGGCCAGCCCAACCATGGCCGCAAGAGCCAGGAAGGGCGCCAGCCTGACGGCGCGAGGACGTTCCATGCGCTACTTCTTATCGAGGGCTTCGCGGATCTTGGCCAGCAATTCTTCCGTGGTGTACGGCTTCTGTACGAAGCCAGCCAGTCCCTTGCCCGCGAAGCGGTTGACCACGTCCTGCTCGTTGTACCCCGAGCTCAGGATCACCTTCACCCCCGGCTGCACCCGCCGCATCTCACGGTAGCAAGCCTCACCGTCCAGATGGGGCATGGTCAGATCCAAGATGACCAGGCTGATGCTGTCCTTGTTGCTGGCGAACTTCTCGATGGCTTCCCGACCATCCACGGCGACGATGACCTCGAAGCCTGCCCGCTGCAACATGCGGCGCCCCAGGTTGCGAATGGTTTCCTCGTCGTCGGCAAGCAAGATCTTCCCCGAGGCATGGTAGCCAGCCGAGATGGTCGTCTTGGGTTGCAGCTTGCTGGCCAAGCTTTCGCTGGCCGGGAAGAGCAGCTTGAAGGTCGTGCCGCGGCCGGGTTCACTGTAGACCCGAATAGCGCCGCGATGCCCGCGCATGATGCCTAGCACGGCGGCCAGGCCCAGCCCGCGCCCAGTGAACTTGGTCGAGAAGAACGGATCGAAAATCCGATCCATGGTGGCCTTGTCCATGCCATGGCCCGTGTCGGCGACTTCGAGATAGACAAAATCCCCCGGCACTATCGTGTCGGCGCCAAAACAGCCCTTGAGGTAGTCGGCCTCGCAGTGGGCCAAGCCCACCGTGACCGAAATGACCCCGCTGCGCTCGCCAATCGCCTCCGACGCATTGACGATGAGGTTCATGATGACCTGCCGAAGTTGCGTCGCATCCGCTTCGACCGCCGGGATCCCAGCGGAAAAGTGGTACTTGAGCACGACCTTCTTGCTGATGCTCACCAGCAGCAGGTGGCCCATTTCCTCGACTAGTTCGCGCAGGTCCAGGGGCTCGATGATGAAGCGGCCGCGCCCGCTGTAGGCCAGCAGCTGGCGGCAGAGATCGGCGGCCCGGCGGGCGGCGATCTCGATGCCCTCCAGGCTGGTGCGCGACGGAGCCAGCGGCGACATCTCGGTCTTGGCCAGGTCGGCGTTGCCCAAGATTCCGGTAAGCAGGTTGTTGAAGTCGTGGGCGATGCCGCCCGCGAGCACGCCCAGGCTCTCAAGCTTTTGACTGTGAAGCATTTGCTGCTCGAGGTTGCGCTGTTCCGTGATGTCGCGGCCCACGGACAGCACCACGGTTTTGCCACCCAGCTCGAAAGGGCGCGCGGAGATCTGCATGATGCGGATCTGCCCATCCCGGCGCCGAAACTTGAACTCCAGCCAGTCCACGCTCTTGCCCTGGGCCAGCTCGGCGTACATGGCATCGCGCTGCTGGGGATCCACCCAGGTCGACAGCTGGCTGGTTTTCTTACCCAGGATCTCCTGGCGTGGGTAGCCCACCGCCGCACAGAAGCCGTCGTTGCAAGCGATGAGCGTGCCGTCCTTGTCGGCCAGGGTCACCGGCCCCGGGATGAGCTCGAAGATGCGCCGGAAACGTTCCTCCGAGTCGCGCAGGGCCTGCTCCTTGATGGTGCTCTCGGTGACGTCCTGGATGATGCCAATCATGGTGACCGGCTGGCCGGACGCGTCCCGTTCCAATTCACCCATGCCGTGAACCCAGCGAACGCTGCCGTCGCTGGCGCGCACGATGCGATAGCGCCGGTCGAAATCGTGGCCCGCGCCGACGACGTCATCCACCATGTAGCGATGCATGGCCTCGCGATCATCGGGATGGACCAAGCTGAGCCAACCCGCCAGATCGCGGTGGAAACCGCCCTGGATACCGAAGAGAGCATCCAACGCCTCCGAGGCATTCCAGGTGCCTTTCGCGATGTTGAAGCGGTAGGAGCCGATGTGCGCGACGTGCTGGGCACGTTGTAGGAACCATTCGCTTTCGCGCAGATCCCGTTCGTTGCGCTTGCGTTCCGAGATGTCGAGGAAGATGGTCGCGAACTGGCGCGTTCCGAAGGGCACCACGCTGATGTCGTAGGTGCGGTCGAAAACTTCGAAATGAGCTTCAAACCGGGCTGGCTGGCCACCTAGCGCCACGCGTGCGTATTGCTCCAGGTAGGGTGGCTCGTGCGTGCCGTAGGCTTCGGTCGCCAGTTTGCCGATGGTTCGCGACGAATCGATGCCAACGTAGCGGTCGAACTGTGGGTTTGCGTCTAGGATGCGGTAGTTGATTGGCTTGCCGTCCGCATCGCAGACCAGCTCGTGCAGAGCAACCCCTTCGAGCATGTGGAGGTAGAGGGATCGAAAGACTTCGCGGCCATCGAACTTCCCCTGCGACTTGCCATCTTCATCCATACATTCTCCAACAGCGCCGTGGGCAGCGATCCGTTGCGCTGCGTATCTCGACGAGAATGTTACCAGTACCTGAGTCGGGCTGTCACGACGATTGGAGATACGCGTCGCTAGTTTGGCGTGAATGCGTAGACTTGATTGTTCGCACCCACGAAGACGCGACCGTTAGCGATGATGGGCGTGGTGAACTTCTGCACGGACGACATGGTGTCAGTAGTTGTCCCACCTGCGAAGATGGATTTCCCAGTGTCACCGTCCACCCCATAGAGCTTGTTGTCGCTACCAACGACCCACACCACGGCATCTGTCCCTTGGGCATCGGTGGCGCTGACCGCGGGCGATTCCTGGGTCGACGACGGACCACCACACCAGGCCATCGTGATGGCCGGCGGACTGGCGGCGGAGATCTTGAAGGCCGCCAGGGCGCCCGATTGGCCAGACGGGCACTTGCCCCTGGCTTGGAAAACCACGTAGCTCGCTTGCGCCGTCGTGTAGGCAGCGGCGGCATTGATGATGGTGCCGCTGGCCACTGAGGCCAATACCAAGGGGCTGCTGATGCCGCCAAGGTTGCCCCGGTCGAGTAGGTAGGCGTTGCCGTCTTTGCCCAGACCAACAATCAGGGCCGAGGGCGTGGCGCCGGGAACATTGAGCACCATGGGTGCCGTGCCGCCGAGGTCCGTGTCCGCGTTGTCGAGGGCCACCCAATTGGTGGGCGTGAAGTAGTCGGCGTTCTGACCGCTGAAGGTCAGGGACGTGGGCATGCGGAAGATGGTCTCGCCATCCTGCCAGCTCGACGGAGCCGAGAAGGTGTTGGATTGGGCCTCGGTATTGCCGGTCGCGAAGAAAAGAGACTGTCCATCCGAGGAAATACCCGCGGGCGCCCAAATGCCACCGGCAATCGCGCGGCTGGCCCAAGCGCTGACCTGGGTGGGATCGCTCGTCGAAATGCCGACGACCCAACCGTGGTAGACGCCGCAGTCACCAATGTGCCCGCCAAAGGGCACGAAGACCTTGCCTCCGAGCAAGATCAGGGCGCCGCGCTGATTTTCGGCCAAGGAATCAAAGGTCGTGCTACCGGACATGACCGTGCTGTTCAGATCGACGGGCCAGCCCGGCTTGCTGGCCCCGGTGCTGGCATCGAGCGCGAAGACCTGATGCTGCGCGGTCGCGTTGGCGCTGGCAATGGTCATGGCGTCCACGTAAATGGTCCGCGTGGCGGCATCGATAACGGGCGTGCCGGTGACCCCAAGCGGATCGATGTTCCCACAACCCGCGCGCAGGGTGGCCAGACGCGATTTGGGCAAGGGTGTACCCAGGGACTTGTCCCATACCGGCTTGCCACCCGCCGAAGCATCGAACGCATAGACGTGATTCTGCTCGGTGGCGACGATGACCAGGTCAGGGTCGCTGCCGCTGCCGGCCAGGTAGAGCGGCTGGGCGTAGGTCGGCCCAGAAACCGTGGCGCCAGCGAACGCCGGGTCGACGTGCAGCTTGGCAATGGCGGCCTTGCTTAGCACGGGATCCACATAGAAACCGTCGCGGGATGGGTTGTTGTGGTGTTGAAGTACCGACACGTGTCCGCTTGTCCCGCCCGAGCCGGCGCTGTCCCTGGGCGCCACGTCGGGCGGACTATTCGGGGCGCCATCGCGCGCTTGATCGGGGGACACGTCCGCCTTGGCAGCGTCTGCCACAAGGTCCGGGGACTGGACGGCCGTTTGGTCTCGCCCTGCATCGGGCGGTGCCGCGCTGCTGTCCTTGGTCGCGCTGGCATCGGATGGCACTTCCGGGCCCGCCTGCGACGCACTATCCGCCGGAAGGTCAGTGCGGCTCGTGGCGACATCATCGCTAGGGCTGCGCGTATCGGGCGTCCCGCTTGGCAGGTCGGGCTGCCCGTTCACGACAGCGTCGGCACTCGCGTCGGCCGTTTGCTTGACGGCATTCCCCGACTTGCATCCGGTGGCCGCTATTGCCAGGGCGAGCACGAAGTACGAACTGCGCATGCGAGACTCTCCGCGTTGGGGGACAAAAGTAGACTCGGTTAGTCCTAGTTATGTCGGATGCTTCCATGGCGCTGTTCGTCGCAATAAATCCATCCGGTCAGCGCCATGTGAACACCGCGTAACCGTTGCCTGCCAACGCTGAAAGTCTGAATCACCGTCGGTCGGCTGGCATCGAATTCGGTTTAGGAGGAATCTAGAATGACGAGAGCGACCATCCCATCGCCACGCAGTCTGCTGCTGGCGGCGTTTCTTTCCATAACCGTAGCGGCTTGTTCCGATGACAGTGGCGGAGGCAAGACGGACGCTGGCGGAGGCAAGACCGATGTGGCGAGCGGCCCAGAGGCCGGCACGCCGGATACCGTGTCCGCAGATCGAGCACCTGTACCCGTGGATACCTGGGTCGCCGATGCGCCGGTCGCCGATGCGCCAGTCGCCGATGCGCCAGGTGCCGATTCGCCAGTCGCCGACGGCGGCGCGGCGGATCTTGCCACCAAGGACACAAGCATCATAGACGCACCTGCCGTCGACACAGGGTCTGACACGCGCCCCATCGATGGCGGCCAAGGAACGCTCGTGGCGCGCGGCAAGTACCTTGTGGAGAACGTCATCGCGTGTTCGGACTGCCACACGCCCAAGACGTCCTCGGGTGCGCCCGATATGACCAAGTACCTGGCGGGCAATGCGAGTTTCGTCAAGTTGCCGAACGGTGATGTCCTGCCCTCGCGCAACCTGACCCCTGACAAGGCCACGGGCCTCGGCAGCTTCACCGCTGCCCAGATCAAGCGCATGTTCATGGACGGCGTGGTGCCAGCCGGGGATGGTGGAACCGCGGCCCTCAACTCGGTCATGCCCTACTACGTTTTCCACAACATGGCCTCCGCCGATGCGGACGCTATCGTGGCCTATCTGCAGTCGATCCCCGCTGTGGTTAACGACGTGGGCAAGCGTTCGGCGTCGTTCGACGTACCCGATCCGTCCGATTACCTGGATCCGGCCACCATTCCGACACCCGCGGATACCTACCCGCAAAAGGACAGCGCCCTGCGCGGTCGCTACCTGGCCACCGAGATTGGCCTTTGCGTCGAGTGCCACACGCCCCACCTGCAAGGCGGAAGCAAACCCCTCGACACCAGCAAGTTTTTCCAGGGCGGCGAGGATTTCAGCAGTTTCTTTGCCGGAACCCTGAACATCCACCCGGTGTCGGCGAACCTGACCTCTGACCCAACCACGGGCCTCGGCAACTGGACGGCGGCGCAGATAGTGACCGTCCTCCACCAAGGCGTGGACGATCAAGGTGTTGGTCTCTGTCCCCCCATGCCCGTGGGGCCGAACGGTGCCTACGGCGGTATCACCGATCAGGATGCCCTGGACATCGCCAACTACATCAAGTCGCTACCACCGGCGGTCCATGACAATGGTCCCGCGTGCGTCTGGCCGCCGGCCCCACCGGCCATGGATGGCGGTGGCGTTGATGGCGCAGGCAAGGATGCCTCTGCCATCGACAGCACAACCTCCGGCTAGCAACAATCCTCTTGACGGCTCTCCGGGCGGACGCCACCGCCGGGAGAGCCGTTTCATTACTACTTCGCGCCAGCGGCCCAATTCGATGCTAAGAATTCGTTCGTGAGCTCAGACATCCTGAAAGTTGAAGTTGTTGTTATCGGCGCGGGCCCAGGCGGCTACGTGGCCGGTATTCGCCTCGGTCAGCTGCGCAAGAAAGTCCTGGTGGTGGAGAAGACCGCCCCAGGCGGCGTGTGCCTGAACGTAGGTTGCATCCCGTCGAAGGCGCTTATCAATGCGTCCAAGCTGTTCGAGAAGGCCTCCCACGGCGCCGAGATGGGCATTTTGGTCGACAACCCGCGCGTTGATCTGGTTCGCCTGCAAAAGTGGAAAGACACCGTGGTCGGCAAGCTGACCTCGGGGGTGCGCCAACTGCTCAAGGCCAACGGCTGCGACTACCGCGAAGGCACCGCGACCCTCCTCTCGCCGCGCACAGTGCGCATCACGCGGCCAGGTTCGGACGACGAGCTCCTGGTCGAAACCGAGCACGTCGTCATTGCCACGGGCTCGCGTCCGGTGGCCATTCCCAGTCTGCCTTTCGATGGCAAGCGCGTTGTCGATTCGACCGGCGCGCTGGCCTTCACCGAACTGCCAGCACGACTGGTGGTGGTGGGCGCCGGCTACATCGGCATGGAGATCGGAACGCTCTACGCCAAGCTGGGTAGCAAGGTCACCTTCGTCGAAGCCCTGCCCACCATGTTGCCGGGCAGCGATCCCGAGTGCGTGCAGGTGGTCGCGCGCAAAGCCAAGAAGCTTGGCATGGAAGTCTTGCTTGGCGCCAAGGCCAAGGGCGTGGTTGAAAGAGGCGACTGCGCGGTGCTGACCGTCGAGCGCGAAGGCGGCCCTGTCGACATCGAGGCGGACAGGATCCTGGTGGCCGTGGGCCGCCGGCCCAACATCGAGGACATCGGTCTGGAGATCGCCGGCGTCAAAACCGCGGGCGGCTTCATCACCGTGGATCGCCAGATGCGCACCAGCGTGCCCAATATCTTTGCCATTGGCGACGTGGCCGGCCAGCCCATGCTGGCGCACAAGGGATCGCGCGAGGCCGAGGTCGCCGCCGAGGTCATCGCCGACAAGGCTGCCGAGATGGACGCACAAGTGATTCCTGCCGTGGTCTTCACCGATCCCGAAATCGCCAGCGCGGGCCTCACCGCCGAGGAAGCGGAGAAGCGCGGCCACAAGGTCAAGGTGGGCAAATTCCCTTTCACGGCGCTTGGCCGCGCCATCGCCAACCTGGACACCGATGGTTTCGCCAAGGTGGTCATGGACGCCGACAGCGGCCTGCTGCTGGGTGTGCACGTGGTCGGCCAGGGCGCGGGCGATCTCATCAGCGAGGCCGCGCTGGCCATCGAGATGGGCGCCGCCACATCCGACCTGGCCATGACCATCCATCCCCATCCCACCCTGCCCGAGGCCATCATGGAAGCGGCCAAGGCAGCGCTGGGCGAAGCCATCCACGTCATGAATAGGTAGAAACCATGCGCATCCTCGTCACCGGCGGCGCCGGATACATTGGTTCGCACACCACGGCGCTCCTGCGCTCGCGGGGGGATTTCGTGGTTGTGTTCGACAGCCTGGAGCTGGGCTATCGCCAAGCCATCGGCGACACGCCGCTGGTGGTGGGCAACACGCGCGACGGCGCGCTGGTCAAGCAAGTCATCGGCGATCACAAGCTGGAAGCCGTGATTCACTTTGCCGCCTACAAGGCCGCCGGCGAATCCATGACCAACCCGGCCAAGTACTTCGACAACAACGTACAAGGCAGCCTGCAATTGATGGAGGCGGCCTGCCAGGCGGGGGTGCGCCAGTTCGTGTTCTCGTCGACGGCGTCGGTCTACGGCACGCCCAGCACCTTGCCCGTGCGCGAGACCGACGAGCTGCGACCTGAAAATCCCTACGGCGAAAGCAAGCTCCTGGTCGAGCGCATGCTGAAATGGTTCGGCACCTGCCACGGCCTGCGCAGCGTGATCTTGCGCTACTTCAACGCGGCGGGCGCGGCGCTGGACGGTGAAAACGGCGAGGATCCACGCTACGTGCAAAACCTGATCCCCGTGGTCATGAAGGTCGCCACTGGGCGCGCGCCCACCCTGCGCGTGTTCGGCACCGACTACCCAACGCCCGACGGAACCGGCATCCGCGACTACATCCATGTCCTCGACCTGGCCGAGGCCCACGCCCGCGCCCTGGACTTTCTGGCCGCAGGCCGCGCCTCGGATGTGTTCAACATCGGCACAGGCCAGGGCGCTTCGGTCCGCGAGGTTCTTGATCGTTCCCGCCGTATCAGCGGTGTGGACATCGCGGCTGACTTTGTCGCGCGCAGGCCCGGCGATCCCGCCGCGGTCTACGCCGACAATCGCAAGGCGCGCGAGGTGCTTGGCTGGTTGCCCCGCTACGGCATCGAGGACATCATCCAATCCGCCTGGCAGTGGCACCACCGCCATCCTGACGGCTTCGTAAGCGCGAAATAAACAGGACCCGGGCAATCCCCTTTGGCGCGCGCTACACTTGCGCGGTGTCAAACCCGACGGAATCCTACGACGTAGTCATTGTCGGCGCGGGGCCCGGCGGCCTGTCCTGCGCCAAGCACCTCGCGGGCTCGGCCAAGAAGGTGCTGGTGCTGGAGAAGAGCGCGGGCCTGGGCGAGAAGATCTGTTCAGGCTTGATCTCGCCCAAGGCGTTTCCGGACATGCAGCAGGATCGCGGCATTCCATGGACCGAGATCTCCGTCGCCACGCGAACCTCGAAGAAGGCCATCCAGTTCACGCGCCCCTATCTATGGACCATGGGGCGCAAGGCTATCGAAGGTCGCCTGCTTGGCGACTGCACCGCCGATGTGCACTTCTCAGAGCCCGTGCGCAGAATCACCCGGGATTTCGTCGAAACTGACAAGGGGCGCTACGCCTACAAACATCTGGTCGGGGCCGACGGCTCGCTTTCCAGAGTGCGCAAGCACCTTGGGCTGCCTTCCAAGCACATCGTGGGTTGGGCCTTCCATTACATTCTCGATCGCCCCTGCACGGAATTTCAAATGCACTGGGTTCCGCGCGAGTTCAAGGGTGCCTACGGGTACATGATGCCGAAGAACCGCCAGCAGACCATGGCCGGCTTGGCCTGGGCCAGTGAAGCCTTCGATGCCGAAACCGCTGCGCGTGCCAAAGTTTGGATCGCGCGCACCTTCGACATCGATCCGGACAAGACCCCGCACGAGGCCATGAAGGGCAACGCCGACTACCGCGGCTGGAAATTCGGTAACACCTACCTGATCGGCGACGCTGGCGGCTTTCTGAACCCGGTCACCACCGAGGGCATCTGGTTCGCCATGCGCAGTGGCGAAGGTGTGGCCAAGGTCATCCTGGGCGACGAAGAAGGCGAGCGCATCCTGGCCAAGATGGTCGCCAACCACCGCAAGCAGGTCCGCATCTTCAACCTCATGACCAACCGCAAGCTGCCGCTCTGTTGGTTCATCGAATGGCTCTTCCGCAATCCCGGCAAGGGGCTGCGGCGCCGGATCTTCGACGGCGTTTTCTGGAATCTCATGGAAGGGTGAAGCGCGCGGCGCGGCTCAAGGGACGCCAGGAGAACGTCGATAGATCGAGCTGGCAGACGATGAGCCCCCAGCGCGCAGAATCCGAACGTCGAATCTACCCTCGGCATCGAGTGCGCGTGGCGGTGCTTTGGCGCAATCGCCAGCAAGACCTCATGCCGGGCGAAATCTGCGACGTGTCTGCCCAAGGTATCTTCGTGGTGGCCACCACGGCCCTGCCCGACGATGTGGGGACGGGCGACCTGACGCAAATCACCCTGCCACCTCAGCTCGGCGAAGAGACGTTGACCGGCATCGTGCGCTGGCGAGGCTACCACCCCTTGCACCAGGCCATCGGTTGCGGCATCCGGCTCGACGAAGCAAGCGTGG